>Ga0210380_10000083_pt1 | contig 53154 bp, 52 predicted proteins | sample PLM4_5_coexredo_FD_155476 | JGI IMG/M metagenome (GOLD analysis project Ga0210380, IMG submission 155476) | Groundwater sediment microbial communities from an aquifer in East River, Colorado, USA - PLM4_5_coex redo | ecosystem: Environmental > Terrestrial > Soil > Riparian zone | place: USA...
TCGCCGCGTTGCAGGACGTGTTTCAGGAGGTGGGCGGCCGCACAATTGAGGTGACCAATCGGGAGTATCAGCTCCGCGGGTCGATCAACACCGAGAACGTGGAGGGGCTGTCGTCGCTCGTCATCGCGCGGGGCAGCGACGGGTCGCCGGTGCAGCTCAAGGATGTCGGCTACCTGCAGGTGGGGTACGACCTGCGTCGCAGCACCGCCGACCTGGATGGCAACGGCGAGGTGGTCGGCGGCATCGCGATCATGGCGCAGGACCAGAACGTCCTGGCGGTGACGCGTGGTATCGAGCAGAAGCTCGCGACCGTTCGCGGGTCGCTGCCCGAAGGGATCGAGATCGTCACCACCTACGACCGCTCGACCTGGATCTGGGCCACGCTGAAGCAGTTCTTCGGCACGCTGGTGTCTGAGCTGATCGTGCTGATCCTGGTGACCGTGCTGTTTCTCGGCAGCTTCCGCTCGTCGGTCGGGCCGATTGCGATTCTGCTGCTGAGCACGCTGTTCACCGTGCTCCCGCTCATCGCCTTCCGCCAGACCATCAACCTCTTTTCGCTCGCGGGGCTCTGCATCGCCATCGGCGCCATCGAGGACGCGACGATCGTGATCGTCGAGAACTGCGCGGCCGAACTGGCGCTGCACGGGGCGCTCAGCCGCACCGAACAGCGCGAGGTCATCGTGCGCTCGATCGCACGGGTCGCCAGGCCGCTGCTGTACTCGCTGCTCATCATCGTCGCGTCGTTCCTGCCGGTGTTCTTCCTCGAGGCGCGCGAGGCGCGCCTGTTCGATCCGCTGGCGTACAGCAAGACGTTCGCCGTGGCGCTCTCCACGCTGCTGACGATCCTCCTGCTCCCGATCATCATGGTCTGGGTGTTCGAGCGCGACGTCGTGGCCCGCGCGAGCGCGTCGGCGGAGCCGCGGTCGGCGTGGTCGCGACTCAGGTCGCATCGCTACGCGCTGGGCGGGACGGCCGTCGCTGCGGTGCTGCTCGCCGGTGGAGCGATCGTGCGGCTGGCGGGCCCGGATTTCCGGGCCGAGGCCGTGGAGCTGACCGGGTTCGTCGCGGTGATCGTGCTGGTCTGGGCGCTCATGCGCGGCTCGGGCCTTCGACACAGCTACCAGCAGACGAGGGCGGTACGGTGGTACGCCGGCACGCTGCGCTGGACCATCCGCCATCGCTATGCGTTCACCGCCGTCGGGATGCTCTCGGTCGTGGCCGCCGTCGTGCTCATGCGCGGATTCCAGCGCGACTTTCTTCCCGACGTGGACGAAGGCTCGGTGCTCTACATGCCGACCACGCTGCCCGGCCTCCCCACGCGCGAAGCGGGCTGGATCGTGCAGCAGATGGATCGGAAGCTGAAATCGATTCCCGAGGTCGATCGCGTGTTCGCGAAGCTGGGTCGAGCGGATACGTCCACCGATCCCGCGCCCGTCTCGATGATCGAGACGACGATCTCGCTGAAACCGAAGTCGCAGTGGCGGCCGGGGGCGACCAAGGAGTCGATCATCGCCGAGATGGACCGCGCGATGCAGGTGATCGGCTACGTCAACTCCTGGGTGCAGCCCATTCGCGCGCGCGTGATGATGCAGACCACTGGCATCCAGACGCCCGTCGGCCTGAAGGTGAAGGGGCCCGACGTGGTCGAGATCGAACGGATCTCGCAAGAACTGGAAGGGCTGCTGCGCCAGGTGCCCGGCACGAAGTACGTGCTCGCCGAACGGATCTCCGAGGGTTACTACACTGACGTCCGGTACGACCTCGAGCGGCTCGCCACCTACGGGATTCCAGCCGACGAAGCGCTGCTGACGGTGCGGTTCGGGATCGGCGGCGACAACGTGATCGGCATCAAGCAACCCGACAGCACCGTCGTACCGCTCGCGGTGCAGTACTCGGCCGAGTACCTGGACACGATCGAAAAGGTGCGCAATACACCCGTGATGGCGGGGGACGGCACCGCGGTCGCGCTGGGGCAGGTCGCCGACGTCTCGGTGCGGAAGATGCCGGAGATGATCCGCAACGACAACGGCGCGCTGGCGGGTTACATCTACGTGGACATTCAGAACGTCACGGCGGCCGACTACGTGGGGCGCGCGCAGGCGTTTCTCGGGACGAAGGTGTCGCTGCCGGTCGGGTATTCCATGGAGTGGACGGGACTCTACGAGTACACAAACGCTGCGCAGGGGCGCCTTCGAGTCATCATCCCCCTCACGCTGGCGATTCTCTTCGGCTTGCTCGTGCTGGCGTTCCGATCGGTCAGCGAGGCCGTGCTCGTGGCGATGTCGGTGCCCTTCGCGATGGCCGGTGGCGTCTTCCTCCAGTGGATGCTCGGCTACGCGATGACGACCGCGGTCGTCATCGGCTACATCTCGGTGTTCGCGGTGGCCGTGCAGACGGGGATCGTCATGGTGATCTTCATTCGCGAGGCGCTCGCCCAGAAGCCCGAGGAGGTCCCGTTCGTCGATGCCGTCATCGAGGGTTCGATCGCCCGGCTGCGGCCGAAGCTGATGACGGTGGCAACCATCCTCCTGTCGTTGTCGCTGATTCCGCTGTCGTCCGGTCCCGGGATGGAGATCATGAAGCCGATTGCCGCGCCGAGCATCGGCGGGATGGTGACCTCCACATTGCACGTGCTCTTCATGACGCCCTGCCTGTTCGTGATCGCCGAAGACATCCGGCGGTGGTGGCGACGGCGGCCGGCGGAATCGCCGATCCGTGAGAGCGCCCCACGCGGGCATGGATTGAAGGAGCCCGCGTCGTTATGAATGGCTTGTACGCGGCGCCGGTGGTGACCGTGGCCCTCGTGGCGGCATGCAGTGGCTCATCCGCCCCGGTCGTCCCCGCGGGGAACGACAGCGGCGTCGCACCGTCTGCGGCAGTCACTCCGAATCCGTCAACCGACACGGTATTCATCTGCCCGATGGACCGGGACATCAGGTCGCACGCGGCGGGGAAGTGCCCTCGCTGCGGCATGGCGCTGGTGTCGGACATTCCCGAACCAGCCGAATACCACATGGATCTGGATGCATCGCCCGCGCCAGAGCCGGAGCGTCCGGTGCGCCTGACGTTCCAGATATTCGATCCATGGAAGGGGAATGCGGTCTCCCGCTTCACGGTCGTCCACGAGAAACTGTTCCACGCGTTCATCGTCAGCCGCGATTTGACGTTCTTCGTGCACGACCATCCCGAGTGGAATGGCAAGGCGTTTACTTACGACATCGCGTTTCCGAAGCCGGGGATGTATCGGGTGCTCGGCGACTTCTATCCCGAGGCAGCCACGCCCCAGCTGATCACGCAGACCGTCGTCGTGCCGGGCACGGAAGCCCCGGCGCCCAGGCTGAGCCGCGATTACTCCGAGAAACACGGAGAGAACCTGAGCGTCGGACTGATCACGAGTCCCGAGGAGCCCGTGGCCGGCGAGCCCACCTACCTGCGATTCGCCTTGAATCCGACCGAAGGGCTGCAGAAGTATCTGGGTGCATGGGGTCACATGCTCACGGCCAGCGACGATCTGATCGACATGATGCACACGCACCCGTTCACGACCGAGGCCGGACCGCAGATGCAGTTCAAGCTGGTCTTCCCACGGCCGCGGATGTACCGGATGTGGGTGCAGTTCGATCGGGATGGCGTGATCAACACGACGCACTTCGACGTGAACGTGCGGGCGGAACATCCGAGTAGGCAGTAGGCAGTGGACGGTAAGCCGTGGGTCGAATCATGAAGGGCTGCGTGCCCCTGGCCGTGATGCTGAGCGTCGTGGGGCTGACGCTGGAGGCGCACGATTTCGGCTCCGCCCAAATCACGTGGAACCGAGAAGTCTCGCGCATCGTCTACGAACGCTGCGCCTCGTGCCACCGGGAAGGGGGCACGTCTTTTTCGTTGATGACCTACCGCGAAGCGCAGCCCTACGCCGACGCGATCAAGGATTCGGTGCTCGCACGGCGGATGCCGCCATGGGGAGCGGTCAAGGGGTTCGGTGCGTTTCGCAACGACAACGGGCTGACGCAAGAGCAGGTCGAATTGATTACCGACTGGGTCGTGGGGGGGATGCTCAAGGGCAATAACCCGAAGGTGCTGCCGAAGCCTCCGAAGTTCGAGACGCCGGAAGAGTACCGTCAGCTGGCGGGTGCCGTCACCGTGAGTGGAACGACGACGCTGCGTGCGCCGCTGCGGCTGGACGGCCTGCTCCCCGAGCGCGCGCCAGACGGCACCCAGATCGTCGCCGAGTTGCCCGACGGCGACGTCAAGCCGCTACTGTGGCTGTACGAATACCGAGACGAGTACCGGCATCCCTTCCTGCTGCGCACGCCCCTGGACCTTCCGGCGGGGACGATTATCCGAGGCGTGCGCCCCACAGCCAAAGTCGTGCTGCTGCCCGCGAGCTCGCACAAGGATCGATGATGCACCGACTGATTGTCCTATGGGGACTGCTGGCTGTCTGCCTCTCGACTGTCGTGGCGGCGTGCGGAGCAGGGCAGCCGCCAGCGGCGCTGAAGGAAGTGCAGCGCGTTCGATCGGGCACCGTGGACGTCGTGGTGCTGTCGCCGAGCGGCACGCTCGCGCGGGGCAAGGGTGCCTTCGTACTCGAATTCCGAGGGGGCGACGGAGCGCTACTGGACGTGGGCACCGTGACGGTCAACGCGACGATGGCGATGGCGGGCATGGCGCCGATGTTTGGCGAGAGCACGGTGAGTCCCGGCGACGTCAAGGGCCGGTACGAGGTGACGAGCGACCTCAGCATGGCCGGCACCTGGCGATTGAGCGTCGAGTGGAATGGACCCGCCGGGTCCGGGTCAGCGGTCGTCTCGGGAACCGTTCTGTAGAACCCAGGTGCATCTGGACAGAGGAACAACAAATGAGATCTGCTGTGCTCGTTGCGACGGTGTCGTTGGTATCAAGTGTGGCCCTGACAGCGGCACAGACGGCTACTCCCCAGCCGCCACCGCCCACGCCGAGCGCCGTCTCACTGCAAACGAGTCCGTTCAAGCAGGAGACAGTGGCGATCACGCTCGGGCCGAAGGAAGGGATGGAGTACAAGTACGAGTTGGAAAAGGGCCAGGCGTTGCTGTATTCCTGGACTTCGACGGCTCCGGTCCACTACGAGCTGCACAGCGAGCCGGCCGTGGGCCCCAAAGGTTACGCAGAGTTTTTCGACCAACAGGACGATCGCGACCAGGCGCACGGCAGCTACCTCGCGCCCTTCTCTGGCATTCACGGGTGGTACTGGGAGAACAAGTCCGATCGCGAGGTCACATTGCGGTTGACGACGAGCGGGTTCTACTCGGGATCGCTCGAATTCCGCAAGGCGCAGCCGGTAAAACGAAAAACGTTCTAGTGGGGCAGTCCGGGTTCGTCTGCCCAGGCTAGAGTAGCGCGGCGGATGTCGGAGGGCTATGCGAACGGTTCAGTGGCTGTACCTCGTGAGCGTGCTGCTCTTCATCAGCGGCATCGGCTTCGTGATCGCGGGCGCCCGTAGCGCCCGGGCGGCGATGCCGCCTGCCGAGGCTCCCGCGACGACGCCGATCGCGAGCATCAAGCAGATCATGAATGGCATCGTGCTGCCCGATGCCACGATCATCTACAACGCGGTCGGTACGATCGTGACCGTCAACGGTGTCGAGGAAACGGCGCCAGAGACCGACGCGGACTGGGCGAAAGTCGCCAACAGCGCGGCTGCGGTGATCGAGTCTGGCAACCTGATGCTGATGGGCGAACGCGCGATCGACAGGGGCGACTGGGTCAAGATGACGCGCGATTTCATGGAGCAAGGGAAGCTGGCGCTCAAAGCGGCGGAGGCGAAGGACAAGGATGGCATCGTGTCTGCGGGCGGCGACCTCAACACCACGTGTGACAACTGCCATGCGCGTTATCAGCGACAGTAAGCCGGCAGCCGGTGGCCGGCAGCTGGCCGTCGCGGCCATGGTCGTTCTCGCAGTGTGCGTGCTGTCTACGGCGCTCGAGGCACACGGCGTGTCGGGGAAGGACGCGGTGTTTCTCCAGGGCCTCAAGGGGAGGGCGATCGGCCCGCTGCTCTACCTTGGCGCGAAGCACATGGTGACCGGCTACGACCACCTGCTGTTTCTGGTCGGCGTGATCTTCTTCCTCTATCGCCTGCGCGACGTCCTGCTGTACGTCAGTCTGTTCACCATCGGACACAGCGTCACGCTGCTGCTCGGCGTGCTCGGCGGCGTACGAGCCAATCCATTCCTCATCGACGCCGTGATCGGGTTCTCCGTCGTGTACAAAGCGTTCGAGAACATGGACGGATTCCGGCGCTTCTTCGGCGGGCAGCCGAACACGAAGGTAGCCGTCCTGGTGTTCGGCTTCTTTCACGGATTCGGCCTGGCCACCAAGCTGCAGGACTTTGCGCTTTCGCCGAACGGGTTGGTGGCCAACATCCTGAGCTTCAATGTCGGCGTCGAGATCGGGCAGGGGCTGGCCCTCAGCGCGATCCTGATTGCCTTGACGTACTGGCGGACGCGCGGGACATTTCTGAATCACGCCTTCGCGTTCAACGGCGCCGTGATGACCTGCGGCTTTCTGCTGGTCGGCTACCAGCTCTCGGCGTATTTCCTCACCCCGGTGTGAACATGAGTACTTTGACCATGGATGCGTCAGTCGACCAGGCCGACCCACGGCCCCGAATCGCCCTCGCCGGTGGCATCGCGCTGCTCGTCGCCGGGCTCATGCTGGTGATGTTCGTGCTGCCGGCCGAGTTCGCAGTGGATCCGCTGGGGACCGGCGCGCGCTTCGGTCTGCTGCCGCTGGGCGTCACCGGCCAACAGGTTGCTGCGCTCGAGTCGGCGGCGGCGGCGGGTACCGCCGGACAGGGCGGCGCGATCATCGTCGCCCAGGAACGTCCCTTCCAGACCGAGACAGTCGCGTTCAAGGTCGCGCCCCATCAGGGGATGGAGTACAAGTACCGGCTCGACAAGGGCGAGGCTCTGCTGTATTCGTGGGCGGCCACCGCCCCGGTCAACTACGAGCTGCACGCGGAGCCTGATGGCGCGCCGGCCGGCTACGCGCAGAGCTACGAGAAGCGCCCGGTGACTAGCCAGGCCTCTGGCACGCTGACGGCGCCCTTCCCAGGCATTCATGGGTGGTATTGGGAGAATCCGACCGACCAGGAGATCACGGTCACGCTGAAGAGCGCCGGCTTCTACAATATTGCCCACGAGTTCAGGGCGAACGAGCCGGTCCGGAACAAGATTTTTCAGTAAGGCCCGATAAAATAGGCGGGCAGTCATGCACCATTCGTTTCAGCCGCTGCTGAGCGCGCCGGCGATCCGATTAATGTTGCTGGCCCTCGTCTTCATCGCCTGCGCGCCTGGGACGGGGCTGGCGCAATACAACAACGCTGAAATCGCCGGCGTCGTGGTCGACGATCAGGGCGCTGTCCTGCCTGGCGTGACGGTAGTCGCGACGAACACGGCGAGCGGTTTCACCCTCGAGCGGCAGTCCGACAGCGCCGGCCGCTTCTTCCTGCCCGGGCTTCCCGTCGGGGAATACACCCTGACCGCGACGCTCTTCGGGTTCAAACAGTTCACGGGAACGGGGCTCCTCCTGCGGGTCGGCCAGCGGATTGAAGTGTCAGTAACCCTGCAGATCGGCCAGCTCACCGACACCGTAACCGTGACTGCGGATACGCCGTTGCTGCGGACCGCGAATGTCGAGATCGCCGAAGTGATCGACAACCGTAAAGTCGAGGAGCTGCCGCTCAACGGGCGCCAGTTCATCCAGCTCGCGCAGCTGACCGACGGCGTCGCCATCCCCCCAGGTGGGACGCGGGGTGCGGCGCTCGGCCAGGCCGGTCCGCTGCCGAACGTCTACGGGCAGCGCGGCGGGCACAACATCTACCTGATCGACGGCGTGAAGGTCACCGACGAGTATTTCAACAACCTGGTGATCAGTCCGTCGGTGGACGCGATACAGGAATTCAAGATCCAGAAGACCATGTATCCCGCCGAGTTCGGAGGCAAGGCCTCGGCGCTCATCAACGTCGTCACCAAGTCGGGGACGAACGCGCTTCACGGCAGCGCGATCGCGTTCTTCAGGAACGAAGCGTTCGACGCCCGCAACTACTTCGACAATCCCGACGCATCACAACCGCGCCTGCGGCAGCAGCAGTTCGGCGTCAACGTCGGAGGCCCGCTCGTGCGCGACCGGACGTTCTTCTTCTTCAGCTACGAGGGTCAGCAGGTGCGGAAGGCGCAGACCCAGACGTTCTCCGTGCCGACCGCAGCGCTTCGCAGCGGAGACTTCTCGGGCCTTCCTGCGCTGTGCGATCCGCTGACGCGCACCGCGACTGGCGCCTGCACGTCGTTCCAAGGCAACCAGATACCGGCGAATCGTCTCAGTCCCATCGCTGTGGCCCTGCTCAACAAGGTGCCGCTGCCGACCTCCGGTGGGTTGGTGCAGAACCTTCTGGGTGTCGAGGACCAGGTCAACCCGATGCACCAGTTCAGCCTGCGCCTGGACCACCGTTTCGGCGTCAACGACAACATGACGGCGCGTGTCACCACGTTCCGCGTGGACGACACGCAACCATTCGGAACCTCATCGCTCAACGAGAGCCTCGTTCCCGGCTTTGGGCGGACCGTGACGACCGACAGCGAGAACGTGGCCCTGGGTTACACGCATGCATTCGGATCGAAGTGGCTGAACGAAACGCGATTTGGCTACCTTCGCGCGAGGGGAGGCCAGGTCAGCCCGAATCAGGGGGTGAATTTCGCCGGCGCGACCGGTCTTCTGGGAGTGACCCAGGACCCGCGCGACATGGGCTACCCGCAGGTGTCGTTTGCCGGACTCTTCAGTGCCATTGGCGATCCCACGTCGTTTGTCTCGCGCGACAACCGCAGCTACGAGATCTACGACAACGTGATGCTCGATCGCGGCAGCCACCACGTGAAGGTGGGTGCCTACCTGTTCCGACTCGAGTTCAATCCGGTCAATCCGACCAATGCGCGGGGCGCCTTCACCTTCAACGGGCAATGGAGCACCAACGCGCTCGCCGATTTTCTGCTGGGGTATCCCACCGTGTCGCAGGTCGGCATCGGCCGGGCCGACGAGCACGGGCGCAGCACCTGGATGCACGTCTACGGCCAGGACGACTGGAAAGCGCGCTCGAACCTGACGGTGAACTACGGGCTGCGCTACGAGATCAACAGCCAGATGGCCGACATCGACAATCGACTGTCGTCCATCGACCTGCCTCAGCAGCGCTTCGTCATCGCCAGTGACGATCGCGGCATGATCTCGCCGGACGCGGCGACGCTCCTGCCCCTGATTCCGACCGCGTACACCACCTCGAAAGACGCTGGCTGGACGCGCGGGCTGCTCAGACCCAGCTACCGGCGGTTCGCGCCGCGCCTGGGACTCGTCTGGTCGCCTGGCGCCTCGGGCAAGACGGTGCTCAACGTGGGGTTCGGCGTATTCCTGAACCAGTGGGCGTACAGCGTGCAGCAGGCGCTGGCGCAGACGCTGCCGTTCTTCTTCGCGAAGACGGTCACCGCATCAGCCGACGCCGTCCAGCCCACGCAAGAGATGTCGTCGGTACTGCTCGGCCAGGCGACCGGTACGGTTGGTGGCAACACGATGGATTGGGACTTCCGGACGGAGTACGCGAAGAACTATTCCGTCTCGCTTCAGCGACAGATCACCGACACAACCGCGCTGGAGGTCAGCTTCCTTCGATCCGCCATCGTCGGCGCCGACAGTTCCACGGTGCGCAACGTACCAGAGCCGGGCCCCGGCCCGATTGGTCCGCGGCGGCCCATTCCCGAGCTTTCCAACATCACGGCGATCCGGTGGGACGGCTACTCGGTGTTCAACGGCGTCACGTTCAGGGCCGAACAGCGGCTCTTTCGCGGGCTGGCGATGACAGGGTCGTACACGCTCTCGAAGGCGATAGACGATGCGTCCGATCCCGGGCCGACGTCGTTTGAAACCAACCTGCCGCAGGACGTCCGGAACTTTGCGGCCGAAGAGGCGACGTCGAGCTTCGATCACCGCCATCGCGTCGTCGCCAGCGCCACCTACGCGCTGCCCGGCGCCACCGGCGGCGGGCTTGGCGCCAGGCTCAGGTCGGGGTGGCAGGTGAACGGCGTCGTGATTGTCGAGTCGGGCGCGCCGTTCACGGTGAACATCGGCACCGATCGGGCGAATGTCGGGGCCGGACCGGCGCAACGTCCCAACCAGATCTGCGACCCGAACCAGGGAGGGCCCAAGACCGCGGAGCAGTGGTTCAACACCAACTGTTTCGCGTTGCAGCCGGCGTTCACCTTTGGCAACGCGCCGCGCAACTCGGTGCTGGCGCCGGGATACGCCAATGTGGACGCGTCGATTCAGAAGGACGTCGAGCTGGGGAAGGGCATGCGGCTGCAGCTTCGCTGGGAAGTCTTCAACGTGCTCAACCGCACGAATTTCGACGTACCCAACCGCATCGCCTTCACGTCGAACTTCGGCCGGATCTTCAGCGCGAAGCCGCCGCGTCAGATGCAGTTCGGCGCGAAGCTTCTCTTCTAAGTCGGCCTACTGGCCGGGCGCAGCCGTTTCGGTCGCCGGTGCGGGCGCGTCGAAGGGATCGGCCGTCACCGGCTTGCGCAGGAGCGTAGCCGCCACGACCACCATCAGGATGCCGAGGACGATCGTTCCCAGCAGCCACCGAATCGGTCCTGCATATGACTCGTTCTGCCCATGAGTGCTGTTCATGTGTATACCTGTGAGATAGACGGATACGAGTGTACCGGAGGACGACCCCGCACGCCGGCACCATCCCCCTGTCAGACGCGGCGGCCGAAGCGTCTCGCCTCGAAAGGTGTTCGAGTTTCATGACCGAATCTTCAGGAATTCTTCAGTTGCCAGATGTTCGGCTTTGTCCGACTCTAGAGCCGCTCGACCACCCTCCGAGCGATCCATGAATCATCGCGGGTACGCCATCGGGGTGTACCCGCGGTGACCAGGGATGTGGCCGGGCTGTGAGTCTCGCCCGGCCGTTCCCTTTCAGCCGGTCCGTTCCGGCTTCCAGCGCATCCCCAGCGTGACGATCCGGTCGAGCAGCTGTTCGTAGGACAGCCCCGCCACCTCACCCGACTCCGCAAAGTCTTCCCCGTACGCCAGGTTGGGGTTGGGATTGGCCTCGAGGACGAAGGGGCGTCCCTCGCCGTCGAGACGCAGGTCGATGCGGGCGTACCCGTTGAGATCCAGAGCGCGATAAGTGCGCTTCGCGATGTTGAGCACACGGTCGGCCGTCGCTTCGTCGAGTCTGGCCGCGCTGGTCATGATGCCGTGCGTCTTCTGGTACTTCGTGCTCCACTTCACCCGTTCGGTGGCGATACGCCACCGATTGTCCGGCATGTGAGCAAAGGACATCTCCCACACCGGGAACACGTCGAGCCGCTCGTTGCCGATGACGCCGACGTACAGCTCTCGGCCGTCAACGAACTGCTCGACGATGGCCGCCGTCCCGAGGCTGTCGTGAATGAACTGGACGCGACGGTCGAGCTGCTCGGCGTTCTCAACCACCGACGCCTGCGAAATGCCCGCGGACGCCTCGAAGAAGAGCGATTTCACGATCAGCGGAAACGTCATCCGCTTCGGGAGGGAGGGCGCGCGTCCGTACCGGACCACCGTGAAGTCGGGCACGGGAATCCGGTGGTACGCGAGCAGCTTCTTCGAGAGCGCCTTGTCCCTGGCCAGGATCAGCCCGCGCGGGTTGCAGCCGGTGTAGCGAAGTCGCAGCAGCTCGAGATAGCTGACGACGTTCTGGTCGAACGTGGGAACTCCGGCAAAGGCCTCCATCAGGTTGAGCACGATGTGCGGCTCGAAGAAGCCTGCGGCGGGCCGGATGCCGGACAGATCGTCGTGAACGCCGAGCACCCGCACCTCGTGTCCGCGCTCGCGCAGCGTCTCGATGACGTCGTACTCCATCTTCCACTCGGCTTCGAGGACGTCGACCCCGATGGTGTCGTCGGGTGGTACGAGGTGCTGGTGCACCAGCGCGAGGATGCGCCTCTTCACAGGAACACGCGGTGCCCGCCGCTGTGGAGGTGGTTCATCGTCTGCACTGTGAGGAGGACTGCGAACGCCTGGCGTGCCTGCTCTTCCGGCACGGCAAGGCGGAGCTTCAGCTCGCGTGAGCGCGCGATCATGTCCTCGAGCACCTGGTCGATCGTGTACTGGTAGATGCCGGTCCAGTCGGCCACGATGCGCCGCGTCGCGCGCCGGATGCGGCCGATGAACTGGGCGGCGGGGACGTTGCCCGAGAACTCGGGCGCGTCCGAGAAGAGGCGCCGCAGATCGCGATCGTAGAAATGGGGGTACTCGATTCCGTAGTGACGGCGCTTGGTCCGGTAGTGTTGACGCAGCGTTGTGCGCAGGCGTCTCAAGGGATCGACTTCGTCGGGGTTGCTCACGCGCGGCGTCTTGCCACGGAGCGACTGCATCAAGGCGTCCATGTACTCGAGCTTCTTGACCGCGGGCCACCCGGCGTAGCGCTGGCGCCACTCGCTGTTTGGTGTCAGCCACATCGCGAACGTTTCGGCGAAGTCTTCGTCCGGATGGCTCTGGGCGTACCACGAGTCGAGGTGCAGGACGTAGCTCTTGCTGTACGGGCGCGGGGTATAGGACTCCGGGTACGGCTTCTTGTGCGAGCCAAACGTCTGGCGTCGTCGGCGGCGCAGGCGAAGCTTGAACGCGTTGTCGACCGCGTGCCCCGCTTCGTGGCGCAGGATCCTCATGCACCATTCGTGCTCGCCGCCCTCGACCTCGAGCATCTGCGACTCCTCAAGCCTGGCGAGCCGGGGATGCGCGAGGTAGAAAGGGACGGCGATCGCCGTGGCGCCGTCCGGCGTGAACCACTCGTCAGAGAGATAGAAGTGCAGTCCGGCGCTGATGCCCGCCGCCTCGAGTTCCTGCCGCAGTTGATCGATCCGCTTGGCGAGGACGTCCTCGATCCGGATCGGCAGGTCGCATAGGCGAATGTTGAGCAGATCTTCGTCGGCCAGGCTGGGCCAGTCGGAGGGCACGGGTGGGCGGGGCATCTGAAGGATCTTAGTCAGGGAACAGGGGATTGGGGATACGGGACAGACGCAGGTACACTCTGCTGTTTGGGTAGCTGCGTGTGGCGCGCGGCAGTTGGAGGAGTGGCGATGACGGCGACGGCGGCGCAGGAACGCGATCGGGCGGCGATCGACGAACGATACAAGTGGAATCTGGCCGATGTCTTCCCCGATGTGCTCGCGTGGCGGGCCGCGAAAGACCAGGTGTCGCGCGAGCTTCCCGCTCTGCGGAGTGCCCAGGGGAAGCTGGGCTCGTCGGCCGCCGTGCTCGCCGACGCGCTCGATGCCGTGTGGCGGCTCGACAAGGAGATCACGCGGCTGGCGGTATACGCGGCCATGCTGTCGGATCAGGACACGCGGGCGGCCGGCCCTCAGGGGATGCAGCAGGAGATTCAGCAGCTGACGGCCGACTTCAAAGCCCAGGTCGCCTATGTCGAGCCGGAGCTGCTGCGCGTCGGGCCCGAGACACTCGATCAGTTTCTCGCGGTCGAACCCCGGTTGGGGATCTACCGATTCCACCTGCACGACATCGCGCGGCGTGCCGCCCACACGCTCACCGACGTCGAGGAAAAGATCCTCGCCGACGCGATTCCGCTCGCCGCCTCGGGTCACAACACGTACACGATTCTGGCCAACGCCGATTTTCCGTATCCGACCGTCACGCTGAGCGATGGCCGTTCGGTGCGCGTCGATCCGTCGGCATACGCCGAGCTGCGCACGCTGGACAACCGCGCCGATCGCGAGCGCGCGATGTCGTCGTTTCTCGAAGCCCTCGGTGGATTCAGCCGCACGTTCGGCACGATGATGAACGCCAACGTGCAGAAGGCGGCGTTCTATGCCAAGACTCGGCGCTACGCGTCGCACCTCGACGCGGCCCTCGACGGTCCGAACATCCCGCGGTCGGTCTATTCGCGCCTCATCGACGGAGTCAACGCAGCCCTGCCGTCGTTCCATCGGTACCTGCGCCTGCGGCAGCGGATGCTGGGGCTCACCGACGACCTACGCTACTTCGACCTGTACGCGCCGCTCGTGGCGTCGGTGCGCCTGACGTTCAGCCCCGAGGAGGCCGAGTCGGTGATTGTCGATTCGCTGGCTCCGCTCGGGTCCGGCTATACGGACGTCGTCCGGCGATCGTTCGGCGAGCGATGGATCGACTTCTTTCCGAGCACGGGAAAGCGCTCAGGGGCGTACTCGGAAGGGGGAGCCTACGACGTGCATCCGTACATGCTGCTCAACTATCTCGGACGGTACAACGACGTCAGCACGCTGACGCACGAGATCGGGCACACGATGCACAGCTACCTCTCAAACGCTACGCAGCCCTATGCGCTGGCCAACTATCCGACGTTCGTCGCCGAAGTGGCGTCCACCTTCAACGAAGCGCTGCTGAATCACTACCTGCTCGCGAGAACGACGGACGAGGCGACCCGCCTGTCGCTCCTCGGCAGCTACCTCGAGAACATCAAGGCGACCGTGTTCCGGCAGACGCAGTTCGCTGAGTTCGAATGGCATCTCCACCAGGCCGCCGAGCGGGGCGAGCCGGTGACGGGCGACAGTCTCAGCGGGGCCTATCTGGAGATTGCGCGCAAGTACTACGGACACGCCGCCGGCGTCTGCCACGTCGACGACTACGTGCGCCACGAGTGGAGCTATATCCCGCATTTCTACATCGGTTTCTACGTCTTCCAGTACGCCACCTCGTTCACGGCGGCCGAGGCGCTCTCCGAGCGGGTACTCACCGGGGATGACGCGGTGCGGAGACGCTACCTCGCCTTTCTGTCGTCCGGGACTTCGAAGTACCCCATTGAGCTGCTGGCCGAGGCCGGTGTCGACATGGCGACGGACGAGCCGCTCAACCTGACGATTCGCAAGATGAACAGCGTGATGGACGAGATCGAAGGCCTGCTCCGCTGATCGCAGGTCTCAACGACCCTGAAACGGCGGCTTCGGGGCGTCCGGATCGTTGTGGTAGATGAACTGATAGCGGATCTTCGCCCCGTTCTCGTCGAGCCATCCGAGCGACTGCTGAAAGATCGCCGGTGGAGGATATCCCTTGGGCACGGTCGCCTCGGTCATGACGAGCCTGTTCTCGTGCATGTAGAGCGACGCGAACGTGCGGGATTGGTCGGCGTTGTTGGTCAGTTCCAGGAGCACTCCTGCCACGAGGTCAGAGAAGTTCGACAGGACGCTCGTCACCTTGGCGTCTCGTTCCATGAACTTCGACATCGCATAGACGACGGCGCTTCGCACGTCCGTCTTCCAGTATCCGAGACCGTACGCGTGGATCGCCAGGTCCAGGGCGGGCAGTGTCCGGGATCGCTCTGAGAGAAGGCGTTCGATCGGGTTGTAGTCGACGACGGTCACCAAGTAGCGCCCCGAGCCCTGCGTGCCGCTGTAGACGCGCGCCGGAAGGATGGCGCTGAACTGCGAGACCCAGGTCGTGTCGGTGATCGTCGGCTGGCCCGGGAAGGTGATGCTGAAGCGATCGTCCCGGCTGACGAACTCGGTCCATTCCTGGGCGAACGACGTTCCCGACATGGCCAAGACCAGGGCCGACGACATGAGCGGCATCAGGCGCATGAGTGAGCCTCCGGCGTCGTGACCAACGTCAATTCCTGAACTCGAGGGTCGTCTTCAACGTGTTGCTCTCGATCCCGAGGGAATCGGTGACTCGCACCTGCACATCGCATTTGCCGATGGGCGGGGCAGTGCCCCCGCCTGCGGTGCGCAGCGTGGGAAGCGAAGCACGCACGACGCCGGCGCTCACCGTGCCTCTGACCGCGCCGGCGATCGGTTCGCCGCCACAGCCAGCCATGAACCACACGTACAGCGAATCGCCGAGGTCGCCAGCTGAGTCCGCCGCGACCAGTCGCAGATCGGTCGTTGACCGGTTCGACTGGGGCGGCGCGATTGTGAGATCCGAGATGGCTGGCAGGTGGGTGGGAATCGAGATCGTCCTCGGGGCGGTACGACCCATCCGCATCACGAGGACGAGGGTTCGATTTCCCGGGGCCGCGTCCTTCGCCACATCGACGGAGACTTCCCACCACCCGACGGCCTGTTCAGTCTCGCTCGAGCTGCCCTTGATGCCGGACACCGTGACACCAGTTGGCGGTGAGATCTCGGCGGCCTGCACGACGTCCCGGCTGGGAATCGCCACGTTGATGACCGTGGTCTGGCCCCGTGCCACGTATCGGGGATACACCGTCTCGATCGTGACTTGCGGTGGCTGAGGCGCGCCTTGTCCACGAAGCGCCACCACGGACAGGAGGGAGACAGCGACTCCGACGACCGCGCACACTCGATGCCGTTGCATGTCTGCCTCCCTTTCGGAAGCCGAAACGAGCCGCAGTATCTAAACACTGGCTGACGTTGTCAACGTGACAGGGCCATCATCCGCCCGTGGACTGCCCGAAATGTGGCGCGGATCTTCCGGACGCCGCGCCAAGTAGGCCCTCGGGTTGGCAGGACGAAGGTCTGAGCGCGGCTCAGAGAATCCGTTTGCCGAGCGCCGAGAGGGCGAGTTCGGCACCAAGTTCGGCTGTCGCGTTGCGGAGGTCGAGCGTGGGGTTGACCTCGACCAGATCGAGCGCGATCAGCTGCCGCGAATCCGCCACGAGCTCCATGATCAGGTGGGCCTCCCGGTAGTTGAGCCCGCCCCTGACGGGCGTGCCGACGCCGGGCGCGATCGATGGATCGCACGCGTCCATGTCGAACGAGACGTGAATGCCGCCTGTATCGTGCGCGGCGAGCGCGATCGCTCGTTCGGCGACGCGAGCCATTCCCTCACGATCGATGTCTTTCATCGTGAAGACATGGACGCCCGACTCGCGGATCCTGGCCTTTTCGCGCGCATCGAGATTACGAATCCCCACGAGCACGGTGTGCTGCGGCTGCACCGATGGCGAGAAGCCGATCGACGCCAGCTCGAGCGGGTCCTGCCCGAGCAGCGCGGCGAGCGGCATGCCGTGCACGTTGCCGCTTTCGGTCGTCGCCGGCGTGTTCATGTCGCCGTGGGCGTCGATCCAGATCAGTCCGACGGGCTTTACGGCGGTCCGCCGCGCCCACATGGCGGTGGCGGCTACCGACCCGGCTGCGAGGCTATGATCGCCGCCGAGGACGACTGGGAGCGCGCCCTCATCCAGCGACTTCAGCGTGATGTCGTACGTCTTCTGGCACACCTTTGCGATGTCGCGGATGTACTTCTTGGTGGCGTCAGCAGGCTGCTGGGTTTCAGGAATCGGGACCGTGAGATTGCCCCTGTCCGAGGTTGCGCAGCCCAGCGAGGCGATCTGGTCGCGGATGCCTGCAATGCGAAACGCAGAGGGCCCCATGTCCACCCCGCGCCGGCCGGCGCCAAGGTCGAGTGGGACTCCAATCAGATGGACAGCCTTCATCTCACGCGTCGTTCACGGTGCAAGTGCAGCTGTTTGCATCGCGCATCGTGAATTACCGCCGTTTGTACGACACCGACATCCCTTCGGACCCAGGAGAGACCACGGACGTGAAGAGCCCGGGGTGGCGGAGAATCGCGGTCAGAAAGGGCTCCATCTCGGGGGCTTTGTTGACGACGTTGTGCGCCAGGAAGACGCCGCCGGGCTCGAGCCTCGGGTAGACGAGGTCGAAAAAGCGCTTGTAGTCGGGCTTCCACGCGTCGAGAAACACCAGATCGAAGGTGCCCTGTAGCTTCGGGATCTCTGCGAACGCGTCGCCGTGCACGACGCGAACCACGTCTGTCAGCCCCGCCCGTCGGATGTTGTCGGCGGCCTCTTTCGCCCGCTGCGGGTCGTACTCGATCGACACCACGCGTCCCTTCGACTCGCGGGCACCGAGTCCCAACCAGATACCGCTGTAGCCGCTCGCGGCGCCGATCTCCAGGATCGACTTCGCGTTCCGCGTCGCCACCATGACCCGCAAGAATCGCCCGTCCTCTTCGGACACGGCGAGCAGGCCCTTGTCGGCCGCGCGGATGCTCTTGAGAAGGGCGTCGATCGGCGGCGTCAGGGCGCCGGGTACCGCCAGCGGCTGCTGAGCGCCGCCGGGCGCGGTCAGAAACACGAGGCACAGGAGAGCGGAGACGAGCAGCTTCATGGCGAGGAGATTACACCACGCGTCGGTTGGTGGTTGGTGGTTGGCAGTTCGTGGTGACGGTGCTGAGTCGCTGGTGGGTTAGCGAGTGTCTGTCACGTACGCGGCGACGCGGCCAGCGGTGGCGCGGGCATCGGCGATGCAATCAGGAATACCGATGGAGCGAAATCCGCTTCCCGTCACGTAGAGGCCAGGCACCTCGTCCAGGCAGGTCTCGATCTCGGCCAGACGTCGCGTGTGACCTACCTCGAACTGCGGGCTCCCACGCGTCCACCGATAGAGCCTTGCGAAGAGTGGCTCACCACGGATCGGCATGACTGAGGCGAGAGCGTGCCGGGCTGTTTGTATGAGCTCTCCGTCGCTTGCATCGAGACGATGGGGGTCGCGTCCGCCGCCGAGAAAGGCGCGGAGCAGGACGTGGCCGTCTGGCGCGCGCTGCGGCCACTTCGAGGTGACCCACGTGGCGGCGAGTAGTGCGTTACCTTCGGCGCGCGGTACGACGAACCCGCTGCCGAGCAGGGGATGATCGATGCCGTCGCGGCGATAGCCGAACGCGACAGTGGCGGTGGAGGCATACGGCATCGCGTCGCACAGCCCTGCGAGGGCGGGGTAGCCAGCTCGAAAGATGCCGGCCGCTGCGTAGGCAGGGGCGGCGACGATGACCGCCCGGGCCTGAACCGCACCTGCAGGCGTGCCCAGACTGAAGGCGTCGATCTTGTGAAGACTCGTGATCGGTGACGACAACGTGACCGTTGCTGGGGCGAGGGCCCCTGTCAGCGCATCGACGAGCTCGCCAACGCCACCCGGCAGCGACACGAACGCGCCCTGCGACGAGCGTGTCGTGGCCAGAGCTCGAAACGCGCGAAGGACACTTCCGCTGGTGCGCTCGGCGTCGACGAGGCGCGGAAACAACGAATGAATCGAGAGTCGATCGACGTCGCCGGCGTGAATGCCGGCGAGCAGCGGCTCGGCCAGGTACTCCACCGCCTCGGCTCCGAAGCGCCTTCGCACGAACGACGCAATCGATTCGTCGTCCGAGGCATGGCGTGGCACGAACGGTTCGCAGGCCATGCGCACGCGTCCGCCGATCGTGAAGAGAGAGGATCTCGCAAGCGCGTCTGCGCGGACGGGGAAACCGAGAAACGATCCTTCAGGAATCGGGTGCAGCACCCCACGCCTGAGGATGTACGCCGTGCGGGGCGTCAGCGTAGACACGAGGCGGTCGTCGATGCCGAGGTCGTGGCAGAGGGCCACCGCGGCCGGTTTCTGCACGAGGAGCGAATCGGGTCCGCCATCGACAACCCATCCGTCGAATCGGTCGGTGCGGATGACGCCGCCGGGGCGATCGGCCGCCTCGAAGACGTGGACGTCGACGCCGCGGCGGCGAAGCTCGTAGGCGGCGGCCAAGCCTGAGATGCCGCCGCCGACCACGGCGACGTCGGTTGTCATGCTCAGCGCATCTGGCGCGACGCGCGATGCACGTACTGGGCGAGCAGTTGCACGTGCTCGACGGGCGTAGAGGGCAGGATGCCGTGACCGAGATTGAAGATGTGTCCGGGACGTCCGCCCACGCGACGCAGGATGTCTTCGGCCCGATCGAGCATGCGCCCTGTTGGACCCAGCAACAACGTCGGATCGAGGTTGCCCTGCACAGCCCGATCGACCCCGATCAGGGTCCAGGCATCGTCGATGGGCACGCGCCAGTCAACACCGATGACGTCGCCCCCAGCGTCGCGGAGAGCATCGAGGATGGTGGCCGTGCCCGTGCCGAAGTGAATCGAAGGCACGCGGCCCGCAATGGCGTGGAAGATCTTCTGCGTATGCGGCAGCGCGAACTCGCGGTAGTCGGCGTCATTCAGCGTGCCCACCCACGAATCGAAGACCTGCACGGCGTCCACGCCGGCCTCGATCTGCGCGCCGAGATAGTCGGCAACCACGGTGGCGAACTTGTCGCAGAGCCGATGCCACGCCTCGGGATGACCGTACATGATCGCCTTCGTGCGGGCGAAGGTGTTCGAGTGTCCACCCTCGATGGCGTAGGACGCGAGCGTAAATGGCGCTCCGGCGAAACCGATCAAGGGAACCCGGCCACGCAACTCGGCCTGCACCAGCCGAATCGTCTCGAGCACGTGAGCGAGCGCCTCGCGGGGCTCAAAAAGCGTGAGCTGGTCGATGTCGGAGGGCGTCTCGATTGGTCTCTCAATCTGAGGCCCCTCGCCCTTGATGAAGTCGAAGGGTAGCCCCATCGGCTGGAGCGGAAGGAGCAGGTCTGAGAAGAGGATAGCCGCGTCCACTTCGATTTTCCGTATAGGCTGCAGCGTCACCTCGGTGGCCAGATCGGGCTGCCGACAAATGGCGAGCAGCGAGTGGCGCTCGCGCAGCGCGCGATACTCGGCCATATAACGGCCGGCTTGTCGCATGAACCAGATCGGTGTGACATCGGTGGGCTCGCGCCGACACGCGCGGATGAATCGGGTCACGAGCGGTGCCCGCAGATCACGAGGCTCAGGCGTCGCGCGACGGGCGTGTGGGAGTGCCGCAACGACACGTCAGTCAGCGACCGCAACGGTGAGCATGTCGCGAGCAAGCGTGACGAGCTCGTCGAGCCAGAGGGGCTTGTACCGCAGGCTGGCACCGAGGCCTTCGATCTCCAGTGCATCGCCGGGGCTGCCATGGTAATCGCCGGTCACGATTGCGACCGGCGTGTTCTGGAGGCCGGGGAGCGCGCGGAGCGCGCGCAGGATATGTAGCGCACTCGACAGGGGCATTCGAAGGTCGACGATAATCGCGTCGGGGGTGTGCCGCTGCGCCAGCCGGAGGCCCTCCTCGCCGGAAACCGCGGCCCACACCTCGTGCCCTTCCAGGCGAAGTATTCGCGAAAATGTGTCGCTGACGCTGACGTCGTCATCGATGATGAGGATCCGAGGTACGGATCCACCTGCCGGCAAAGAACGCACTGGCTCATTGTGTGGGCCAGACTTTGAAGTCGTCAAGGGAACTCGTGCTATATTCAGCCCCTTTGGACGCCGGATCCTGCCGGTTTCCCCGCCTGTTGACGCGTCGGAGGGTGTGTGAGCCCAATCCTCGTGCGGCCTGTCCGCGAGCAGCTCGAGCACGACCGCATCATTCGTCTTCTCCAAGCGAAATATAAGAAGAAGTCCGAGGTGGCCATCAACCCGGGCGCCGAACAGGCCGCGCCTGTGGGCGGCCCGCCACCGTGGTACCCGGATCTCGTGCTGCTCGACGGCCGCGGCAAGAAAGTGCTGGGCGTGGTCGAGGTCGAAACGATCGAGTCGGTGAACCATCTCGAGGCCATGTCGCAGTGGGTGGCGTTCTCGCGACTGCGGTTGGTCTTCCATCTCTATGTGCCGCTATCGATGTTTGACGTCGCCCGCCGCCTCTGCCAGGACTTACAGGTCACAGTGGCGGAGATCTGGACCTATGCGCCGGTGGGGGACCAGCTGCGCTTCAACCTCGCGCATCGGTCACCTCAGGCCGTGGAGCCCCGTTCCCGTCTGGCGGCGGCACCCGCACGCCCGCGTCCAGCCGCCGCGCCTGCAACTCGCAGCAAGCGCCCTGTGGCAGCGCCGCCCCGTCGAACCGCGGCGGTCAAGGCTGCCGCCAAGAAGTCTGCCTCGGCCGGCCGTAAGCCTGTCGCGCGCTCCGCAAAGGGCGGCGGGAAACGGCCGGCCATCGCGCATCGCGCGCAGAAGCGCAGATAGTCAATCGTGCCCTTTCTACGCGTCGTCCGCGACAAGCGCGGATACGAAACCACGTACTTGATGCACGTGTACCGAGACGGTGTTCGTCAGCTGACGCGGATTCTCTATGTGTTCAGGTCGCCGGGCGGCGTTCGGGTTGGCGGCGAGGCGCTTGAACCCGGCATCCAACGACAGGTAGAGGCACAGCATCCCGACATTCCGTTCGACTGGACTGCGGTATTTCAGACCCGCCAGGTCATTGATTCGACCATCGAGCCGCGACGACCTCGACGGCGAGCACCCGAGGAGGGCGCGCAAGTGGCACGGCCGGCGCCGGCGCCTCCATCCCAACCTGCGCCGCTGCCGCCCATCCCCGCGGTGATCGAGGGGACGACTCCAGACGATCGTGTCGCGTTCTTGGTGCGCTGGCATGCCGTTGCGCGCGAACGGATCGAGCGGATCTCCGATCCCGCCAGGAAGGAGGGGCTGCTCAGTCTCGCGGAGCGCCTCGATCCCTCGGCGTGGACCGATGTCGATCAAATCACGGCCGGACTGCAGGGAGCGAGCGAAGCGCTCGAGCGACTGTCGCAGGTGCTGGCGCGCCGCCGGCGGCGAGGGAAGAAACGCGCCGACGATCGATCAGATCCAGCAGATCCGCCGCCATCTCCGTCCGACGAAACCATCCCCGACGCATGATGTCCTGGGTCGGCACGTTGTTGCTCCACGTCGAGGAGGGCGGCATGTGGGGCCTCGTGCTGTTCGCCGCACTTTATGTGGTCGCGGCGGTCACGATGGCGCCGGCGTTTCTACTGGCGATCGCCGCAGGCGCAATGTTTGGCGTGTGGGAGGGCTCGGTGCTCGGCTGGGTTAGTGCGACGCTGGGCGCATCGGTGACCTACGCGTTGGCTCACCGCTTCGCCGAGACACGCTTCTTTTCATGGATGGCGCGCTGGCCACGCGTGGCCGCGGTGCAGTCGGCGGTCGCCAGCGAAGGAGCGTGGGTCCAGTTCCTCCTGCGGTTGTCGCCCATCGTGCCCTACGTCGTACTGAACTACGCCCTGGGGCTGAGTCGAGTGCGATTCCGCGACTTCCTCATTGCGTGTCCGGGGATGTTCCCCACCCTCGTCGTCTACGCGTACTACGGCCAGGTCGTGGGCGACGTCGCGAGGGTTGCGGCCGGAGTCCAGCCACCGATGGGCCGCGAATACTACATCCTGCTGGTGGTCGGTCTGATCGCGACGGTCGTGGCGAGCGTGGCGATCGCGCGCGCGGCTCGCCGGGCTATGGAAGCGCAGTCGTAGAAGACGGATTCGTCAGAGCGTCGGGTCGTCGATCTTCTGGATCCGCGCCACGTGCCGCCCGCCCTCGAACGGCGTGGCGAGCCAGGTTCGAACGATGGCGAGCGCGGCGCTCTCACCGAGGGTCCGCTGGCCGAGCGAGAGCATGTTGGCGTCGTTGTGCGAGCGGTTCCAGACAGCCACCTGTTCCGTCCAGCACAGTCCGCACCGAATGCCGCGGACGCGGTTGGCCACCATCGCTTCTCCGTTGCCCGAACCGCCGAGCACGATGCCCCGGTCGAATTCCCCCCGGCTGACAGCCTCAGCTACGGGCCGGACAAAGTCGGGGTAGTCGCACGGGACCTCCGAGTCGGTCCCGAAATCACGGACCGTGTGGCCTTCGGTCAGGAGCATCCGCTTGATGGCCTCTTTGTAGAGGAAACCGGCATGGTCGGATCCAAGCGCAAGTCGCATCGGCGCCCCTAAATATATGCCGACCGGGCGCATTCGGCCTTGCGTCTGGCGCTGTTATACTTTCCCCATGCAAAAGACCGCAAACGTTCTGCTGGCTGGGATTGCTGCGCTGGCCATCGCCGTCTGCGTGGGTTACGCCCTGGAGAGCGCTGTTTCGGCGCAGGCACAGCCGGCGGCGCAATCCCAGGCACCGGCGCAACAGCCGACGTTCCGTTCAACGGCGGAACTGGTTACGACCGACGTCATCGTTCGTGACTCGAAGACGGATCAGTTCATCGCCGACTTGAAGCCAACCGATTTCGAGGTGTTCGAAGACGACGTGAAGCAGGACCTCGCGTCGATGGTGCTGATTCACGGCGGCCGAGCGTACAACTCGCTGGCGCCCCCACCGGCACCGCTCCAGGAAGGCATCATCCTGCCGGTGAGCCGGCCGACCAACGACGCCGCCGGCCGCGTCTTCCTGCTCTTCGTCGACGACCTCCACATGGATTTTCAGAACACGCCCAGGATTCGCGACATCTTCCGGAAGATGTTGAAGAACCTGATTCACGACGGCGACATGTGGGGAATGGTGAGTACGGGCACGTCGTCAATTTCGATCGACCTCACCTATGATCGGGCGCTGCTCGACGACGCGATCAACCGGATCAGCGGCAACGGGCTCAAGCCGTCGGAAATCATCAAGGGACAGGAGGGGGCGAACGGCCCCGTCGAATTGCGCTACCGAGCGCACGTCGCCTTCACTACGGCCAATCAGCTGATGCAGAACCTCGAGAAGCTGCACAACCGGCGCAAGGCCATCATCTGGGTGAGCAGCGGCTACGACTTCAACCCGTTCTCGAAATCGCGGTTGAAGGAGCAGCTGGGCCCGTGCGACGTGACGGGTGATTCATCCGACAACTCGGGCAACACCAGCAACTGCGTGGGGCAGAACGGTCGCGTGGATCCCAACCTGGCGCCGAAGGGCTCGCAGTTTGCCGACGCCGAACTCGTGGGCGACATGGCCGAAGTGACGCGCGCCGCCAATCGCGCCAACGCCACGCTCTACACGGTGGACCCCCGCGGACTGGTGGCGGGCGCCGATATTGGCGAGAACCTCGACCCGATTGAGTGGGAGACGTTCGTCTCGCGGACGCAAGACAGTCTCCGGACGATTGCCGACCTCACGGGTGGCTTCGCCGTCGTCAACCAGAACGACTTCGACAAGGCGATGAAACGCATCGACGCGGAGACAAGCGACTACTACGTGCTGGGCTTCTATTCGAGCAATCCGGATCCGCTTCGGAGGACCCGCCGGATTCAGGTGGTCGCCAAGCGTGATGGGGTGACGCTGTGGTCGCGGACGTCGTACTCGCTCCGCCCGACGCCTGGAGAGGCCGCGAAGAAGTAGCTACGAGTCTTGCCGGGGCGCCGGAGCGGCGCCCTGCGCAATCGCTTCCCGGATCCTTTCCTTCAGCCACTCCACGGGCTTGGGCGTCGTCGCCAGAAAGGCCCGCCACTCGGACTCCGTGAGTGGAATGTGAATCACGCGGTCAACGCTGTCGGAGACATGAAGTTGGTGATCCATTTCAGCCGGATTCTAACCTAGAGGGTTTTCGGTGCCTGCGCCGCCGCGGCCAGTCGCGGGCCGACGCTCTCGAACACTCTGAGGACTTCGCCGACGGCGCGAGGCAGCCGGGTCATCCGGGGATACAGCCACCCGAACTGACGCTCCAGCGAGTGCCCTGCGATCCGGCTCACGAACAGCTGCTTGGCGCGCACGTCCGCTGCGACCGCCTGCCAGGGCACGATGCTGATGCCGAGGCCGCTGCGGACCATCGCCTTGATGATCTCGACGTTCTCCGTTTCCATCACGACGTCGGCCTCGATGCGTTCGCGCGCAAAGAACTCGTCAACCAGCCGACGTGTAATCGACCCGGTCTCGAAGAGAATGAACGGCTGTCGGCTGAGGTCGGCCGGCGAGATCTTGCGCTTCATAGCGAGTGGGTGATTGGGGTACGTCGTCACCAGCAGTTCTTCGTGGAGCACCGGCGTCGAGACGAGGTCGGAGGCTTCGATCGGCAGCGTGAGCATGCCGAGATTTCCACCCCCCGAGCGGAGCATGGCGATCGAGCGCTCGGTGCTGGCCACGGTGACCTTGAGGTCGAGGTGTGGATGGACACGCCGCACTTCGGCCAACAGCGTGGGAAACACGTAGAGGCAGACCGTCATCCCGCCGACCAGCCGGAGGGTACCGCGCAGCGATGCCTGCTTCTCGCTGATGGACGTCACCGTGTCCTGGAGATCCTGAAAGACGCGATGGCTCAGCTGCAGCAGCGATTCGCCGGCGGCTGTGATGCGAATGCGCCGGCCGATGCGGTGAAAGACGGCCTCGCCGAGTTCGTCTTCGAGCAAGAGGATCTGCCGGCTGATGGCCGACTGCGAGACATGCAGCCGCTCACCCGCGGCGGTGAAGGAGCCTGTGTCAGCGATCGCACGGATGATCTCGAGCTGCCGAAGGTCCATGACTTCAGCTTATATAAGGAATACGCATCGAGACAAGTAGAACGATAACTAAAGTGCTTCCAGGGCTTTCACACGTTCGATGGCCTCTTCGAGGTAGCCCTGATCCATCTCGATCCCGACGAAGTCGAGGCCGAGGTGCGCGCACGCGACGGCGGTCGCGCCGAGACCGAGGAAGGGATCTGCGACGGTACGTATGCGATCGACCCCGTGCAGCCGAAGGCACATCTCGGGTAGGCGCGGCGGGAAGGTGGCGGGGTGCGGGCGCTCCTTCTCGCGACTCTGAATCGTGTCGTACGGGATGAACCAGGTATTGCCCCGACACCGCACGTCGCTTGCGGCCGACTTCCAACGCGCGACGTTCGACTTGTCCTGGTAGCGAACGCCGACTGCACGACGCTGGAGCGCCGTGCGCCCCGTCGGCGTGAGATGGAAGATGAATTCGTGGCAGTCGTGCACGAACCGGTCACTGTTGATGGGCTTGTAGTGGCCCACGGCGAGGTCGTCTGCGAGGGCCGCACGATCCCCCGCGAGCGCTTTTTCAATGGCGATGGATTTGATCCAGTGAAGGGTGTTCTGCAGCCGCAGGTGGGGCCGCGCGGCCTGCGCGACGTCGAGTGCAGTCCAGGGGTCGGTCGGCTTGCTGCCGACGTTGAGGAAGAGCGAGCCCTCGGGGGAGAGTGCGCGCGCCGCGAGTCCAACCCACTGTCCCGTCCAGTCGAGGTAGCGCGCCCGAGGCATCGTGTCGTCGAACGAACGGTACCGGACACCGAGGTTGTACGGCGGTGACGTCACGATGGCGTCGAGCGAGCCTGGAGGCAGCCGCTGAAGCAGCTCGAGGCAGTCGCCCAGATAGAAGCGAAAGCGTGATCCGTTGATCGTGAGGGTCTTGAACGGAGGCGGAAGCCGGCTCACTGACGCGATTGTAAGTTGCGCAGGGGAGCGGCCGGAAACGGGGTCAGGAGGCGTGGGCTTCCGAAAAATCCTGAGCGGAGGCCGTGGAGGTGCGATCCGTCGTCACGGTGTGGTTACGACGATGGCCTGCTAGATCGCAAGCCGGACTCTTCTCCTCGACGTAGGCCAGTTCGCGGCTCGAAGCGAGTTCGCGATACCGGCCGACGACACAGCCACAGGCGAGGGTGCGGAACCCCAAGAGCCGGACGAGACTCATGGCTAGTCCTCCTGCGACAACAGACAGCAATCGCTGTGCCCACGGGTGGATCATCCCAATTGAGGGGAAAGTGGACGGTCGCAGCATGAGCGCGTGTGCTGTATTGCATCTCCGGTGTCTCGTTGTGCCCACAGGCTGTCGTCCGCTCACCACCCTTCAAAATTCCAGATCCACTGATCCAAATGTCGTCGGGAGAAATGTCTTCTGGAGAGATGTGGAGAAGTGCCTTCGGGAGAGAGAAATGTCTTCGGGAGAGAGGAGATCACGCGAGGCGAGTGAACTGGGCGTGCGTGCACGCCCGTGAAAAACTAGTGCGCGAACGAGAGGCTCTACCGCGAGCCGGATGAGTCGTTCGCGCGGAGCGCGCGAAAGGACTCCCCGTCCGCTGCCCTCTGCTGGGCGGCCGCTCGTCTGGCCCTGATGATTCTGACCAAAAATGTCAGGTGAAGGACTCCGGCAATCGCGATTGTGGCGATCGAGGACGGCCGGACCAGAAGCGGCAGGTAATTCGCAACAGCGGCTGACGCGAAGATGAGAGAAAAGAGAGAGTCCACGCCACCGCCTGGTAAGGCCGGTCCGACCGCGGCCACGACCGTTTCCCAATGAGGTCCGGCAGGTGTCTCTTCATAGAACACGCGCAGGTAGCGGCCGATGCGTTCTGCGCCGACATGCAAGGCATGGACGCCTTCGAACCCGGCCATGAGGACCATGAGGGAGAACAGGGCGCCAGCGGGGGGAACAGCACCAGCCAGTGTGGCTGCCGCCAGGCAAGCCCATCCAAGAATCGCGACTGGGAGCAGGACTATGCGAGCCGTGCCGCGTGACGCGATCGTACGGCGGAGGACCTCGAACTCGATCTCGGACAAGCTCATTGCAGAGGCTCCCTCATGTGCTGCCGCGTCAGCAGTTTCGGCGCTTGAGCCGGGTGAAAACACCCTTGCACACTACAGTTTGTCTGCTAGAATGCCGACATTATTTGTAACAACCTGTCCGGTAAAGGCTTACCTGTGGTTCTAAACCTACATCGCGTCGCACTTCGGCTGATTTGCTTCCTGGCCGTCTCGGTAATCCTTGGCGGCGCCGCGGATGCGATCGCAGCTCAGCAGGCGTCAAAAGCCAAGAGTTCGTCTAAGGCCCCGGCCCCGACGGTTCGAAAATCGACCGCGGCAACTCGAGCGGCCGCCGCCCGTCGTCGGGCTCGCGTGAGTCGAGCGGCTGTGGCTGCCGCCGCGCTTCGGGAAGCCATCGAGCCTCGATTCAAGTTGGACGAAAGCGGCAGCGTCGTGCCAGACCTCCGCGCGGAAGCGGCCATTATCTACAACCCAGAGAACGGTCAGGTGCTCTGGGAAAGCAATTCGAATGCGCGTCGCTCGATCGCCAGCATCACAAAAGTGATGACCGCCGTCGTGTTTCTGGAAGACCGTCCCGATTTGACCCGTCAAGTCGTCGTCGAGCGCGCGGATGTGCGGGCCGCGTCGACCACCTATCTCCGCGCCGGCTACAAGCTGACGACAGGTGATCTACTGCATCTCCTGCTTATCGGATCCGACAACGCCGCCGCCCGGGTGCTGGCGCGTGTCTCGCTCTACGGCTCGAAGGGATTCATCGAGCGCATGAACCAGAAGGCGATCGAACTCGGGCTCGAAAGCACGTCTTACGTCGATCCCTCCGGGCTGCTCTCGGACAATACGTCGTCGGCGTACGATCAGGCGAGGCTCATCACGTATGCCTCGGGCGACGAGCGTATCTCCGGGATCATGCGCCTGGCTGAATACACCGTGAACGCCCGGCCCCGCCAGATTACGGTGCGCAGCACGAATCAGCTGGTGCGTACCGGCGACGTCGACGTGCAGGCCGGGAAGACGGGGTTCATCAGGAACGCCGGCTATTGCCTGGCCTCGCTGCTGCGCCTCCCGCAGGGCGGACCCGAAGTGGCAGTGGTCGTGCTCGGGGCCAGGTCGAATTCCGGGCGCTTCTGGGAAACGCGTCACCTGTTCAACTGGATTTCGACGAAGTCTCAGGACTGGTTCCCGGGCAGTGTGACGCCGACGGTCGGTCAGCCAGTCGGCGCGCCGGCCTCCAACTAGATTCCTACCGGTACCCACGCTGCATCGCAGCCGCGTCGAGTGGGAGCGTCGCGATGGCATCCACGAGCGGCATCAGCGGTCGACGCGCGCGACGCCCATCGAGTGCCTTCAGATACCGGTGACATTGGTCGCAGGCGTAGACGCGGTACTCGCCGTCTGGGGTGGCAAACGACGTGATGCGCGTCCGATCACTGTTCCGGCAATACGGGCAGGTCAGCGTTTCGAAATTCCAGCGCAGCGCGCAACGACTGCAGACGAGATGACGCTCGGCCGCGGGCGTAATGAGCGCGAGGTCGGGCTCGGCCCCGCAGAGCGGGCAGTCCGGGTGAGTCCAATTCGCCAGCTCGGATCGCTGCTGAAGCACCTCGGCACACCGCGACAACCACGGCCGCAGGGCGAGCGAGAAGACCTGATCGAGCGCAGCATCTCCGTTCCACACCTCGCCGACAGCCCCCGATCCCGCGGCGGAGGCAACGGCTGCTGCGACATGCCGCCCCGACGGCGCGTCGTACCAACGTCGCACCACGTCGAAGACGTTTCCGTCGCGTCCGATCGCCTGGACCCGCTGGTGATCGGCATCCTCGAGCGCGCCATGACGGTGGAGCAGCTCTCCCAACTGGCGAACGAGCAGGCGGAGGTCGGTAGGCTCGATGCGGATGTCGTCGAATTTCAAAAGGGCCACGCCCGGTCGCTGCGTGGCGAGGGTGTCGAGGTTCAGTTCGAGGAGGGGAAGCGCCACCCGTCCCTGCACCCGTCGGTACAGTTCGAGCAGTTGGATCTGCAGGTCCACCGCGTCCGACAGTTCCGGGTGCTGTGCACGGACGTTTCGAAGCGCCACGACCTCGGGCGACTCGGATCGAACCGGCCGCGAAGGCTGCGCTGGCTCGGACACGCGGCGATCATACACAAGATACGCACGACCGCTCGGCGGCGACACGGTGGCAGATGCGGATTGTGATGATTGCGTCCGAGGTGACGCCATTTGCGAAGACCGGGGGATTGGCCGACGTCCTGGGTGCCCTTCCGTCTGCGCTTGCGCGGCTCGGCCATCGAGTAGACGTCGTGCTGCCCCGATATCGGGGGATTGCCGCCGGCCAGCCCGCTGGCAGCGTGAGCGTGCGTCTGGGTGGAGCGGTCATCGAGGCGCCGACGTGGATTGCCGGCGAGGGAGACGTCCGGACGATCTTCATCGAACACGCGCCGTACTTCGACCGCGAGCACCTCTATGGCCCTCCCGAAGGCGACTACGCCGACAATCCCGAGCGGTTTGCCTTCCTCGCCAAGGCTGCGCTGGAATGGGCCGACACGTCGCCTGGACGCGTTGACGTTCTGCACGCGCACGACTGGCAGGCGGGCCTCGCGCCGGTCATTCTGCAGCAGGGAAGTGCCACGCAGCAGGCGGGGCGTACGCCGGCCGTGTTCACGATTCACAACCTAGCGTATCAGGGCGTGTTCGACGCGTCGTGGCTTGGTCGGCTCGGCCTCGACGCGAGTCTCATGGGCCCGGGCGTGCTCGAGTACTGGGGCCGGATCAGCTTCCTCAAGGGCGGCCTCATGTGCAGTCGATGCATCACCACAGTGAGCGCGCGCTATGCCGAGGAGATCCAGACGCCCGAGTTCGGATTTGGCTTCGATGGCATCGTGCGACACCGCTCGGCCGATCTGGTCGGCGTGCTGAACGGCATCGACTACGACCAGTGGGATCCGAGCCGTGATCCATACCTGCCCAAGCCGTTCGACGCGGACCGGCTCGAGGGCAAGCGCGCCGCGAAACGGCTGGTGCTCGAGCTGTTTGGCCTTCGGGTGAACACGGAGATCCTCGATCGTCCTCTGATCGGGATGGTGTCCAGGCTGGTCGATCAGAAGGGCTTCGATCTGATCGCCGACGTGGCTGACGAACTTGGTCGTTTGGACGCTTCGGTCGTACTGCTGGGCACGGGGGATCGACGGTATGAGGAACTCTGGCGATCCCTGGCCGCCCGCTATCCCGACAGAATCGGGGTGCACATCGGCTTCAACGAGGCGCTGGCGCATCAAGTCGAAGGGGGCGCCGACCTGTTCCTGATGCCCTCGCGATTCGAACCGTGCGGCCTCAATCAGATGTACAGCCTGCGATACGGAACGGTCCCGGTGGTCCGGGCGGTGGGCGGCCTGTTTGACACGGTCCACGACTTCAATCCCCGAACCGGAGAAGGCAACGGCTTCAGTTTCGAGCCGTATTCGGGCAAGGCCCTGCTCGAGGCGCTGCGCCGCGCCTTGGAGGCGTTCCGCCAGCCCGAGGTTTGGCGCACGATCCAGCGACGCGGCATGCTGCAGGATTTTTCCTGGGACGCTTCAGCCCGGGAGTACGTCAAAGTATATGAACGCGCGAAGCGCACGGAGACCACCCACGCCCGCGGAGGAGACAGCCAGCATGGCATCTGACAAGGTTAAAACGTTCACGGACAGTGACTTCGACGAGAAGGTCAAGGACGGCGTCGTGTTGATCGACTTCTGGGCCGAATGGTGCGGACCCTGCCGGCGCCTCGCGCCGACGGTTGATGCCCTGGCCACCGAGTACGACGGCCGGGCCACGGTCGGCAAGATGAACGTGGACGAGAACCCAAACGTTCCCGGGCGGTTCATGATTCGGGGCATCCCGACAATGCTGATCTTCAAGGACGGCAAGCTTGCCGACCAGATCGTCGGACTCGTACCCAAGGAAGAGATCGCCAGGAAGCTCGATCAACAGCTCTGATCATGCCGGATCGCAAAGTCATCGTTATCGGCTCTGGGCCGGCCGGCCTCACGGCGGCGCTCTACACGGCGCGCGCCAACTTGAAGCCGCTCCTCATCGAGGGTCTCGAGGCCGGTGGGCAGCTGATGCTCACCACGATGGTCGAGAACTGGCCGGGCTATCGGGACGGGATCATGGGTCCGGATCTGATGACCGAGATGCGGGCGCAGGCCGAACGCTTCGGCGCCGAGTTTCTGCAGGGAAACGTAACGCGCGTCGATCTCCAGCGGCGACCGATCACGATCACCTTGGAGCAAGGCCCACCTCTGACCGCCGACTCGCTCATCATCGCCACCGGTGCCTCCGCGCGCTGGCTCGACATCGGTAGCGATCGAAAGTTATCGGGGCATGGCGTCTCGACGTGCGCCACGTGTGACGGCTACTTCTTCCGCGGGCGGCCGATCGCCGTCGTTGGCGGCGGCGACTCCGCGATGGAAGAGGCCAACTATCTGACCCGGTTCGCCTCGAAGGTCACGGTCATCCACCGGCGCGACTCGCTGCGCGCCTCGAAGATCATGCAGGACAAGGCGTTCGCAAATTCCAAGATCGAGTTCGTCTGGGATTCCGAGATTGCCGAGGTCAAAGACGTAGACAAGGGCGAGGTCACCGGGATCGTCATTCGGAATCTCAAGACCGGAAAGCTGAGCGACCTGCCGCTCGACGGGGTATTCATCGCCATCGGCCATACGCCGAACACAGAACTCTTCAAAGGACAACTCGAGCTCGACGACACCGGTTACATCGTGACCAGAGAAGGCACCCGCACGAACGTGCCGGGCGTCTTTGCCGCCGGCGACGTTCAGGATCACGTCTATCGCCAGGCCGTGACAGCCGCAGGCTCGGGCTGCATGGCTGCGATCGATGCCGAGCGATATCTCGAGCACATGCCAGTGCCCGACGAAACAACCGACGGCGCCGCGTGCGTCTGACGGCACGGGCGCAGTTGAACTTCTGAAACCCTCCTGTCCATGGACGCGTATAACGTGTGTCCGTGGAACCGAGCGACGCCGACCTCGCATTGAAGGTGCTGGCGGGGTCTGAATCCGCAAGCCGAGCGCTCGTCGGTCGATACGCCTCGCCTGCCGTCAACTTCGCGTTCCGCATGGTGGGAGATCGCGGCCTTGCCGAAGATCTCGCGCAAGAAGCGTTTCTCCGCGTGTTCCAGCGACTCGATTCCTACGACCCGCAGCGTCGCTTCGCCAGCTGGTTCTTCCAGGTGCTGCGAAATGTCGCCATCGACTACCTTCGCGCACACCGACTCGACACAACGTCGCTCGATGAGTTGAGCGAGGCGGGCTTTCAACCGGCCGCGGAGTACTCGGCGTCATGCTCCCCCGAAGGCATGGCCGTGCGCGGCGAGGTCAAGAACGCGATGGCGGCGGCCCTGGCGCGCATCCGTCCCGAATACCGGGAAGTCGTTGTGCTTCGTTATCAGGAAGGGCTCACGCACCCCGAGATCGCCGAGGTGCTGGGGGTACCCGTTGGCACGGTGAAGACAAACCTGCACCGGGCGCGAAAAGCGCTGTCCGCGCTGCTGAAACCCTTTGCCGCCGCCTCCCGTAAGGTGGAGGAGAGCGACTGATGTCGGACCAGGACAGACTCGCCGCATGGCTGGAAAGGGAGGACGCTGCCGACGAGGAGTCGGCCGAGGCGGCCTTTGCCAACGCCTATGCGCTCATCGAGCGGATCGACGCTCGCCCCGAGTTCATCCTTCGGACGGCTACCCTTGGACGGAAGGTTCGGCTACGACGGCGTCGTCTGTCGAGACTGGCATGGGCGGCGGCAGCCGTTGCCGTTGCCGGCGCGATGACGTTCGTGGCGGGGATGGCGGTGCCTGTGAGCGTATGGGTCGTCAAGGTCATCGCCCTGGCCATATCGAACGCCGCACCGTGGCTCGTGGCGTATTCGACTGGAGCGATCAGCCTGTGGTGGTTCGTCGTCCGCGTTGGGGGTCCGCTGGCGACGGCCGTCGATTCGCCGGCGGCAGCGTCGGCCCTCGTGGGCGTGGAACTAGTTGGCATTCTGGCCTTCTACGCCTTGTATCGCATCATTCAATTCGAGAACGAAGGAGAAGTGCCGGTATGACACGCCGCCATGCGTATCTGATCGTTGGGGCGCTGCTGGCTTTGTGGGCCGGGGCTGGCTACGTGCTGCAGGCGCAGACGCTAACCGCGTCAGAGCTGCGCGGGCAACTCGCGATGCGGTTCGAGATCGTGGCGATGCAGCGCGGCATCGGCCTGATTCCGCGTCAGGCCGACTCGAAGATCCAGATCATCCAGGTGGCCGACGGCACCGTGGCCCTAGACGGTCAGATGCTCACCGCTGCGCAACTGAGAGAACGGCTCGGCGCCGACGCCAACGCGGTCATCCAGCTCACCTATCTCGATCGAGATGCGCTGCGTGCGCTCGCCGGAGCACCAGCGGAGCCGGCTCTGCCCCAGATACAGCGGGCGCCAGACGAATCGCGAAGCGTGCGGCGGGGCAATGACCGGGTACGATTCGGCGGTCGGGTGACCGTGGGGGATGGCGAGCGAGTCGACGGGGATGTCGTCGGAATCTTTGGTCCGGTCGACGTCGACGGCGAGGTGATGGGGGACGTCGTGGCAATCATGGGTCCGCTGACGCTCGGGCCGCACGCGCTTGTGCACGGAGACGTACAGGCGATCGGCGGTCCGATGACCCGTGCGCCGGAAGCTCGCGTGCTCGGGGACACCAATGAGATCGCGATCGGGTCGCGCATCGGCCGCCGCTGGACGCTACCGCCCTTCGGGACGTTCGGCAGCCAGGTAGGCAGTTTTGCGGCCACGACGGCCAGGCTGCTCCTGTTTGTGCTGCTGGGTCTCCTGATCGTAGCCGCGCTTCGCCGGCCCGTAGAGCGGATTGCCGCGACGGCGTCGGCGCATCCGTGGAAGGCCGTACTCGTCGGATTGCTAGCAGAGATCCTCTTCGTACCTGCTGTGGTGGTCACCGTCGTCATGCTCGTCGTGTCGATCGTCGGGATCCCGCTGCTGCTGCTCGTTCCATTCGGCATCGTGCTGGTCTGTCTGGTGATGCTCGTTGGTTTTGTCGGGGCGGCCCACATGGCCGGAGGCTTTGCAATGCGTTGGCTTGGTCGACAGGCCAATGCGTACGTCACGATTGTGGCGGGCACGGTGGTCATCGTCGGGATGACACTGCTAGCGAAGTTGGCGGCGCTGGTGGGCGGCGGGCTGGTCGGCATTCCACTCGGAATGCTCGGTTATCTGATTGAGTACTGCGCGTGGACGATGGGCTTCGGTGCGGCGATCCTCGCCTGGTTCGCCATGCGGCGCACGCCGCCGCTGCCGCCCACACCGGAGCCGGCTGCCGTCTGACGGGCTACTCGATCCAGCCGCCGCCGACGACGGTCTCGCCGCTGTAGAAAACCACGGCCTGACCTGGCGTGACGGCGGTCTGGGCCTCATCGAAGATCATTTCAGCGCGCTCATCGGGCAGCGCAACGACGGACCCCGCTCCGGGCTGGTGCCGGTGTCGGATCTGCGCGGACACGCGCACGGGCGAGGTGGGCGCCGCTATCGAAATCCAGTTCACATGGGATGCGGTCAGCTGCGTCCGTTCAAGCGCGCTCCGAACACCAACGGTCACGGTTGACGTCTCGGCGTCGATGCGTGTCACGTAGAGCGGCGCGGAAGACGAGAGTCCCAATCCCTTGCGCTGACCGACGGTAAATCTGTGGACGCCGCCGTGCGTGCCCACTTGACGCCCTTGCTCGTTGACGATAGCGCCACCGAGGGCGAGGGCTGGTTCACGGCGCTCGACGAACGAGGCGTAGTCGCCGTCGGGGACGAAGCAAATCTCCTGACTATCGGGCTTCTCGGCCACGGCGAGCCCGAGGCGTCGCGCGTGGTCACGCACCGCCGACTTCGGCAGCGATCCCACCGGAAACCGCGCGTGCGCGAGCTGATCCTGCGTGAGCGAGAACAGAAAGTACGACTGATCCTTTCCCGGATCGGTGCTCCGCTTGAGCCGCCATCGCCCGTCCGGAGAACGATCGACACGAGCGTAGTGCCCGGTGGCGACCTGGTCGGCGCCAAGCCCGCGAGCACGCTCCAGCAGCGTGGAGAACTTGAGGTCGCTGTTGCAGTGCGCGCAGGGCAGGGGAGTGCGTCCCGCCGCATACTCACGGACGAAGTTCGAGACGACGGTGTCCTGAAACTGCCGCTCGAAGTTGAAGATGTAATGCGGGAACCCGACCAGAGACGCGACGCGTCGCGCATCCTGAAGGTCATCGAGCGTGCAGCACGAGCCCCACGCCTGCGCGGGGTCGCTGTTGTCGTAGAGGTGCATCGACAGGCCGACCACCTCGTGGCCCTGCTCGGCCAGGAGTGCCGCGGCGACGGACGAATCCACACCGCCCGACATGGCGACGACGACTCTCATCGAACCGCGCTCTGCGTGTTGCGGGTCATGCGCGCACGGCCCGCGTGAGATTGCGCAGCTTGGTGACGATTCCGGGCAGAATTGCGAGCACGCGGTCGATGTCGGCGTCGGTGTTCGCCGCGCCAAGGCTGAAGCGAATCGAATTCTGAGTGCGATGGGTGGGCAGCCCCATTGCCTTCAGCACGTGCGACGGCTCGAGCGTGCCCGACGAGCACGCCGAGCCCGTAGACACCGCCACGCCATCCAGGTCGAGCGCAATCAGCAGCGACTCCGCCTCGACACGCTCGAAGCTGATGTTGGTGGTGTTGGCGACCCGCGCCGACCCGCCACCGTTAACCGCCGTGCCCGGAACGGCCGCAAGGATGCCGGCCTCGAGGCGATCGCGCAAGAGGGCAAGGCGTGCGCCCTCCTGATCCATCTTGGCCTGGGCGATTCTCGCCGCCACTCCCATGCCGACGATGCCCGGAACATTTTCGGTGCCGGCCCGCCGGTTTCGTTCCTGACGGCCTCCGGTGAGCACCGGGAGCACGCGCAGCCCGCGGCGAACCCACAGGGCGCCAACGCCCTTGGGGCCGTAGAACTTGTGGGCCGAGATCGACAGCAGATCGACCCCAAGGGCCTTGACGTGAATCGGCAGCTTGCCGGCCGACTGCACGGCGTCGGTATGAAAGATCGCTCCAGTGGAATGGGCCAGGTGCGCCAGTTCGGCGATTGGCTGGATAGTCCCAATCTCGTTGTTGGCGTGCATGACCGACACGAGCGCCGTGTCCTCGTCCAGGGCGGCTCGAAGGGCGTCTGGCGACACGACGCCGGTCTGATCGACCGGCAGGAGGGTTACCCGCCAGCCGCGCCGAGCCAACGCCTTCACGGTATTGAGGACAGCCTCGTGCTCGATGGCGGTGACGATAAGGTGCCGTCGGCCCGAGGCTTCCAGCGCGTCAGCCGCCCCACGGATGGCGATGTTGTCGCTTTCCGTGCCCCCGCTGGTGAATATGACCTCCGCCGGGTCGCCGTCCAACAGGGCGGCCGTCAGCGTGCGGGCCTCGTCGATGGCTGCTTTGGCTTGTTGCCCAAAATGATGGACGCTCGACGGGTTGCCAAACTCGTCCCGCAAGGCTGCGGCAGCCCGGTCTGCGACCTCTGGCAGCACAGGGGTGGTCGCGTTGTGGTCGAGGTAGATGCGGTGCACGGGCTCGTTGTCCAAATCCTAGCATTTGGCCAAGTTGTTGAGCTTGTCAGTCTGGACAAGTTTTTTGAGCGACCGATATACTCTGTGAGCTCCCGCGACCGTCAAGCCGAATCGCGAGCTCGTTCAGGCTCCTCAGGACTACCTTGGGGGCTCAGAGTCGGAGGACTAGATGTGGAAGCGTGACGAAGCGGTAAAGCCGACGGCCCCTGCCCCGGTACCCCCGGTGCCGGTTGCATCCACCCAATCCCACACCCCTGTGTCGGCGGTGCCGTCCGAGCCGCGCCGGCAAGCCATGGAAAGGGACATCGTGAACATCGGCAAGTCAGTGGTCATCAAGGGCGAACTGAACGGTAGCGAGGACCTCACGGTCGAAGGCCACGTGGAGGGCAAGATCGAACTCCGCGACCACGTGCTGACGATCGGTCCCAACGGCAAGATCAAGGCGCAGGTGTTCGCCAAGGCGGTCATCGTGCTTGGGGAGGTGACTGGCAACGTCACCGCCACCGAGAAAGTTGACATTCGAGACGGCGGGTCGGTCGACGGCGATATCATCTCGCCGAGGGTCGCCATCGCCGAAGGCGCACACTTCCGGGGCAGTGTGGACATGCAGCGCAAGGGCGTAGCGCAGATGTCGAGCCACTCCGAGACACCCAGCGTGCAGCGCGGACCTACGCCGGTCCAGCCGCAACCGGTGGCTGCCCAGCCGCAACAGGTGGCTGCGCGTTAGGCACCGGGCGGCCTGAACGAGCCGCGTGACTGGCGATGCGCCTGGTGCGTGTCGCCGGCACGGCCCATTGCCGCTGTTCCCTGCGTGTCACTCTCCGATCTGTTCTCGCGGCGCCGCAAGGATCCCTCGGAAGTGGCTGCCAGCTCCGGGGACGCCGTTGCGTACCAAACGCGCGCCCTGGAGCGATTCCTCGCCAGCCTGACCGCACGTTCGCAGCCGCTACTGCTCGATCTTGGTCCAGTGATCGGCACCAACGTCACGTTCTTCGGCGAAGAGCTCGGGTGCAAGATCCTCGTCGAGAACCTCTTCAAGGACATCGATCGCCACGTCGCCGAGTCGAAACTCGACGAGCTCCCGGCATTTTTCGAGCAGCGGCTTCCGCAGGAAGACGGCAGCGTGGACGGCATCCTGTGCTGGGACGTGCTCGACTACGTCGAGCGGCCGGCGGCGCGGGTGCTGGCCCGGCACCTCGTGCGGATACTGCGGCCCGAGGGGGCCCTGCTGGCCCAATTCAACGCGGTCGAACCGGTGGAAACCAGCGCGCCAACCTACACGAAATACGTCGTCGTAGACCGGCACACGATGCAGTACCGCCCCTATGCGGCGTCCCGCGGCAAGCAGCGTCCGATCGCCAACCGGGACATCCAGCGGATGTTCGAGCCACTGCGAATCGCCGAGCAGTTCCTGCTGAAGAACAACCTCCGCGAAGTTCTGTTCCGTAAAGCCGCCGCGCCGGCTGCGGACTCACCGACCTGAACCCTCGAGGGATGTGGTGCGTCCAGTCATCGCACTCCTGACAGACTTCGGCACGCGGGATCACTACGTCGGGGCGATGCGGGGCGTGATGCTGGGCATCTGCCCCGAGGCCAGCATCGTGGATATCACCCACGAGATCGATCCACAGGATGTCCTCGGCGGCGCCCTCCAGCTCGCCGCGACCTTTCGCTATTTCCCTCCCGGCACGGTCTTTCTCTCGGTAGTGGATCCCGGCGTCGGGTCGGCGCGGAAGGGTCTGGCGGCCGAAGCGGGCGAGTATCGATTTGTGGCACCCGACAACGGCCTGCTGACCCTCGCCTTTCGCGACGTTGCGCCCCGAATCGTGGTCGAGGTCACCGAGCGTCGGTACGCGCGCCCGACCATCAGTCGCACGTTCGAAGGGCGCGATCGCTTTGCACCGGCCGCCGCCTGGCTGGCGATGGGGATCGAGCTGACGGCGCTGGGTCGGTCGCTGACCTCGTGGCAGATACTCAACCTGCCGACCCCGACGGTGACGGAGCGGGAGATCGTGGGCCACGTGATCGGCGTCGATCGGTTCGGCAATCTCGTGACGAACATCGCGAGACATTCGGTTGAGGGCCTGCGGGATGCCGGCCAGATCGAGGTCACCGCAGGAGGCCATCGCATCGACCTTCTCGTGGACACCTATGCCGAGGCGGAGGTGGGATCGACGTGCGCGCTCGTCGGCAGCAGCGACTATCTCGAGATAGCCGTGGTCAACGGCAGCGCGGCGGCGCGCCTGGGCGTAGGTCGTGGTGCCTCGGTGACCCTGACGCGCCGGTGAACGAGTGTGCTAGCATGCGACGTTTGTCATGATGGATCTCGATCTCACAGAGGAACAGCAACTCCTGGAGCAGACCGTTCGCGAGTGGGGCGCGCGCGCCGTGGCGCCGCGCATTCGCGAACTCGATCGGGCGCATCAGTTCGACCGTGGCGTTCTGCCGCAGATGGCCGATCTCGGGCTCCTCGGCATCTGCGTGCCGCAGCGATATGGCGGCGCCGGCATGGACTATCTGGCGCTGGGCCTCGCGAGCGAAGAGCTCGAGTACGTCGATACCTCGCTACGCGTGATCCTCTCAGTGCACGTCGGTCTCAACTGCCTGACGCTGCTGGCCTGGGGCACCGAGGATCAGAAGCAGCGGTACCTGACACCGCAGGCACAGGGCACCAAGATTGCCACCTTCGGCCTCACCGAGCCGTCGGCCGGCAGCGATGCCCGCGGGATCCAGTCGGTCGCGATCCGGAAAGGCGATCGCTACTACCTCACCGGCGAGAAGATGTGGATCTCGCTCGGCGACGTGGCCGACACCTTCCTCGTCTTCGCCTGGAGCGATCTCGAAAAGAAGAAGCAACGTGACCCCAACGGCCTCAGCGCGTTCATCGTCGATCGGGCCTTCAAGGGGTTTTCCAGCGGAACGCTGAAAGAGAAGTGGGGCATCCTCGCCGGCAACACGGGCTTCTTCAAGATGGACGAGGTCGAGGTACCACTGGAGAACCTCGTCGGGCGTGAAGGCGAGGGCTTCAAGATCGCGATGTTCGCGCTCGATCAAGGGCGATACACGGTTGCGGCCGGCGCCACCGGGCTCATCCGCGCGTGTCGTGACGCCAGCGTTACCTACTCGAAGCAGCGGAAGACGTTCGGCGTGGAGATCGGATCCCACCAACTCGTGAAAGAGATGATCGCGCAGATGGAGTCTGACTATCAGGCGTCGCGCCTGCTGTGGATGCGCGCCGGCTGGCTGAAGAACATCGGACGGCGGAACACCCGCGAGACGGGTCTCGCCAAGTGGTTCTCGACCGTGTCGTCGGAACGCGCTGCGTCGGATGCTGTCCAGATTCACGGCGCGAACGGCTATTCGGACGAGTACCCGGTCGGCCGCTTCTACCGGAACTGCAAAGGCGCGGTGATCTACGAAGGCACGCGCGAGATTCACAAGCTGATGCAGGCCGACTATCTACTGGGCTATCGAAACGACCGGCCAACGCGCTGCGAACTCCCACCGTACGAATCCGTTGACGCGAGCGTCCCGCGATGATGCGCATGGACTCTTCCGATCTCTCCCTCGACTTCCTCCGCGTCGTCGAGCAGGCCGCTATCGCGTGCGCGCAGACGATGGGGCAGGGTGATCGCCACAAGTCGGATCACGTGGCGGTCGAGGCGATGCGTCGCGAGATGGACTACATGCCGATCGACGGAACCATCGTGATCGGAGAAGGCGAACGGGACGAGGCGCCGATGCTCTACATCGGCGAAAAGGTCGGGATGGCGCAGAAGTCGCCCGACGGACGGAACTACCCGCAGGTGGACATCGCCGTGGATCCGCTCGAGGGGACGAACCTGTGCGCGACTGGTGCGGCGAATGCCCTGGCCGTGCTCGCAGCGTCGGAGGCCGGGGGCTTGCTCCATGCCCCTGACCTGTACATGGAAAAGCTCGTCGTCGGGCCGAGCTCGCGCGATGTCGTGGATCTGGACGCGCCGGTGCGGTTCAATCTACGAGCGATCGCGCAGACGCTCGGACGGCGGATCGAGGATCTCGTGGTCATCGTTCTGGACCGCCCGCGGCACGACACGCTGATCGAAGAGATCCGCGCGACGGGCGCGCGGATCCGGTTGATCGGTGACGGCGATCTCTCGGCCGGCATCACGGCAGCGGTGGTGGGCAGCGGCGTGCACGCCGTGATGGGGATCGGCGGCGCCCCCGAGGGCGTACTGACGGCCGCCGCCATGCGGTGCCTCAACGGGGAGATTTTCGCGCGCCTGGTGATCAGCAAGCCGGAGCACGAGGAGCGCTGCCGCGCGATGGGCATCACCGACTTCAAGCGAGTCTACCGATCCGCCGATCTCGCGCCCGGCAAGAGCATCATCTTCGCGGCCACCGGGGTGACCGACGGGACGCTGATGAAAGGTGTCCGCTTCTTCGGCGACGGCACGAGAACGACGTCGCTGGTGATGCAGACCAACCCGCATCGGATCCGGTTCATCGACAGCATCCACATCTCAGACGCAACCTCGATCGGCGCCAAGATCCGCTTCTTCTAGGTGTCGTCGCGTTTCTTGTGCTTGCGCCGTCGCCACGGCCGCCTCGTCTTGTCTTCGTGCACGCCTCCCGTCTGGCGGGGTAGCGGTACCCGCGGCCGTGATGCCTTCGCAGTCGTCCGTTTGGCCATAATCTGTCCCGCTCGAAGCGTACGCTAAGATCGCGCCTTGGCTGGGCGCCAGGCGAGGGTTCCTTCGACGACTGAGCGGGCTGCGCTGGTTGGTCTCGTGACGTCCTCCACACCAGACGAGGGCCATCGCTCGCTCGAGGAACTGGCCGGACTGGCCAGGGCGGCCGGCGCGACGGTGGTGATACGCATGTTGCAGGAGCGGTCGCGGCCGGATCCCGCGACGTTCATCGGGTCGGGTAAGGTGCGGGCCCTGGCGGCGGCGTGCGCCGAGGCCGACGTGGACGTGGTCATCTTCGACAACGAACTCACCCCCGCACAGCTGCGACAGCTCGAAAAGGCAGTCGAGCGGAAGGTCATCGACCGGACGCAACTCATCCTCGACATCTTCGCCAGGCGCGCCCGCACGCGTGAAGGCAAGCTGCAGGTGGAGTTGGCGCAGCTCAAGTATCTATTGCCGCGCCTGGTCGGGTCGTCCACGGCGCTGTCACGGCTGGGCGGCGGCATCGGCACGCGTGGTCCTGGCGAAACCAAACTCGAGGCGGATCGGCGGCGGATCCGCGCGAGGATTCTCGCCATCCAACGGGCGATCGATCAGGTCCGGCAGCGGCGGTCGCAGCTTCGCGAGCGCCGGCACAAGCGGTCCGTGCCCACCGTGGCGCTGGTGGGCTACACCAACGCAGGCAAGACCACACTGTTCAATCGGCTGACAGACGAGTCGGCGGTGGTGTCCGACGCCTTGTTTGTCACGCTGGATCCTCTCGTCCGTCGTGTGCGGCTTCCGGATCGGCGCGAGCTTCTGATTTCCGATACCGTCGGCTTCATCGACCGGCTGCCACACGCGCTGGTTGCGGCCTTCGGTGCCACGCTCGAAGAGGTGGTCGAAGCCGATGTGATCCTGCACGTCACGGATGCCGGCTCGGCCGACTGGCCGCGGCACGTCGCCGCCGTGAATCGCGTACTCGAGGAGGTTGGCGCTGCCAGCGTCGCGAGCATCTCGGTGTTCAACAAGATCGACGCCCTTGGACTCCAGGACCGCCGGCGCCTTCGCGAAGGTTATCCAGATGCCGTTCAGATCTCCGCCGCAACGGGCGAGGGTATCGCGGATCTGCTGCGAACGCTGGCATCCAGACTGGCGCTGGACACGCGACGCGTTACGATGAGCTTCGATTCCACCAACGATCTCGATCGACGGCAGATCCGTCGCCTCTACCGTCTCGCGCGCGTCGTCAGCCATGTGGCTAACGACGGGCGCGAAGTCATCGAAGCAGACGTGCCGCGCCGGCTCATTGATCGGCTGTCCACCCTGGAGTCCGAGGATGATGGGCGCGGCTAGGGCGGCGCTGATCGTGTGCGCGATGGTCGGCGCCGGGTGCGCGGCGAAAGTCGCGCCGACCCTGCCGTCGACGCTCGCGTATCCAGACTTCGTCTACCCCGTCGTGACTCCTGCCAGCGCGGACGAGGCGGCGGCGATCGATCGTGCGTGGCGACTGCTGCAGACCAATGCCCTCGATCAGGCCGATCGTGAGTTCACGGCGGTGGCCGAGCGCCGACCCGAACTGGCTGCGGCGAAGGTAGGGCAGGGCTATGTTGCAATCGCCCGTCGAGACGACCTGGGGGCCCTGGCCAGATTCGAGAGTGCCCTCGAGCGCGCCCCGACGTATGTGCCGGCCCTGGTGGGTCGAGGAGAGGCCCTGCTCCGTCTCGGGCGGGAGGAGGCGGCTCTCAAGTCGCTCGAGGCGGCCTATGCCGCCGACGGGGCGCTCGAGTCGCTGCGCGCGCGAATCGACGTCCTCCGATTTCGCATTCTTCAAAATCTCATCGCCAGCGCCCGGCGGGCTCGCGCCGAAGGCAGGACCGACGCGGCAATCGAGGCGTATCGGCAGGCGCTCGACGCCTCGCCCGACACCGCGTTCATCTATCGGGAGTTGGCCTCGAGCGAACGCGCCGCCGGGAACGTGGACCTTGCTCTCACGCACTTCACGCGGGCTGTCGAACTCGACGACACCGACGCGACCTCGCGAGGTCAGATGGGGGAGTTGCTGGAGGCCCGGGGCGACTACGCGGGGGCCGAGGCGGCCTATCGGCGAGCGGACGCGCTCGATCCTGGCGGAGCTTTCGGGGCACGCGCCGACGCGATGGCCACGCGGGCGCGTGACGCGGGGTTGCCAGCGGAGTTTCGGGCGATCGCGGGCGCCCCGGCGATTCGCCGAGCTGACCTGGCAGCGTTGATTGGCGTTCGAATCGAGGCGACGCTGCGAGGCGCCCCCCGATCGCAAGTTGTCGCGACTGACATACGCGGGCACTGGGCGGCGGCGTGGATCGGCGAGGTCACTACGGCGGGGGTCATGGCGCCGTTTGCCGACCATACGTTTCGGCCGGGCGTGCCGCTCCGGCGTGTCGAGATGGCGGAAGCGGTGAGCGTTCTCCTGAGGATCATCGCCACGAGACGCCCCGACCTTCAGGCTCAACTGGCGCAGCGCCCGACGATCGCGGATGTGAGCCCGTCTCACCTCAACTACACCGCCATCGCTGCGTCCGTCTCCACGGCTGTGATGCCCCTGACGGCCGCGGGCAGGTTCGATCCGGAACAGACCGTCTCGGGCGCCGACGCCGTGGCCGCGATCGACCGCGTACGGGCCCTGGAACGAACGCGCTGAGGCCGTGGGCTACCTGACCCTCGCCAACCAGCTCACGATCCTGCGGATCCTGCTGATTCCGGCGTTCGTCCTGCTGACGATCTACGGGTACCTCGGCGCGGCGCTGCTGGTGTTCGCCACGGCCGGGCTCACCGACGCGCTGGACGGCCTGACGGCGCGCCTGACCGGGCAGCGAACCAGTCTCGGCGCCTGGCTGGATCCGATGGCCGACAAGCTGCTGCTCGTGACCACGTTCGTGGTGCTCACGATTCCGCAGATCGACCTCACGAATCATGTGCCGATCTGGCTCACGATCCTCATCATCAGCCGCGATGTCGTCATCGTCGGCGTCGTGGCGATCGTGAACCTGGCATCGGGACCACGAACGTTTCGTCCGTCGCTGTGGGGCAAGCTGGCGACGGCCGCCTACATCATCACCAGCGTGGTCTTCATGTTCTACAACTGGCGGGAGGAACCCTCTCGCCTGGTCGACGTGTCGATCTGGACTTCGCTGGTGCTGACGCTGCTGTCGAGCGCCGACTACATCGTGCGGCTACGACGCCTCGTCAACGAATCGTCAACGCCTTCCTGAAGTACTCCACCGTCTTCGCGAGCCCCTCGTCGAGCGCCACTGTCGGCTGCCAACCGAGCAGCGTCGTAGCACGTGTGATGTCTGGCCGGCGCTGGCGGGGATCGTCCACCGGCAGCGGGCGATAGACGAGCTGACTGCGCGATCCGACGAGGGCGATGATCGTGCGGGCGATCTCCTCAATCGTCACCTCGTGCGGGTTGCCGATGTTGACCGGCTCGTTCGTCGAGGATTCCATGAGCCGCAACACACCGTCCACGAGATCGCTGACGTAGGTGAAGCTGCGGGTCTGGGTCCCGTCGCCAAAGATCGTGACGTCCTCGTTCATGAGCGCTTGAGACATGAACGCCGGCACGGCGCGCCCGTCCCGCAGCCGCATGCGAGGCCCGTAGGTATTGAAGATCCGGACGATCTTCGTGTCCACGCCGTGGTAACGGTGGTAGGCGAGTGTCAGCGCCTCGCCGAACCGCTTGGCTTCGTCGTACACGCCGCGGGGCCCGATCGGGTTGACGTTCCCCCAATAGGTCTCCCGCTGTGGATGCTCGAGGGGATCGCCGTAGACCTCCGACGTCGATGCCAGCACGAAGCGCGCCCGCTTCGCCATCGCCAAGCCGAGCGCGTTGTGCGTGCCCAGCGAGCCGACCTTGAGCGTTTGAATGGGCAACTCGAGGTAGTCGATAGGGCTTGCGGGGCTGGCCCAGTGAAGGACGAAGTCCACCGGACCGTCCACGTCAATGTGCCTGGTCACGTCGTGCCGGACGAATTCGAAGTCACGGCTGCGGAGGTGGGCTAGGTTGGTGAGGTCGCCCGTGAGCAGATTGTCGATGCCTACCACGGAGTGCCCGCGATCGAGGAGCGCTTCGGTGAGGTGCGAGCCGATGAAGCCTGCGGCGCCAGTGACGACTGTTCGCATGAAATGAAACTACGGATGTCGGTTAGTGGTTGGTGGTTGGTGGTTGGTGAGGGATGTCACACGCGCTGAAAGAGTCCTCGAAAGACCGTGAGCCACATGATCTTGAGGTCGAGCGCAACCGACCAGTTCTCGATGTAGTACAGGTCGTACTCGATCCGCTTCTCAAGCGACGTGTTCCCCCGCCACCCGTTGACCTGCGCCCAGCCGGTGATGCCCGCCTTGACCTTGTGACGCAGCATGTACTGCGGAATCCGATGTTTGAACTGCTCCACGAAGAACGGGCGTTCTGGTCGCGGCCCGACGATCGACATGTCGCCGCGAAGCACATTCCAGAACTGGGGGAGTTCGTCCAGGTCAAGTTGTCGCAGCCACCGACCGATCGGCGTCGCCCGCGGGTCGTCTTCGCGGGCCCAGATCGGGCCGGTCGATTCCTCGGCGCCTTCGTACATTGATCGAAACTTGTAGACGGTGAAGGCCTTGCCATCAAGGCCCATCCGCTCCTGCGTGTAGAAGACCGGCCCTCTCGAGGTCCATTTCACGAGGCCTGCGATGATGGCGAGGGGGATGCCCAGGACAAGCAAGGCCCCCGCGGAGAGGATGACGTCGCTCGCGCGCTTCAGCCACGCGTTGAAGCCCTGCAGCGGCACGTCGTTGATATTGATGATGGGTAGCCCATCGAGGTCTTCGAGGCGCGCCCGGATGGCGATGAACTGCAGTAGGTCTGGCACGACCTTGACGTCGATGCATTCGCGGCTCGTGATGTCCACCAGGTCGAGGAGCTTGGCGTGCTCGTCGAGGGGCAGGGCGACATACAGGTGGTCGACATGCTCGCGATGCGCCACCTCTGCGACCTCGCTGAGCGTGCCGAGCAGCGGGAGGCCCCGATATCCGAGATGGTCCCCGCCGGCCCGATCGTCGATGAAGCCGACGACCTGCAGACCGAACTCACGGCGCTGGAGGATGCGATCGGCGACGAGGCGGCCGAGGTCGCCGTTGCCGGCGATCAGGATGCGTTTCAGTCCCACCCCGGCGCGCCAGCGACGCTCGAGCAGCTCACGGACCGCCTCGCGCGACGCGTACGTGAAGACCACGTTGAGGCCAATGAACAGAGCCCAAACGAGCTGCGACACCTCGTAGGCGCCTCGCGCCTTGTCGAGGTCCGAAAGGTAATAGGTCTGGACGTACAGCGTGGCGCCGATGCCGAACACCACCGACAGGATGCTGCCGATGAGGACGGCGAAGAAGTCGTCTACGCGGGAGCGGCCGCGTCGCAGGCGGTAAATGCCCTGCAGTTGGAAGGCGAGTGGCGTCATCACGGCCACGAAGGGCACCACGTGCAGGTACTGTTCGAGCGGGGGGTATCCCTTCGTGACCGGTACCAGGCCACTCTCGAAGCGAATCGCATAGGCCAGGACGAACGCCCACGCGGCAAGCAGGGCGTCGCTGATCACGTACAGCGCCACGAGCAGGCGGTTGTATCGCCTTACCATCGTGCCGCCGCCGGAGCGTCCAGGGTGTCCTCGATCACGGCGCGCAGGGCGTCAAGGTGGCGTTCGCGAGAGAACTGCAGCGCGTGGCGCCGGATGCGGTCGGAGTCGAGGTTCGTATTCGGTACCTGCTCCAAGGCCGCCACCAGAGCGTCCACAGTAGGCTCGGCGAAGAGGACGCCGGTCTCACCCGGCACGACCGTTTCGAGCGCACCGCCTCGTCCCAGGGCGACCACAGGCCGACCGCACGCCTGCGCCTCGACCGGCACGATGCCGAAGTCTTCCTCGCCGGGCATGAGCACGGCGAGGGCAGAGCGGTACTCGGCGAGGATGTCGTCCTGGCCGAGCTGCCCCAGAAACTCGACGAGGGGGGTCGCCTGCCGGGCGAGCCGATCCCGATCGGGGCCGTCGCCAACGATCCGCAGGCGGGCACCGACACGTTCACAAGCGGCAATCGCGAGATCGATTCTTTTGTATGGCACTAGCGCGGACACGACGAGAAAATGACTGCCGGGAACGGTCGTATCAGGCTGATAGAAGCTGGTGTCAACGGGTGGATACACGACCGTTGCTTCGCGATTATAGTATCGGCCGATCCGACCGGCAACGTGGCGGGAGTTGGCAATGAAGCGTCCGACGCGTGACGCCGTCGCGGCGTCCCACCGAGCCAGCTTCCGCAGCATCGGACCGTAAATCCAGCGGCTCGCGAGACGGCCGACACGGGCCGGACCGAAATACGCGTCGAATTGGTCCCACGCGTAGCGCATCGGCGAATGGCAGTAGCAGATGTGCCGGGCCCGCCCCGGGACGATGACCGCTTTCGCGGCGCAGTGACTCGAGCTGATCACCAGGTCGTATCGGTCGAGGTCGAACTGCTCGATCGCCGTCGGAAATAACGGCAGATATCGCCGATAGTGCGATCGCGCGAACGGCAGGTGCTGCACCATCGACGTTGAAACCCGGTGACGTTCGATCGTGTCCGACACCGATCCCTTCGCATGGAACAATGTGAAGATGTCGGCGTGCGGAAACAGCTCGCACAGCCCTTCGAGGACCTTCTCGCCACCGCGCATTCCGGTGAGCCAGTCATGGGTGAGCGCGACCGGGCCGGATGCCTCGAGCGTCACGGTCGCTGACCCACGAGGCTGTAGATGTCGTGCGTGCGCGACACGGACCGCTCCCAAGAAAACTCCCGCGCCCGAAGCAGCCCCTTCTTTCGGAGGTCCGTCGCCAGATCCGGATCGGTCAGCACGCGGCGGATGCCATCCACGATCGACGCCACATCGTAGGGATCGACGAGCACGGCAGCTTCGCCCACGACCTCTGGCAACGACGAGATGTTGGAGGTGACCACGGGTGTCCCACTCGCCATCGCCTCGAGCGGCGGCAGTCCGAATCCCTCGTACAGCGACGGGAACACGAAGACGCCGGCGAGCCGATACAGAACGGCCAGGGTGTCGTCGGGCACGAAGCCGAGAAACCGGACGTGCTTGTGGAGTTTGTGCCCATGTACAGCCCGTCTGAGCGCCGGCAGCTTGGAAATCTCGTCGCCGATGATGAGGAGCTTGAGGTCCTCGAACCCGTCATGCCGCAGCGCGTCGAACGCTTCGATGAGCCGGACGAGGTTCTTGTGGGGCCTGATCGTCCCGGCGTACAAGACAAAGCCGTGGTCGAGCTGGAACCGTTCGCGCACGCGGGCGACCACGTCAGGGCTCGGCTCCACCCAGAATCGTTCGTCGATGGCGTTGTACACCACCGAGATCTTCTCGGGCGGCACGCCGAAGAAACGCAGGATGTCCCGTTTGGAGGCCTCGGATACGGTGAGAATGCGGTCCGACTGGCGGGCGGCGCTCCACATCGCGGCGCGCGCGTAGGCATACGCCGCCCGGTTCGGGAGGTATTGCGGAAACATCAGGTGAATGCAGTCGTGAATCGTCACCACGGAGCGACAACGCACACCCACCGGCAGCACGTAGTGCGGGGCGTGAAAGACGTCCGGCTTCTCGCGCATCAGCAGCCAGGGGATGTGGAACTGCTCCCGCAGCGAGTAGTTGGCGGACGGCTCGAGGACGGACCTGAAATTGGGGCCGAGCGGCTCGGCTATCCCGAGGTCAGCGGCCTGGCATAGCAGGACGTACTCGTTCTCGCGATCAATGCGCGCGAGGTGCCGCAGGAGGTTTCGAATGTAGGTGCCAATGCCAAAGTCGTGCAGCTTGCGGGCATCGATCGCAACTCTCACCGATCGAATGATGACAGAGAACCGGGGCGAGTCGCTACCGGTCCCAGCCGTCCCAGTCCAGATGGTACTTCCGCCGCAGGTCGCGGATCGTTCCGGGATAGACGCCGCCTCGCCTGGCGGACTCGGTCGCGGAAAGCACGGCCTCTCGGAGGGTCAGGGCGTCGCCTCGCATCGAGTCGAGCCAACCGGTGCAGTTGTAGCCGCTCGCGGTTGCGAGGCGAACGCCATTGATCTCCCAGAGTGCAAACCACGGCCGGGCAGCTTGGGTGCTTGAGGTGCCGGCCACACACACACGCGCGCCACTGTTCCAGGCCATGTCGAGTTGCTGCCCGCTGCGGTCGATCGACTGGAAGAGCGATTCGAGCCGTGCCGTATTCTGTGCCCGTTGATCGTCGGAGTCCGGTGATCGCTCAATCGTTTCGTTGAGCCGCGTCAGCGGCGTTCCGGTGACCGACGGGTTCTGGCCTTCGAGCAGGCGTGAGACATGTTCCGCGGCGATCGCGAAGCCAAGTCCTTCGCCGACCTGCTTGGAGATGCTCATGGAATTGATCCCGACGACGCGTCCGCGACGGTCGAGCAGCGGTCCGCCGCTGTTGCCGGGGTTGATGGCGGCGTCGGTCTGGAGCAGAGAGACGGCGCCGTCCTGACGAATGGCGCTCACAATACCCCGAGTCACCGTGTTGGAGAGGGAACCCAGGGCGTAGCCGATTGCTACGACCTCTTCGCCTGGCCTGGCCCCGAGGCCGGCGCCTAACGGAAGCGTGGCCTGGTCGGGCCGGGCTCCAGCGACCTGAAGCAGCGCGAGGTCGTAGCCAGGGGAGGTCGTGATAACGCGTGCCGTGTAGCGTGTCCCATCGGCCTGCAGCTGAACCTGCGATCGACCCGCGACGACGTGGGCGTTGGTGACGACGATGTCGTGACGAACGAAGAATCCGCTGCCCCGTGAGTTGCCCGCGTCGATCGACGCCACGGCCGGCAGCGCGATCGCCACGACGTCCTCGACGGACCGAACAGGTTCTGGCTCGGCCGGGGTGGGCACGCGCTCCTCGGGTGCTGCCGTCAAGAGCGAACCTGTCACCGGCGGCACAAATGTTTCGACGCTCGAATCCACTGGGAGTGCGGCCTCAGGTGGAGCAGGAGGAGCGTCGGGGGTCGAGGTCGGCACGGCCGAGCCAACGGCGGGGGAAGCCGAGAGGTAGCCGTGGAGCGCGAAGCCCGAAACCACTCCAATCAGCAGGAGCAAAGCAAGGGTCGGAGTTCGCGACGAACCGGCGCCGGTGAAGCCTGTCACTCTCTGATCGGGCTATCGGGTAGTTCTCCGCGCACCTTCAGGTACAGACGTAGAAGACGAGCCCAGCCGGGGTGATGCTTCTCGTAGAAGGCGATGTGACTGCGACGATACGCGACGTTCGTCGCGGCCGCGGCCGTTGCCCGTGACTGCCCGCGAAGGTGCACGACTTCCGCGCTCGGCACGAAGATCACGCGGCGTCCCCGACCGCGGACGGCCGCGCAAAAGTCGACGTCCTCGGCGTACATGAAGTACCGCTCGTCCATGAGCCCGACGGCCTCAGCATCGGCTCGGCGCACCAGCAGGCAGGCTCCGCTCACCCAGTCCACATCCTGCGGTCGTCGGGTCAGCCCACGCACGTACGCCGCCACGGGGCCCCACCCCCGTTCGTAGCCACGCAGGAGCAGCTTCTGCCGACACTCCGCCCAGGGCGACAGCATCGAGCCGAACGAGAGCTCGACGCGGCCAGACGGGTCTAGGAGTCGCGGCCCCGCGATCGCAGCGTCTGACCTCACATCGAGGGCCGCGACGAGACGCCCAACGGCCTCGGCGGTGACGGTTGCGTCTGGGTTCAGGAGGAGGATCAGCTCACCCGTACTCGCGCGGATCCCGAGATTGTTCGCGCGGGCGAAGCCGAGATTCGCCCCAGCATCGATGACGCGGACGTCGCTGCGAGCGTTCCTAATCGCTGCGCCAGTACCATCCGGCGATGCGTTATCAACGACGAGGATCTCGTGGCGATGAGGCGGCGAGTACTGGGCCAGCGCGTCGAGGCAGGCACCGACGTAGGCCCTGGAGTTGTACGTCACGATGACGATCGAAAGGCGTGGGGCGGCCTCAGCCACGCACGCTCTCCCGCAAAGTGGCGAGGATCAGGCGGGCGCACTCGTCCCAGGAATACCGCGCCAGCAGGCGCTGACCGGCGTCGTGCAGCCGGCGTCGCTCCACGGAATCGAACAGGATTTTGTCGAGCGCCTGCGCAACGAGGTCTGGCGACGGGGTCGGGACGTAGCAGGCGCCGTCGGCGAACACTTCGCGTGCGACCGGCGTGTCGAGGAGCAGCACCGGGAGACCGGCCGCAATCGCTTCGAGCGGAGTGAGGCCGAAGCCTTCGTAGTCGGACAAGAACGCGAACGCCGACGCGCGGGCATAGGCGGCGCGCAGATCCTCGTCGGTGATGTAGTGCTGCAGCCGGACGCGATTGCCCAGCCCCGCGGCCGTGAGCCGAGCCGCGAGATCGATGCGAGGAGACGTCCGGTTATCCCCGACGATGTGGAGATAGACATCGGGCCGGGACTGGGCCAGGCGCGCGACGCCTTCGATGAGTTCCGGAACGTGCCTCCGATGGAAGATCGAGCCGACGAAGAGGACGATCTGGCGCTGGGACGGATCCGGTGGCTCGGGCCGGGCCTCGGCCTCGAGCATGGTGGCTCCAGGGTACGCCACCACGATCGAGGATAGGGGAACGCCGAGGTGCGCAACGATCTCGTGCTTCGAGAACTCCGAGATCGTCACTACGCGCGAGGCGGCACGCGCGGCCAGTCGGACGATCGTCCGGCGACGAACCCCTTCCCGCCAGCTGAAC
>Ga0210380_10000084_pt1 | contig 52700 bp, 44 predicted proteins | sample PLM4_5_coexredo_FD_155476 | JGI IMG/M metagenome (GOLD analysis project Ga0210380, IMG submission 155476) | Groundwater sediment microbial communities from an aquifer in East River, Colorado, USA - PLM4_5_coex redo | ecosystem: Environmental > Terrestrial > Soil > Riparian zone | place: USA...
CGTGGACCGACGTGCGCGACGCGCTCGCCTACGGGCCAACTGCTCCCCAGGCACTGACGCGGCCACCTCGAGGCGTTCCGGCGGAGGGCGAAGACTGCCTGGTGTTGAACGTCTTCACGCCGGCGCTCGGCGGCCGGCGCCCCGTGATGGTGTGGCTGCACGGCGGAGGCTTCTCGACCGGGTCCGGTTCGACCGCCATCCTCGAAGGCAGCAATCTCGCGCGCACCGGCGACGTCGTGGTGGTAACGATCAACCACCGGCTGAACGTCTTCGGCTACACCTACGTTGGCGACGAAGGCGGCGGCGACTTCGCGCTCTCCGGCGCGGCCGGCATGCTCGACATCATCGCCGCGCTCGAATGGGTGCGCGACAACATCGACCGCTTCGGCGGTGATCCGAATCTCGTCACCATCTTCGGGCAATCGGGCGGTGGCCGAAAGGTGGCGACGCTGATGGCGATGCCCAAGGCCAAAGGGCTGTTCCATCGCACTATCATCGAGAGCGGCGCCGTGCTGCGCCTGACGCAGAAGGCCGACGCGGTTCAGATCACCGAGATGCTGATGGCCGAGCTCGGCCTCGCCAAGGGCCAGGTGCGGCAACTGCAGGAGGTCCCGATGGATCGCCTGCTCGCGGCGTATGCGGCCATCTCGCCGAGAGTGCCGGTGCGCGAGCCCGGGCAGACCGCCAATTCACCGACCGTGGACGGGACGGCGATACCGGGTCATCCATGGGATCCCGCCGCGCCCTCGCTCTCCGCCAACATCCCGCTGCTGATCGGATGGGCGCGCACGGAGGAAACGCTCTACGACCGGCCGACGCCGGAGACGCTGGCGCTCGACGAAGCCGGGCTGCACAAGCGCGCGCGCGCCCGGCTTGGCGAAGATCCCGCTCGCGTCATCTCGGCGTACCGCGCCGTGCATCCGACCTTGACGCCGTGGGATCTCTGGATCCTCATCGCGACGGATCACCCGCGCGGCACCTACTCGCGCGAGACGGCCAAGCGAAAGGCAGCACAGAAAGCCGCTCCCGCCTATCTGTATCGCTTCGATTGGGAAACGCCTGAAGACGGCGGCCACATGCGGTCGCCGCACACCGTGGAGATTCAGTTCGTCTTCAACAACATCGCCATCGCCGGGCCGCTCATCTCGAAGATGCCCGAGGCGTACGACCTGGCGACGAAGGTGAGCGCGTCGTGGGTGGCGTTCGCGCGAACGGGAAATCCGAACGTGCCCGGCCTGCCCACCTGGCCTGCCTACGGCACAGCGACGCGCGACACGATGCTGTTCAACAACGAGAGCCGCGTCACGCAGGATCCGGACGGCGCGGCTCGGGTGGCGATGGAACAGGTGCTGAAGCTCTAGCCTGACTCTGCCGCGGTGGACGAGGCTCCGGCCCGTCGTAGTATGGCCTTCATGAACGACAGTCTGCCTTGCCTCGATCTGCTCGAAGCGACGCCGGCGATCCTGCGCGGACTGATGTCGGAGATCTCGGACGAGGACGCCCGCTGGAAGCCGGCGGCGGACCGTTTCTCGATCGCGGAGGTGCTCTCCCATCTTTCGCATTCGGAGGGTGACTGCTACCGGTCGCGGGTGGACCGCTTCCTGAGCGAGGAGACGCCGACGTTCGAGCCCGACGATGCGCAGATGCATCTCGAGGTGTACAAGAACGCGGATCCGGAGCAGGCCTTCGGGCACTTCGCGGACCAGCGGGAAACCAACATCGAAGTGCTGCGCGGGCTTCCGGCGGAGGCTGGCAATCGCAAGGCGCTGCACCGCGCCGCCGGCGAGATCACCCTGTCGCAGATGCTGCACGAATGGGCGCTGCACGATCTGGGGCACATCCGGCAAATCGCGGAACTGGTGCGGGCGCGCAAGTACCTGGCAGGCGCGGGCCAGTTGGGCGAGGATTACAAATTGAAACCCTGAGCCTCTGAAATCTGCCTTTGATGCGACCTCGCCTCTCGCCTCTCCCCCTTCGAGCAGACGACCGACGCCCCTCCACGAGATGCCGACTTCGCGCCACGAGAAGGAGTGACCCCATGAGAATCGGTGTCCGTCTGCTGAGCGTCGTCATCGGAGTGTGTTTGGTTGGTGGGGTGGACAGCCACCACGTGTGGGGACAGAACGCCCGCCCGACGATCGCGACCGAAGCCGACTTTCGCCGGGCAATGAAGGAACTCTCGAACTGGGGCCGTTGGGGGGAACAGGATGAACTGGGCGCCGCCAACCTGATTACGCCCGCCAAGCGGAAGCAGGCGTTAGCGCTCGCACGAGAAGGACGGGCGGTCTCGCTGGCGCACGACGTCCCGCAAGAGAAGGCGGTGGACACTCCCGCCTTTCTGGATCGGACGGTCATCACCGTCGCTCCGACGGTCGCCTTGGACCGGTACCAGTACACGGGCACGTACCACGGCGTGATTCACAGCCATCTCGACGCCGTGGACTGCCACATCATGGTGGACGGGAAAGGCTATAACGGCGTGTCGATGGAGGAGATCCAGGCCGCCGGCGGGTGTCCCCGGGGCAGTATCAACGCGTTGAAAGACGGTGTTGTGACGCGGGCGATCCTGTTCGATGCCACTCGCTTGCCCGGCAAGGCCGCGCCGCAAGGGTGGCTGGACCCTGGCACCGCCATCCACTGCGAGGACCTCGAGACGCTGGAGAAGATCCAGCGGGTGAAGGTCTCAACCGGCGACGTCATCCTGCTGTACACGGGTCGGTGGAAGCGTCGCGCGGCGCTTGGTCCGTGGCCCAACGCCACCGGGTTCGCCGGCTACCACGTCGACGTCGCCTATTTCCTCAAGGAGCGCGGCGTCTCATTCATCGGCGCCGACGGGCCGAACGATGTCTCCCCTTCCGGCCTGCCTCAGGGCGTGGGGCTGCATCAGCTGGCACTCGTGGCCATGGGGGTCAGTATCTTCGACAACCTCGATTTCGAGAGAGCCGCCGACGAGGCGAGACGGCTGAATCGCTACGAATTCCTGTTCATGGCCGCGCCGCTCCGCGTCGAGAAAGGCATGGGATCTCCACTGAATCCGTTGGCGATTTTCTAGACGCGAAGCCCGGCTCCGCAGCTGATGACCGTTCACGGGGTGGTCTTGAAGGCGGCCTGCACGACCAACGACGGCGAAGTCCGTCCGGTGCGTCCATCGCGCTGGACTCGTGCGCCGACGCCGACGGTCGCCTGGCTGGCGAGGCGTGCCGACAGCTCGAAGGCGCCGGCCGTGAGCTTCTCTTCGAACGGTGCCGTGACGCGGGCGCGCTCGGCAATCGCCGACGCCACCAGCCATTCGCGCATCGCGACGAACACCTGCGCGTACGCCGTGCTCTGCGGCAGTCGAGCCCCGCTCAGCGTGTCGCGGTCGTGTGTCGTCATGTCGTGCTCGGCGAGCACACCCCAGCGGCCGAAGCCGAGGCGCATATGCACACCCAGCATCTGGCGGCTCCCCGACTCCGATACGCCCTTCAGAACACTCACGCCAGCGATCGTCCGCCCGGCGCCCAGCACGTCGACCTCGGCCACGGTGCCTGCGCCAGATTCCGTCTCGCCGGCACGTTCGTTTCCTCCGGGTGCGAACGCAAACGGCGTCACGTGATACCGCTTGCTGTTCCAGAACATCTTGATCTGTGTCGGTGCGTCGTAGTAGCCGAGGCGATTTCTCGACTTGATGAACACAGCCAGGTCCGGAACATTGATCCCGCTCGGCAGCTGATCCTTGCCTGCGGCGATCTCGATCGTCTCGGTCACCTTGTAGTGCAACAGGGCCGTGTTGACAGAAAGCGTGGCCGCCTGCGTCGGGGGATCGTACGCGCGCGCCGGCCGCGGCGCGTGCGTCGTCTCGGCCGTGAGCGTGGCCGAGGCACGAAAGCCGCCCGCGACATCGGCCACGTTGCGATACATGAGCCGGGGCCTGAACACGTCGGTGCGCGTGCCGCCGGGCGCCCACGTGGCCTGCCGCCGCAGCAGCACCCTGAAATCCTGCGTGATCCGGCCGCCGACGCTCAGGGCTTTCGTGAGCGCGTCGTCCGACGGTGTGTACTCACCACCGCGCAAGCTCTGGGACCGGTCGATACCCCGCCCGTACACGGTCAGAGGCCCACCGCCCTGCGGTGACACATGACACGCGGCGCAGTCCCCGTAGCCCAGCCGAACCATCGTCGGCAACGCCGTCGCCGCATGTGCGTGCGCCAGCGCCACGGCGGTTGCCAGCACGATCGCTCGTGCGGCCTTCATCGCGGGACCCCCGTGAGCAGCGCGTCGCGCCGAACCGAGCGCGCAACGACATCCACATGCAGCTTCACCTCGTCCTCCGTCTTGACCCCAAGCTGCGATGGCGGCTCGATGCCGTAGCTGCTCAGCCGAACGACGCTGTCGCCGACGACGCGGAATCCGGAGTTTTGCCGCGTCGCCACGACGGCGATCGTGAAGGGCTGCGCGTTGCCCCTGATCGTCAGTTGCCCAATCAGCCGGCAGTCGGCGCGATCCGCCGATCCAGTGCACACGGCGCTGGTCGCCGAGAATTCGAGGTCGGGAAGCCGGCCGTCCGCGGTAGTGAAGATGTACTTGCGCATATGCCCGTCGCGCAGCGACATGCCAGTATCCAAGGTCTGCACCGCCACCGATGCCCGGAGCTCGTCGATCGCCAGACCGTCGGGCCCCAGCCGGACCAACGCACGCCCCTGCAGCGCATTCGATTTGCCGTGCACCCGGATGGCTCGGATGTTGGTTCCGACCTCGAACACCGCAACGCCACCGCGGACCTCTGTTTCGTCGGCGCTCTCTCCCGCCACCAGCACCGGACCAGTGAGCATGGCCGCCGTGAGCGCGCCGATCGCGCCAAGTGTGCGTCGAAAGTCGCGAGCCTTTTGCATCATGTTTTCCTCTGATGGTCAACGTTCGAGCGCGGCGCAATCGAACACACCGCTGGCTCGCGACGCCGTGCAGCGAGACGGCGCTCCGCGGTGTGACGCGCCGAGTCGACCCAGCAGCGGTGGCGCGCTGGGCGCTACTTACGGTCGCAGTTGGGAGGGTTTGCGTTCGGAGAGAGTGGGCAGCGTCCCGGGGGGAATCGGATCGGCCTAAAAACTCAGCGCGACGGCCACGACGACCGTCGGTTTGTCATCGTCCGGATTGAAATAGTAGGCGCTCACGTCCAGCTTCCTGTAGCTCACGCCGACGAGCAGGCCGCGTTGAACGTCGCGATCCGATTGGTAAACGCGCGTCCGCTGCGTCACCAGTCCGAAGCGGACCGAGTCCACCGGTGCCAGCGTCAGCTCGGACCAGTTGTAGAAAAAGCTGTCGGCGGAATCGCCCGTGTCGAAGACAGACTCGCCCTCGCTGTAGAATTCGAGCTTCCACCAACTCAGCGAGCCTTTGTACCCCGGCGCAATACCCGTCAGGTCGCCGAACACGCCGCCCAGCATCGGCGTGAGTTCCCACGCCAGTGTGTCGCCACCACTGAAGTTGTAGCCGACCCACGCCGAGCCGCTCTCGAGCGCCTCGTAGTTGTAGCGGGCTTCGAGATGGAGCCAGCCGCGATCTGCCGTGAAGGTGGGCTGCACGTAATTCCCGGCGTCGGGCAGGATGTAGGTGTACGCCGAGGCCGAGAAGGACCAGGCTGTATCGTTCGACTCTTCGGCTGGCGCAGGTGGTGTGCCGGACGCGGTAGAGGGGGGCGGGTTCGTGGTTGTCTGGGCCAGCGCGTTGGCGCTCGCGAAGACAACCGCGATCGCAACAGCGGCAACTGCTCGCACGTGCTCAGCCTCCCAGCGCCATGGTCATCGCCACGAGGCTCGCCCCGAGCAGTACCATGGAAGTCCCCATCACCCATCGGTTGTGCGCGGCACCACGGCCAAACGCATAGCCCAACGTAAACAGCATGACGATGGCGATGGCGTTGGAGACCCTGAGGGCCGGCCCGGCGTCGTGCATGACGATGAACGGTATCGCCACCGGAAACGTGGACAGGAACACCAGCAGGAACACGCCCAGCGCACCCAGCCAATCGTCTTGGCGCAGCCGCGCACGCACGGGCGGTTCGGGCAGCTGTTTCAATCGCTGGTGGAGCATTTCCAGTTCTGCCGGCTGCAGGACAGACGCGACCACCGACGGCAACGCGTCCGCGATCAGGCGGTGTGCCTGGCTCGGATCGGTGGCCTGGCGTACGGCCCGAAACGTCAGGAGCCCTGTGCCCTTCTCGGACAGGCTGCCCATCAGATACAACACGGCGTCGATGACGCCCCAGGCCAGATTGCATCCGAGCGCGCCGATGAGCATGGTGCGGACTTCAGCCTCGTCCGCCTCGGCTACGCTGAGTGAGCCGGTGAACGTGAGGACCATGATCAGTCCGAAGAGCACCTCGGCGATGCGGTCGTTGGGCTCGAGCACGCGCTTGCTGGTTGTCACAGTGCTCGGGGCGGCAACAGATACAGGCTCATCGCAAAAATCATATACACCATCAGTACCAGGACCCCGACGAACCACGCCGAGCGGCCGCTGTTGGTGACGAGCGAGGCGGTGAGGGTGGCGAGTAGCATCATCACCACGGCACTGGGCCAGAATTGCAAATTCATCGGGTTCGGCCCGATGACATAACTCACCAGCACCAGCACCGGTGCGACGAAGAGCGCGATCTGCGCCGCGCTGCCGAGCGCAATGCCCACGCTCAAGTCCAGCCGGTTCTTGCGCGCGCCCGAAAAGGCCGAAGCCATCTCCGCCGCACCACCGACCAGTGCCACGACGATGAACCCCACGAACGCCTGCGACATCCCGAGATCCAAGGCGGCCTGCTGCACCGACTCGACGAAAATCTCGCTCACCAGCGCTACCAGCACCGTGACTCCGGCCAGCACGGTCAGGGCCAGACCCATGGGCCACGGGGTTTCATGGGACTCTCCAGAGTCCACGCTGGCAAACATCTCGCGATGCGTCTTGAGCGAATACAGCAAGCCGAGTCCGTAACCCACCATCAACAGGACCGACAACCCCACGCTCAACTGTTGCGTGAAAGCGGCCGCCGGCGCCGAGTCGGCCTCGGTCACCGCCGAGGGAACCAGCAGCGCGATTGTTGCCAGAAACAGGAGGCCCGCCTGAAACCGCGCGTTGATCCGGTTGTATTCCTGCGTGTGATACTTCAGCCCCCCGAGCAAGAACGAGGCGCCCAGCATGAACAGCGTGTTGGTGACGATGGCGCCGGCAATGGAAGCTTTCACCAGCACGTATTGCCCGGCGCTCAAAGCGGTGAGCGCGATTACCAGTTCGGTCAGATTTCCAAGGGTGGCATTGAGCAGGCCGCCGATGGCATCACCCGTCTTGGCCGCCACAGATTCGGTCGCGTGGCTCAACAGCGCCGCCAGCGGCACGATGGCGAAGACCGACAGCGCGAACAACAGTGTGTGCGCCTCGGGCGCGAGCGCATGGGCTCCGAAGACTGCAGGCACGAAGACCAGCAGCCATAGCAGCGGGTTGTGCCGGATCTCTTTGAGAAGTGCGTTCATGGACTCCCCGCATCTTCACTTGGCCGGAAGCCGCATCCCGGCATGGGGCTCTGTCGCAAGAGCACGGGCCGTACCCAAAGCTCTGCGGCAGACACCAACCCGTAATCGTCGTGGTTGAAGGAGTTAACCGATTCGGTTCGATGAGGGCCGGAGGCCGTCACTCACGACAGCTCGGAGATGTTCCCAAATGCCGGAGTCGCGGGCCACCGTCCCTGCCAGGAGACGCAAGCGCAAGCGACCAGAGCGAAGAACAAGCGAGTCCTCTGTCTGGATGATGCCTCCAGGGCTTCTTCGCACGCTCCTCGGCCACATGGCAGATACAACGATTATGTCGTGTGAAACATTGGATCAAACTAATATGTAGAATTTAACCCGACCCGCGGCCCACATCAAGAGCCAATCTCCGCGATATTCCTAGAAGAATCGCGAGCCGGCGTGGCGTCGATTTTGAATGCCGATCGCCATACCTCCGTGCGGTCATGACACCCGTCACCGTTCGCTGTAGCGCTTTCGGCAGGCTCGCCGCTCTCCTGCTCATCGTGCTGATCGTGTCGCCTTTCACGGCGCCGTTCTCGACGATGTCAGGTCAGCTGGAAGCCTCTCCCAACGGCCCTGCGGACGGCGTCAACAGCGAAACATCGCAGACCGTCGCAATCGAGGCAGTGGCCTTCGTGGGCGTCGAGCCGTCATGGAGCGTCGTCTCATTCCGCGCGCTCGCGCCGACAGCGGTCCGCGAGTTCGCACGCGTCAATCGAGTCCTCAGACTGTAAATCCGCCCGCAATGTGACCTCCATCCGGAGGTTTCGAACCCGAATCAAAACGCAACCTCACGCCGCCGGCGTGCCCGGCGCGGCGGGAGCTCTGTCAACTGACACTGGTCAGGAGCGCGTGTACGACCGCCGCAGGGGCGGACGTGCGCGATGGCGCCACTGCGAAAGGACTGGAGATGACCACACGTTCGAGGTTTCACCTGAGAGGAGTTGCGGCGGCGTTCCTTGCTCTCATCGTCGCCACAGCACTACTGCTGCCAGCGGTCATCTATGCGCAGGCACCCTCGCCGGCGCCGGTAGGCGACCCGACGGGCGCGGCCACCGGGATGGCCAAGGACGTGACCGTCAAGGACGCCGCCAACCCGACGTTGCCCGAGGTGATGGATACGGTCGGGCACAACAAAATTGCCATCAACGTGGTTTGGACCCTGATCACTGGATTCCTCGTCATGTTCATGCAGGCCGGCTTCGCGATGGTCGAGACCGGGTTCTGCCGGGCAAAGAACGCCGCGCACACCATGAGCATGAACTTCATGGTTTATCCGCTCGGGATGTTCGCCTATTGGGTGTGCGGCTATGCGCTGCAGATGGGCGGCGTCGGGGGCGTCGCGGTACTCGGGGGCGGCACGGCGGTTCTGAACCACGAATTCACGATCAATCTCTTCGGTCACAGCATGGGGCTGTTCGGGCTGACCGGATTCTTCCTGACCGGCAACTCCTATGACGTCGGCGTGTTCACCCTGTTCCTCTTCCAGATGGTCTTCATGGATACGGCGGTGACCATTCCGACCGGCGCCATGGCCGAGCGATGGAAGTGGTCGTCGTTCTGTCTCTTTGCCCTCTTCATGGGCGCGTTCGTCTATCCGATCTTCGCCAACTGGGTGTGGGGCACGGGGTGGCTGTCGTCGCTCGGCGCGAACTTCGGACTCGGACACGGGCACGTGGATTTTGCCGGTTCATCGGTCGTCCACATGGTCGGTGGCGTGGCGGCCCTGGCGGGCGCGATCGTTCTCGGCCCGCGGATCGGGAAGTACATGAAGAACGGCGAGCCAGTCGCGATCCCTGGCCACGACCTGCCGATGGCCATCGCCGGGACCTTCATCCTGGCGTTCGGCTGGTTCGGGTTCAACCCCGGATCGACGCTCGCTGGCGGCGACCTGCGGATCGGCGTCGTGGCGACCAACACCATGATGGCCGGCACCGCTGGCGCCTTGGTGGCGATGGTCATCGTCTGGCTCAAGTTCGGCAAGCCCGACCCTGGCATGATGGTCAACGGCATGCTCGCCGGCCTCGTGGCGATCACGGCCCCGTGCGCGTTCGTCAACAGCCCGGCCTCGGTCATCATCGGTGGCATTGCCGGCGCACTCGTCGTGTTCGGCGTGTTCTTCATCGAGGGAACGCTCAAGGTCGACGACCCGGTGGGCGCCATCGCCGTGCACGGCATCAACGGCGCGTGGGGCGTGCTGTCGGTCGGACTCTTCGCCGACGGCAGCTACGGAGACGGCTGGAACGGTGTGCCCGGCACCGTCAAGGGCCTGTTCTACGGCGACGCGAGCCAGTTTGCGGCGCAGTGCGTCGGCACTCTGACCTGCTTCGTGTGGGTTTTTGTCTGTTTCTTCGTCTTCTTCAAGATTCTCGATGCCGTCCTCGGGAATCGGGTATCGGCCGACGTCGAGCTCGAGGGTCTGGACCTGGCGGAGATGGGAGCGATGGGCTATCCCGACTTCGTCATCACGCAAGGGCCTAACGCGCCCGGCCACAACTGAGCACCGACATCCAGGCGAGCGCCCGGCCGCAGAATCGCGGTGGGCGCTTGCCGCTTACGAGGTATTCGCATGTCCACTCTACTCATGTTCCGGCAAGCGATGATGAATTGGAACCGATTCGTCACCGCGTGCATCCTCGCAGCCGCATTGCTGCTGAAATTCGGCGTGCCGATGCCGGCCGTTCTCCTCGGGCTCGGCGCCGCCGCGCTCGTCAACTTGCAGATGCGTCCGCGTCTGAAGTCCGCGCCGCTGCGGCGCGGCCGGATGCCACACCGGCAGGAGATCGCGCGGAGTGACGTATGAGCGAATCACTTGTGGCAATGCGGCCGCCAACGGAGCTTGCGAACCCCTCGTTTTTGGCCCCCTCGCTGTCGGTCCCCTGGCGTGACCCGCACGCGATTCCGCCGACGGAGCTCGCGGCCTATATCGGTGCGCTCGAACAGGCGTGTCTCGACAACCCTCGGTCCGCTGAACTGAGGACGGTTCTCGGCATGGCACACGCGGTGAACTACGACGTCCCCAGGTCGATGGAGGCGCTCGAAGTCGCCGTGGCGCTCGATCCGGACAGCTTCTGGGCGAGCCTCAAGTACGCAGAGCTTCACTATCGCCTCCGAGCCCTGAATCGCGCCGAGGCACTGACGACAACGGCGCTCAACCTCGCCACGAACGGCTGGCAGCTCTCGCTCGCCCGCAAGCAGTTGCAGGAGCTGCGGACGCTGAAACGCAACAGTACCCGCAACCTCTCGTGGAAGATGCCAATCGCGGGCCCGGTCCTGGCACTGTCCGCGACCCTGCTCGCCGTCGCCATCGCGTTCATGTGGCGGTAAGAAGTGGTGAGAGGCCGTGATTGAAGCCGTTCACGGGGACCCGATCGCTGCGCTGATTCTCTCCCTGGCGATCGTCCTCGTCGCCGCCAAGGTCGGCGCGCATTTCGCCGTCGCCTTTGGCCAGCCTCCCGTGCTGGGTGAACTTGCCGCCGGCGTCGTGCTGGGCAATCTCACGCTGACCGGGTTCCACGGGCTCGACTACCTTCGGAGCGACGCCTCCGTCGATACGCTCTCGCGCCTCGGCGTCATCCTGCTCCTCTTCCAGGTGGGTCTCGAGTCAACTGTGGCGCAGATGATGAAGGTGGGCTTCTCTTCCTTCATGGTGGCAACGCTCGGTGTTATCGGCCCGTTTGTACTGGGCTGGGGCGTTGGTGCATGGCTGCTGCCGGGAGCGGGCATCTACGCGCATATCTTCATCGGCGCAACACTCACAGCGACAAGCGTCGGTATCACGGCACGAGTCCTGAAGGACCTTGGACGGTCCGACACTGACGAAGCCAGGATCATTCTGGGCGCCGCGGTCATCGATGATGTTCAGGGACTGGTCATCCTTGCCGTCGTAGGCGGCATCGTCGCCGCGGCCAATCGTGGCACCGCGCTGTCGTACGGCGCCGTCGGACTGGTGCTCGCCAAGGCGACGCTCTTCCTGGTGGGGGCGCTCGGCCTGGGCGTGTACCTGTCGAAGCGCCTGTTCTCCATCGCCTCCCGGCTGAACGCAGGAGGGGTACTTCTCGCGCTCGGGCTGGCGTTCTGTTTCGTCCTCGCCTGGCTGGCGGACGCTATCGGTCTGGCGCCCATTGTCGGCGCGTTTGCGGCGGGACTGGTGCTGGAAGACCTCCACTACCGTGATTTCACCGACCGCGGCGAACACGCGCTCACGACTCTCGTCGAGCCGATCGCGTCGTTCCTGGTGCCCGTCTTCTTCGTAATCATGGGCGTTCGAACCGACGTGCGAGTCTTTGGCACCCCGGCAGTGCTCGGGCTTGCGGCGGCGCTGACAGCAGCCGCGATTGTGGGCAAACAGCTGTGTGCCTTAGGAGTGGTTGGCCGCGGTCTCGACCGCCTGTCGGTAGGAATCGGCATGATTCCACGCGGCGAAGTGGGCCTCATCTTTGCCAATATGGGGCTCACACTGACGGTGGCGGGCATGCCGCTGGTCAATCAGGACGTGTTCTCGGCCGTCGTCGTCATGGTCATTTGTACGACGCTCATCACGCCGTCGGCTCTCAAATGGAGCTTCCATCGATTCTCTCGACGGGCGGCTCTGGCGGGTGATGACCTCTCCGCCCGTTTCATCCAGGGCGGCTTGCCGTGAGACCCGCTGAACACCTCAGGCGGGGCGGGCGAATTATACGAAATTGTCGTCAGCCAAATGCGCTGAGACGTTTTTGGAACAAGGCGATCAGCCTGCAATGGCAGTCCTTCTTCGGAGCCTGCCTGCTCACCAGTGCGGCGCTGCTGCCACACGCCCGAGTCCGCCCGGTCCTCGCGGGCATGGCATTGGCCGCCGTCATTTACTACGCCTGGTTGAGACTGGCCGCAGGCCGCAACGGCGGGAGATAGATAGCGTCAACGGCCGCCCGAGGCACCAAGCGATCGATTACCGCGGGGTCAGCTCGCCGCCACGCTTCGAGTGACCGAGCCTGCTCGGCCTTGGTGAGCTGCGACAGGAGATTCGCCATCTGAGAGAGATGTCAGGCAGGGGCGGTGAGCGGACTGCCCTTCGGCACCAGCATGAAGACGACCGCACGCGTCGGCCCATCGGTCCTCGCCGAACCGTTGGTCGTGTGCACCGCGCCGGACGGCTCGAAGAACGTGCCACCCACAGGCAGCACCTTTTCCGGGTCGCCGTTGATCGCAAATCGCATCTGCCCTTCCACGACATAGCCGAGAACAGGCCCCGGATGACGGTGCCCGGGGCCCGGCGCCACGCGGCCTGGCGGGATGTTCAGTTCGACGAGCACCACCTCGAACCCTTCGAAAGGTCCCGTCAACGGGTGTCTCGCCAGTTCGGCGGGAGGCCGCGGCGCCGGCGTTTGAGCATCGAGGCCGAACGGCAGCAACGATGCCGCCGCGATTCCAAGGAACGTTCGTCGGTCCTGCATGGTCATGTTCCTTTCAAAACGCGCGGCGAAGGTCCGCGCCGGCGTTACCACGGCTCATAGCCGGCAACGATGCCAATCAGGTCGACGACGCCGCGCTCAGTCCACGGTGAAGATGCTGCGGGCGATATGGCGAACACCGCCTGCGCCGGCAAGTGAACCGCCCGGCTTCACTTGAATCGGATCATTCTTGCTGTTGAAGTAGTAGAGCACGCCAACCTTGCCGGGCCCCGCCTCCCAGGCGTTGGGATAGCCGAGATCCCAGCTGCCCCCATCGTCGCGCAGGATGATCTCGGAGCCCCAGGTCACGCCTTCGTCTTCGCTGACGGCGGCCCGAATGCCGAAAGGCGGCAACCGGTAGCCGTAGACCATCACGAGGCGCCCATCGTTCATCCGCACGAGGCTGCCCGGCGCGCCAAAGTCGTTGACGCGCGAGCGAAACTGCCACGTCTGCCCGCCGTCGTCGCTCTTGTAGAGCTCGGTCCACATGACCCCGGTCGGGTCGCGCTGACTGCGCAGCACGCACAGAATCCGGCCGTTGGGCAGCATGTACCCGCGCGGGTAGAACCAGCGATGTCCGCCGAACGCGAAAGGCCCCTTCCAGTCGCCCGTGCCTGCGGCAAACGGATCGTCCTTCACGGTGATGAAGGACAGGAAGTGGAACGAGGAGTGGTCGTCGGTGCTCCGATACACGAGGTTGTGGCGATTCCAGCCGTCCGGACTGACTTCGAACATGAAGAGCAGACATCGGCCATCCGGGCGAACCAGCGAGGAGTTGATCGCCGAGAGTGAGTGCAGCCCGTCGAGCGGCAGCCGGAACGAGCGCGACCACGTGTGGCCTCCATCTTTCGAGATGCGAACGACAGACCGGCTGGTCGGCGCGCCGAATGCCGAGCTCGAGTTGGCAACGAGCACGTCCTTGTTCAGAAAATCGATCGGCCCGATTTCCGCCAGGCTGTCGACCTCGTCGTCGGCCCCCGCCTGGCGCCCTCTGCCGTCGTTGAAGGTCGGATTGGCTTCCTTCCACGTCCGTCCGCGATCCTCTGAGCGGATGTTCACCTGACGGCCGCCTGGATTCCGGCCCAGGTTGTTGTGACTGAGGTCATTCGGATCGCCGACATAGTCCACCTTGCGAGTCGAGAAGTTGGCAACAAGGTGTCCCGCCGCTGTCTCCCAGAATCCCGCGACATACGGGTGGCTGGCGAACTCGTCTTCCCTTCGGTACACGATGGCGTTGTCGAGGTCCTTCGCGGGACGCGGAGCGCGGAAGATGTTGATCATGGCGGGACTGGCCGCAGCGCTGGGCCTGCCGTTGCCGGGCGGGCGCGAAGCCGGCGACTGGGCCTCGGCGGCCTCGCCCCCGTGTGCCACGCGCGGCAGCAGCAGCGCCATTCCGGCTCCGGCGAGCGCGCTGAACGTCCGCCGCGACACCGTGGCGTTGCCAGTCTGCTCCTCCGGTACGTTGCTCTGGTTCTGAGGCGTGGTGTCGTCCATGAAACCCTCCCGTGCGTCGCGTGTGCCACTTCAAGGAGCGCGCTACCTCTAGAACTCGTACGCCATCTCGAGCTTCCAGAGGCGCCCGTGCTGGATCAGGCTCGGACGCTGATAGGTCGGTCCCAGGGTGGTGATCCAGCTTTGAATCGAGGAGTTGTTGAGGACGTTGAAGATCTCGAGGCGCGGGATCAGGCGCTGCCCGCTGCCGAGCCGGAAGTTCTTGCGGAAGTTCAGATCCAGCGTCGTCTGCGTCGGCAGGCGCACCGACCCGACCTCCCGGACGACCACCGTCTGGCTCCCCTGGGGGAGGGTAATGGTGTCGTTCCGCACGACGACCGTCGTGGTTTCGGGCCCCCCTGCCTGATACATCCACGTGCCGCTGACGAACACGTCGTACGGCAGCTCGTGCACACCGGAAACCCGGTACGACCACGGGCGGTCGTTGCCCAGAGTGCGGTCGGCGTCGTACGGGTTGAGGACAATGTTCGGATCGTTGCGATTGCCGCCTGCGGTCGTCCCCTCGTACTTGCTGAAGGTGGCGCCCGCCAGCAGCGACCAGCGGTTGCTCATCCGCTTCGAGAACGTGAGGTCCACCCCGTTGTAGTCAGTATCGAGATCCGAGGAGTTGTAGAACAGGTTGGCGCTGGCCGCCGACGGCCGCCGCCACACCTGCACCGTTTCCCCGCTGTTCCGCTCCGTCACCGTGATGGGGTCTCCCCACGCCTCGAGCGGGACGGCCGTGTTCCGCGTGCCCCACTGCTCCCTCTGCTGCCGGTACGCGTAGCCGATGGACGCGACGACGCCCTGCGGCAGCTCGCGCTGGAACTCCGCCGTGTACTCGTTGACGATGCCTCGATCGATGTCGTCGGCATAGCGGGCGTTCACGCCGGCGAACACGTAGCCCGGCGACGGCCCGAGCTCCGCGAGCTGCGGGGTCAGATCGCCGTTGCGGTCGCACCCCAGCACGCCCGGCTCGTTACAGCGGCTTTGCGGCAGCCACTGCCGCGTGTCGTTCGGCGCCGTGATCGGATGGATGTTGCTGATGGCCTGGACGCTGATCGGCAGCATGTAGCGGTTCGCCGTGAACTTCAGCACCGTGCGCCCGTCACCCAGCATGTCCCACACCACGCTCGAGCGTGGCGCGAAATTCGAGAACGACGGGGCCACCGTCTCGTCGAAGCAGGCGCCTGCGTAGAAGCGGCTCGCGGGGGCGCACGCCGCCGGCTCCCAGCTGTTGTTCGTCTCGTAGCGCAGGCCGAGGTTCAGCACCACGCGGCTGCCGATCGACCACCGGTCCTGCACGAAGGCCCCATGCTCGCGCGCGCGATAGGAGAACCACACTGGCAGATCGGCCGGGAACGGCTCGCTGGCGGTCGGCATCGTGTAGGTGCGCGCCGCCACCGGCTGCCCGTTCGCGTAGTCCGCCGAGATGTCGTTGATCGACCACGCCCGGGTATCGCGGGTGATGTCCACGAACTCGTACCCCAGCTTGATGTCGTGGCTACCCTTGCTGATGCTGTAGCCTGCCTTCACCTGCTCGCGGTAGAGCGGCGTCGTGTAATAGCCGTCGCAGCTCGTCCCCGGACAGGTCGTCGGCAGCCCCACGCCCGCCACCAAGGTGACGGTATCGAACGTCGGGATGTCGCCCACCTGGACACCCGGCTGCGGCGTGAACGCGTTGTCCGACCGGAACCGGCTGTAGGTCACGTCCAGGGCCGTCGACGAGCCGAACGGCATCGTGAACTTCACCTGGTTCACCGTCGGATACTTGAACACGTACTGCGTGGCCTTGTCCTCGTTGAACGTCGCCCTTTGGTTGCCGGCGAAGCGGCCATTGAGCTTGTACTGCGTGTTATTGAAGTAGGACAGCTGTGCGTTCCGGGTGATCTGCCACGACACCTTGCCGGTGACGTTCCAGAGCTCGTTGGTGTCGAGCCCCTGCGATCCGTCCGGGTTGTAGGCCCCGAGGATGTACTGCGACATCCGCTGGTCGTGCCACGTGGCGGCGAACCACAGCTTGTCCTTCTTGATCGGGCCGGACACCCAGCCGCCCACGTCGGTCATGTCCTGGATGTCGTTGCCCGGCTCGAGATCCGGATTGACGGCCAGGACGCTCGGCGGCACCCCCGCCAGCAACTGGTCGCGCAGCTCGTCGGAATAGTTGCGGGTGTTGGCCCACGCCGGGGGCGTCCAGTTCGCCTTGAAGCCTCCATGCAGGACGTTGGTGCCCGATCGCGTCACCATGTTCATGTTCAGCCCGCCGCTCGAGCTCTCCGCCGATCCGGCCCCGGCCTGGAACGACGTCTCTTCGTACGAGAACGGGTCGAGATAGAAGTTGGCGATGGTCGCCGTGCCCGACGGGCTCGATACGTCCATGCCGTCCACCATGTATTTGTTCTCGCTGCCGGACCCCCGGACGGCGATGCCCGAGGCGTTCCACGCGTCGGAGCCGCCGACGTCGATCTTGCTGACCACGACACCCGGGATGACGCGGGCCATCGACCACACGTCGGTACGGTTCGGCAGCGCCTGCTGCTCTTCTCGCGTCAGCACCGTCTGTTTCAGGGCACTGGTCGTGTCGAGCAGGGGCGTAGCGCCCGTCACGATGATGGCCTCCTCGATGGCGCCAATCTGGAGCCGCAGGTCCGCACGCGCGGTGGCGTCGGCATTGACGGTGATGTTCGGCTGCACCACCGGCCGGAAGCCGGCGAGTTCAGCGCGAACCGTATAGAGGCCCGGAGGCAGCCGCAGGAACTCATACGTTCCGCGCGCGTCGGCCACCCGCTCCTGATTGCCGCCCAGCCCGCCCTGCGCCGCAGAGAGGACCACGGTGGCCCCGGGAAGCACCGAGCCCGTGCTGTCTGTCACTGTTCCACGAACGGCTCCCACACCCTGCGCCAGCGCTGGCCACGCCGGCCCTATCGAGATGAACAGGAGCACACCGAGTCGGAGGGTTCGATGAGCGAGCATGTGCGCCTCCTCCCAGTTGCCGTGCCGTGCACGGCAAGGAAACGGGCGGCATGCTAGTCAGAATGGTGTGAGATCGAAATACCTAAGTTGGTTGGCCCTCAGATGGATGACGCCACTCTTCCCGATGAGTCGGTCGTGTTCGGCCGCAATCAGGAGAGAGCAAGGAGCCCACCGTGCCGGGGGCGCGCTTGGGCTTGGGGCGAGTCAGGTCTGGAAGCGACAGGCGCCACCAGTCGAGCAGCGCGCGCACCACCGCATGCGCGCCGTAGCCTTCCACCACCTGCGTGTTCACCATCAGGTCACCGAGCCGCTGCCCCTGCGGGTCGCGCACGATCGTCGCGGCTTCCAGGAAGATCGCCGCGACGTTGGCGCCCGGCACCACCAGCATCACGTTGCGCGCCACCGAAGCCACCGGCGTGACCGGCCGGCGCGTCTCGAGGCTGATCACGACGAGACCAAACAGCCATTTCCCGACGCTCTGGCCGGCGACGGCGTCGCGCGCCGCCAGGTAGGCGGCCCCGAGCACCAGAAACCCGAGCGCTCCCGTGACCTGAAACAGCACGGCGGCGGTCGTCACCAGCGCCCCGTCGGTCGCGGCCGCGTAGAAGCGCCGCCACGGGTCCGCTTTTGCGTAGGGAGACACGACACCCCTCGCGAAGTACTTGAGTACCGGATAGTAGATGGCCGCGAACGCCAACGCCGGAAGCAGCAGGAACCGTATCGCGGCCACTCAGGGTCAGGCCTCGAGCGTCAGGAGCGCGGCGTCTATGGCGGGGTCACCGGCCCGAGTTGAGCGTCCAGCCAGCGACCTGGCCTTCAAACTGGATCCGCGACGTAGATCTTGAAGCTCGTGGGCTCGACCTTCGAGCGCCACAGCACGCCCTCGCCCACCTCCATCTGCCCGGTGTTCTCGGTCATGCGGACGTCGAGCGCGAGCGGCGGCATGGCCTTGGGGTCGTGCGTGTAGATGGCGTTCATGGAGCCGTCGATGACGCCGACGAGACAGGCCCGATCGCATGCCTTGATCGCGGACGCATTCCACGCGGGCTCCTGCGCAGCGAGCGTCGTCGCCAGCCCGCACAGCAGCAGTCCCGCCAGCCGCTTCGCTGTCGTCATGCGCCGTACTCCTCCGACGCGCGGGAGTATATCCCGCGTGACCATGATGTCCTTACGTCGAGGCCCTCGCGTTCATCCACGCTGTTACCACTGCGGCAAACTGCTCGGGCTCTTCGAAGAACGGCTGGTGGCCGCTGCGCTGGAACGTGTGCCGGGTCGCCGTCGGTAGCACGATGCCGTCCCAGAGACCGTAGGGAACCGCGTAGTCATAGCGGCCGTGCGTGAGCAGCATGGGCACCCGCAGCGAGCCGGCATCGGTCGCGACGTTCCAGTCTTTGGTCAGTGCGCCCAGCAAATGCTCGAAGAGCGCGGGATTGACCACGGCCTCCTGCACGAACGGGAGCATGTCGGTACGGGCATCGTAGAAACGCGTCGGCGCTTGCGCCAGGAACGCCTGGTCGAAGGTGACGCCAGGCGGCAACTTGGCCAGGTTCTCTCCGAGGATCGCCTTGCGCTCCACCGACGCATCCTGCGCGAAGAACTGCCTGGCCTCTCCGGCCAGCCACACCATGTCGCCTCGCGGCGGCGATCCGACGGTGATGACGTGCGAGACCGTCGCGGGACAGCGCCGGCCGTATTCGATGGCCAATGCTCCGAGGACCGAGTGTCCAATGACCGAGACGGTGTCGACTCCAAGATCGGCACGGACCGCTTCGAGGTCCGCGGCGAGCTGATCGAAGGTCAGGGCGGCCGGATCACCGGTGGACTGCCCACCGCCCCGCAGATCGACAAACACGAGCCGCCGCCCCTCGCTCAACTGCGGGGGCATCTGCCGCTCGTAGGCTTTGGTCCCCACTGCGCTCAGCACCAGACACACCGGGCCCGTGCCACGCGACGAATAGAACAGGTCGGCACCGGCAATCGACACCGTCATGGTCCTATTCTCGACGCTTCCGCCAACCCCGAGAAGGGGCGCGCTCACGCCGAGGATGGCGGGCTCCGGCTCCGGCGCCCGGGCCACGGCCATGATGTCGGCGCGCAGCACCGGGTCTTCCCACCAGCTCTCGAAGCAGGTCCGAAGACCTGCCCCTACGAAGAGACGAAGAGGTGCCCTATTTCACCGGCGTTGTCGCTGCCTTGCCCTTTTCGATCACGTAGTTGGCAATGACCACGGCCGGTCCCTCAACCGCCTTGGCGTCGTGCGGCTTACCGCCGATCACGTTGAAGGCCTCGCCTTTGCGGTACACCTTCGACGACCCATCCATCACGATCTCCACTGCGCCTTCGGCGACGAAGCTGATCTCGTCGCCAGGATGGGTGTGGAGGCCGGTGGAACCGCCGGCTGGAAAGTCGGCACGGGCGGTCACCACCTCGCGCCCGGGAATCGAGGTGTCCACCTGCTGGAGCACCGTCCGCTTGATCTGCGCCGACAGTGTTACGGCACACACGGCCGCCCCCACTCCAGCAAGTACGACTTTCACCACGACGCTTTTCATCACGGTTGATCCTTTGGTCTCAGGGCGTCACCACCAGGTGGCACCGGCCTGGAGATTCTCCCGGGACACGAGTCCGCGGCGCAAGTCGAGCCGCCACCCCGGCTGGAATGGCTCCGCAAATGGTGAGCGACTCCCCCGGTCCTCGCTTGTCGGGCGTCACCCCGGCCACCCGTCACTAGCTAGGTTGACGATTCAGCGCCCTCCGAGTCCGACTCAGAACCCATGACTTCACGTCGAAGCTTCAAATACTCGTCGCCGTCCTTGGTGAGATAGAAGTGCTGGCACAGGTCGAACATGACGTCTCGATCCTTGTAGCCGCGCCTGATGGCCGACAACCCCGTCCCGTCACGGTTTCGCACCAATCCCATCGCGCGGAGCCGTTTGAGCTCGTTGTAAAGGTCGTCCGAGTAATAGCACATGAAACGCTCGGCCCGTTGGAGCCCGACGAGCTTGTCCAATTCGTAGGTCGTGACGATGCCTTGCAATGCCACTTGGATCGAGCGAATCTGCGCCTGCTGCCGCGTCAATTCCTGGCCTTGGCTCTTCTGCCTCGACCTCATTTCCCTGATGGCACCGGACAGCTTCGCGTCCACGAACCCCAGGTCACGAATCGCCTGCCGGATGCTGTCGCAGGCCCGCCCAACCGCGGCACGATGGTTGTTGTCGGACCGTGGCCACTCATAGGTGGCAGTGATGACGCCTGCGAGGTCAGTCGGGATCTTCAACTCCGATGCGACGGCATGCAGAACGAACGTGCGCGACCGACCGAGGCGGCCCATGAATAGACCGAGCTCGAATAACACATTGTCTCGCGGCCCCAGGCCCTCCGTTTGTCGACTTACGACAAAGTCATCTGGTGTCAAGATCAACACTGCGAAGTCGAATCGTGGGAGCGCGTTTACGAGGGCTTCGATGAACGTCTGACCCAAGGCGAACACACCTTCATCCCAAATCGTCACCTCGGCATCCGATACCAGGCCAGAGCGCACGGCTCGAGCGAACTCGAGTCCCTCTGATGACGAACCGACGAACAAAGATGGCTTGCTCATCCTGCCTCCACAGAGACGACAACGGCCGCGCGCTCACGATCGACGTACACCACCCCCGATGTCGGCATCCAGTAGAAGCCGCCGCCGGAACGCAGGTGCCCCACCACGACGCCGCTGCTGCTCACGGCCAATGGCAGCCCCCCTGTGGGCAGCACGACCATCAGCGGCTTGTCGTCTGCCTGCGTGGCGGTGCCACGAACCACGACAGCCGCCACCGCCAAGCCGGCGGCCACTCGCGTCGCCCATTTCATCGGGAACCTCCTGGAAGCGTGGTCCATGCCCCGAGGAATCGTACTGGTACTCGCCGACCGGAAAAGTACCGGCGGGCGGGCTGACTTAGGCGCGGAGCGCCTTGGCCGGATCAACGAACTCGTAGCCAAGGTCGTTGGCGACCGCTCGGTAGGTGACCATGCCACGGCAGACGTTGAGCCCTTGGAGGAAGTTGGGATTGTCGAGCAGTGCCTCTCGTGGGCCGCGGTGGGCCAGTGCCAGTGCGTAGGGCAGCGTCACGTTGTTGAGCGCGTAGGTCGAAGTGCGCGGCACCGCGCCCGGCATGTTGGCGACGCAATAGTGGACGACGCCGTCGACGACGTAGGTCGGGTCGGCGTGCGTCGTCGGCCGCGACGTCTCGAAGCAGCCGCCCTGATCGATCGCCACATCGACGAGCACCGAACCGGGCCGCATGCGCTTGACCATCTCGGCAGTCACCAGTTTCGGTGCCTCGGCCCCGACCACCAGTACCGCGCCGACCACCATGTCAGCGTCAAGCACGTGTTCCACCAGTGCCGCCTGCGTGGAATAGATTGTCTTCAGCGCCGGACCGAATTGCCGGGCGAGCCCCCGCAGCGCGTCGACGTTCCTGTCGAGCACGGTGACGTCAGCACCCATGCCCAGAGCCATCATGATGGCGTTGGCGCCGACGACACCGCCACCAATCACCAGGACCTTCGCCGGCGCAACGCCGGGCACGCCGCCCAGAAGGATGCCCTCGCCGCCGTGCGCCCGCTCCAGGCAATGCGCCCCCGCCTGGATCGACAGTCGGCCGGCAACCTGCGACATAGGGGCCAGCAGCGGCAAGCCGCCTTTCCCGTCGATCACCGTCTCGTAGGCGATACACGTCGCTCCGCTGGCGACGAGATCCCGGCACTGCTCCGGATCGGCCGCCAAGTGCAGGTAGGTGAACAGGATTTGTCCGTCGCGCAGCATCCGGCGCTCGCTCGCCTGCGGTTCCTTCACCTTGACGATCATCTCGGCCCGGTCGAACACTGCCTTCGCGTCGCCGACGATCTCGGCACCGGCCGTCCGGTAGTCTTCGTCGGAGCGGCCGATCCCAGCGCCCGCCCCGGTTTCGACGACAACCTTGTGGCCGTGGACGGTGAACTCACGGACGCTATCGGGGGTCAGCCCGACCCGATACTCGTGAACCTTGATTTCCTTGGGAACACCGATCAGCATCGCTTCCTCCCGTTTGGCTGGCTTCGAAGGTTGGTACCGGGGACTTGTCGCCTCCGCCGCGATCCTGAACGCATCCCCGGCGTCTAATCGACATTTCCGGTTTTAGAACAGGGTCGTGTCAAGGTGAGAGCCGAAAGAGGCAAGAAGTGAGCCGTCCCGAGAACGCAGTTGTCGCAGGAAATCGCGAATCCGGGAAGCAGCCTCCCATATACCGTCACCGCGGCCGCTGGATCTCGTGAGGCTCCATCCAGGCGCATACCAGCGGCTGACCGGTGGCCCTTGGGATGAGCGTTTCGAAGGTGACGCGCCATCCGTTTTCGGTCTCCCAGGCTAGGGCCTTCGCAACAGCGCTCGCAGTGGATTGTCGTGCTCGACGGCTTGCAGTTCCGCGGCACTCAAACCAGCGTTTCGTAAACCTTTTACTGTATTCGTGATTGGGCCAAACGGAAAATCCGAACCGAAAACGATCTGAGAGGCTCACATGTGCCTGGGACCGCCTACGTCGCCGGCGCCACTTCCAGGAAGAAGAGTGCCTGCGGACCTTGATCGTGGTCGACGAGCGGACCGTCAGCGCTGGGATCGAACGGCGTCTGCAGCACGAAATTGGCAGTTCCTCCGGGAAAGATGTCGGCTTCGGGATGCGGAAAGGGCCGACCTGATGTGTGGAGGCGGTGTGCGACCGAGTCGTCGTTGATGATTCGAAGTATGTCTCCGACCTTCGCGACGACTCTGCCTGACCCATCATTCCAGGGCCCACTTCCCGTTCCACCCGGAATGTGGAAGATGACCGTCGCCGGGGATGGCGTTGGCGGGGCCGGTGTGCTGCCGCCGGGGAGACGAAGTTCGCGTCGCAGAATGTCGGAGATCGGCTCGCCCACCACTGCCGTCTTCGCGGCGATAAAGGCGTAGGTATCGTCATCAATGTCGAACGTCTTCTGTGGGAGCGGCACACGCAGCTCGCGTCGGAGCACGGCCGCCGGTGGTTCACCGGGCGCGTTCGCTTTCGATGCCAGAAAGTCGAACACATCCTGGTCGATGCTGATCTGCTTCACCCTTATCCTCCGGGATCGGTTGGCGCCCCGACGGCGGTGACCATGACCTCAGCGCCTCTGCGGATGTGAGTGTCATGGCCACTCGACTCAGGCTCTACTGATACTGCACCACCAGCTGCGGGCGATTCGCGGCGGTCGCGTTGTCGCCAGAATAGAAACCGACGTAGTCGGGCCGGCCGTCGTCGTTGTCGTCGAGCTGGAGGTAGATGCGGAACTGCGTCGTGCCCGTCTTGCTGACGGCGCCGGCTCCCGTGGCCGTCAGCACACCCTCCGACCACGCGCCGTTCGAATTGGCGGCGGTCAGGCTTGCACCCTGGGCAACAGTGGCCGCCGCCTGGAAGTCGGCCGCTTGCAGCGCCGTCGAAGCCGACAGCCCTCCGTTCTGCACGTCCACCCACGCGGTGCCATGCGTGGTGAAGGGGCTCGTGCCGGAGACGGTGCCGCGGCGCAGCCGCAGCGTCACCGAGATAATCGTCGCGCCGTCGGGAATGGCCGACGTGTCGAATGAGAGCACCGCCCGGTACTGCCGATCCGACTTGTCGTCACCGATCCGGAGCGCGCTCGAGTTGCCCGTGTTGGCGTCGATCGACCCGCCGAGGCCGCTGGTCTCGGTTGACTCGAGCACGTAGCCGTCGTGAGCGCCAATCGACGTGAACGTCACGGTGGTGGCGGTCGTGTTCACGAGATGCGGCGCGGCGCTGTTGGTGCCGTTGCTATTTCCCCAGCCGGCAGCTCCCGTGAAGGTTGCCGTGAGGGTATGACTCCCCGCTGTCAGCGTCGAGGTGCTGAACGAGGCGTGACCGGTACCGTCCACGCTCACGTTTGACGCCCACACTGTGGCGCCTTCCGTGAACGTCACGCTGCCTGCCGGCACGCCGGCGCCGGAGGTGACCGTCGCCGTGAAGGTCACCGGCTGCCCCGTCGACGGGTTCGGGGACGAGACGAGCGTGGTGGCCGTCGACACGAATGGAGGCGCCGGTGTCGACGACGCCTCGTTCGAGAACGCGCCTTCGCCCTCCGCATTGGTCGCGGTCACGACGTAGAAGTAGCTGGTCCCGTTGGCGACGCCTGCGTCGGTGTAGCTCGTGGCGACGGCATTGCTCTTGACGACGGTGTACGGCCCACCCGATGCCGTGGCGCGGCGAATGGTGTAACCGGTGGCCCCGGACCCTGCGCTCCAGGTGAGGCCAACCTGCCCGTTGCCGGCCGTGGCTACGAGGCCACCGGCCTGGCCGGGCGGCGCGACGGGGTCGACGCGCACGATGAACGTGCCCGACTTCATGTCGGACACGAGCACGTTGCCCGACGGCAGGAACGAATAGATGTTCCAGGCGCCGTTGTAGTTGCCGGTCACCGTCTTGTTGAACGTGCCGTCGCCATCCGGGTCGCGCCAGGTCTCGTACTTGCCGACCTCGACCGGATTCACGGGATTCGAGATGTCGAACACCCGGAAGCCCGCCTCATAGTACGCAGTCAGCAGGTATTTGCCCCTCACCTGTCCGTTGTGGATGCGTGAATTGGCGGTCGCGTCCCCCGAGTACTGAAACGTCGTGACCTGGGTCGGACTCGCCGGGTTGGAGACGTCGTACACGCCGATGTCGCGGACGTTGAATTCTTCGAACGCGTAGAGATAGTGCGAGTCGTCGTCCAGCCAGTTGCTGTGGGCGTAGATCCCAGCCACCGGCGCCGACTCGCCGACGAGGGCGGGTGGCACGCCGAGGCGCACGTCGGTGATGTCGATCACGCGATACCGGGTCGCATATCCCTCCGCCGAATAGAGCAGCGTCTTTCCGCCGCTGCCAGGCACGTTGGCGCGCGTGAAGCTGTCGTGGCAGTCGTGGCCGCTCCCCGTCCAGCTCGGGAGGAGTGGCGGATCGAACGGGTTCTGGCGCAGGTCGAAGATCTGACAGCCGAGCGTGCTGCCGTTGTTGGCCGAGTTCAGGAACAGAAGGTCGAGCTCGTCGTTGACGAACACGGTGTGGCCGTAGTTCGTGCGCCCGCGGTTGGCGATCTCGGCCGGCAGGATTGGATTCGCATCGACGCCGTGCGGCGCACCTCCCGAGAGGCGCGACAGATCGATGACCCAGAAGTTGCCGTTCGCCTGTGCCCCGATATACGCGTAGGTCTTACCCGACACCGGATCGAGATTGATGTCGACGTCTCGCCATATCCGGCCGTTGGGAGGGAGGACGCCACCCGACATGTTGATGTACTGCACGCGGAACGGCGCCGCGGGATTCGTCACGTCGATGATGTGCAGCCCGAAGCTGTTGGCCTGCAGCGCATACTCGCGGGCGCCGACGGCGTAGCCCCAGATGCCGTTGTAGAGCGTGCCGGTCGATGAATTGTCGCCGTAGTACGGGCTGGGCGGCTGCGCGTCGAGGCGGCCCAGCAGCGTGACGTTGCCGTTGTCCGAATACGACGCGGATGCCGCTGCCTGCGTGACCTCTGGTTCGCCGATCCCGAGGAGCGCGTTGACGTAGAGACGCGTGTCCCCGGTGATGCGCGCGGCCGTCTCCTGCGCTCGTAGAAACACATCGAGCGCCAACAGGTTTCCCTGCGACCTGAACTGATCGATGACCTTGTGCTGTACCTCGCTGAGTGCACCATCATCCACGAGGCCGTGCAGGAAGGACTCGATCGCTTCGAGGCTCTCTTCGTGCGCCCTGACGGCGAGGGCAGAGAACGTCAGCAGCGCCGCGATGACAACAGTCGCTCGAAGTCTGAACATTTGGGGGCGATGGTATCTCACCGGCGCGCCGCTCCCGCGGGAAGTTCCACCTGCAGGCACCCTTTGCCAGCGCTCGCATGTGCGGATGAGGTGCTCCCGGCTGAGGGAGTCGGCCCCGCCCTCCGAGCGGGCGTCTACCGCTGCCAGGGGTGCAGCGCCGTCGGCCGATTGGCGTAGCGCTTCATCTCCAAAACGAGCGTCTGACCGCTCTTGGGACTCAGTTCCACAGTCAGCAGCGGTCCGTTGATCGGCGTCGTGCGCCCCTCGGCCGTGACGGACGTCAACTGATGCTCACTGTAGCCCCCACCCTGCACGATGACCGTTCGCGGCTGCGAGGGGCTGAGATTGACCAGCGTCACCGTGGTCTGCGTATCGGACAGCTCCGAGACGAGCGCCGCCACGTCTTCCGGCACGCCGGCGCGCCTCCTGACCGGATCGAAGTAGCGGAGACGCGCGTAGAGCAGCCCGCCTTCGCGACTCGGCACCAATGCGCCCCACATCAACTGCACCAGCGAGTCGGTCGCCACCGGGTTGATCTCGAGCATGTTGTCCGCGAGCCGCTTGTCGGGCGGCGTCGTGTGCGCGCGCATCGCGGCCACCCGCTTCTGGATCAAGCCGAGATCGCGCTGCAGCGCCTCGTCGGGATACGACGCGTGACGCCCGTGAAGGAAGTCGACCCAGGCGTTGCGGCCGATCCGCCCGAGATCCATGGGCTTCTGCGACCCGTACCAGACCTCGAGCGCTCCGACATTCCACGGGGCATCGCGCCAGCCGTACCAGCCATCGGCGCCGAACATCGTCGGGTACTGCGTGCGGCCGTTCACCACGCGCGCGTGCGCGTTCACGGCGTCGATCATCGTGCGCCAGGCGTCGACGTACTTCTGGTCGCCGCTCATGAGCAGCGCGTTGCTGAAGCCGATCGTGGCGCGCGGAATTCGGTTGCGGTCCTCGCGCTGTCCGGTGACCGGGTTGACCGGGCTGAATCCCCACCCGTACGCGCTCTTCCACCAGGCGCCCTCGCGGCCGCCGATGCGGCCATCGAGGTCCACGAAGCTGGGAATGACGCCGCCATTCCTCCTCATGCGGTCCAGCCAGGCGTCCATGTATTCCAGCACCCACGTCCGGTACTTGGACTCACCCGACACCAGATACGCGTTCGTGGGCAGCACGGTGGCGACAAGGTTCAGGAAGTGATCGCCGACGACGTCGCCGTACTCTTCGTAGTGGGACAGGAACTGCTCGAACGTCGATTCGCCGTGCTCCGCCACGAAGGGCTTGGGATCGAACGGATCGCCCACCCAGTCGAGCGCCGTGGCCTTCCGAAGCATCGGGCCTCGACTGCCGTTCTGCATGCTGCGGATGATCTTGTGCGCGGCGTCGTAATTGGGCGCTTCAGGATCCTCGCCCATATAGAAGCCGGCGAAGCGGCGCGCACGCGCCTGATACGTCGGATCGGTCGGCACCGAGAGGGCCATGCGGTTGAAGAGCTGCAGCCCTTCGCCGTGGTGCATCCAGTCGGACTGAACGATGAACTCCTTGTAGTACATCCCTTGGCGCGCGATCGGCACGTCGGTCGTCTTCGCCTCGGTGTACTGCTTGATCAGCCCTTCGTGCGCCTTCGAGTACATCTGAAGGATCTCGTCGGCGGCGCCCAGCGCGTGGAGCTCGGGCCAGCGGTTGAAGTTCTCGAAGGCATCGTCGGGGCCGTCGTTGGCGCCCCACCGCGCGAACGCCAGGAGGTAGCCGCGATCGTCGAAGTATTTCCGGAAGAATTCGCGGCTCGGCGGCACGTTCTCCGCAAGGAGCTGGCGCTCCAGCGTTGCCCAGGGGGGCGGCGCCATCACGGTCCGGATCCGGACCGTCGGGCCCTGCCGGACCGAGGACTGACCGGCGCCTGCGAGCGCGGCAGCGGCGAGGAGCAGGACTCCAACCATCGGCTTCATGAAAGTCTCCAGCCGCGACGCGTGATCATCAGGTCGAACGCCAGGCCTGCGATCCTGAGCTCAGTGAAGGGGTATTCGGTAGAGGTTCCGCTGCAGGTCCCGTTTCGTGAACGCATATATGGACGGGTCTGGGCCGGGAGCGATGAGGTTATGGTCGAGAACGCGGCCCCCTGGCGGAAGAGTGCCGTTGACCGCCTCCTCGATGATGCTCACGAGCGAATCGGGCGGCGCCTGGCCATGCCCCAACGGGACAGCCAGCAACCCCGTTGACTTCTGGATGCCGGTATTGCCGATGTACAGCCATTTGCCGGTTTGGTCCCAGGACGGCATGCATCCTCCAGGACACATCGTTTTCGGTGTTCCCCCTCGCAACGGAACGGCGAGTATCACTGGCGTCGCGCTGTCGGCCGTTCCTGACACCCGTACCGCAGCCCACTCGCCGTTCGGCGACACAGCGAGCAGGTTCAGCACCGGCGACTCGATGGCACGTTGCCGGTCACTGGCATCGTTCCGGATCCGCATGAGAAAGTTCGCCTTGTCCTCGAGGCTGCGGTAATAGAGGTCCGACGGCCCTCCAAACATCACTTCGTCGCCGCCCTGTACGAGACGGCGTGGCGGGCCGCTCCGGTCGAGCACGGCGATCCAGATCTCTGACATGCCCTCTGGTGTGACGGTCGTGAAGGCCACTTCCCGCTCGTCCGGCGCGATCGAGTACTGCGTGACGGATCGATCCGGGAGGAGACGATCGGTCTTCCCCGTTGACAACTCGAACGAGCGCAGTTCGGTGACACTCGACTGCACAGAGCTCTGTCGAAGGAGGTAGTAGAGGCGGCGGCCATCGGTCGACAGTACGGGATTGAAGGCGACGCCCTCGGTTGTGACCTGCCTCTCACCCTTCTCGTCATGCATCCAGATGGCGCTCCGTTCCTGCCCGACGGCGGTGACGACGGCTCGACCATCGGCAGCCATGGCAATGCCTGACTCCCCGGCCAGGCCAAAGGTCACCTGTTCGGGCTGCCCATCGGGAAAGCGCTGGCGCCAGAGATGCGAGGCGCCATTTACGTACACGCTGAAGTACATCCACCTGCCGTCCGGCGTCCACGCGGCGGCCATGCACATACCTCGAGGCCCAACCTGCTTTCCAGGTGCGTGCCCATCGAAGGGTGTCAGGCGGCATGGCTGAAAGACGTTCGACCTGTCCATCTCGGAGATGAGCAGCCAGCGTCGATCCGGCGACGGATACGAGTAATGGGCCATCGCGCGCTCGTGACCCGGATAGTAGATCTCCCGTTTGTCCGATCGACCCGCAGTTGACGTGACGATCCCCATGTGCAGGCCGGTGCCCTTGATCTCGGAGAACAGTACGTGCTGATCGTCCGTCCACACGAGGCCTGCCGCATTCGGCAGCATCAGTGTCGGCTCACCTCCCCCGAGCGGAACCGTCCACGTGTCCCAGGTGGCTCGACCGACGCTCGCACGCGAGAACTGCGTGTACGCGACGCGCGATCCGTCAGGTGTGAACACCGGTCGGTATCGCAGGTCGTCGCTGTTCGTCAGCCGCACCGCGTCGCCGTTGGGCAGCAGCTTGACGTAGACATTCCCCCGTCGCGGGAACCCGGCGGAGTCGGCACGCAGAAACGTAACCATTCGCCCGTCGGGCGACAGGCTCGGCTCGACCACGGAGTCGGCGAAGTCAGTGAGCTGGACGTACTCCGTTGGGGACGTGACTGGCCCTCCCCCAAGTCGCGAGAGGAGCCAGATGACGGCAGCGAGGACCAAGGCGGCAGCCGCTGTTCCCGCGACGAGGATCGTCTTCCTGTCTCGCTCCGACCCGCTGAGCGCGGTGCCAGAAGTCCGCGGGACGGGGTGTCCGTCGGTGCTATCGCGACTGATCCGCTTCAGATCGGCTCGGACGTCCGCGGCCGACTGGTAGCGTGTCTCACGATCCTTCTCGAGCAACCGGTCGATGACGCGCGCAAAGTCCGCAGGCATCTTTGGATTCCTCTGTCGAACCGGCGTCGGTGTATTCGACAACAATTCCTGGAAAATGACTGCCGACGTTGGACCGTCAAACGGACGCTTCCCCGTCGCGAGCTCATAGAGGACGACGCCCAGCGACCAGAGATCGGTACGTGCGTCAACAGCCTCTCCACGGGCTTGCTCCGGCGACATGTACGCGGCTGTGCCGACCACGGCCCCCGTGGCGGTGACAGGTGCTTCCTGCGTGATCGTCACCGTGTCCGCAGACGCGGCGATCGTCGTCGACGCCAGTGTCGCGACCCCGAAGTCGAGGATTTTCACCTGCCCTGTCGACGTGATGAGCAAATTGGACGGCTTGATGTCGCGATGGACGATCCCCACGGCATGTGCGGCGGCGAGACCGTCTGCAATCTGAATGGCGCACTCCAGCAGCTGCCGACCGTTGCCGACGAGCCAGATGGGGGAGCCATCGACGTACTCCATCACCAGGTAGTTCGGGCCTACGTCGTACAGCTGGCAGATATGAGGATGATTCAATGCGGCGGCGGCACGCGCCTCGCGCTCGAATCGCTCAGTAAACTGTGCCTTGGAGATCTTGATGGCGACGCGGCGATCGAGTCGGGTGTCGCGTGCGGCGTAGACCTCACCCATGCCGCCGCTACCGAGCAGCGACACGATTTCGTACGGGCCGAGTCGCGTGCCGGAAGCGAGTTGCACGGTCTACCTCTCGAGCAGGTGAGACAGTGAGCGCCGAATTATAGCCCACGTACGCGGCTACGCCTGAGGGCTGCTTGTGACCGGCATCCGCTCGATCTCCTCCAGTGTCGGCCCGTGTCCACGGCGTCCGATCGCGTGCAGCTCACCGCTGCGGCCGCGTTTGGCGAACCGCAGCCGTCGATAGGCGTCCTGCCAGGTCTCACCTTTCGCGCCGGTCGAGTTTGAAGTCGAGGAATATCCATCGTGGCCAGATGCTTCAGTGGAGTGTGCGAGCTGCTCAATTCCGGCGCGCGACCCAAATCTCTTCCACTGGCCAGCGCTGCGCCCAGTCGGTGGTCAGAAAGTCGTACCGAGACTCGAGCGTCGCCTGGTCCGGTGCATACAGCTCGGCGAGGCGTTCCACCGTGAAGCCGTGTCGGACCAAGAGGTCGATCCACGCGCTGTGCGCCAAGTGGAACTCCACACCGTCGTCCGGCCAAGCGAGCCGCCCGATCTCGCGCTGCCCGCGCAAGAGTGCTGCGCCGGCCGCGCCTTGCTCCGGAACGCACAGCGCGAGCACGACGCTGTTGGTCAAGAACACCAGGCGGCCACCCGGTCGCAACAGGCGCGCGGCCTCCTCGACCCAAAGCTCGGGCTCACACCACAGACATGCGCCGTATTCGGAGAGCGCGAGGTCGAAGCTCCCCGCCTGGAGCGGCACATGCTCGGCGTTGGCCTCGATGAGCGGAAAGCGCAGGCTGAACTTCTCCTGGCATCGGCGCGCCGTAGCGAGCTGCGCCGGGGTGACGTCGATACCGACGACACGCGCGCCCCGCCTTGCGAGCCAACTCGCGAAGTACGCAGTTCCGCACCCGAGCTCGACCGCGTTGAGACCCGCGACATCGCCGAGCACACGCAGCTCGCTTTCAGGCAGCTGAAAGAGTCCCCAGTGGATGTCCTGGCTCGTCCACGCTTCGTCCGCCCAAGCGTCGCCGTACTCGCTATTCTTGCGCGTCCACACCGCGCCGTTCAGCCTTGCAATCTCATCACTCATCGCTTCGGACATTTCCTGGCAAGCTGAGTCGCCTTGGAGGCCACATCGGCGTTCGCGATCGCGCCGAACGCGTTGATCAGACCCATGGCAACCAACGAGCCCGACACTAACGCGACACCGACACGAATAGCCGAGACGAACCTACGCGTCAACCGTCGGCACCTTAGCCGAGGCCTGCGGCAGCGGCCACCAAGACCGCAAAGGGCACGAGCGCAGAGCTGCAGATTTGGACTTCATTGCCGGTGCCGGTATTCTGGTTGCACGAGACAGTGCGTCCGCTGACAGTCGCGCTGTTGTTCTCAACCGTGGCTGCAATCCCGTTGGAAGAGCCCGCGCTCGAAGCCTGCCATGGCGGCAGCGACTGCGGACGCCCTACGGAGTGATCACGTGCGCGGCGTGGGGGTTGTGGCTTGTCGCCTTTGCGTGGAGCGTCGTCAGGCGATAGCGTGCGACGGCATTCCCGCCGTCCTCGCCGTGCACACCGACCGGTCTGCACGTTCTTGATCTGGACGTGTGCCGTCGCCACGACCAATGCCGTTGGGATCGGTCACCGTGCCAGAATATCGCGCCTACTTGGGCGCGATGTACATCCGTCGCGCGCGCACCTTCACCCTCCGCGAATCACGACACCGAGGTTGCTGCACTGAGACGCACGACGGGACAGGGCCGCCGTGCGGCGCGGGCCTGTCCCGTCCGTGAAGGCATCAGAAGTCGAACTGCACACCGAACTTGATGATGCGGGCCGCCAGAAACGCGCTGACGTAACGGAAGCTCGGACCGTAGCTGACGTTCTGCAACATCACCGGCGACGCGTTGAACAGATTGTAAGCGTCCGCGCGCAGTTGCAGCCGGGACCCGCCGAATCGCAGGGATTTCGTCACGCGGACATCGACCTGGCTCAGGCGCTCCTCGCGCATCGTATTCGGCTCGACCAGCGGGATGGTGACGCTGGCCGTGCAGTTGGCCGTTGCGCCGCAGGCGGAGAGGTTGCGGCCCAGCGAGGGGCGAATCTCGGCGTTCGAGTAAGACCGCGATGCCGGAGTGTCGAACTCGATCGTTGCACCCGGCAGGTTCTGGTACACCAGGCTCGTTTCCAGCCCCCACCACGGCAGCGGATACACGAATTGCACCTTGTATTGCGACTGCCCATCGAATCCGATGGTGTTCCGGCAGAACCGCTTGTCCGGCGAATCCGGCCGAACCTCGCAGTTGTCGGTCGTCTGCGACCCCGTGCTGAAACCGCCGCCGAGCAGGACGCCTCTGCCCAGCCGGTAGTTCAGGGCCAGATCGACGCCGTTGTACACTGAGGACTGCTTTCCGTAGTCGGCCGCCTTGGCCACGATCTGATTGGGCGTCACGCCGAACTTCTCGGGCTTCAGGTCGAACAGGCCACAAATCTGCTGTCCGCTGGTCTCACCCAGTCTGGCATCAGCCGGCGCCATGACGCAGTAGGTGTCGTAGTCCAAGGGCGAGACCGCCAGATTGTCGGTCGCGGTGAAATTGCCGAACCACCTCCGGGCGTAGTTGACGTTCAACGAGAGGCCCGGCCCCAGCTCGTGCTGGAGCGCGACCGCGGTTTCCCAGTTGAACTGACGAACACCCCAGCCGCTGATGAGATCGTCGGAGAGGGCGGCGACCGACCGCGTCGACCCGAGCGGGGCCGAGAACGGACCGAGCTCGCTCTCCTGCGGGATAAAATCGCCGTCGATACCCAGACCGCCTCTGTCGTTCCACGTCCGCGTCGCGCTGGTGACATAGGCGCCGCCAGGAGTGGCCAAAGTCCCCGCGGCCCCGAGCCCGCCAACGACGAACTTGCCGACGTATCCCTTGAGCGCCGTGCGCCCGTTGCCAAAGAGGTCCCAGGCCGCGCCCACACGAGGCGTGATGTCCTTGTAGCTCGGCACGCCGCTCTGTGCCGGAATCTCGATTGCGCCGACGTAGTAACTCGCGGGACGCGTCTGTGCCGGATACCCTGCCGTGTTGGAGTCGAACCGCAGACCCAGATTGAGCGTGACGCGCTGCACGGTCCACTGATCCTGCACGAACAGGCCGATCACCGTGTTCCAGCTCCGGGACTCGGTCGGCTGCGCGAAGTAGGTGATCCGGTTCGGGAGCCCGCCGCGGAACTGATAGGCCACGGGCGGGTCGGAGTTGGTGACCGAGGCGCTTCTCGAGAGTGCGTGCAACCACTGGACGCCGGACTTGAATGAGTGTCGCCCGGTCACGTAGCTCATCGATCCGCGACCGCTCGCCGTGCCCGGGAATGCACACGTCACCGTCGTCGTCAGTTGCTTAATCGGATCGCACGTGGTCCACGTGCGGTCGTTGTTGGAGTTGTAGACGTAGCCGGACGGGATGGTTGCCGTGCCCAGCGTCTCGGTGACGGAGATATCACCGAAATCGTTCCCCACATCGGGCGGTTCGGTTTGCTGGGCGGTGTTGGTCATGTACTGCGCGCCCGCCTCGAACAGGAGGCTGTTCGATTTCGTGTAGGTCCAGGATCCCTGCACCAGACTCGGATGTTGGCCCTGATTGTCTGAAGCTTCCGGCGCGCGGTTCAATTCGACGCGCGCGTAGCACCGGCAGCCGGACTGGTAGGTGCCCATGAAACTGACACGCTGGTTCGGCGTTGCCTGGTAGGTGAGCCGCACGTTATTGTCCCGGTTGCGTTGGTACAGGAACGCCGGCCTCGAGAGGTCGGGCTCATAGAAGAACGTGTGCTGCAGTGCGACCGTGTTGAAGTAGTTTCCCGGCACGTCTTCGCCAGTACCCCAGTAGCGGTGCGCCGTGTAGAACCACAGCTTGTCCCGCATCAGCGGTCCTCCCACGCCGAGGCCGAGATCGAAAATCTTCTGGATCTTCGGCTCAGCCAGAACGCCGCGCGCTCGCAGCTCGTCGTTCAGGTTGCTGCCCTGCAAGTCGCCATTGGTGAAGTTCGCTGAGAAGTACGAGCTGAAGTTATTGCCGCCGCTCTTCGGGATGACGTTGACATGGACGCCGCTTGTCTGGACCTCGGCGCTCGCCCCGTCCGTGGTCATGTTCACTTCCTGCGCCGATACTTGGTTGATCACGAAGGCGCGTTGGGGCACGTCGGCACTGTTGGTGGTCATGCCGTCCAGCCAGTAGCGCCCGTCATTGGCCAGGCTGCCGTGCATGGTCAGTCGCACGGCAATCTCGCCTTTGTTGCCGCCGACATCGTGCACCACGCCGACCCCGGCAGCGCCCGCCGACATCCCCAGCGTCAGCGCGGAATAGCCCTGGAGCGTCCGGTTCGTCGGCAGCGAATCGAGATGCTCACGTCGCAGAATGTTCTGGGTCTGCACGTTGCGCACGTCGACCATCGGGCTCTCCCCTGACACCGTCACGGTCTCTTGAAGATCGCCGACTTTCATCTCGCCATCGACAGTGGCCGTGAACCCGGAGGTCAGGACGATGCCTTCGCGGCGGAAGGCGGCAAACCCCTGGAGGGTGAACGTGACCGTGTACTCGCCCGGTCGCAGGTCGGCCAGTTGGTATTGCCCGCGTTCGTTCGTCACCGTCGTGCGCGTCTTTTCAATGAGCGCAGGACTGGAGGTCTCGACCGTCACTCCCGGCAGTACACCGCCCGACGCGTCTTTCGCCACCCCGGCAATACTTCCTGTCGTCGCCGTCTGGGCAGCAGCACTTCGCGCGCAGATAAGGCTAGCCGCCACAACCAAGCCGACGATCACGAGCGTCAGGGCTCTCACTTGGATCATGTGCATCCTCCGGTCGTCACGGAACAGGAACATCGCCAGTCGGAGCGTAAACGCCAGAGACGCTGACTAACTTGTCATCTATCGGAAGTCCTCGTTTTGGGGTTCTGAGTGCAGCGGCGAATGGACCGCTGTCATGGGACACACCAAAAGCGCGGCGACGATAGCCTGCCGATCAGGCACCGGCAATACCTCTAAAGACTTAGGGGTGTGAGCGGTGAACTGGTCTACAACACGACAAACAAGCCCGCGCGCGCGCGTTAGCCCTTGATGCCGTCGGGTAGCGGCGCCCATCGAGCGGAGGGCCCCGCGCATGCTACGATTCCCGCCTTTTTGAGAAGGAAACAGAACGATGACAGGCCGCCCTTTAGCAACGCGCCCGCGACTCGTGGCCTGTCCTCGCGCGTGCCCGCGGTTCTTAGACCCGCGGGAGTAAATTCGCGCGCCCCCCTTAACTATTCCGCGGGCGCCGGCAGCGCAACGAATTGTCGTGCGCCACGCCGCGCCTTCTCTCTGGCGCAGCAAATGCAGATCCCCTCGACGGAGGAGCCATGAGCAGGCGCTTCAAGCACGTGGGCGCGGCCGTCGTGGCCGGTGGTATGGGCAGGTCGCGCCGCTGTCCGGGGTGATGGCTCGCGGCGCGGTTCTGCGCGGCGTCGCGGCAGGCCGACGCGGGCGCCGCCACCGCAGGGAGGCTTCGCTGACCATGACGACACCAACCCTTGTAACCAAAGTGAACGACTTTCTGGCCCAGAAACGCATCGCGGTGGCCGGCGTGTCACGCAACCAGAGCCACCACCCGGTGGGCAACCTGATCTATCAGCGGTTGAAGAAGACCGGTCACGACGTCTTCGCCGTGAATCCGCAGATGGAAAAGTTCGAAGGCGAGCTCTGTTATCCCGACGTTCGCTCCATCCCGGGCGGAGTGGATGGCGTGGTGATCATCACGCGCCCCGAGGTGACAGAGCGGATCGTGCACGATTGCGCCGACGCCAAGGTGCGCCGCGTCTGGATGCATCAGTCGCTGGGTGGGGGCACGAGCGTGTCGCCGGAGGCCGTCGAGTACTGCCGGCAGCACGACATCAGCGTGATTGCCGGCGCCTGCCCGATGATGTTCGGCCCGGCGGCCGACTTCGGGCACACGTGCATGCGGTGGGTTCTGACGCTCACCGGCAAACTGCCCGCATGAGGGACGGCGATGAAACGACTGCAACGCGTCGCGTGGGTTCTGATCCTCATCGTGGACGTGGGATACGTCGCCTGGGGCGCGGGGGCCGCCGCAGCGCCCGATCACTTACTCGGGCCGGGCGGTCAGGCGATCCTGCCGGCGGGGTACGAGGGCTACTCCGGCGGGTCGTGGCCGGACGTCGCGGGGGCTTCGCCGCTGATCGCGGGATACATGACGCTGCTCTTCCGGATGTACGGCGTCTACAACGTCCTGTTCGGGCTCATGGGCAGCGCCATTGTTCTCACGGCCTTCCGGCGCGGTGAGCCGTGGGCCTGGTGGGCCCTGCTCGTCGGCAACACGGTCGCACTCATCGCGGCGATGACGTACGACAAGACCGTGAACGCCATCGGGCCGTTCGAGGTCACGGAATACCTGGGTCTCGCCATGGTCTGGGGCGCGTGTGCCGTCACCGCTCCATTCCGTGCCAGAAGAGAGGAGGACGTATGGCCACCTTCGAGGTCAGCGCACACATGACCGTCCGGCCGGGACAGTTGGAGGGGTTCAAGAAAATGGCGGCGAGTGCATCCGCACCCCGGAGGGGCTGATCGAGCACAACACCCACATCGTCGAAGCCCGCACCAAGCTGTTCAAGGACTACGCCGACAATCACTTCATGACGGTGTACGGAGAACCGTCGCAAAAGCTGCTCGATCTGCTGAAGGCCCACGCCGCCGGATTCAAGTGGTTCGAGTTCGTCAAAGGGCTCGAGCCGACGAGCTGATCGCAGCTGCAGGCCTTCAGACCTGCCTCGTCTCAATGAAGCGTCAGCCGTCGATCGATGTGCGCCAGCTTGTCGGGGTTGCGGACCACGCGAATACCGGTGATGGTGACGCCCTCGACCGAGACGACGAAGATCGATTCGAGCTGCTGCCGCACCCGGAGGACGACGGCGGGCTCGGCGTTCACCTCCTCGATCGTCAGCGACGCGAGAGGCAGGAGACCGGCGGAGTCGGCGACGCGCCGCACGCCGATCAGGAAGTTGAGGACCTGCTCGCGGCCGGCGAGCGGCCGGCGCGCCGCCGTCGCCTTCCCTCCGCCATCGCTCCAGAATCCGACATCCTTCGCGAGGAGCGCCGTCAGCGCCTCGGAATCGCCCGATGTGAATGCGTGCGCGAACTGCTCGGCCACGGCTCGCCGCGACTCGGCGGTACCGGTGAGTCGCGGGCGCCGCTCGACCAGCCGCCGCTTTGCGCGCCGCAGCAGCTGGCGCGAGTTGGCGGGCGACATGCCGAGCATCCCGGCGATCTCGGCGTGGTCGTACTCGAAGACGTCCTTGAGCAGAAACACCGCGCGCTCCTCGGGCGTGAGCGCCTCGAGCAGGACGAGAAACGCCAGCGTGACCGTCTCCGAGCGCTGCACCCGGAGGTCGGGGCGGCTGTCGTCGCCGGTGAGCACCGGCTCCGGCAGCCATGGGCCGATGTAGATCTCGCGCGACGCGCGCGCCGACTTGAGGCGATCCAGGCAGAGGCGCGTCACGATCGTCATCGCAAACGCCTTCGGCGAGCGGATGTCGGCCTGGTCCGCGCCGCGATAGCGCAGCCACGCGTCCTGCAGCACGTCCTCGGCGTCCGACGCGCTCCCGAGCATGCGGTACGCGATCGCGAACAGGCGCGGCCGTTCCGCCGTGAAGACGTCGGGATCCATGACGTCAGGCCATGATATCCGCACGCCTCGACGCGTTTGTGGTCCGCGTCGTCGTGAAAAGCGCCTCCCGAATCGCGAGCGAAGCGCCGAGCGCTTCGGTGACCGCCAGCAGCACCGCCGTCCAGCCGAAGAGCGCCCGCCACTCGGACACCACGTGCGCCACGTGGTCGGGGCTGTCGAAGACGAAGTGGTTCACGACCCCGAACAGCAGCGAGCCGGCCATCGTGGCGGCGATGAGCCAGAGGCCGGCTCGCGGCGCCGGCCAGGTGAGGAGGAGCCCGACGACGGGTCCCGCCAGGATCACGACGAAGACAAAGGCCAGGGCGGGTGCGGACTGCTCCACGTGCGCCCCCGTATGGGCCGTGCCGTGCACGATCGACACAGCCAGATGGGCGGCCACCGCCGCCGCCAGCCAGCGCCAGGCAGAGGGGTTGTTCTGTGTCATGCCCAGTAGACGAGCCAGGGGCGCTCGGCGTGACAGCCCGTACGTGGCTGCAGGCCTATCGGCCTGCCCACCTGAGGAGCCTGGGTCTCGGCGGTCGGCTTTCGGCGAGGCCGGGTCATACGCCAGGCTTTCGCTCGAGCGCGCCGGACCCCCTTAAGCGACCGCCCTCGCTGACAAGGGCAGGAGCATCAGGCGTGAGGTCCGGTTCAGCGTCCGCTGACACCGCCGTCGCTTCCCACCGCCTATCGAAGCGCCGCCGATGCTTTCAGGGCCGTTGGCTCTACTCGCGGCCGCGCCTGGGCCTCGCGACTGATGAAGGGCAACTCGATCCAGTAGTAAGACATCGTCGCGACGACGAGGACCAGGGGCACGCCAAGGGCCACCCGCATCGCCAGGCCGATCCCGAGACGGTTCTCCATGATGACGAAGATCGGGTAGTGCCAGATGTACACGCCGTAGCAGATCGTGCCGAGGAAGACGGCTGGCGCCGACTCGAGCAGCGGGTGAAGAATCGTCCGAGGGCTGATCACAAGCCCGGCAACAAGAAGGGTCGATAACACGACGCAAATCTGCGACTGCCACAGATACCAGTTACGGTCGTAGAAGCTCAGATAGAAGCCGGCCACGAAGAGGACACCCCCCGCCGCCGGCGTCACCCAGTCGAAGGCACGTATCAACGGAGCCGGGAAGCGTCCGTGCCGGCCGTGCATGGCGAATGCGAGGGCCGCGCCTAAGCTCAGGCCGTCGAGCCGCACGTCCGTGCCGTTATAGAGCCGCATGATGTCCGCACCGTCGGCGGCGAGGGCAAAACGCCATGCGGAGGAGAGCACAGCGACCGCGATGAGCGAACCAATAATAATCACCGGACGCGAGCGCAGGTACATCACGAGCGCGAACAGCAGCGGCCAGAGGATATAAAACTGCTCCTCGATCGCGAGCGACCACGTGTGGCTGAGAGACCCCGACATGGGCCACTTGAACGCGCGTGCCCAATTCATGTAGTAGAAGGTGGCCGCAGCGATGGCCTTTAGTTCGGCCTCCCAGGGGCGCCGCAGCAGGACGACGGTTGCGGCGTAAACCAGCAACATCACCAACAGACCCGGTAGCAAACGGCGCGCGCGGCGGGCATAAAAACGTCCGAAATTCACTCGCCCACCGGCTGTGTAACTCCTGCACAGGATCGACGTAATGAGGTACGAACTCATCACGAAGAACGTGTCCATGAAGATGACGGCGCCCGGATACCAGGAATATTGCAGGTGGGCGGACACCACGCCCAGCGTCATCAGCCCGCGCGCACCATCGAGCGACGGTGAATAGCCAAGCGGGAAACTGCGCGTGTTCGCCCCACGGACCATACTGGCGAGCCGAGTCGCAATTTGAGCAACACGGGGAGGAAAAAGTTCCTGTACTTTAGCCATCAGTGTCTGGCGCTCGCCGAAACCGAGGAGCGTGGCCTCCCGCTAGCAATTGTCTCGCCGTTTTGGCGACTGCTGACAGATTTTATTGCTATTTGGTGTACAAAGATATCGGCGAGCGATGACTGCCGTCTCTTCCGAATTGCACGCCGCGTTCGGCGAGAGCACACCAGGACCTAGCAGCAGCCCCGCCACGGCAATCACCACCACCCCTGAAAACAAGGCGTAGACCCGGCAAAGATTTTTCCAGGCTCGGACAGGTCGGTCTTCACCGGCCCCATTCCACCCAGGAGCATCGCGGCATTCAGGAACGCATCCCGCCAGCACCGCGTCGCTTGCGGACGCCGACCGCGCCCTTGCCGCCGCGCTTCCGCGACGGGCTCAGGGCTGCTGCGGAGGAGCCGATGTGCAAGTCCACACCGAAGCCTCGTCGCAGGAAGGCCGGAGCTCCTGTAGGCCGGGTTAGGCGATGGTTCGCCCGGGCCACTCGGCCAACCGCGTACAAAGGATAAGGTCCACCTCGCTCTTGCGATCTGCGGGCAGGGTGATCTTCCGTGCTCCTGGCAGGAACGGAAGCGCAGGCCGCGCCCGCAGTGTGAGGACGACGAATCCGTCTCGCGCCCGCTCCCACCCATAGGACTGGACTCGCGGCCAGCGCAGGAGCCAACCCCACACGACGATGCCTCGGTCACGCATCTCGACGCGGCCGTTCATCAAGAAGGTGTTCACGGCCGCGAGGCCCATGGTCAGCTGGGAGACGAGTGTTGGAACCTGCGGCCGCCACTGACCGCGGAGGTAAAAGAGCGCCTCAAGGACGAGAGGGACGGTCACCAGGATGCCGATCACTGCGCCCCGTCTCCGAGCGGCTCGTCTGTCCCTGGCGTCACTGACGTCGCGCAGCAGCAAGCCGGCCCAGCGCCCTCGAGTCGCCCATCGCACTAAGGAGTACGCGAAGAAGGATGCGAAAGCGAACATCAACGGCGTCAGAATCTGGGGCACACGCTGCGTGTTCACGTTCACCATGAACCCGGATCGCCGCTGGGCGTCCCAATAAACAACACTCGTCACGAGCGCCAGAACACCGGACCACGCTAGAGCCTTCCTGGCGTGCGCTCGGCCGCCTTGAAAGAGTTGGAGAAGGTGAAATCCCAAGAGAAAGAAGAGCGCGGTGACGACGACCCGGGCCACGAAGGCATTCACGTTGACGGCGCCAGTGGCCAATCCGGCGATCACAAGCGCGGCCAAGACGATGGCGGCGCGATGACGCTGGAGCCGTTTGCCGATCCGGTACGTCAGGCGCTGTCCGCGCGCCAGCACGGGCAGGCCGTCCATGTGCCGCTGCACGTCGTCACCTAAGTCCTTGGCCGAGTGATAGCGCTGCCGCGGATCCTTGCGCAGGGCCTTCAGCACGATGTTGTCGATGTCCCCCGACAACTGACGACGAAGACCGGCCACCGTTGTTTCGCGTGTCTGGCCGACGCTCTCCGGCGTGACCTGTGTGAGACCCTCGCCGTTGGCGCCCGGCCGTTCCTCGAACTCGCTAATCACGATGCTCGGTCGCGTCGGCTCCTCCTCGCAGATCACGCGGACGACTTCGTGAATCAGGCGCGAGCGCATCCGGTAAGGCCGGTGCCCGGTCAGCAGCTCGTAGAGGACCACGCCGAGCGAGTACACGTCAGACGCCACATCGACGCTGTCGCCGCTGACCTGTTCCGGGCTCGCGTACTCCGGCGTCATCAGCCGCAGGCCGGTGCGCGTCATCAACGTCGTGTCTGCCGCGTCCGTGCGCAGCAGCTTGGCGATTCCAAAGTCCAGTAGTTTCACCACGCCGTCCGAGGTGACCAGGATGTTGCTCGGCTTCAAATCCCGGTGGACGATGCCGTGCTGGTGGGCGTACTCCACGGCCGCCGACACCGGCTGAAACAGCGTGAGCCGCTCGGCCACCGTCAACTGATGCTCGTCGCAGTACGCGTCGATGGGCCGTCCGTCGACGTAATCCATCACGAAGTAGGGCGCACCCTCGGGCGTGGCTCCGCCGTCCAACAGCCGGGCGATGTGCGGGTGGTCGAGGCCGGCGACGATCTCGCGCTCCTGTCGAAACCGCCGCACCTCCTCGCCGCTCGCCTGCGGACGCACGATCTTGATTGCCACGTGCTTCCGGTAGACGTCGTCGGTGCGAACGGCGAGATAGACCGTCCCCATGCCGCCACGTCCCAGTTCGCGCAAGATTTCGTAATGGTCGATCCGTCGGCCCTCCATGCGTCCTGGAGCGCCAATCAGGCCCGCCACGGTCGGGAGGCTGTCGCCGGGGAACACGAGGGGCTCGCCATGCGCGGCCAGGAGGCATTCCACCTCGGCGCGGAGCTGGTCATCTCCTCGGGAAGCCTCTGACAGGAACGCAGTCCGGGCATCGCCATCCAGGTCCAGGGCGGCCTCGAAGAGATTGCGTATCTGACGGAAGCGTTCGCGGTTCATGGGTCGCGCCTCACCCCTAACAGCGGAAGACGCCCACCAAACAGCTCATGGCGACCGGCCCGGCGTTACACTCGGCCAGTGTATGGAGCCGGGCGCTGATCTTACCCAAATGCTCTCCGCCTGGCGCAACGGCGATCAGGACGCCGGGCAGCAGCTGTTCGAGGCGACATATCAGGAGCTGCGGCGGCTGGCGGCCTGGCACTTGAGGCAGGAGCGGCCCGGGCACACGCTTCAGCCGACGGCGCTCGTCAACGAGCTGTACCTGCATCTCTTCCCTGGCGAGCCAGTGGACTGGCAGAGTCGGGCGCACTTTTTTGCCGTCGCCGCGCAGCAGATGCGTCGCTTGTTGATCGACCACGCCCGCGCGCGCTACGCCGACAAGCGCGGCGGCCGCCGAATCAGACTGTCGATCACCGAGATCGAGGGGCTCGGCGCCCCTGCCCCGGAGGATCTGCTGGCGTTGGATCAGGCGCTCGGGCGCCTCGAGTCGCTCGACCCTCGGGCCGCGCGCGTCGTCGAATTGCGGTTTTTCGGCGGGCTCACCGAAGCAGAGACAAGCGAAGCGCTCGGCGTCTCGGTCGCGACGATGAAACGGGACTGGACGTTCGCTCGGGCGTGGCTGATCAATGAGTTACGTCACTACACCGCGCACACCGCCGAATCAACACCAAGACCACGGTCGAGTCATGACGGTCCCGACTGATTAAAGGCCAACGTCCCGGTATTCAGGGTTCATCCAATCGTCACAGCATGGAGTTGGTCGGTCCACTCGTCCAGAGGCGGAGGCGCCCGCCGCAGCCCGCCACGCGGCGCGCGGCACAGGTCGCGCGCCCGAATGTTCAGCGCGCGGTCTCGAACAGATCGCCGGCCAGGTACTTCAAGCCGGAGTCGACGGCGACCGTCGCGACCACCCGGCTGGGACCGAGCTCGCGGGCCATCTGCACGGCGGCCGCGATGTTCAGGCCGCTCGACGTACCGACCAGTACACCCTCCTCGCGCGCGAGCCGGCGCGCCATCTCGCGGCCGACGGCCTCGTCGATCGCGCGTGCCTCGTCATACGGACGTGCGGACATGTGCGGCGGGATCGATCCGGTGGCGATGCCTTCCACCCGGTGGGCGCCGCCGCGTCCCTGCGTCATCGCGGGCGATTCCGTCGGCTCGAGCGCGACGATTCGAGCCGTGCTCCCGCCGTCACGGAACGCTCGGGCGACACCAGCGAGCATCCCGCCGGTCCCGACGGCGCCGCAGAACACGTCGATGCGCCCGTCCGTCTGCGTCAACATCTCGCGGCCGATTGCCGCGTAGCCGTTGAGCGCGTCGGCATTGTGGAACTGATCCGTCCAAAAGGTATTCGGCTCCGCGGCCAGCCTGGCGATCTCGGTTCGGAAACGCTCGAACAGCGCTGGCGTCACCTTACCGCCGTCACTCGGGACGAGGCGCAACTCCGCGCCAAACGCCGTCATCGTCAACAGCTTCTCCTTCGCGAACGCATCGGACGAGAGGACGACGAGCGGATATCCCTTGGCGGCGCACACCATGCCAAGCGAGGACCCGGTGCTGCCGCCGGTGAACTCGACGACCCGCATACCGGGGCGCAGCGCGCCCCGCGCCTCGGCTCCCTCGATCATCGCGAGCGCCATGCGATCTTTGTACGAGCCCGTCGGGTTGACCGACTCGAGCTTGACCAGGACGTCCGCCGCGCCGGGCGGAACGACGCGGGTCAGGCGGATGAGTGGAGTGTTGCCAATCGCGAGAAGCACGGACGAAGCGACGCTGGGCATTCGGTCATTCTAGCCGCCGCGGCTGGCTCATGGACTGTCGGGAGGGCGCGGCTCATTCGCCGGGAGGCGAGCGGCCCGAGTCTCGCAACACAAGCCATTCAGGAACAAACGAAGACGGCGGTTCGAAACATGATTTTCGGGGCACTCGTGACAGAAGGAAAGGTGGCGGATCATGTCTGGAGTATCGAGGAAATCGTTGGCCTCTTGGCGTGAAGCACATGGTTTTGGAATCCTCTGTATCGTCAGCCCAGAGGGCGAGCGCTTCCTTGTAGGTCCTGATGAATCGCAAGTCGCGGGCGGCTCGAACGAGCACGACCCTGTGTCATGGACAGGCCTAACGGATGCCCAGCTCAGGCAGTATCTCGTCAGGGAGAAAGGCTTCTCGCTCCATGACACTGAGGACGCGATTCAACTGTCCCGAGAGTGGGCGACAACTACGCTACTTAGCCCAAGGACGAACGAAAAAGAGTCACCACACCCTCATTGCCGCTCGTAGACAACAGTATGGTTCGGCGGTTGTCCGAAGGAACCGCCAACCTGGGTCAGTGTCTGACCGTCGACAGACACCGTAAAAGTATCGACCACGACTGGTTTGCCGTTGATGCTGACCGTGAACGAAAAACCGCGATCGCCGACCTTTGAGATTCTGCAGGTCTCAGGACCAGCGGTGGGATGATAGTCGCGACCATCGAAGTTGGCCTTGCACGTTGCCGCACCCTGGCTGAACACCAGGTCGTAGCCTTCGGCGACCTTGAGTTCCAAAGTGAAGCCCGATGTCGCCTTCAGGCTCCACGCGCCGACGAGGCCCTGCCGCTCGTCTGACGTCCGTCGGTAGACACTCGTCGAGCCCGGACCGCTCTTCGGTCGTGTTGTGAGCGTCTGCCCGTCGTTCGACATTCGGTAGATCGCATTTCCGATGACCTTCGCATCCTGTGTGAGGATCATCTCCCACGATCGATCGTCGATTTGTGTCCAGCGAACCATGCCGCCGAGCGGGTGGGGATACTCCTTCCCGTCGAACCGCACGATGTAACTGCGATCGCCTTCCGTCAGGCGCAAGGCTCCCAACTCTTCGCGCACGAACTTGAACGCCGGTCCGTAATCTGACTTGTCTTCGTTGACTTTCCACCGACCGGCGTACGGGGGATCCGCGGCAACCAGAACCGTCGAAAAGAGAAGGCCGACGCATCCGATGAGGACGGACAACGCTCGCATACGGGCTCCTTGGCTCCGACAGTCGACGTGGTCGGCGATCTTCGGCGCTCAAGGCCGTGAACCGCACGACCAGAGCCGTTCAGTTCACATTCTGGTTCACATGGGGCTCAGCGCACTAGATCGAGCATCCGTTAAGTTGTTGTAGAAGGTTGGAGGCGCCCTTGTCCTCTGGTCCCGGATGGTCGGTTTGCGCAGTGTTTGGGGGTTATCGGACGTGAATCGGACGCTGGTTCTGTTGCGCAGTGGCTGGCTACGCCGCGCTGCTCCGAGCGTGCTTGGCGAGCACCTCGTTGATGAGCGTTTGGTAACCCACGCGGCGGCGCCGCGCTTCCTTCCGGAACTGTTGCAGCACGCCTGCGTCGACCCGAATGGCGATCAGTTGGCGCGGGGCGTCACCAAGGGGCGGCCGGCCCACGCGCCGCATCGCAGACAACTGCGCGTTCGACGCTTCAGGGATGTCGCTGAAGTCAATCTTCCGCGAGGTACGTCGCGCGCTCGCGACGGCTCGCCCGCCGCGCACTGATGAGGCGGATTTTCTCGGCATCGTCGTCACCTCTTCGGATTGTGTAGGCCACCATGAGCACGCGACCGTCTGCGGCGCGTCCCAGGCGCAGGTAGCGCGCCTCGGCCGTCGAGTGGGCCAGGTCCGGGCCGTCCAGGGCGTTGGGATCCGAAGACCGTCACAGCGTCGTCGAACGTGACGCCGTGCTTGTCCGCGTTGACCCTCGCCTTGCGCGGATCCCACTCGAACACACATTAAGTATATACGGAATGCGGCTGTCCCGCGATGACGGACAGGAGGCCCTCATGGCATGTCCGCACACATCCGCGCCAAGATGGTGGATGAAGGCCCCACCGCGCGTCCTCGCCACCGAGGAGGATAGGAAGCATTAGACGGGGTCGCTGGTCGACGGAATGCTGCTTATGCGACCTTGACGGGAGTACCGCGGGCTCTCCCTTCTCTTTCGGGAGAAGATTTGGAGTTCGCTAGCAAGGCGGAGTGCGCCAGATAGATCACGTGGTTGGGCCCACGACGCGGCCGTCCACGCACCCGTTCCATCACCACGTCGAATCCGCCGTTCCGCAAGCTGCGCGCGAACTGCTGATCGGCAAACGACGACCACACCGCCAGTATCCCCGCCGGTTTGAGGGCGGCGCGGGCCGCGGCGATGCCTCGGTCAGCGTAGAGCGCGCCGTTGCGGTGCGACGTGAGCGCACTGGGCCCGTTGTCGATATCAAGCAGCACGGCGTCGAAGCCCGTGCGATTGGCGAGAAGCACCTCCAGGACATCTCGTTCGACGACCTGCACGCGCGGATCGTCGAGCGGCCGGTCGGCGAGCGGAGCAAGCACGCCGCGATTCCATTCGACGACCGCGGGGATCAGTTCGGAGACGACGACGGTCGCGGAAGAGGGCAGGAGGTCGAGCGCGGCGCGCAGCGTGAAGCCCATGCCCAGGCCGCCAACGAGCACGCACGGCGCCGGCAGCAACCGGGCGCGGCGGCAGCCGATGGTGGCCAGATCGTCCTCCGAGCTGTGCATGCGGCTCGACATCAGCGGCAAGCCGTCGGCGAGCAGCAAGAACTCGCGATCATGCCGCGCCAGCTTCAGCGTGATGCCGTCAGCCGTGATGGTCCCGAGAACCTCCCACGGCTTCATTGAAACCCTCTATCGAATCGGCTTGCGAACCAGCTTCGGCGACATGTCACAGCCGGCGGGACGGGGATGATCCTTGGCGATGTGGGCCGAGAGGCGATTGACGGCGACTCTTTCGCCGCAGTACTGACAGTCCGCGACCCCTGACGAGACATAAACCTGCTGCATGCGTACTGGAATGATACCCGATCGCCACGCCGGCCGGGTTTAGTTCGCTCGTTGTTCGGGGCGCTTGACAATCGCCCAGCCCCGCCTCGCCGTGGCTCCTAAAGCGCCACCCATTTGTAATAGGTCTTGCGTGAGATGCGAAGCAGCAGCAGGTGTGCGCCACCATCCGGTTCTCGTCCGCGGCGTGCTGCAGACCTGTCACCCATCATTCCGGAATGGACCGCCCACATCGAGTCCTTCTACGCTCGAACCTGGCGTCACAGTCACCGGGCGATCTGAGTCCCGAGCAACTCGAAGGCCACAAGCCACGCCTACGGTGAATTTCGTAGTCCGAGTTCCTGTCGATCTCTCGCTGCCTCGTTAACCGGGGCTTCGGCAAACCCCCGCGCCCACGACGGTCACCAATCCGGCGGAAAAAGTCTCGGCGCGAGGAGCCTTTCCATAGTTATTGTCGCTTCCGTCTTAGGTTTCGCTCAAAACCAATGGCGTTCCTCTGAGTCGAGCTTGGACTGTAGATTGCAAAACTGTGATCGTCCAACGCCAATACTTGTGGGTTCCCAAACTGGTGAGCTCACGGAGGGATTCGAACCATGCGAACCGCTCTCCAGGTCGTTTTGGGCGTGATCACGGTATTGGCCACGGCTGCGAACGTCTGCGCGGCTCCAATCGATTTCATTACCGGGTACGGTTGGGTTACGACCGAGGCCATCGTGAGCAGTGCCACTGGGGGCTCCCGGCCTCCTTTGGCCCTCCCCACGTGCCACAACGGCGCAGGGGCCTGCACAACTGCCAACGCGGACGTCTCATTCACGACAACAGGAATCGGCTTCAGCCTTTCGGGGAGCACCATCGCGGCTTGGTTGGCGTCGAGCGCCTTTCCCCTCAACAATCTAGTGGATCTGACACCCGGTCACTTAATGGACGCCACGATCTGGGAGTTCGTGGGCAACGCCTCGTTTACAAGTCCGCAGGCGTTTACTGTCCAACACGATGACGGCGCGACGTTCATCGTCAATGGCATTACGGTTGTCGATGCACCCGGGCCGACACCGCCAATTGTGACACCCGGCACTTATATGGGCCCGGCCGGTGGGAGTCTTCCGTTCCAGATCGTATATGCCGAATGCTGTGGTGGCCCCGCGGTCCTCGCGACCACCCTGGTCGGTCCCGCGAATCCTCCGTCAGCAGTGCCGGAGCCGGCCAGCCTCGTCTTGCTTGGAACCGGCCTCGCTGGGCTCGCCGTACTACGCCGTCGTCGGCGATCCTAGGATCGCTGACCGGATCCTTCGGCGCTTCCTTTCGGAATAGGACCCCCCGCTACTGTTTCACCCTGATCTCCGCCTTCTCCCCGTTGATCGTGACGCGCGTGCCGAAGGGCCTGGAAAACTCGGCCAGGCGTTCGAGTATGTAGCCGGCCTGTGCGCCCGTGGCTGCCGCGGGCAGTCCGCGCGTGAACAGGAACTGGTTGGCCGCGCGGGGGTCGTGCACGTCGGGCTGTCCTTCTCCCAGCACGTTCAGGACGATCGGCCGGAGGGCGATCGATCGGAGTGTCCGGCCCTGATATTCGAGATAGGCCACCGCGCTCTCGAAGTTGATGGGTTCGTGGATGTAGGTGAGCGTCGGCGGAACGTTGTAGATGAAGTTGCCCAGGTCGTAGAAGATCGGCCGCCCGCGATAGAACTCCACGCCGTGCAGCAGGGGCGCGCCGTGCATGACCACGATGTCGGCGCCGGCATCGATCTCGGCCCGCACCCACTTCTTCAACCAGGCGTTGGGGCCGAGCCGCTCGGCCAGGCCCTCGGTGAAGATCGTCGAGAACGCGCGGTTCCCGAACACGTGGTTGTGCTGGTAGACGATGACGAGGTCGGCTCGCTGCCGCGCCTCTCGGATGCTTCGCAGGATGCGCTCGGCGTCCTCGGGGTTCGGCGTGTTGGGCGGCGCCCCCGGCAGATCCACGGAGGCTTCGTTGTCCTTGTCGCCGGCCCTGATCCGGAGCTCGTTGACGCCTGGCCGGTCTGCCGTCGCCATGCCGCCGGGCGCGATGAGGCCGGAGGCGCTGGACACCAGCGCGACGGTGCCCCTCGACGTCTTCAGATAGGCGGGGGCCGCCGCCTGGCTCAGCGTCTCACCGATGCCCGCGTGAACGATCTGCCGCCGGTCTGCCTCGCGGACCGTATTGCGGATGCCGGTGGCCTGCAGATCGAACGCATGGTTGTTGGAGAGCGACAGCAAGTTGAAGCCGAGCGCTTTGAGCGCATCCAGGGCGTCGGGCGGCGTGAGAAAGCCACGGCCCTCGCTGGCCGCCTGCCCCGGTAACGCCACGGCGCCCTCGAAGTTCGTGAACACGACGTCGCCCTTCAGCAGGCCGGCCATCACCGGTACGGCCTTGGGGGCGGTGGCGCGCACGTCGGAGCGGAGCATCGACTGGCCCGTCAGCGTGATCGTCAGGGGCGGCGTCGGCACCGCTTGCGGGCCGGCCGCCATACGCCCAGCCGCCACCATCATCACGACACACACGGTCGTTGCCAGCGCCCGGCCGGCGTTCACCCCTGGAGTCATCGGCACCTCGCGCCGCAGTGTATCCTGACGCCCCACGACACCACGATGCGGTCGGCGACCTGAACGCCGGGCCGGCGGCGTCATACGCGGACCAGTCGACGAAGTCCCCACGCCGTCAACGCAGTTCCGCCCGGTTAGCGAACTCTTGGGCTGACTCTCGTTTCGTTTTTCACACGTGCGGAAGTTCTGCGCCGGCAGTTCGGTTCGCCTGTCGCGCGAACCTGTGAGCAGTACCCGACATCTCGGGACGCGGTCGATTGCGTCTACTCGACCCTCTGCCGGCAACCACAGGTCGCGCACTCGTAAGAGCCACTTGGCAGGTCACCTGGTGATTCAAGAGAGGTGATCGCGATGAACGCGATTCAATACTTCGTGATCCCGCGCCCGGTTGCATCTGAGCAGTCGTCCTAGCACGACAATTGGACCGGCGCGCACGTTCCTCCCCACGGGAAACCCCAATCGACCAGGAGTGCATCTGTATGCGACTCAGGACCCTTTTCCCGGTTGGTATCGTCCTCTTCGCCCTGACGGCGGCGCCCAGCGACGCTGATCTCATCAACGTGACCGGCGCAACAACTCTCCTTGCCGCACCTCCCCCCGACGTGCGAGTGAACGTGGGGCTCGAGAGCAATACGCAAGGGTTTCTCTTCATGGAAGCATCCGGCCTCGTGCTCAGCGCCAGCGACGGTGCCGAAATCACGCAGCCCGGAGCCTATGGGTTGCCGCTCACGCCAGGGATCGTCGGACCTGCAGTCGTCGACGTGTGCTACTTCCATTTCGATCCCGTCGGGATCATCGGCTCGAGCATCACCGGCAGCTTCACGTTCGATAGCGACATCGGTGGCCTGATCGTCACAGAGGGAGGGTTGGCGAGTTCGAACGACATCAACCCCTTGACGATTTATTCGAGTGCGGGAATGGGTCTGGAACTCGCCGCGGGCAGTGGCGACCTCGTGGTGTTGTCGGCCGACCGGCGAACGATTTTCTACGCGTTGGGCGCGAATGTCGCTGCCGACGGCTTTCGCGTCGGCGTGATGGAAGCGCCGGAACCGAGCACGATCCTCCTCCTTGGCGCAGGCGTCCTGGAGTGCGTGAGACGACGCCGGCGCGGTCGTGCCTTGAGAGTGGCGCCGCCCGAGCGCGTTCCCGACTAGACGCGGGGGCGAGCGGTCGAGGGTGCGGGCCTTATCGCTTATTGGCGTCGCGCACACGCGCCGCGAACTGATCCACGTACTCGAGCACGTTCTTCACCACCGAGTCCTCATGTTCCGCAGGACCCCCGCCGGCCAGGCCCCTTTGTGGCAGCACGCGGAAGCCCGCGTCGGTCAGATGTTTCGCGAGGGCCGCTTCGAGCGCGTCCCCCTTCAATCCGCACTTCGCGGCATCCGCGCCGATTCCTTCGAGCACGATGCCGAGGCGGGTGAGGGGCTCTTCCAGTGAGCGGTTCAGCCGCGGAACTCGATTGTCCGGTGGCCGGATCGCCAGCCGCCGCCGGCTCGTAGACGCGTCTCACCCTGTCGCCGCCAGTGCCGCGTTCCACGAACTCCACGTCCACCGCCAGTTGCCGCGGGCGGACAGGCCACTAGCGAAGATTCATGCCACCACCTCAGCTCGGGGGCCATGGGCGTGTAGACTGTCAGGCATCGCCGAGCCATGAATAGCGCTGTCGCATCCGCCGTCGAGCCGTCCCTCCTGCGGCGCGCCTGGACCGCGCTCCTCTCGTCGGTGGGCACCGACGAAGACGATGAAGAGACACGGCGGAAGAAGCAGATCCTCCTGCTCGTGACGCTGGGCAAGGCCGGCGTGTGCCCGATCTGGTACGGCGCCTATCTCTGGGCGGGCGCGAGTTCGGCGGCCCTCGGGCCGCTGTTCTATCAGATTCTGACGTTTGGCAGCGTCGCCGCCTTCATGAAGGCGCGGAACTTCGACGCCTTCCGGTTCCGCCAGGACCTGCTGATTCTGATCGCGCCAATCTACATGCACATCGCGCTCGGCGGATTCGCCGCATCGAGCGGCGTCATCGTGTGGTCGTTTCTCGCTCCCCTGATCGCCGTGCTGTTCCATGGCGCAAAACAGTCGCTCCCGTGGTTCCTGGTGCTCGTCGGCGCGGTCATCGTCCTCGCGGGATTCGAGCCGATCCTGGCGAGCTATGCGACTCCTCTGCCGGGCGTCGCCTCGCTCTTCTTCTTCGTCATGAACATCGTCATGGTGACGAGCCTGGTGTACGCCGCGATCCGATACTTTGCGGCGCTGCTTGCCCTCGAGAAGGCGGGACAGCTCCGGCTCATCGCCCAGCTCGGCGAGTCGTCCAGCGAACTCGCCAACGTGCTGGCCCAGCTCAGAGACCGCAACCAGGCGCTGGTCGAGGCGAGCGAACACAAATCCAGATTCGTCGCCACGATGTCGCACGAACTCAGGACCCCGCTGAACGCGATCATCGGC
>Ga0210380_10000085_pt1 | contig 51562 bp, 72 predicted proteins | sample PLM4_5_coexredo_FD_155476 | JGI IMG/M metagenome (GOLD analysis project Ga0210380, IMG submission 155476) | Groundwater sediment microbial communities from an aquifer in East River, Colorado, USA - PLM4_5_coex redo | ecosystem: Environmental > Terrestrial > Soil > Riparian zone | place: USA...
CCTCGCGCGCACACACACACACACGCGCGCAGGCGCGACGTAGATCTTTGTTTTAGTACCTCCTACTTCTAGTGATCTACAGAGTCAGAGTCAGAGGGACCCCCTTCGAAGGGGGTTCGAACACCCTTCCGACCCCCTTACCTTTCCCCGTAGAATCAACAACTTAGAAAAGTCGCCATCCCTAGCTAGATATTGTTAGTAAAACCAAGGGACTTCCTGGCCCCCAACCTTGAGGTACAACGTGTCAAGGTTGTGAGTAGGAATACCCACACTCCACCCGCCTCCCCACCTTGGGCGTCTCCCCCACTTTCCCCTACTCGCTGTAGGCTGAACGACAGAACGCCGGTCCAGTCCCCCGGCCTTCAGGAGCGCCAGGTAGTCCTGCCCATCGGCTCACCCCTCCCTCGAGCCGCTACATGCGAACACCTGGCGCTCCGCACGCCCCTCCACCCCCCTCCACCGCGCTCCACCGCGACCCCACAGGTTCCTAAACGCCAGCTTCCCAGCCTGCCTGATCGCTCCCCCTGCCCCCCGCCGGGGGCGGGGGCCCCGGCGGGGGGGTTTCCGCCGTTTCCGGCGTTTCCGCGAGCCCGAGGCGAGCGTTTCCGGCCGCCCAAGCGGCCTGGCTGTGCCGTTTCCGTTCGGGCGTTTCCAGCCTCGAGCGCCTCGAGCCCGCCGGCGCTGGCCGACCGGGCATGTCGCCTCGAGCGCCTCGCCGGCTCGCGTCTCGCGGTGCAGTGTTCCACGTGGAACACACGTGCCGGCATGGCTCGCCCCTCGAGCGTGCTAGGTCATGCGCCCAATCTGACGCTAGGGCATGCGCCCGAAGGTAGGGCAAACGCCACACTTGTCGGCCGGCCGACATCGGTCGGCGAGTCGGCGCCCCGCGTCTCGTGGCTCCTCACTTGGTGCTTGACGGCTCGGCGAGCGGTGTGGTAGTCTGGCGACCTCGGGCGCGTAAAAAGCCTGGGACGCGCGACTGGCCGTCGCATGGAGCGAGGGCGAACCAAGGCGCAACGAGGGGTGACAGATGGCGACAGCGAGACAGCACAGAGCGAGTGCGGGAGCGTGGCGGCAGTTGGCCGAGGAGTTCGGGCGCAAGGCCTTGCGAGACGTCGAAGCGTTGACGGCGGTGCCTGGCGTGGTGACGCTGACGGAGCCGGAGCGGCGGCAGGTCGAAGCGTGGCTGGTGGCGAGCGTGCGCGATGCGTGCTACTTCGGGCGGCTGGCACAGATGGCGGCGCGCAACGCGCAGGGGGTGAAGTGATGGCGCGGGCCACGGTGGTGCTGGTGGTGTACGGGCTCGCGGGTGTGGGGCTTGGGCTGCTCGCGGGGGCGGCCTGGGTGGCAGTGGCGCGGCTGCTGTCGCGGTGCGTGGTGGGGCTCGTGTGGCCCGAGGATGCGGAGCTCGCGCGGGTGGCGCGGGTTGGCCGAGGCGCGGGAGCAGCGGGCCCGCGGGTGTGAGGTGGGGCGATGAGCCGGCCTGGGGTGGTGGTGCTCGCGGAGTACCCCAGCGCGCGCAGTGGGGCGCGGCTGGTGGCGACCATGCAGCGGCTCGCGGTGCTCGAGGCGCGCATGAGTGTCGAGCGGCTCCGCGCGGGCGACTTCGTCGGCGCGCACATGGCGGCCGAGCGTGCCGAGGTTGAAGCGCGGGCGACGGGCTGGCTGGTGATGGCAGAGGCGGCGATGCGGATGCAACGGCGCGCGAACTTCGCGTTGTTGGAGCAGAGCATCAGGGACGCGCAGCAAGCTGCACAGGCCGACTACTGGTGTGGCCTGGCGATGACGGATCGGGGGCTCTGGTGAGTGGCGCGCGTGCAGTCGTGGCGCGCGACCTCGCGCAAGCGGCGGCCTGGCGCGCGGTAGCTTCGGCTGCCGCGCGAGCGGCGCGCACGTTGCCGGCAGGGTGGACGAGCGTGCGACAGGAGGCCTACGGCGAGGCCATCGCAGCGGCGCGGGAGTGGCTCGCGTCGGCGCGGTCGGTACGGCTGGAGCTCGAGCCGCGGCCCGCGTGCAGCGGGTGTCCCGATGGCTGCCGGGAGTGTGAGGAGCTCAACATGCCGCGAAAGCGACTGGACGAGCGGAGGGGCGTCGTGAGCGGCGATCTTGGGCTCAGCCGACCGATGCGCATGGATTGGTCAACGGTCAAGCCTGGGGACCGTCTCGAAGTCTGGAGCGGGCGCGGGTTCGAAGTGGTCCTCGTCGTCGAGGTGCGAGACGAGGATCTCGGATCGCCCCTGTTCCCGCGTGTCGAGCGGGCGGTACTCGTGCGGACCTTGGAGGAGGGTGGATCGTGCGGGTTGCGGCGACTGTGGCAGAGCAGTGCGCGCGTCCGGTTGCATGAGGTGAGTCTGTTCTAGTGGGCCAGTGTGGGCCCGTCAGGTGGCAGCCTGGCGGGCCCGAGCGGGCGCACTAGGGCGCACGAGTAGGGGTGAGACATGAACGCGAAGATCGAGACGGCCGAGGCCGTCACCATCAAGTTGAGCGGGTTCAACGAGCAGAGCAGCCCGGCGGGCAAGCTGGCCGACGCGGAGATCCACTTCGGACCTGGGGCCGGGTTGTTGGCCGGGTTGAAACTGATCGGCTTTGCGGTGTGGGAGCGGCGTACCGCGAGCAGCCGGCGCAACGTCACCTTTCCCTCGCGGACGTACAGCGTGAACGGCGAGCGGCGATCCTTCGCCCTGTTGCGCCCGACCGAGGACGTCGGCGCGCAGGACGCGCTACGAGACGCCATCCTGGCGGCCTACGCCGAACACGAGGCGGTGCGCTAGTGGGGTGGTCGGGGCCCCGCGAGGGCTACCGCAGCATCGCTGCCGCCATCAATGCCGAGTTCAACCCGGAGCACATCGACGAGCAGCGGATCGTGGGGCCTGGCCTGGCGTGGGTCCTGCTGAACGCGAGCGCCACCGAGAGCGGCGAGCCGCTGATCTGCTGTGTGCTGCTCGAAGGTGGACTCGCCAAGATCATGAGCACGGCCGAGGGTCCGTATTACACCGGGTGTCCGCTGGCGTGGTACGCGCGTGTGCCAGTGGCCGAGTACGGGTACGACGCGGAGTGGCGGCGGCGCAACCGGGCCGCGGCGCAGGACGGCCAGGATCGGCGGCGCAGTCTCGGCGCGGGGGTGCACTGATGGCGCGGTGTGAGGACTTCCCCTGTTGCGGCCACGAGGCCGGCGATTGCCCACGGATTGATCGCCAGGGGCGCGAACGCTGGCGGTGCGTCGAGTGTGGCAAGACGTTACCGCGGGCGGCGACGTCGTCGATCTGCGCGTCGTGCATGCGGGCCGCGCGTCGGCGGTACACCGAAACCGGCGAGATGTTCAGCGACCGAGACTAGATCAACCAGGGGCGCGCGTCCTCGGGCGCGCGTCCACTTCTCAGGCAGGGGTGACAGATGGATCCACAAGCGAACATCGAGGAGCAGGAGCGGATCATCACGCGACGGCTCGAGGGGACACCGCAACCAGACGACGAGGTGAGGCTTGCCGAACTCCGGATCGCGTTGCGTGGCTGGCTCGCCGCGGGCGGGTTCCAGCCGACCTGGACCACCGCACCGCGGGCCGCGTGCTACTTCGCGGCGCATCGGTTGATCGACCCGCGGCGCCAGCGCGAGGCGGCCGCCGCGAGCTTGACGGCCGTGCTCCGCGAGATCGCGGGCCTGGCGCCCAGCACCACCGACGACGACGGGCCCACCACCGGAGGCGCGCACGGCGCGCGGGTGCTGCCGTTCCGGGTGAAGTCGTGAGCGGCACCGCGGCGGCCGTCCCGTGGTCCTGGCGCGTCCTCGAGGTACGCGGCCAGAGCGCACGCGGGGGCGGCGTCCTGTTCCTGCGCATCCCGCGCGAACTCCAACGGCCGATGGTGGGCGCGTGCGCGTGCGACTACTGCGCGGCGCACCCGCTTGAGGCGCCGACGTGGGACACGCTCGCCGTCCCGACCACAGCGGGCGAGTACACCTACGCCGTGCACCTCCCGGGGGCCAAATGAGCCCGGCGACCGAGCAGCACGCCGCACGCATCGCGCGACGGATGATCGCGCACTACGGGCGCGCGTATGCGGCCGCCGAGGCCGCGCACGACCACGCGACCGATCATCCACAGGGCTCGCATGGGCGGGCCTACTGGCAGGCCGTGCGGCGCGCGATCTTGCGCCTGGCGGCCGAGAGCGTCAAACCACGATCACGGGGTGACAGATGAACAAGTACAAGCGCAGCGATCCGAACTACACCACCGACACCGGGCGCGTGTTTGCGGACCCGCACGAGCCGGGGATCAAGGCGGCGATCCTGGCCGACGGGTTGCTTAGTTTTGCGGCGCTCGCCGATCAATTGGACGCGGCCGGGCTGCGTGGCCTGGCGGGGTATTGCCGCAACAACTCGATCCACTTAGGACCCGACGACATGCCGACGCGGCGCGGCTTTTGGATCGGCGCGGCCGAGTACCTCGAGGCGCTCGCAGCCGAGCGGCTCGAGGAGCGCGCGCCCTTGCTGCCACCGGAGGCCGACGCGGCGGGGGAGGCCTTCCTTGACGAGCAGATCGCCGCGCTCGAGGCGCAGCGGCGCGACGACGAGGCGGGATCGTGAGGCGCGCGAGGGTCGAGATCTGCCGGGCTTGGGTGGCGACCGTGACCACCGCGGCCGGCGACGTTTACACGACCACCGTCCACGGACCCAACCCCACCGAGGCCGAGCAGCGTTACAGCGCGGCGCATCCTGGCGACCGCGTTGTGTTGCGGCTCGAGTTGCCGCGATGAAGTCGCACGCGCGGATCTGGTTCGAGGTCCACACCGAGGGATCGCGACGACAACACCGCGCAGCCGTGGCGGCTTGGGTCACACCAGGCCGCCCGGCGGCGCAGCTTGCGCAAGTACGCGCGGCGCTTGCGCAGCTTATGCACTTGCGCGCGTCCACCATCGGATCGGGCTCGTGGCGCGCGACGTTGCGCCACCGCTTGATCGTCGAGGCGCGCGATCTGCTCTATCACCTGCGACAAGCGCGGGCGGCCGGCGTCGTGCGCGTGCGGGTGCCGCGATGATGACGGCGCGCGAGCGGGCCGCGGCACTCCGCAAGGAATACGGCGCATGCCGACCAGGCACGCCGGGATGCGTCACCTGTGGCACATGCGGCCGGGCCTGGCTGCACGACATCGCACCATCGGCCCGCTGCCCGTGGGAATACACGAAGGAGCACCGACCACCGAAGGGGGACCGAATGACCGCACGCGGATCACGGCTACCACCAAAGCCGGAACCACCAAAGCCGAGAGAGGCCAAGACCATGAGCACGGACACGGGCGCACGCACGGCGGCGACCCTTTACGAACTCCACAGCGACACCGGGCACACGGTGCTTGTTGAGGCGCCATCATGGCGCCGACACCAGCGGATCCCGACCGTGATCGCGTCGTGGGCGCGGGAGGTGTGGATCCCGTCGTTGCCTGGCGCGACGTCGGCGACGGTGGCCGAGGTGATCCCGCTGAAGTTCTACGCGGCGGCGCCCCACACCATGAACCGGATCGCGCAGAGCATCGAGATCGGCAGCATCGAGAAGTAATCACGGAGGGGTGACGACATGACCACACAGAAAACCATCACGATCCCACTGATCAACCAGCGGCCGATCCGCATCATGGCGGATCGCTGGCTGATCATCGCGTCGGCCGAGGAATGGAACGGGCAGGAGCGCTGCCAGGCCAACCGCGAACACACGCTCATCGTGCGCGAGGAAAGCAACGATCTCAACGCGGACGTGTGCGGGCGCATCCTCGTCCACGGGTCCTATGAAACGCAATGGGCCAACGAGCATCAGCGAAAGGCCGGGCTACTGCTCGATGCGTTCATGGTGCTGGGCGATGACTACTGGCCGGCGATCATCCGCGCGATCCGGGAGGTCGGCACCGAGATCGGCATGACCGAGCGCGGGATCAAGGAGTGCATCGCGGATCTGCCGCCGCGGGACATCGACGAGGGCGAACCAACGCAGGACAACAACGAAGGGGTGACGAAATGACGTACAGAGAACGCAGAGAGCGCAGGGCGGAACGGTTGCGGGAGTGGGCCGACAAGCGCGCAGCGAAAAGCGCGGCGGGGTTTCAGGCCGCCAAGCGGATCGCCGACGGGATCCCGTTCGGGCAGCCGATCCTAGTCGGGCACCATTCAGAGAAGCACCACCGGGCCGACATCGCGCGGATTGATAGCGGGATGCGGCGCGGGATCGAGAACGAAAACAAAGCGGCCGAAATGCGCAGCAAGGCCGCGAACATCGACGCCGCGGCCGACGCGGCGATCTACTCCGATGATCCCGACGCCATCGAGGCATTGACGGCGAAGCTCGAGCGCCTCGAGGCCGAGCGCGAGCGGTGCAAGGTGATCAACAAGGCGATCCGAAAGCACGGGCTCGCGCTGCTGATGGAAGAGGCGAAGAACGGCGAGCCGATCCACCTGTTGCCGGCACTGACCGCGCGAGAGGCGGCGGATCTCCTGTCGGTCGTGCGTCATCAGCCGTATTACAACGCCGAGTCTAAGGGCTTCCCGCCCTACCACACGGCGAACTTGGGCGGCAACATCACGCGCGCCCGGCAGCGGCTCGCCGGGCTCAAGCGGGACCAAGAGAACCGCGACCAGTGGCCCGAGGACACCGGCACGCGCGAACGGGTCGCGCTCGTGTGGTTCCTCGTCGAACACGGCGAAAGCGTCGACGCGATCCCGGCGTGGCAGTTCGACACGCACCGCGACGAGTGGAGCCGCGACGACGGCGCGCGCGTGTTCCGGGTCGGCCCGCGCGGCGAAGCCTCGGCGTGCTTTGAAGCGCTGGAGGCGCGCGGCTACCCGCGGCGCGCGGTGTACTTCACCATCGGGGGGCGATCATGAGCGCGCCCGACGTCCTGATCGCCGTCTATCCCGAGGACCACCCGCGCGCCTGGCAAAGCATCATCGCGGAGCTTGCGCCCGACGAGGCCGGCACGCTGCGATCCACCTACGGCCGGCAAACGGTCGAGGAACTCAGCGCCGAGGAACGCGGCCCGATCCGTGTGATGACGTGGGCCGAGTGGAAGGCCGGCGCCTCGGCGGCGCAGGCCGCGATCCCGGTCAAGTGGGAGGCGATCACCGAGGCGCGCTATTGGGAACTGCTCGAGGTCCTGCCGCCGATCAATTGGAGCGGCGGCGCGTTCATGGTGTCCGAGGCCTGCGATCACGATTGGGCCACCGGGCGCGAGCGGTACCAGGCCGTGCGCGAGTGTGGGAGCGCACCCTACTACCGGACGTGGGATGCATCCTCGAGGCCGGTCACACACGCCGAACTGGCCGCCAACCGCGCCACGCCGCGCGGGGTGCGGTGGTGATTCCCTACTACCTGGGCGCGCTGCTGTTCGCGCTGCTGGTGATCCTGTGGATGCGCTACACTGACGGCTGATCGTTCGCGATCCGTCGTCACCCCGACGAGAGCGGCCCGATTCCCTCGGCAGGGGGGATCGGGCCGTTCTGCTGTTTTAGGGTTTGAGGCGAAAGCTCGAGGGGGGCGGGAACGTCCCCGGCGGCGGGTTCATGTTCACCTGTAACGCATTGCTCACGGCACCGGGACCAATGGTGCCGAACCCCACCGCTCGGACACCGATGAAGTGTGATCCCGACGGGATCGTGTCGGGGGTCGGGAACTGATACCAGCCGACCGTGGTACTCGGCGTCACGGCGATGTCCTTGCAGGCTGTGTCGGTCACGGCGTCCACGCAGAGTTGATACTTCATCGTCAGGGCGAAATTCTCGGTGCCGTGGTAGAACTCCAGCATTGTGCCGGCTTGGATCGGGAAAATCTGTGCGGACGCCGACGTGCCCACGCCCAGGCAGAGCAGCGTCAACCAGAGCACCTTCACGGCGGCGCCACCGCTGCGAGCCTGCCGTCCTCGGTGAACGTGTCGCTGCTCTCGAGGTAGGTCAACCCCACCGCCACCGCCGACCAGATGTCGGCCTTGATGCCGTACAGCGGCCCAGGCGCTTTCTTGGTCCCTCGAGCGCCGGCCCCACCGAAGCGATCGAGGATCGCCACGCGGATATTCGCGTCCTTCGCGCGGTCGAGCCCGCACAGGTGTTGCTTCACCCACCGCCGCGGAATCCGCACGTAGGGATCGGGTTGCCAGGCTTGGATGAAGCGGCCGGTCCACACGCACGTCTCGAACACCTCGGCGCCCACCGCCATGCCCATGCCTTGAATCTGCTCCACCGCTAACACGGTGCTCCAGCAGCGCGGGCGCAGCATCTCGACGAGTTCGGCATTCGGGATCAGCCCATGCTTGGTGATATACGGCCACCGCTCGCCGCCGGCCATGACGACGTAGGCGCTGTCGAAGGGGCCCGGGTCGACCGCCACCACTACCGCGGCGCGAGGTCCCATAGCACGCGCTGCATTTCCGTCCGACACGCGCGGACCCACGGGCCGGGGAAGCCCCGTGCGAGGGCTTTCGTGATGCTCGCCGGGCGCATCCCCAGCAGTTGCAGCCGGCGGCGATAGCGGGCCTCGCGCGCTCGCCGATACCGCTCGGCCGGCGGCGGGATCGCCGGAATCCGAATCACCCCATAGAGTTGCGTCACCGCTCACGCTCCACGTCCCTTGAACTGCACGAGTTCACCGCGCCGGTCGGGACTCCAGTTGTTGTTCTGCTTCTCTTCGTGCCGGATGGTCCCGGCGACGTTCTGCTGCTCGCGGAACTTCTTCACCGGGTTGATCGCCCAGCACGAGCACCGATGCACGGCGTCGTACAGCCGGTCGCCATCGGGATCGTCCTCGCGCATGTCGCGCAGTTCGCGCAGTGGCTTGCGGACGTGGACCCAGCCCGTGTCGTCGCACCCCTCGTCGCACCACGCCACCTCGCCAGGGGGTCGCGGGTTGACGTAGCTCGGGCGCGTGGTCCGCTCGAGCACCGCCTGGCAGGCCTCGCGCAGATCGACGGGCAGCGGGAACTTGCGGAGCTTGCCTTGCAGTTTGAAGCTCGCCGCCTCCACCACTTCGATGTCGAAGTCTTGGAGTTGCATCCAGTAGAGATAGACCCGCGCGTCGTCGAGTTCCTTCTTCGGATCGCGCATGAAGAGGATCGCGTGCAGGCCCAGCGCCGCTTTGAGTCGCGCCTGATGGTCGGGGTTGTGCTTATCCACGGAACCGCTCCCGGCCCAGGCCGCGCCGTAGCTCGAGCACGTCGATGGTGTCGGCCAGCGCCATCGGCGGGTCGGGCCATACCTGATACCCGTCCACGTACATGATGCCCGCGTCCTCGAGCACCTCCCACTGCGCGCCCTTGAACACCCGGCGCACGTTGGCCGGGGTGAGGTACAGCGGATCGGTGTCCAAGCGGCGCACCACCCGGTCGGCGTCCCAGCGGGCCAACCGGGCGTGCCGACTCACCCACAGCCGCCGCAGCCAGCCCCGCCGCGGCATTGGCGGCGCGTTACTCATCACCCGCGTGATGAAGTCCTGCGCGTCGTCCCGAAGCTCCACATGCGCCAGGTGGGCTCGCCGAATCAGGGCAGCGAGTTGTGCGGGCGTGATCTCGTCTAGCCGGCCGTCGTCGTCGCCACCCCGATCCATGACTTACCTCCGTCGGCGAATCACGCCGGCACCGATGAGGCCCAGGCCCAAGAGCACGAGCGTCGTCGGCTCAGGGACCACCTCGTCGCGCGGGCCCGCAATCAAAAACGCGGAGTCAGGGCCGTCGTTGCTGACCGGCATGATCGCGTGGAATTGCACGACATCCGTCCCCGCGAACCCGGCCAAATTGAAGCCGGTCAAGAGGTAGTCGGCGAACCCGTTGCCGCTATTCCCTGCGGGCGTCGGCGGCACGGCCTGCGGGCCCGTCCAGATGTCGACCACGTTGCCGTTGATGCTCATCGCGAACAAACCGAGAACCTGATCCTCCTGCCCATTGGCCTGCGCGAAGTCCAAGCCGACGATGAAGCGGTCGCCGAACAGGAACCGCACGGCGGCCACGCTGTATTCGGGCGACTCGAGATCCCACGAGATATTCAGGCCCGCACCGCCGGTCGGCGTGGCCGTGAAGTTGGGAATCTCCGCGGTCACGCGCGAGTTGCAATTGCTGCCGCCGAACACACACGGGCGATTGGTCTGCTCCTGTAGTTCGGAGCCGATAGCGATCTCCGACAACGTGAGCACACCCGCCGACGCCACGCTTGGCAACACCAACAGTGCCGCCACCACCGTTCCACAAATCAGTCGATTCATCCTAGCCTCCCTCAGTCCCTACGTTAGTTGTCCCAGCCTTCGCTCTGCGTCCTGCGCGTCACCCCTCCTTCGGCGTCGAGCATGTCGACGATCCAGCCTTCCCCGATGCAGCGCAAGACGGACTCGAGGACCGCAATGCGGCGCGCTTGCGCTGCCCACGTCGCTCGGCCGGCGTGTACCCCTCGGCGTCGTACTCCCCGCGCCTTTGCGCGGCGTGATACTGCGCGATGAGCCGCTCCCCCTCGATCCGGCAGTCGTCGCAATGCCAACCCCCTTGGAAGTCGAAGGTGCGCTGCTCCATCACCCGCGCCGTAGCTGCTTGGGCGCCTGCCGAATGTGCTCAGGCACCATGCCCTCGAGGTCGAAGATCGAGCGCCCGGTGTCGAGCGCCTCGATGACGTCCTGCGTCCGCTGACTCGTGCCGGCGGCCGGCGCGGGCTCGGGCGCCTCCAGCCACCGCTCCTCGGCGAGCCACTTGGCGGCGTCGACCACAAACCCCTCGGCCCACCGCTGACTGGCGGTCCAGTGCTCCAGCCCCGCCATCACCGCGGCAAAGGGCGGCTTCTTCTTCATCCACACTTCGCGCGCCTTGCTCTTACTGTTGCGGCCCTTCCGGTGGTACGCGGCCCACCACTGGTCGAACTCCGCGACTCGCTGATCCGCGACCGAGAGCGCCCGCGCCAGGGGAGCCGGCGGCGCCTCGAGCTCGGGCAAGAGCGACGGCGTCACCGACACCGTCACCGTCGGCGGGATCACGACGACGGCGCCGCCCCCGCCGTCGTCGCGCCGGTCCTCGAGGTGCAACAGGCCGACGTACATGTCGAAGTACGGCCCCAAGAACGGGTTCCTGGGGCACGCCCGATACCACCGGTTCGCGGCGGCGCTCATGTTGTCGCGCGGCGCCAGCGGGCGCCCCTCAATGAGTAACTGTCGAGCCGCCATGTTGATGACCCACACCCATTCCGTCAATGGGTCGAAGCTGGCAAAGCCGAGGGCGGCCAGGGTGCCGAGGCCGGTCGCCACCTTGGCCGGGGTCGCCGCGAGCTGCTCCATCATCGAGGCGCGCGGGTAGTGGTACAGCCCCCACGGTTCGGCGAGGGCTTTGTCGTTGGTGAACAGGTTGATCGCCAGCAGGCGCGTGGCCTCGGGGTATTCCTTCAAGAGACGCCCCGTCTCTCCGCTGCCCCAAAACGTCGCGCTCATTTTGTTGAAAGACCGCATCGTGCCCAGGCCCCACTACTTCAAGAGGCCGTTGACGAGGTCACGGATCTGCACGAGCGCCCGGCGCTTCTCGGCCTGATGCCAACTGGACCGGCATCGGGAGCCTGTGCAGAACCTCGGCGTGATCCCGTTGTGGTTGCGAGGTGGTGGGAGCACCCGGCCACAATAGTCACAGTTTCGGATGGTTTGAACCGTGATAACGGTTCCACCGGCTTCGACGTGGTCGTCACCCATGCTCCCCTGCGGTTCGACGGCTAGTTGTCCACACTGAAGAGGGCGGCGGCGTCGGCCATCGCCAGGCGCTTGACCCGGTAGACGAGGTCGGCGAGGGTCGACGTCGGCCGCTTCTCCGCGACGAACTCCACGGCGCGTCGGAGCGCCCGCACTTCCTCGTCCGTGACCGCCACGCCGCCCGCGCCGATGGCCTCGGCGTAGGTCACGGCGTGCGTCAGGAGCACCGAGATCACCGCCTCGGCGTCTTGGTAGCGGAGGTCCATCAGGGCGAGCTTCGAGGCAAGTAGGATCATCGCCTCATCGAACTCGCCGGTCGTCATCCGGCGCCGCGCCGTGTCGATGGCGTGCGCCGTGTCGGGGGAGGTCACGGCGCGCACCGTCTCGAAGTCCTCGAGCCCCAACGGCGTGCTGTCGGGGATGGCCTGGTGGTCGTAGCTCACCGCGGCACCTTGGCGGCCTCTGCGGCTTCGCGTGCGGCGATTTCAGCATCGAGCCCGGCCAGGTCGTCGTCCTCGCCGTTGCCCGCCCCTACGCGCTCGGCAAGCGCCCCCTTGAGGACGTCGAGGCGGCCCGGCTTCTCGGTCGGCTTGGGGGTCGGCTCGCCGTCGAGCAGTTTCACGCCCTCGGGCAAGTCGAAGTTCTGCGACTGGCCGAGGTCGGCCGCCGCGTCGAGGTCGAGCAGCCGCGACATGGCCTCACTGCTCTTGGGCAGGTACTTGGCGATCTTGCGGATGGTCGTTTTCAAGGCCATCGCGTCGTAGTCCGTGACCCACGGGCCGCTGTCCTTGGCGCGCGACCGGGCCCGGTGCTCGTCAATCTCGATCTTCGGCATCACCTCGAGTTGCAACCCCCCGCCACGCAACCGCGCGATGGCGTAGGCGGCGATGAAGGCGCCGCGCTCGGGCTTGCCGATCATCCAGTGCGGCTTGTGCGTCACGCGCGGGGTCGTGCCGTAGTCCACGTCGAAGAGGTCGTTGGCGTAGACGGCGCGCGGATGCAAGTCGATGGTCGCCCGTGCGCGATCGATCAGGTTCCGGTAGCCCATGTAGCCGGGGATGAACGTCGCCTCGGGGTTGCCCGTCCGGTTGTTCTTGAACGGAATCAGCCACGCTTCCTGCAACGGGCCGCCGAGGGTGAGCCCCAGCTTCAGCGCCTCGAACACGCCGCCCATGAGGCTCTCGTGCGTGCACTGGACGAGCTTCTCGTCGTAGCAGATCGCGTTGAACGCGACCCGGATCAAGCGCGTCGGGTCGCCCAAACTGCGCGGTGCGCTGCGCTCGAGCGCGGTGTTGTTGATCGTGAAGAGTTGCTGGACGGCCTTGCTGCGGTCGTCCAGTCGTACCAGTTGATTGCCCATGTCGTCGGTTCTCCCTGGAAGGAGCCAGTCGTCACCCCGGCTCGTCAGTAGATCACTTCGTCGCCGTCGTCGTAGTCGTCCACGTCGAACGGCGGGTCGTGCAGTTCCCCTTCGCAGCCTTCGGTCGCCTCACAGTCGAAGGTGTGCTCCCCGTCGTCGAGGGTCTGCCAGGCGCCGCACTTGGGACACTCCACCTCCCACGTCCCGCCGCCCTCACCGACGCGCGCTTTCACCTTCGGGTGCCTCGCTTCGGTTCGGGCTCGGGCTCAGGCTCGGGCTTGCCACGCGGCGGCAATCCCTGGTCGGGCTTGGGCCGGTCGCCCGGCTTGTCGCCCTCGCCCGGCTTGGGCAGCGTGTGGTCGGGCTTGGGCTTGTCCTCGGGTGTGGCCGTGGCCCGCACGGGCACGGCATTGGCCGCTTCCTTCTGCGCCATGTCCACTTCCTCTTCGGCGGCGGCGAGCGTGGTCCCCGCGGTCCCGACCATCTGCGTCCCGTCTTGGTTCCAGGCGTACAGGCGCACGCCGTCGTGGACGCCATCGAAATAGGCATCGCGGGCTTCGGTTGACCCGAACCCGCCCGTCTTGACTCCGAACATGGCAACCTCCCTCAGTCAGTGAACAGCACCCCCGCGGTCGGCCCGCGGCTCTACTCGGCGACGAGCTCCACGCGCCGCCGAAACTCTCCGTCATGCGGGAACAACCGCGCCAGCGTATCCGACCGGCGGCGCCGCGTCGGCAACGGGCTCACGCGCGTCTGCCAGCGCGACTCGAGGATCTTGTCGGCCACAAAGAGCGCACCCGTGCTCAGGCCGACGGTGATCAGGATGACCGCGCTCATGTCGTTGCGCATCATGCGGTGACTCGGATCTTCATGCGCTCCACCTTGTGATTGCGGGCTGCGAAGATGTGCCCGCACGTAGGGCACTCTACCTGCACCAGCGTGTAGCCGTGCGAGGGGGGTCGCAGGACCGCCACGCGCACCGCCGTGTACCCGCGATCCCGAAGCTGCCCCCGCACCTCGTGCTGCATCCAGTGGTGCGTCAGCGCCAGGGTGTGCAATTCCTTGCGCACCGTCTCGTCCTTCACGCGCGACAGTTCCTTGTGCGTGCCCCACGCGATCTCGTAGCTGCGGACGTGCAGCGGGAAGGCGCGGGCCGTCGTGCGCAGCGCGTACAGGTGCGTCCGACTCAACCCGGTCAACGCCATCGACGCGGCGAAGCGGACGTCGTAGCCCAGCGCCTCGCCGCGCAGCAACCAGTCGCCCAACTCCCACGCCGTGCGCCGCTCGCGCCGCGTGTGCATGAGCCCTTCGTCCTGCCACTCGTCGCGCGTCACGGGGGCGCCTCGAAGTCGGGACACCCGCAGCGCGTCTCTGGCGTCCCCGCCGAGAATCCTTCCCGGTCACAGTCGTAGCCGAGGCACCTGAACGGCGCGAGGTCCGGTGAGCACGGTTGCGGATGCGTCGACACGCACGCCTCGTCGTCGTGGCGATGCCAATGATCGGGATGCCCGCACCGTGCGCAGATCATCGCGCCGCGTCCCACTCTTGGCCGCAGCGGTCGCAGCGCACCGTGCCGTGCCGGGTCTTGGCGCAGTCGTCGGGGTCCATCAGGACCGTCGGCGCGGCGCCCACGTCCACAAACGTCGGGTCCTCATGGTCGCCGGCATGGCCCGCCGGGAGACGGCAGACGCGCGGCGAGTAGCGGTCACGGTCCCCGCAGCGTGGCGTAGCGGCGAGGGCGGCGTCGATGATGAATGTCGCCGGGTCCACGTTGATGTAGTGCGCCCGCTGCCCCCCGATCCATTCTTCGCGCCGCGGGAGTTTTAGTAGTTCCTCCAACGCCTCCCGCAGCCGCCTATTGTCGGCGAGCAGATCCGCGCCATCGGCCCGACACGCCCAAATCACCTCGTCCTTCTCCTTCACTTCTTGCTCCAGCCGCAGCGTGTCCCACTCAAGACACACATTGCGGGCGCTATCTCGTTCGGCCAAGAGCGCGGCCTTCTCCTGCTGGAGGGTGATGAGTTCGGTAGCGAGTCCGCGGATCACCACACCCGGCGTATCCAGCGTCTCGAAGTCGGCCTCGTTCGGCCCGGTCCCGCCGACGTTGATCTCCACGTAGTCGTGGCAATCGAAGTCACCGGCAACAAGTCGCGCCATCTGCTCCGGGGTCATTTCTGCCCCTCCTTCATGCCGGCGAGGGCGGCTCTTGCCTTGCATCCCGTGCATGTCCCGTGACGGGTGCCAAACGTCGGACAGTTGTCGCCGTACTCGCAATCACGTTCAGCGAAGTCCTCCAGCGCCTCCCGCAGCCGTCGATTCTCCTCAATCAACTCGTCCCGTTCCCGCTCGGCCTGTTCGGCGCGGGCCGTCATGTCGACGGCCGCATTGATGTCGCCCCAGCGGTAGTCACGGATATTCGCGAGCCGTGTCTGCGCGGCGTCCAGTTCCGCCTGGAGCCGTGCGACGTGGTCGGCGGCATGCGCCTCAGCGGCGGCGTGGTATTGCACAATCATGGCGTGGCCCCTTCCGGTGTGGGCGCGAGCGCGGCGTCGATGTGGTTTAGGGTCTTGTCGCAGTAGCACCCCGCGCACGCCTCCTCACCCATGCCGTCGTCGTAGTCGCTGACGATGCCGCATGTGTGGTAGGGACGGTCGTCCCTGACGTACTGCGTAGCCGCCTCCAGCGCCGCCCGCAGCCGCGCGTTCTCGGCCTCGGCTTGTTCAGCGCGGGCCGCTGTGGTGATGGCATGCTCGATGTTCTCGCGCCGCGTCGGCTTGTCCAGCGCGGGACGTCGAGCCAGCACGGCGTCAATGCCGCGCAGTTCGGCCTCGGCCTGTTCGAGAGCGACCTTCGCTTTCTCCACCTCCAACTGCATCCGCGAGACGCCCTGCTTGAAATACTCCCCGGTTGCCATTGGCTCTAGTTCCGCAATGCGGGCTTCTAGTTCGCCGATGCGTTCTTCGGCCTGGATCGCCCGCACGGTCGCCTCCGCGGCGGCCTTGATGAATCCGAGGCGCTCGCGGTCAAGCGCCTCGAGCTCGAGGATGCGGGCCCGTAGCGCCTGCTCGCGCGACACCCCTTCCCACAGGAGCGCCTCGCGCTTTGTGTTCTCTTGTTCGAGCGCGAGCTTCTCCCCCTCGCACGCCGCGTACTTCGCCACCGCGGCGCCCCAGCACTCGCGCCAATACGCCGCATCGCGCACGGGCTCGCCGTTCACGACCACTCCGCATCGGTCACAGGGGGCGCCGCCAGGCGAGCCGCCGCGGCCGTTTCACTCCCCCGGATCAACCACTCCCGCACCTTGTCGGGCGAGCCGTAGCAGAGGTGCGGCATCTGCGCCAGGAAGATCGCGTAGCAGGCGAGCGCGGCCTGATTGGTCAGATCGCCGTTGCGGACGGCGCCCATCAGGTCGTTCTCGAGCACCGTCACGAGGAAGCTCCCCGGCCGGATGCCGTAGCGCAGGTACATGCACAGCCCCTCGTGCATGTAGCTCGGCACGCCGGCTGCGTTCAGTTCGAGCTCGAGGTGCGCGTCGATGTCTGCGCGCCCGATGTTCACAAGCAAGTTGTACGTTTCACTCTTCATCGTTCACCCCTTCGTCCGTTTTTCTACGTCCTCGATCCACCCCTTGACCGCGTCGATCATGCCGGCGCGCTCGCTGTTAGAAATCCAAAACACCGCGCCGCCTTGGTCCTTGGGAATGTCGCCGAACTTCACCATGAAGAGCCCCCACCCCCAACCCTCCGGTGCGGCCTCGTCGATCATCGTGGCGATGGTGCGCAAGGCCCGCTCGATCTCGGGATTGCGCACCTCGTACCGCTCGTCGTGCTCCAATCGTCACCCCTTCTTCTTGCTCGGTTTCCCCTTGCCCGCCTTGTCCATCGAGATCGCCACCGCCTGTTTCTGCGGGTAGCCCTCGTGCTGCAACTGGCGGATGTTCTGCGCGACCGTCTGCTTGCTTGACCCCTTCTTGAGTGGCATGGCTCCTCCTAGCGTCCTGGCAGCACGTTTGGCAGGTTCACGAAGCGCGTCAGGATGAACAACACGATGACGACCAACGCGAGCACCTGAATAGCGGTCGCCCACCCTGGCGGCATCGGCACCTTCGTCGTGAGCAGGTAGACCAAGAACCCCACCACCGCGAGAACGATCACCAGCATCAGCAAATCCATGTCGCCTCCTTTGGCGCAATCAGAACCCACCGTCCTCGGCCTCGGGCAGCACGATAGCGATCTGCTCGAGCGCCTCGCGCACGGTCGGCCATTCCCGCTCGGCGAACACGAGATCGCCCGCCTTGCCGTTCAGGAACACGCGGCAGTGCACGTGCGCGCCGCGCAGTTGCCAGTAGATCCGCATCCCCGGCACCGTCACCCCTCGCTCCGCGGGACTTCGATGGTCATGCCGCCCAGCCGGGCGCGGCGCTTCTGCGACTCCGACAGCGCATCGTAGGCCGCATCGTCCTGGCGGATGATGCGCGACACCGTCGCCACGGCGGGCGGCGGCGCGAGCATCTCGTAGATGCTGTCCTCAAGGGCTTGCGGGGCGTCGTCGCCGCTGTGGAGTGACTTTGCGAGCACCCGCAAGTGTTCCTCAAGCGCCTCGACGCGGGCCACCGCTTCGACCGAGAGCGTGCGGTAGAACTGCATCCAGTGCTTGAAGCCTTCCTCGCGCCCCGACAGGTGGTCGTTGGCGATCCCGTAGGCGAGTTGTTCCTTGATCGTCCGCTGTCGCATCATGTCGTCACCCCTTGTGAATGCCACGCGCCGCACCCGTTGCAGCGGTCCTGTTCCTTCGGGCGCCCGCAGTAGACGCACTCGCCGTCCCTGCTGCGCGCCCGCTTCCCGACTTGCAGGAACGGATCGAACACCTCCCGCATCCGCGCCTTGAACGCCGTCACGTTGTCGAACTCGCGCATCCCGCGCGGGGTCCCCCGCACCAGGGCCCGCAGGGCCCGCCCGTGGTCGTGCTCCTGAATGTGCGGCGCGTAGAAGTTCCAGAACATGTCGAGCAACGCGCGCCCGTCGCGCCACGACTGCACGTCGACCCCCTCCAGTGGGAACAACAGGCCGTCGACATCGGCCACGGACGCCCGCTCCACGCGCCGCCGATGCTCAGTCGTCACCCTTGCCACCGTGGCGGCGCAGCACGCGGAACTCGCTCTCCTTCACGAAGTGCGCCTTGCGCGTCTGGAAGCGCCAGGAGTACTTCAGCCCGTCGCTGATCGTCCCCATCGTCGCGTCCCCGATGGCCGCGCGGATCTTGTTCTCGGCCTCCTGCTGCATTTCTTTCGCGGCGTTGATCGTGACCATCGCATCGACGCGCTGCCGATCCCACTCGCGCGCTTCGGCCGGCAAGACGACCTCTTCGCCCGTGTCCTTGGGGTACAGCCGCGCGAGCAACGCCTTGGTGCTCTCGCTGCCATCGACCGGGGGCGGCTGCTCGTTCAGGACGCCCTTCCAGAACTCGATCTCCAGCGTCCGCATCATCGCGATCAACTCTTCGTCGCGCGCCACGTCGGCCCACAGGAAGCGGTTGCCGCCGACCAGCGCCGCAATCGAACCCCAGCGCAACCCCGTCACCATCAACTGATGCTGCAACTGCACGAGGTACTCGACGGGCGGCTCCTGCGCGTCGTCCCACAGCCGACCCTTGCTGACATCGACGTTCTTCACCTCGAGGATGCCAAGCGCGCCCAGCACGGGCGGCGGCGGCACGGGACCGTCCTCGGCCACGCCCGTCAGTGGATCGATCCGCACCGGCAAGATCGTGGCGTCCGGTGAGGCGACGAGGAAGGACAGGTCGGGGTCGCGCGCCAACGTGAAGCGATGCGCCACGCCGGTCCTATCCTGTACGGCCGGGAACAACTCGCTCGGCTTGGCGACGTCGCGCGCCGTGATGCGCTCGTAGCCGCGGATGATCGCGGGCTCGAGCGCCAGGCCCCACTCCATGAACTCGGTTTCCCCGCGGGTCTGCTCCCGCATCCCGCGCTTCTCGTAGTACAGCGACAGCGGGCTCTTCCACTTGCTCAGCCCGAGGATGACCGGCGCATCGCTGCTGCCGAGGCCCAGGCTCCGCGCCTTGATCCACTCGTCGCGCTCGTCAAACAGTTCCACTTGCAGGTTCGCTGTTGTCATCGTGATCGTCCTCCTGACGATGCATCTCGTCGCGTAAGCGGCAGGCTTCCTGCCGCAACGCCTCGTTAATCACCCCGTACACCTGCCTGGCACTCATCTGCAACACCGTGATCGTGCTGCCCTTCACAAACCGCGGCTTGCCCGTCTGCATGTCCCGCTGGAGCAGTTGCACGTAGATCGTCGGCCGGATCGGCGTCTTACCTCTTGACCGCGGCACGCTTCCCCCTCCCGTTCCACCAGCCGTAGCGCGCCCACGTATCGAGCCGTTCAGCTTGCGCGAGCGCCGCCTGCGCCTTGCGCTCGAGACGGTGCCGCGCGAAGTCGACGATGGGCACCCCGAACAGCAGCCCGAGGTGGCCTACCGCGTACCAGAAGCCCATGTGCCCCTCCGTGGTTTCACGCCCTTGTGCTTCCCGCGCACGGTGGCGATCTGCGCGGGCGCCCCGTGGTTCTTCAGGAACACCTCGATCTGCGCCAGCGTCGTGGCGTGCGGCGTGTGCGTGCTCAACACGAGCCGCTTGATCGTGCTGAGACTCACCCGGTGGCCGGCGTGAAAGAGCATCGCTTCGATGCCCTCGAACGTGAGCCGGTGGCGCTCGCGGAACACCGCGAGCGCCTCCCCCACCTTCTTTGCCCGCAGCACCCGCTTTTCCGTGCGCGTCTGCTTTGCCATATATCAACCTCGGAAGTTGGGTATTTGGGCGCCCAGGCCCAACCACCCTTTGTCCTGCGCGTGCGCCATCGGGTCGTCACTGCGGGGATCGGGCTTCACGCGGAAGTCGGCGTGCCCTTGGTTGCTGATCCCGTTGGTGCTCTGCATCCAGTCCTCGAACGTCGGGAAGGTGGGCGCTGGCTGGTTGCCGAAGATGTGCTGCTCGAGGGACCGGAACCGCTGGTCGTAGAACGCGGCTTGCTCGTTGACGTAGCGCGCGAGCGCGTTGATCACGCGCCCCTGCAACTCCACCGTCTCGAGCAGCCCGCCGACCTTGGGCATCTGGACGTCGTTGGTTGCCATCACAGTCGCACCGTCAGCGCCTTCACGACGTCCGCGAACAGGCGGTCGCGCCGGGAGGGCGCCTCACTGCCGTTCACGCTCGGCGGGTCCTCGTCGTGGATCGCGTGCAGCACGAGCGTTTTCCAGTGCCGCTGGATCTGCTCGTCCAACTCCCCCCACGCGCACGGCGGCGCCTCGGGGTTCGTGTGCGCCTCGTCGGCGGCGTAACAGACGTGCGCAATCGCGTCGATGTTGTGCTTCGCCAAGCTGCTCTCCCTGGTAGATGCGCCCCGCAAGTGGGGCGGCTGAGAGCGTACCGTTTCGTGTCACTTCGTGTCAAATGAAAACGGCGCACCGAAGGGGGCCCCCGGTGCGCCGGTTTAGAAACGAAAATCGATCTGTTTTCGCTTCAAAACTGGAGTCGGCCTTAGCCCTCCGTCGGTGTCGGTTCGGGCCCCTCGGCCTCGCGGCGCCCGTAGCGGCATGTGCCCTGGAGTTCGTTCGTGATGGCGGCGACGACGCCCTTGGACTGCTCGACCATCCACGTCCCGATCTGGTCGGTGTCGGCGGCCTGTTGGTCGCGCGCCTCGGCGAGCATCTCGAGGATGCGATCCAACTTCTGATTGATGACGACAAAGGCCGCGTCGTTGTGCGGCGGCGTCACCGGGTCGGGCGGCACGGGCCCGGGGTCGGGGTCGGGACCGGGGTCGGGATCAATCGGGCCCCCGCCTGGCGGGAGGTCGCTCTGCTGCGGCAAGAACACCTCCTGCTCGGCCGGCAAGGGTTCACTGTGGCTGGAGATCGCGAACTTCCAGTTGGCCCCGCCCGCGCTGCCGATGATGTCCCAATAGGTGCGCAAGGGCATCAGCACGATCACGTCGTCGGACTGTGGACGGCCCCCGCCTGCGCTCTTCAAATACCAGCGCGGATCGGGCCCACCGGGGTTGAATCTCGTGTGCCCGTACACCACGCACGCCAAGCCCGAGGCGAGCCACTGGTTGCGCTGCTCGCGCGTGCTCTTGTCGTCAGGCTTCCAGCCGTTGACGTGGTAGACATCCTCGATGATGTCGAAGGCTTCGTTGATGCCGATCTGTCGCATTGCGTCGTCTCCTGGTTACGAGTTTATCGAACAGGGGGGCCGGGGGTAATCAGCACGTTGATCGGGCCCCACATCGTCGGCACGCCGGTCGTCGTCGGCGTGTAGGTGTACGGCGCGGAGTGGCCCGACTCGCGGTTTTGCGCGTCGGTCGCCGTCAGCGTCATCACATAGGTCCCCGGCGCGGTCGGAATCGGCGCGGGCGCCTCGCACTGGACCAGCGGCGCCGCGCCTGTGCAGACCACGCCGGTCAACGGGGTCGGCACGCCCGCGATGTACAGCGTGTACCGCCACGCCATCGCGTCCGACGGCGAGGCCGCGTCCATGTCCCATAGCGCCGTCCCCGTGACCGGCGCTTGGAACAGGAGCAGCAGCGCGAGGCTACTTGATGATGACCACATTGGTCGGTGACACCGGAGGGCCATACTGAATCGGATCACCGGCGACGAAAGGGATAGACGCGACCACGCTCTCTTGCTTGGTGGTCGTCGGATCGCCGGCCGAGTCGAGGACGAAATTCCACGCGCTGATCTTCAACGTGTGCTGGCCGCGCGCCACGCCGCTCGTCGTGCGAAACGAGAACGGCAAGTCGTTCGGGTAGACGGTGCTCGTGCTCGGGCACGTCGTGAGCGCGGTCGCCTTGCCGATGTCGAACTTTTCGCCGCCGTCGATTTGCAGGTAGAACCCTTCGATGCGGGTCGGCACCGTCGTGTTGTTCTCGGCCACCGTGTCGGCCATGATCCACTGCACCGTGAACGGCGAGCCGCTCGTCACCGTGAACGGGCCCTGCATGGTCGTGAAGCAGATTTGCGGCGCCGGTTCCTGCGCGAGCGCGAGGGCCGGGAGGGTCAGGACCGCCAGCGCGAGGACCGCGCGGCGCAGGGGTGGGGTGATCACATTCGCACTTCCTTTCGTGACGAGTTACCAACCGTTTTTCAAAAAATCGATCCACGCGCAGTGATGCCACCGATAGAACATCGTCGGGTCGTGCAGCACGCCCGAGTGCCCGACCCCAGGGACGATGTCGGTCCAGTCGGGCCCGCGCGACGGGTCCTGCTCGAAGTCCCGACTGAAGGACGCGCGCCCGTCGCCGATGCCGCCGAACAACGCGATGGCGTCATCGTCGCCGCGGACATGCAACCACTGGCGGATGTTGGGTCGCGCCTTCTCGATCACCGCCTGCATGTCCCGCCGGATCGGCGTGCCCACCGTCAGCAACCGATTGATGCGGAGCCCGCCGTAGGCCGCCGCGTAGAACACGACCTGGCCGCCGTGGCTGTGCGCCAGGATGTTGCGCTCGCGGACGGCCACGTACTCGTCGGCCTCTTGGTGCACGGGCCACAGGTAGTACGAGAGCGCGTAGCCGCCCGCGATCCAGTCGCGGTGCGGGTCGTTCAGGCCCAGCCAGTGCCGCCAGAACCGATGGCCGTTCAGGTCGCACGACCATGTGAACGGCCGATGCTCGTTCAGGTGGTACAGGCCCGCGTTGGTGAGCACGCGCATCAGCGGCGAGCCCGACTGCCACCACAGGCCGGTCGGACACCCATCGTCGCCGTGCGTGCCGGGGACAGGGATCACCGCCGCGCGCACGACGTCGCCGACCGGGCGCTCGGTCAACTCATGCACAGCGAGACTACTTCCGACGGAGTGGAGAGACAACGCGGCACCCTTCCAACGCGCCAATGCACTCGGCTGGCTCCAGCCGTTGCAGGCGCTCGATCACTTCTTCCGCGATCCCTGGGTCGCCCGTGCCATCGGTGCCGAACAGTCGCTTGGTTTGCTCGTCCTGCACCGTCGCGATGAGCAGCTTCAGGTCGCCCAGCATCGTCGCCAAGGTCCCGATGCCCGACAGGCCGGCGGCGATCTGCGCCTCGAGCCGCGCCAGCCGTGCCTCAATCCCGACCGTGTCCGTCATCGTGGCTCCTGCGCCCGGTAGCGGGCCCGCTCGTCGGCCCGCCGCTCGTCCGACTCCTTCGCCATCACCTCGACCAGTGTGCGGATGCGCGTCGTGTCCACGCGGATGCCGCCCACCTCGTGCTCCGTCTCGCGCTGCGCCTGCTCGAGCTTCTCGATGCGGGCGAGCAGCGCGGCGCCATCGCGCTCCATCATCGTCAGCCGTTCGCGCACGGCGAAGAACGCGATCAGCGCCGCCAGGCCCCACGCGGCCAGGTGCGGCCACACTTGGTCGAAGAGCGCCACCAAGCGGTCGCCCAGCGCGTGTGGCATGGGGGGAGCGTTACTTGAAGCGGTTGGTGAGTCGCTGCCGGTGGGCATCCTGCACCCGTTTCATCACCTCGGGGTCGCGGCCCACGATCACCTGCAACGTATTGTTGATCTCATGCAGGGTGCGGCGCACCCGTCTAAGGTTAGAAATGGACCAATAAAAGAAAGCGGCCAGCGGGACCATGATCGCCACAAACAACAGGCCGAGTTCCACACTGCTCAGTGTCAGACCCACCACGGACGCCCCCAGGAACGGCGGCACGAGCACGAACCACCCCATCCGCTGAAGCTCCCGTGCGGGCTCCAGCAGCAGGGACCACGGGTCCAGTAACACGTCGAGTTTGCGCACTAATTCGAGCGCGCCGGTCATTGGTCCTCGAACTGCGCGTCGAACTCCGCGCGCCGCGCCAGGGGGGTCAGCCGCCGGGCCCGTTCCCGCGGCGACAGCCGCCGGCCCGCCTCGTAGGCCTTCCGCTGCCGACTGGAGAGCGCCTCGAGCGCCGTCCGTGCGCCCTCGGTGTCGCCACGGGCGAGCGCCACGCCGGCACGGCGCCGACGTCTGCGCGACAGAATGCTCTCTTCGCGCTTGGCCTCCTGGGAGAACTCGTACATCTCGCTTTCCTGTTTGCGCGTGGCCTCGCGCGCCGTCGTCTCGATGCCCAGCAGCGACAGGAGATCCTCTTCGGCGCTGATGTCGCGGAGTACCTCGCCCTTGCGGCCGATGATCTGGTGCGTGCCGCCCTGCTCAGCGGTGCGCTGGAGGACACTGCCGGCCTTGCTGATGTAGCGCGGCAGGACGCGATCCTCGGTGCCGCCGGGCTCGAAGTGCTCCTCGAAGTCGTGCTCCGCGGCGCCGAAGCCGTGCTCGAGGACGTCGTAGGCGGCCGAGGGTCCCGGCAGGCCGCCCATGCGCGGCCAGAAGAAGTTCATCCACTCGATGCCACTGATCGCACTGGCGGCATAGATGCCGGTCGCCATCGCCAGGAACCGCATCTTCACGCGCGGGTCGGGGTGCCGGGCCACGTCCTCGAGCATGGACGCCCACACGAACGGGTACTTGGTAAAGACCTTGAGTGGGCCCCAATGCCGGTGGAAGGGGTTGTTGCCGAGGTCGCCCGCGATGCCCTGCGTCTGCCCGACCAGTTGCCGCGCGAAGTCGTCGGCCGCTTCCGGCGACAGCCCGTGCTTCTTCGCGTAGTGCTGCGCGCCGGCCCACGTCGCCCGCCGGTTGGCCGAGTCGGACCACCGCATCGGCGTCTGCGAATACTCGAGGTACTTCTCGACCCACGGGTGAAACTGCGCCTCGACGGCCGAGTCGTGCCCCATCTGCCGCCGCGCCAGGTCGAGGAACTTGAGCTCCTGGCGGCCCTCTTTCGAGTAGGCCTTGATGATGCCCGCGACCGTGCTCTCGACCCCGATCTGCGGGATGTTCATCAACGCCTGCGTCATGTTCGCCAAGCCCGAGTCGATGCCCCAGCCGAGGAGCTGGTGGTAGATGGCATTGGTGACGATGGCGTTGCCCTGCTGGACCTGTTTGCGCGTGATCTTGCCGCTCGTGAGGTCGCGGATTTGGTCCTCGATCCACGTCGGCTTGTTGGTCAACTCGTTCTTCAGTTCCTCGACGTACTTCAGCCGGCGATGATGCCCGAGGTCACGCGATCGCTGGCCCTCGGCGTCGAGGTGGGCGAGCGCCTCGTCGACCTTCTGCCGCCGCGCGAGGCGCCGCTGGAACGGCGTCATCGTCTCCTTGCCCTCGAGGTCGTAGAGGTCCCGCATGATCGGCTCGATGTGCTTCCACACGTCGGGGATCACCTTGTCGGGGGACCAGAACTTCATCGCGACCCCGCCGATGTCCTTCATCCGGTCGGGCGCCTGCCGCACTTGCGGGATCGGCTTGTACGTGCCGTTGACGATCAAGCGGCCCGTGTTGATGGTGTCGGTGAGGTGCTTGGTCAGCGTCGGCGCGGCCTTGATGGCGGCCTTGCTGAACTGCCACGCGCCTTTCGAGGCGTAGCCGGCCGCGGCGCCGATGAGAATGTTGTCGAGGAGGTTCTCGTCGTCCTCGCCGGCCGTCATGGCGCCCAGCAGGCCGCCGCCGGCCGTGCGCAACGCGGTCAGCACCGCGCCGGGGTTGCGCTTGTACGTGGCCTCGAGCGCCGGCAAGCCGTCGTTGGCATCGCCCAGGTCCAGCGGGAGACTGCCGCGCTCGTCGCCCAGCTTCTTCATCAGGCGCCGCGCACTGGCGACGACCGCCTTGGCCTTGTCGTCGATGGTGGCGTTGACGTTGTCGGTCGCGGTGGCTTCCTTGCGGCCCGCGTCTACGGCTCGGTCGTCGAAGAGTCCTCCAGCCGGATCGGCTTCGCTCCACTCGTCCGCGGTGCCGCTCCCGCCTTCGTCGCCGCCGAAGAGGCTCGGGCCTTCTTCGCCGCCTGCGCCCGGTCCCTCTCCTCCAGTTGGTCCAGCACCCGGTCCACCGGGCCCTGGCCCGCCGCGGACATCGGCTTCAAGGGCTTCCGCCACCCGGTCGGCCGCTTTGCCGAGGCTGAGACTTCCGGCTTGGTGCTCATCGAAGGCCTCCTTGAGTGCCCGCATCGTGTGCGAGCCCTGCGCGTTGACGAACTTGTCGAAGAGTTCCTCGGCCCGTCGCGCCTCGTAGCCGATCTTCGCCATCGCCGCTTTGTCGATCTTCGTGTCGCCGGCTGTCTGCAACACCTCGGCGTTCTTCGCGCCCCCGCCGAACGTGCGACGGTTCTTCTTGAACACCGAGAGGATCGACTGCTCGAACTTGACCATCGCTTCGGCGTTGGCCGTGCGCGTCAGCTTGCCGAAGATGTCGCCTTGGGTTTCCTCCGTGAGTTGCGCGGCCCCCTTCGCCAAGAGGCTCTTGGCCGCGCTGATATTGGGGAGGTCGCGGTTGCGCCCCAACAGGTCGAGCAAGGCTTCTTGCAGTTCGGCGCCCTTGTACTGGCTCACTAGGCGCGCGAACTTTGGGTCGAGCTCCTCCATGTCCAACAGGTGTGCGAACGCGGCGTCCTCGAGCGCCGCGAGGTCGCGACCCTGCCGGAACTTCTCGCCGCTGTCGGCTTCGATCTTCCCGACCCGTCGCTGCTCAGAGGGCGTGAACTCGCCACTGCGCAGCACCCGCGCGATGTCGACGGGGTCGGTGGTGCCGCTGACCAAGTTGCGCATGGCGCCGCCGCGGCGCGCGTCGGCCACGGTGACGCCTGCGGCCTCATCCCACACGACGGCGTAGAGGTCGGGCACCTCCTTGCCTTGGGCCAAGAGGTCTTGCGCCAGGCCGACGCGCTGATGCCCGTCGACCACGTAGTAGGAACCGTCGAGGCGCTTGTGCAGGATGACGCGCTCGGCCATGCCTGAGTCGACGTCCCACTCTTCGACACCCTTGAGCTTCGACGTGCGGCCGCGCTCGTCCGTGCCGCCCTTGAACTGGTAGGCGTCGGGGTCGATCTTGATCTTGTCGGCCGCGATCCGAATCTCTGTGCGCCCTGGCGGGTTGGTCGAGGGCGTGCTACTCGGGCTTGCGACGTTTGCGGAGGGCCCCGAGGGCGCCCCCGCCTGCGGAGGGTTTGCCGGCGGCACCCCCGGCCCGCTGGGTCCAGCCGGTGCGTGCCAGGACCGATTGTTCCCGACCTTGCCTTGCGTCCAACCGAGGCTCCGCAACACCGCGCGCCGCTGTTCGCGCACCGCGGGGTCGGGGTCGAGTGGCCGGTCGAGTAGCGTCGTCTCGCCGGCTGGCGGCGCCCACTCGCCGGGCGCTTTCGCCGTCGGCGCCGACCCGGCCGCCTTGCGCGTCGCCTTCGGCGCGGCGGGCTTGTCCTGCAACGGCGGCGGGTCCTCGCCGCGGAGGATGGCCGCGAGCGTCTCCTTGACGTCGTCGGTCGTGTACGTGCTGCCCTCGGGGACGTCTTTCTTCCAGCGCGGATCTTTGGCCCCCTTCGCCCAAGACGCCTTGAAGCCGTGCTTGGTGAGCACCTCGCGGATCGCCTTGGACGGGGACCGCTCGAACGTCGCGCCGACGGAGGGCAGACCGTTGAACGTGCCGACGTCCACGACGGGCGGGCGCGTCGGCCCGTGCTCCGCGCCAGCGGCCGGCGTCTCGGGCGCGGCGGGCTCTGCGGGCTCCACTGGCTCGGGCGGCGGTGGGGGCTCGCCTGCGGCCTTGGCCTTGGCGGCGGCGGCCTCCCGGCGGGCTGTGGCGGCGGCGGAACGGGCCTCGGCCTCGGCTTTCTTGGCGGCCACTTCGTCGGCCTTGGCTTTGGCCTTGGCTTCCCGCGCTACGCGCTCGTTGTCGCGGATGCTGGCGAGGTCCTTGTTCCACTTCTTCGGCGTCTTGCCGCCGTTGTTCTTCACGACCTGATAGGTGCCGTCGGCCTTGCGGATGACGAGGTTCTTGTTGGCCGCCGGATCGTGGCTGCGCCAGTCGTCGCCCAACGGCGTGAACTTGCCGGCCTGGTTGATGGTGCCGGGGGTGTCGCCCTCGGCGAGCGTGATGCCCTCGGCTTCGGGGAGGTTGGCTTTCGTCTCGGGCGCGGGCGCTTTCGTCTCGGGTGCGGCGGTCGGCGTCTCGGGCGTCGGCGTGACGAGCGCGTCGGCTTCATCCGCAATGGCCGCCTGCGCCGTGACGCGGCCCTCCTGTCGCAGTTGCCCGCGCGCCCGCTGCTCGGCGAGGTCGGCGGCGCGCGTCATAATCCGCTCGGCGACGTCGTCACCCAGCGTCGACAGTGCTTCTTCCAGCCACTCGTCCGCGGCCTCGGGGTCGGCGGCCATCCGCTCGGCGATCTGTTCAGCGATGAATTGTTCCCCCTGCTGCGGCGTCAGGCCGCGCTCGCGGACCTGACCCACGAGCTTGCGGACCCACATATGCTCCTGCCGGATGGCGGCATTGGCTTTGGCGTCAAAGTCCTGCGGGTTCAGCGCGGCGGCGGTGGCCGCGGCCGATCCTGGCGGGTGCTCACGCAGCACCGTTCGGATCAACTCGATGTCGGCGTCATGCCCGCGACCCTGAAGGAAGAAGTACGCGAGGCGCTCGCGCTCGCCCTCCAAGGTGTCGGCCCGCCCCTCAAGGGGGGTGGCGCTTGCCATGTTGTCGGCCGCCGCCTCGTCCACGTCACGGAGGAGCGCGAGCAAATCGCTTCGCTGGTCGCCCGGCGTGATGAGCGTGTCGGCTTCGTCGGGTGTGGTCGGCTTCGCCTGCGGCGTCGTGACGAGGTCCTCGGGCGTGCCGGAACGTACCTCGGGCACGGGCGTGCCCAACCCCTCGATCTTGCCCTTGCTGTTGTACTGGTCCAACAGCTTCGAGATTTGCGCCGGGTCGTTGTTGGCGAGCTTGCGAATCCGCGCGAAGAACGTCGCGGCGTCGGCCTCGCTGACGCTGCCAGATTCCCCGCGCGCCTTGAGGATCGAGTCGAAGCGGTCGGACTGGCTCGAGACGGTCAGTGCCCACTTCGTGACCGGGATCTTGACCCCCGTGGTGGCGGGCGGGGTCGGGTTGAGCAACTCGTCAATCTCGTCGCGCGCCACCTTCGCGTCGTGGGCCGCCTTGGTGTCGCCCGCGGCCTCGGCGGCGTCCATAGGCGCCACGGCAGGCGGGGGCTCACCCTCGGCCTTGGGCTGCTGCCCGGCCTCCCACGCGGCTTTCTGCTCGGGCGAGGCGAACTGATCGAAGCCCGCCTGGTCGCGCATGGTGCGGTTCAGTATCCGCGCCTGCTCGTCCCCGAACGGGACAAACGAGTTGAGGGGCGTCCCGTCGGGCCCGATCTCGGTGAGCGTGACGCCGTCGTGCCCGGCCTCCTGCATCTTGCGCACGTAGGCCTCGGCGCCGCCCGCCGCGTCAATCTCTGCGGCCAGCTTCTCGCGCGTGCCGACGTGGTAGGGGTTCTCGAGCGTGACCGCGGCGTCGTAGTCGATGGGCCCGAAGTGCGCCGTGTCGCTATCGGTGAACCAGTGGCCGATGTCGTTGCGGCCAGCACTCGCGCCCGCCTCGCGGCTGAACGTGTCGAACGGCCGGTACGACGAATGCCGCAGCCGGCGCTCGCCGGGCTTGAGGTCCACGGGGCCGCGCGGCGCGACGGTGCCCCCGCCAGTGGCGGCGGCGTCCTGCTCGTCGGCCTGGCGCAGCATCGCTTCGATGTCGTCCTCGGGCGCGGCGCCGCCCTGCGCGGCGTCGAGGTCGCGGGCGAGCGGGCCTTCGCCCAGGCCCTCGGCCGGCGCGGCGCGTCCCTGGCGCGCTTCGATGTCGGCGACGGCCATGTACGCCGACAGTTCGCCCGACTGCTGCAACCGGGCGAGTTCGCGGAAGGCGTCGGCGCCGTGCTCACGCTGGAGCTTCGCCATCGTGTTGCCGAGGCGGATCGTCGGGTCGGTCGTCGGATCGACCGTGCGACCCCCGCCGCCCTCGCCACTCGGCGCCACGGGCTCGGGGGGACCGCCGCCTGGTGGGACACCGCCGCCCTCGCCACCACCACCGGGCGGCAGGCCGCCGCCGTCGCCGCCTGCGCGCGTGGGCACCCACTGCGTGCCGGTCCACATCATCTCGCGGCCCATGACGTTGACCGTCTCGCCGGGCTGCGGGATGCCCGCGCGCCGTTCCTCGCCGACCTGGCCGAGTAGCTCGCGCATCAGCGGGTCCTCGTCGGCCGCGCCCGTCGTGATCTGCGAGGGCGGGAACTCGGGCGGCGTGAACTCGTCGCCGGGCAGGGGCTCGGCCGCCGCCGCCTCTGGTGGCTGTGTGAGGCCGGTGGAGGATTCCACCTCCGGTGCCGGTCGACGGCCGAGAACCATCTGGTCGGGCCCTGGTTGCGGCTTCCGCATCGGCGGCGCCACGGCGGCGGCCAAGTCGGGGAACGCCTCATAGAAGCGGTCCACGGGCAACGTGAACGGGTCCTTGGTGCCTTGGAACCGGATCGTGACGGTCGTGCCGTCCGACGACACCTTGAGCGGGGCACCGAAGTTGCCGCCCGCGAGGTTGAGTTGCTTGGCGACCTTCAGCGGCACGTCCACGCTGAACGGGCCGGGCCCGCCCGCGGTGAGCGGTGGGCCGGGCTCGAAGCTGACGTCGGTCTGCGGGCCCTGCTCGAGCGCCATCCGCTGCACGTCGGCCTGCATCGGGTCCGCTTGGCCCAGCAGTTCCTCGAGCGTCGGGTAGGCCGGCGGCGGCGTGAAGGGCTCGGCGCCCTCGGCCACGGGACTCCCGGCCGGGTAGCGGCCGGCGGGCAGTTCGGGCGGGCCCACGGGGGGCTCGGGTCCGTACATCGGGAACGGGCCTTCGGGCGGGGGCTGCGCGAGCGGGTACGGGCCCACAGGCGGTGGCTGCGTCAGCGGGTTCGGTGCCGTCGGCGGGACGTTCTCGTAGGCGTTGATGCCGGGCGCGGGATGCCGCGAGCGCGGCGCCGGGCCGCGGATCGTGCCGCCGTTGGGCTGACGGTTGATGTTGTCGCCCATGTTGGCCTGGTTGCGCTGCCACGACTCCATCTCGCGCTCGGCCCAATACGGCGTCTTTTCGGGCGGCTGCGCGGCCTTGAAAGCGTCGATCTGCTGACGGAGCACCGTGTCGGCTTCGCCCTTGAGCCGCTGGCTGCGCGCCGCGAGCGCCGGCACCGCGCCGACCGCCGCGCCGGCTGCGCCACCGATGCCGGTCCCCAGGCCGAGGTCCAGCGCCACGCCAGTCGGGTCCCACGGGTCGCCACCCTCGATGCCGCGTGTCACCGCGCCCTGTGCGACGTTGAGCGCGCCGCCTTCGGCCGCACCCGCGGCACCAGTCACCGCGGCCGGCGCCAGCCACTCGCCGGCCGTGTCGACAAGCCGCTTCGCCAGGCTGGTCCCCGTGCGCTCGGCGAGCTTGGACAAGGGGCCGACGTAGTTGTTGAGCCCGCCGAACGCGGTCGCGATACCCAGCCGCGCGCCCAGCTTGCCGATGTCCTGCCCGATGCCGGCACCGGGCGGCATCGTCTTGCCGTCGAGGTACGCAATGGACTCGAGGCCACTCGCAATCGCCTCGCCCCCGAACCCGGCCAGCGGGCCGCCGAAGCTGCTCGCGATGCGGATCGGCGTGGCGGCACTGTCGGCCAGCGCGCCGATGACGCCGACGTTCCGGTTCGGCTGCAACCGCTGCGCGTCCTCGAACGCGGCGGTGCGGGCCTGCGAGGCCTCGAGTTCGGCGAGCGTGCGGTTGGTGCGCTCGGGGTCGGCCGGCAGGCCGCCCGCGAACTCCTTGGTTTCCGCGAGCAGTTCATCCACGTCCCAAATGTCCTGGGGCTTCTGCGCGAGCTTGCGCTGGCGTAGGGCATCGAGAACCGGGGTGGTCGAGACGTAGGGTCGCGGCATGGGGGTGCCTTACTCGATCATCTTGTGCTTACGCATAATGTTGGCGGCCAGGTCGGGCGTGATGCCCATCTGGTCGGCGAACGCCTTCACCTTGGCGAAGCGCACGGCCTCCCGCTGCCGCGCGGCCGGGTCGGCGCCGGCCTGACCCGTCGGGGGGCCGGGCTGCGCGGCGGCGTCGAGGGTGCCAGGCTCATTGGGGCGCTGTCCGAAGCCCAACCCCTCCGTGATGCGCGTAATGCCCTCGTCGTACCGCTTGCGCTGGTCGGCGGCCGGGTCTACCGCGGGCCGCGCCCCGCGCCACGACGCGGGCAAGAACGGGGTCGCCATCGCCAGGCCCGGCAGGAAGCGGTACGGGTCTTGGGCGGGCTTGATCGCCGGTAAGGCCGACCGCGCCGCCTGGAGCGCCTCGATCCCCCGGCCGCCGGATTCGAGCCGCTGCGAGGCTTCGTCGCTCGCCGCCTGGATGCGCTCGGCTTCGATCCGGGCCGCCGCCTCGAGTTGCGCCGCGCGCACGTCCGCGTCGGCGCCGTAGACGTCGGCCTCCGCGCGTGCGACCGCGCCCTGCTGCCCGGCGTTCGCCAGCGCCAATTTCTGCGCCTCTTCGTTGCGCCGGATGCGCGCCACGTCGGGGTCGTTGTAGACGTCCACCTTACCGCGCGTCTCGAGCGCCGACACGGCGTTACCGCGCCGCTGCTGCTCGAGGGCGTCGGCCTCGGCGAGCGCGTAATCCATCTGGCGCTCTTCCTGCGCGAGCTCGAGGTTCTGCCCGATGCGGTTGGTGCGGTAGGTGCGGCCGGCGGCGTTCATCGCTTCACTGGCGGCCTCGCGGCCACTGCTGAAGCCGCGCTGCTGGATGGCGTTGAGGGCAGGGTCGCTGATGCTGTCGACCCGGTTGGTGAGCATCGGCGAGCCCCCGCCGCCGCCTTCGACGGCGATGCCGTACTCGTTGATGTCGACGGTGGGCCGCTTGCGCGCACGCAACGCGGCGATCCGGCTATTCCCCGCGCCGGTCGGGATGATTCCGTCCATCAGGTTTCTCCCTGTCCCAGCGGCGTTCGGCGCCGCGCCGCGCTTGCTCGCGGGCTTCCTCTGCGGTCCACTGTCGCGTCACCCCGAGGGCGTGCCCGATGCGACCCGCGTCAGCGGCTTTGCCGGGCAGCGTGAATCCGGGGCGCTTCGCCATCTCACCTCCGCGCGGTCAACGCTCCCATAGCGGTCGGCGCGGCCGGCGCGACCGCCGACATCTGTGGCTGCGCCTGCTGCGCGAGCATCATCTGCCGCTTCTGTTCGGCAAGCCACGCATCGCCTTCGGTCTGGATGCGCTGCTGTTCGCGGACACGGGCCGCTTCCGCCGCGGCGGCCTGCTGCGCCTTCGCCAGCGCGTCCCCCTTGCGCGCGTAGGACTGCGCACTCACGTCCTGGAGTTGGCGCCGGCCCTGTCCGGTCATTTCGGGCGCGGGCGGGGCGCCATAGTTGCCTTGGGTCTTGCCGCCACTCGCGGCGAGGTTCTTGAGCTTCATCGCGGTCTGCAACAACTGCACGTCGTTGCCGCCGCCGCGATTCAGCCAGCCCGGCGTCCCCGTGCCCGCGCTGATGGTGGGAATGCCGCCCATGCGGTTGTTCTGCTCGCGCTTCTTCTCGCGCTGATTCCACGCGGCTTTCGCGGCGGCGTTGTAGTCGCCACCCGCGTCCTCCGCGTAGCGTTGGACCATGCCCGCCGTGGGGTCGTCGTAGGCTTCGCCGAACTGCAAGGTATCGGCGCGACCCTGTAACGCCTGCAACGCACCGGGGAGGTTGAAGGCTGGCATGTCAGTAGCTCTTCGGCATGAACATGCCGAACAAGGACGGGATGCTCGAGAGCATCGGGTTCTGGTACGGGTTCAGGAGCGCGTTGTAGTCCTGCCCGCGCTGCTGGATGGCGCCCTGGTAGTCGCCCGACCGCACCCCGAGGTCCTGCCCCCGCTGCGTCAGGCCCGCCGCCAGGTTGCGGTCATCGATCTGGTCGTGCCGCGCCATCGCGTCGAGCGCCTGGTCGCGGACGACGTCGCCCAAGCCGCTCTGTGTCTGCGCGGTGATCTCGCGGGCGTCCTTGGCTTCGAGCCCGCTGTTCGCGCGCCCGCCCGCCGTGCTGCGATCCTTGAGCGCGGCCATCGCACCGCCGCCGATCTGCCCGATGCGTTCCTTGGCGCGGCCGAACTCGGCCTGCTCCGCGGCGGTGCGGTCGGCCATGAGGGTGGGCACCTCGCGCGGCGGCGCGGGGCCCGGCGACTCGCGGCCTATCGGCTGCTGGGGCCCGCCCATCACGCCGAACTGCTTCATCAGCGCCATGATGCGCTGCATGTTCAGGTCGACGATGTTGGTGCCTTCGCCGCCCGTCCAGTCGGTGCCGCCCCACGGATTCGCTTGCGGCGTGTAGGGGGTCGCCATCCCGGTTGGGTCGACGTCCCACGTCTTACCGGTGGGCGAGACGCCGGGGACCGGCGCGGTGCCGGGCGCCTGCCCGTAGCCGCCCGTCGGGTTCGCGCCGACGTTGGTGAATCCACCGGGATTGACCCCTCCGGTGGTCGTGCCGCCAGCCGGCGTCTGCCCAATCGGATTGGTCCGCAGTGGGGGCGCCGTCGGGGGCTGATAGGTGCCCCCCCAGCCTGACCCGGCGAAGCCTGGACGCTGGATGCCGTTGCCTGTGTAGCCCATGGATCACCTCGGAAAGCCGTGCTGAGTCTACGTGCTCACTGCTGTGAAGTCATCGACATAGACCGCGCCTGCGGTCCCTTGGCACTGCACGACCACCTCGAGGACGCCGTCGGCCGTGACCGCGGCGCTCTGCCCGGTGAGCGTTTCCCAGGTGTCGGCCGCCGCCGTCAGGGACGCCAACACCACGTCCACGGCGATGCCCATTGACCCGTTGGCGAGGAGCAGGAGCCGGGGCGCCATCGCGCCGTTATAGGCCGCACTCTTGCGGACCTTGGCGGTGAACGTGATCTGCTTGCTGCTCTCGACCGCGACCCCCATCGGCTGCGAGGAGAAGAGGCGCAGCGCGGCCTCGGGCGTCATCTTCATAGCCGGGCTCGTCTCGCCGACGGTGCCCGTCTCGTAGTCGATCTGGCCGTAGCCGAAGGTCCGGTGACTGTGGGCGCCATACACGCCGTCGCGCGACTGGATCGCCAGCGTGGAGCCGGGCTCGAGGGTGGCGGTGCTGATGTCGGTCGCGCCGCCGAACGTGCAGCCACTCACCGTGACGGCATACCGCGTGTTGGTGGTGGTGAAGGCAATGTCGGTCGTCGCCGCGATGCGCGTCCCGCCGATGGGGCTGAACACGCAGCCGTGGTAGTGGTAATTGCCCGCGCCGTTCTCGGCGCCCGTGTGCTCCACGCCGACCGTCTGCGCGAAGCCCGTCTCGTTGGCGAACACGCAGTCGAGCACCCGCACGTAGGCGTCATCGCACGTCATGCCGATGGTGCTGTTGCCGTAGCACTCGCACGCCTCGAACCCGAGGTCGAAGCTGTTGACGATGCCGACACCCGGCCCATTGTTGCGCCAGGACCAGAGGCGCGTGATGCGACACCCGATGTTGGCCGCGTTGATGAACAGGGCCCCGTTGGCGGCGGTGTTGTTGGAGAGCTCGCAGTCGGTGATCGTCAGTTCCACCGGACCATCGAGGCGGCACGAGCCAATGCCGGTGCCCGCGAAGCCCGAGATCCGCGTCCCCGTCATGGTCAGGGTGCTCAGGTTGCCGCCGCCGGCATTGATGTAGATCCCCGTCGAGGACGCGCGGCCATCCGCGATCAACGAGCAGCGCGTCAGGGTCCAGGTGTACGAGTTCGCGCTGGCGGCGGCAATGACAGCGCCGCCCGTGGTGGTCGAGGTATCCCACGTCACGCAATCGGTGAGGGTGACGGTGCCGGTGCTCGAGGCCGCGGGAAAGAACAGGTCGTCCTCGCAGCGGGCAAACGCGCAGAAGTCGAAGGTATGCGTGCCGCCCGTGACGAGATCGAACCCGGCCTTGCCGGCGGTGCCCGTGCCGATGTACTCAAACAGCGCCCACTCGCAATCGAGGTTCCCCGCCACGACGTTGATGTAGGCGGTCGCGGTCGTCGTGACCACCGTCATCCAGCAATTGCGCGAAATGTTGATGATGTCGGCCTGGACCTTGTCGGCCGCGCTGCCGTCCTTGGCCGTGACCAAGCCCGTCGTGAACGCGAGGCCCGTGCCGATGGCGTCGGCGTTCAGCGGGCGCTCTTCGGCGTCGGTGATGAGCCGCTTGGTGCCGCTGATCACGATGACGTTGGTGTTCTTCCACCCCGTGCTGTCGGCGGTCGTGAGCGAGGTCGCCAGCGCCGCCGCGTTGGCCGCCAACCGGGTCCGTGTGAACCCGGTCCCCCACGGGTCGCTGCCGCCGAACGTGAAGCCCGCGTAGGTCACGATCCCGAAGTCGCCATCGGCCGCGCAGTCAAATTCCCATTTGAACGACGTGCTCGGGGTCGCCTGGAGGTTGTTCGCCGACTCGAGCCAGAAATTCACGCACCCGGAGAGGCGGAACGCCGTCGCGCTCGCGGCCCGCGTCAGCGTCCCGCCCTTGGAGACGCCGAGGCTCGCCAAGGTGGTCGACGCGCTGCCGAAGTCGGTCGTCGTGGTGGTGTCGAGCGCCACGCTGCGATCTGTTTTGGTCGCCGCCGCCGTCCACTCGCCGCCGATGAACATGGAGTCGCCGGCCGCGGGCGCCTGCGTCGTCGTCGTGCGCAGCAAGCGGGAATGGTTGCCCGGCGTGCCGTTGTTGAACAGGTTCACCTGGCTTGCCACCGAGGTGTTGGCCTGCACGGTGTAGAGGGTCGCCGCGAGCAGCGTGACGGGCGCCCCGAACTTGAACATGAACCACCCGATGCTGCACCCGCGGTAGCCGTTGGACGGCGCCACGACGTCGTCGGGAATATCGCTGACGTTGATCGTGACCGAGGTCCCCGCGACCGCCACGCCGCCGGTCGCCAAGCGCACCGTGATCGTGCCGCTGGGGCTCAGGGCACGGCTGGCGATCTTGACGGCAACCCCGTCCACGGTGATCGCCCCGGGCGTGAACGTCGCGCTTGTGATGAACGCCACCGTGAGGGCGGTGTTGCCCGACTGCGAGTCGACCGACCCCGTGGCATCGCAGAGCCCCCACGTCGCGGCGGTCGTCCAGTTCCCGTCAGCGCGGCAGTGCAGGAGCGCCATGCGTCACCGTGAAGGTCGTATCGTCGAAGGTCAGCGGGCCGTCGCCCTCGAGCTTGAACGCCGCGCGCAAGTCCTCGAGGTTGGCTTCACAGCGGGCCCGCAGCCCGTCGGCCTGGTGTTGCGCGCCCTTGGCGCGGCGCACCGCTTCCTCCGCGTTGCGCAAGAGGCGGTACGACTCGGCCGAGAGGCTCACGACCCGGATCAAATGACGCTCCACGGCCGACCGTTCAGCCAGTAGCGCAAGCCGCCATTGGCGGCGCCGCCGCCCTCGGGGTCGGCCCACTTGATGCCCGCGTGTGTCGTCGAGTCGGCCGTGAGCACCTGGCCGTCGGTGCCGACCGGGAGCCGCTGCAACCCGTCGGCGCCGTACACCAAGAGGTCGCCCTTGGTGGTCAGGTAGTTTTCGATCTCGAACAGGCGCTTGTAGAGCACCTCGAACAACTCGTCGATGTCGTCGGCCTGCTCCCCGCGCTCGATGACGTGGAACTTGCCCTTCTGGACGCCGTTGTTGACGCCGCCGCTCATCGCCGCCCCAGGATGTTGACGGGCTCGATCTCAAAGCCGCGCAGTTCGACGTTCTGCTCCGCTTCGTCGTTGAGGAACTCCAACTGACAGACCCGGCCCGTCCCCAGCCGGCCCAGCCGATGCCGGTCGTAGTCGATCAAGGGGCAGTCGAGGTCACTGCGGATCGGGAGGGTCGCGGTGATGGTGCCGTTGGCCGGGGTCGCCGGCACGAGCGCGCCGATGTTGAACGTGAACGCCGTGCTCGAGGTCCGCACGATCTCCCAAATGCCGTTGTACTCCACCTCGGGGGTCGCGCCCGCGATGGTGACGGCCTGGCCACTGCCGAAGTGATGGGCGCCGTTGGTGACGACGGTCACGACGGCGCCGACGCGGTCCATCGACACGACCGACACGGCGCCCTGCGGCGCGTCGAGGTCGCCGACCCTGGCCTTGATGGTCAGGGTGCCGGTGCCTTCGACCTGATGGTGGATGGTGAGTTGCCCCCAAAACTTCTCGAGGTCGGGTTCGCCCTGGTGCATCGCGTTGGTAATGGCGCGCAGCGCAATGCTCTCGGACCCGTCGGCAAAGGTGCTGCGGTTCTTCAGCCACACGCCGCCGACGCTGCTGCCCACGGTGGGCCGCTGCCGCGCCGTGCTGTCCTCACTGATCTCGGCGCACGTCGGCGTGAACGCCTCGGTGCGGTGCGGGCCCAGCCACTCCCCGGTGACGAGGTCGAGCGACACCCAGCGATCGATCACGAGCGAGTCGGTCGAGCACAGGAACAACTCGTAGGTGTCGAGCTTCTGGTTGTAGTGCGCGAAGGACTGCTCGAGCAGGCTCAGGTTGAACACGCCGCCCTTGGCCGCCAGGGGCTCGTTGAACCACGTATGGACGCGGTCGATGCTCAGGTTGGTCAGCCGTCCGTCCCACTTGTAGACGCCGTCCTCGGCCAAGAAGTAGACGGTGTCGCGGATGACCACAATCGAGTCGGTCGCCCAAAAGCCGACGGTACTCGGGATGTCGGTGACGCCGAAGTCGTTGATGTCGTCGCCCGTGATCTTGTGCAGGCTGCGCCGCTTGCCGGCGAGCAATTCGTTCTTGCGCGGCGCCAGGCCCGTGATGCCGCTGAAGTCGGCCCCGTCGGCGCCCGCGACGAGGTAGTAATTCTCATTCCACCCGTACTGCACGCGGTTGCCGCAAAAGTGAATCCGGTCGGGGTAGAGGTCGGGCACGGCCCACAGCCGATCCTTCCACGTCGCAATGTGCATGAAGCGCGTCCCCTCGGTGGTCCCGTAGGCCGGGCCGAGGCTCTCTTCGACCGGGAAGATCGCCTGCGCTTCGTCGGTGACGTTGTCGGTGTAGGTGGTGGTGGCGTTGTCCCAAATGGTCGCGGTGAGGAAGTAGACGTCGCCGCCGCTCGAGGCCGTGCGGTAGATCCGCCGCGCGTTGACGCCGGGGTCGACGCTGACTTGGATGCCGGTGAGGCTGGCCTGGTCGACCGTCGTCGTGAGCGTGTTGCTGACGGCACTCAGGTCGCTCTCACTGATGACGACGTCACCTTCCATGATCGCGAACGTGTACTTCCAGGTGTAGTCGCCCGTGAGCACGCCGGCCGCGCCCAGCGCCGCGACACAGGCCGCGTTGGGGGCCCGCGGCTGCAACAGGCGCGTGATCACGTTGGCGTCGATCTGGATGTTGCGCGAGACGCCGTAGACGAGCACGAGGCGGCGATTGAGCACGGAGCCGCGCACCGGCAGGTAGCTCGAGACGGTGACGCCGGCCGGGACGGCGATCTCGATCTGCTCGGTCGCGTCCAGCGGGTTCAGCCGCCACAGCTTCGAGTCGACTTGGACCAGTGTGTAGGACGCCATCGCTCAGAGCGCGTAGAGGCGCACCATCCCGAAGGAGGTCAGGTCGGAGACGCCGCCCCCGCCCAGGAGGTTGAGGTTGCCGCCGCTGTCGTTGCGGACCCGCATGATGAGGTAGTCGCCCGCGACGAGGTTGATGAAGCCGACGCACGAGAACGTGGTCCCGAGGTTGCCGTCGCCCGTGGTTTTGTCGGGCGTCTCTTCCTGAATGCCGACGCGCGAGGTGGTGCCGTTCTTGTAGACGTAGGCCCCCAATCGCCCCCCGCTGGCGTTGCGGCCTTCCCACGACGCCGTGGCGATGAAGAAGTAGATGCCGTCGCCGCCCGGCGGCACGGTCAGCCGCTCGGTGTTGGTCACGGCGTCGTGCAGGTTGCCGACGTCGAAGTCCTCACTGTCGAACGTGACCGTCTCGATGGTCGCGGTCGCGGTGGCTTCACTGGCGCTTTTCCACACCTTGACGTACATGGGATCTCCTGGGACGATGGGCTCCCCGGTGTCGGGGTGGATCGGCAGCGGGGGCCGGATGCCGACGTTCATCAACGCGAGCACGCTCGCCGTCCCGACATCCTTGAACAGTTCCAACCCGAACCGCTTCTGGATGCCGCCCGCTTCCCCCAAGAGACTCTTCTGGACGTTCTGCCCGAACGTCAAGGCGCCGTCCGCGAGGTGCAGGGGCGAGACGACGACGTTGACGCCCTTGGCGCCCAGGTCGAAGCGTTTCTCCTTGCTCACCAGCGTTCCTCGAACATCGCAATGACGACGTTGTCCTCCTGCTCGTCACGGGGGGTGATCGAGACGAGGATGACGTCGATCTCCCGCTGGAACTGCTGCATCCGGCCGGCATCGGGCGCCGCGTCCCCGCGCTCGCGGCCCAGCGCGTAGGCGGCGGTCCAATGCACGAGCGCCTGATCGAGCTCGCCCGGCAGCGGCACGTTGTCGGTGGCGATGAGCTCGGCGCCGATGGTCGGGCGGTAGGCGAGCGCAAGCGTGATGGTGGCGCTGACGACCGGCGCGACGTAGATCGTGGGCGCGGCGACCGGCGCCCCCGCGCCCGTCACCGAGTAGTAGATGGTCCCCGGCTGGCTCGGGTTGTGGGCGAGCGTCTCGCGGCGCGCGTTCTGGAACTCGGCCCGCGTGTACTCGAGGCCGATGAAGTTGATCGGGTACGCGACCATGTCCACCGGCTCGAGTTGAAAGACGATGGCGAGGTTGGACGGCACGCTCGAGAGCGAGGTCGCGTTGGCCGCGAGGCTGACGCTGCTGTTGATGCTGAAGCTGTAGTTCTGATTGGTGAGGCTGATCTGGCGCCAGGCATCGCGGATGCCGCGGTTCATGTACCGCAGCAATTCCGCGTCCGACCAAAAGCGCGGGACCGCCTCATTGATGGCGTCCCGCGTCATGTTGAGGATCGTCTGGAGGGTGGTCGCCATCGGTCACGAGACTTCGCAGGTGATCTGCCCGTAGTCGTAGGTGGCGTCGGTCGAGGCCGCCCAACTGCCCGCCGTGGAGATGTTCAGCACGACGTAGGTGGTCCCTGAGCTGGCGGTGACGCGCCCGCTGCCGCGCGTGCCGTTGTCGATGTAGTAGTGCGTCCCTTCACAGATCCGCGCCCAGGTCAGCCCGCCCGTGCCGACGCGCAACTGCGCGTGCGCCACGCCCCCGACCGTGGTGGTGTTCAACTGCCAGGTCAGCGTGACGATGTTGCCGACGCGCATGGTCGCATGGGCGCCGACGTCGCCCGCGGCGAGCGTCCACGTCTGCGTGCCGCCGGCCGTGAAATTGCCGGCCGCAAAGGTGATGTCGGCGCTCGTGCCCACCGCGGCAAAGTTGGCCGCGTTGGGCAGGGTGATCACGCCGGCCGGGGTGATGCGGAAGTACGCCTTGCCATCGGACATGAGCTCGATGGGATTGGGCGCCCCGCCCCCCAGCCGGTAGACGGCGTCCTGCGTGACGGCCACGGCCGAGAACAGGGCCCACACCGCCACGAGGACCCCCAAGACCCCCAGCGGCGACTTCATCCGAGGTCAGCCGGCGTGATGCCCGCCGCTCCTGGCGTGAGCCGCTGGTACGCCTGGACCTGAATCAGCCCGGCTACGCCCGCGGTGCCCGACACCTCGAGGTGCTCGCCCGCGGGCAGCGCGTAGCCTTCCTCGAGGTCGATGAGAACGTGCTGGTCGCCCGCCGCGGCACTCGCCGGCAGGACGGCCGGAATGACCGTCGTGGTCGTCTGCGCGCGGAACGTGATCGCCTGCGCGGCGCTGGTCGTGACATGCACCGCGATCCGCTGGACGTAGATCGTGTGCTTGCTGTTGAGGCACGTAATCAACGGCGCGCGGTCGGGGTCGGTCGCGGCGGTCAGCGCGTAGGTGATCGTCTCGTCGCGGAACATGCGGCGGTATTCCGCCGCCTTCGCTGGATTCGCCATGCGCCACGCTCCTTACAAGGCGCCCGACTCGGCACCCATCAGCGGCCGGTAGACGAGCGTCACGCCTCCCACCATCGCATCGCCCGCGCCGGTCGTCACCCGCACCGTGACCTTGTCGCCCGCGGCAAACGTCGTCGCATTGGGCGCCAGGCTCGTCATGGTGTCGGCGGCGACGGGGTCGATGGTCGCCGGTAGGATGCTCGCGGCATTGTTGAACAGGTCCACGCGGGCACTGTCGTCGGCGTCGGTCAGCGTGGCGCAGTACACGTAGGCCGAGACGAGTTTGCCCGCGAAGGGGATGCGGTGCCCGCTCTGGATGACGGCGACGGCCGAGGCGCCGACGTCGATGGGGAGATAGACGGACTGCCAGCCCCCGGAACAGAGGGTCGGGTCGAGGTTCTGGTTATGAATCACCGTTGCGATCCTTTCGGCGTGTGGTCCCTACCACCGGTGAGGTCGGCGGCCACGGTCTACGGGTCCGTGGCCGCCTTGTCACCTTGCCGCGCGTTTTCCAGGGCCGCGCGGCGAGCCAGTTACGCCGCGCCGACGATAGCCCAGCCGGTCGCGGCATCGGCCACCAGCGTTTTGCTGGAGCCGTTGACGGTCGTGTGCGCGCCGATGGTGACGCCCGTGCCCATCAGGAGCCCGTTGGGGAACAGCAGGACGTACTCGCGCCCGCCCCCGCCCGTGCCCAGCAGCTTGACGACGATGTCGCCGTTGGCCGCGGCGGCGGTGGCGTGGTCGGACGCCTTGACCCACGAGTCGACGGTCGACGCGGTCGGCTTGCGCATGTAGACCGCGTAGAGCTTGCACGCGACGTCGGCGATGACCTTGTCGGCCGTCTCGAGGCCCGAGAAGTAGACCCACTGGAGGTCGGGATTGCCGGCGTGGTTGATGTGGTTCCAGAACCCCTTCAACAGTTCGGCGATGTGCCGGCCGCGCAGATCCGTGAACGTGCGCTGCTTGACGAGATTGGCGTTTTCGACGGTGAGGGCCATGCGGATTCTCCTTCAGGGCGGCGGCACGGGCCACGGCTCCTGATTCGTGCGTGGGACTACCTGCTGGCGGCGACGGGCGCCAGGCGGCGTGTGGGCGCCGCCCCCTTGCGTTCATTCATGTGGATGCGCGATCCGCGCAGCCGATCGATCACCCGGTAGCCGTGCCCCGCGATCTGACTGGCGCCATCGGCGATCTCGCGGTCGAGGCGCCGTGCGGCGTCGGCTTCCCGGTCGTCGAGGTGTCGCGCCACCGCGTCGGGGTCCTTGAACTGCCACTGGTCGAACTGTGGGATCTCCTGAAGCACGCGCTCCCAACTCATGTCGAGCGAGGTCGGCAGGACCGACTTCCACGGCGCCAGGCCATACGCGACAAGGATCGCGGTATCGGGGAAGCTCTGGATCACTTTCCAGATGTCGCGCGTGTGGGTCGTGCGCCGCGCCAGGCGGTAGCAGGGCTCGTGGGTGGACGGGAAGATGACGAGGTCGGCGTCGAGCGCGTGTAGCCCGGTCAGGAAGCTCGCGGGGGGCTCCTGCAAGTTGAACGGGTTGGCCGTGCGCACGTAGTTGCGCCGTGTCACCGACCGTACTCCGCGCTGCCGGCCATTTCGTCGCCCTGCATCCCAAACGGGTTGGCGATGCTGATCGACACCTGGGACCGGCCGCCGTCGGCCGCCCACTTGTTGCTGGTCTGTGGCGAGCGGCGCGACCCGGGAATGTGCTGATGTTCGACCGTCTGCCGGTTGAGCGGCAACAGGGAGCGGTCCACGAGCTCGATGGCCTCGTCGTCCTGTTCGGTGTGCTCGGTGGGATGGCCCCACTCGGGGACGCAACAGAGCGGTTCGAAGTCATTCGGGTTCTGCGGATTGAGCGTGCCCATCTTCGGGTTCTGCCGCATCGCCGCTTCGGCCGCGAAGTACGGCATCGGGTACAGCAACACGTCGCCGTGCGGGCCGTTGCCGACGTAGGTCACGATCTCCTTGCCGGTGCGCTTGTCCTTTTTGGGCTGGTCCAACTCGTCGAGGACGGGCACGGCTTTGAAGCCCGGCGGAATGACGTAGGGGTAGCCGTCCCACGTCGCGTTGAGCGGCTTGGTGGTGCGATTGAGCAAATGGACGATGCGGATGTTGCGGGCAAAGGACACGGCGAGACTCCCTGGAAGAACGCAAAACCGTGGGCCCGCCCGTCCGCTGCGAACGCAACAGGCGGGCCCCTCGGGTCGAACTAGCGGGTCGAACTAGCTCCCGGCCTCGCGGACCACGACCAACGACTGCCCTGTGATCGTGTCCAGCCGGAAGCTCTTAGAGGGACACCTGGCGTGATTCTGATACCGCTTGCGATACCACGCCTCGACCGCGTCCCGGCCCGTGCTGCCACTGCCGACGCGCGTGAACACGTTGCCGTCGGTGTCGAACCACGACCCCGGATCGGACACGTAGCGGACGCCTTCGACGCCTTTCTTGTCGAACCCGAACAGGGTCGCCAGGGCGTGCGTGCGGATGGCCTTGATCGGCACTCCACCGAACGGAATGTCGCCCTGCGTGAACGAGGTGGTGCCGGCGTCGGGCTTCTGCAAGTTGCTGCCCGAGTAGCGGCGATCCGGCTGCGTCAACGCGATCACGAGCCGGCGCACCGAGTGGTGCGCGGTCATCACGTCGATGATCCCGCCGAGGCGCTGGTCGACGACGTCGGCCACCTGCTGAAACAGATCTTCCGAGAGCGTCCCGGTGGACGACTTCACGTAGCTCTGATACTGCGTGTAGCTGGCGCGGTCGACGCCGAAGTAGTTCGCGCGGTAGGTGCCGTCGTCAAAGAGCGCCTGGAGCCCGTAGGCGGCGTGCTCGAACGAGGTGTCGAGAATGTCCGTCACCGACGAATTGGCGGCCTGCACCAAGTAGTCGTTGTCGGCCCACCCCGCGGGCGGCGCGGTGGTGAAGGTGACGGTAAAGCCATCGCTCGAGAGCGAGGCCACCTTGCGCACGCCAGATCGCAGCACGTTGGTCGCCGGATCGACGGCGCCGACGTACATGCCTGGCAGGAAGAAGCGATTGCCGAAATCATCGCCGGTGATCCCGCCCGGCGCATCGACGGTCATCGCCGCCGCGCCGCTCGGGGTGCTGTCGTCGATCAGCGCCAGGATGCCGCGGCCGTCGCCCGTGAAGCTGTACTCCTCCATCCGCGCGATGTCGTCGATGATGCGCGTCATCTCGTCGCGCCGCGCCGACCGGAAGGCGCCTTCCGACTTCATGGTGTCCTCCATGACTTCGGTGGTCATCCGCACCCGCGCCATGAGCTTGCGCTGGCCGATGCTGACCTTGACGGAGCCCTGCTGCCCGGCGTCGGCAAACGCGCCGTCCTCGCCGACCCACATGGGACTGATGTTGCGCGTGACGTGCGCGTTGTAGGTCACGTCGCTGCCCGCGAACTCCGCTTTTTCGAATTTGAACAAATCTGTCAGCGGGTACTTCCGATTGGTCATTTCCGCGACGTAGTTCTCGAATTTGGTCTTGTACAGTCCCGAGAGGTTTTGTGTGTCGGCCCCGGCCATGTGTCGGCTCCTTTAGGTCAGGAAAGGGTTACGCGCCTGCGCGTGACCGCTGGAGTTCGCCCCACGCTTCACCGAACACGTCGCGCTCACTGGCGGGGGTCTGCACCCGTGGCGCGGTTTGCGACGGAGTCGGGATCTGGCTCCCGCCCCCGCGTGGCAGGCCGGCGACGACCTGGCCGCGCTGCGCGACGGCCTGCTGGCCGGCACGGCGCGCGGGCTGGACGAACCGCGACCGGAAGAACTGCCCGAACTCATCGACGACGCGCAGATCGCCGGCCTCGTACCGCTGGAGCGCCTTGGCGTTCTGTGGCTGCGTCACCCACATTTGGAACTGGTCGCTGAGGAGGTTTTCGTCCTCGCGGTTGAGCGCGGTGGCATCGACGCCGTAGTCGGTGGCGTAGATGCCTTTGAGCTTGTCGACGGTGGCGTCGGCGTACTGCTCGTAGAACGCGGCGACGGTCTGCTGATGCTGGGGGGCAGCGGTGAGCAAGGCCTGCAACGCCTGCGCCTTGACCGGATCGTTGAGGGCCGCGAGCAACGGGCCCAACGTCGGGATGCGCTTGATCAACGTCTGCTCGAGCGCAATGTCCTTGGGATCGCGCGGCGGCGGCGGCTCGGCCTCGGGCGCCTGCGGCTGCAAGCGCGCGGCAATCGAGGCGAGCAACTGCGACTGCTGCGCCAGGAGCAACGCTTCGGCCGACGGCGCCACGGCGGGCGCCGCGGGCGTCTGTGTGGGCCTGGGGACGCGGGCCGGCGTCGTGTCCGCGGCCGGCGTGTCGCCCTGCGCCGTCATCGGCGCGAAGAGCGGGTTACTGGCTTCGGGAATGTCGGTGTCGGCCGGCGGCGCGGGCGCACTCGGCTGCTGCGGCTCGGCCGCAGGCGTCACACTCGACGGTGTGGAGCCGGTGACGTCACTCGGGACGTCGAAACTCGGAAATTCGTCAGGCATGGTGGACTCGACCCTGGTCGGATGAGGCCGCGGCGAGTCTGCAACCCTCGGCGCGGCGTGTCAATGTTGAGGCATTCACTCGGGCCCGTGATTCTGCGCGCCCTGCCCCGTGCCACTCGGGACACTGTCGGTATCGCCCCCTTCGCGGTTGCTGTGCCCGAGGTCGGACGTGCCGCCGCCTTTGGCCTGCGCTTCGGCCTGCTGTTGCTGCATGGCCTGCATCGCCATCCGCTGCTGATGTAATCCGATGAACGCATCGAGGGCGGCGCGCAGTTCGGGTCGCTGCGTGACGAGTTTCTGGATGCGGTCGCCGTTGGCCCACTTGATGTGCTCTTCGACGTGGACTTGGTCGCTGGTTTCGACCTGGGGCGTGCCCGGCATCGGGATCGACGGCTGCGGGGGCACCGGCATCGCCTGGCCGGTCATCGGGTCGGGCTGCGTCATCGGCTGGCCCGTCATCGGGTCGACCGCGGGCATGAACTGCACTTGGAGCGCCCACGCTTCCCACTCGGTCTGTTCGACGCGCGCCCGCCGCACATGCACGTCCAACGAGGGCATCAATTTGGCCTGGCCGAAGGTGTTGAGAATCTGGTAGCCGGTATCGGGGGCCTGCGGGTTGATGACCCCCAACTTGGTCAACTGCTCGATAGCGGCGCGCTGCCCGAGGTTGGTTTTCGGGACCTGCGATCCGTCCTCGATTTGGATGCTGACGGTGCCCGCCAGATCGGCGGCGCGGAACAACTGCAACGCGCGTTCGCCATTGGGGCCCGCGACCGACTCGAAGCGTTCCATCGGCCCATAGACGCGCTCGAGCTCGATCCACAACGCGAACAGGCGCGCGTAGGCGTCCCCGCGCTCCATCAGCACGGGCGTGAAGCGGCTCTGGCTCCGTTCCACCAACAACTGCAACGCGGAGAACGCTTCGACGCCGGTCGGCTTGCTGCCCTTGATGACGTCGTAGGTGCCGGTCAGCGATTCGATGTCATTGAGCAACTGGATGCGGAAGTTGACGAGGCTCGAGGGAATCTGCGAGCCCTCGATGCGCTCCGGTTTCGGGTTGTAGCCGGCGCCCGCAATCGGGTTGTACTGGAGCACCAGGCCGGGCTCGCCGGTCTTGCGCTTGGTGTCGGCGCCCTTGGGCTCGATCCACACCGGGTTGGACATCCGCAACGCCATCAACTGCATCAAGGAATCGAGTTGGTTGATCTGGTCGTTTTTCTGGCGCACCAGTTCAATCGGCGAGGACCCCCAAAAGCGCCCCTCGACGCGCTCGTAGGGCAGATGCACAAACGGCCACAACGCATCGCCCTGGAGCGTCGTGTAGGGCAGATCGCGCTCTTCCTGGCCGCCCTCGCCCAAGATCTTGATCGATCCCTGCGATCCGACGTAGCGGATGAACAGGCCGTTCTCGTAGGGGTCGCACGGCTTGAACCAGATCTCGGATTCGACCGTGCCGTCGGTCAAGCCGCCGCTGCCTTCGCCACTTTCGATGAAATTGCCGCTGTTGGTGTCCGACATCGTCGCCAACCGGCGCAAGGTCTGGATGCTGGCGTCCGAGGGGCTCTTTTCGAAGCCAAAGCCCTGTTTTTCGACCCATTTCTCGCCAAACGTGCGTCGGTAGTACCACGACGTGCGCCACCGCTTGCGAATACAGCCGGGCGCGTCGTCCATCGACGTGTAGGCGTCGGGGACGAAGAACTCGAACGGCGAGAGGATGTCGGTGCAGCCCTTGCCCTGCGCGAGCTTGCTCTGAATCGGCTGCCCGTCGGGCCCGAGGGCCGGTTCGAACATCATCGATCCGCAATTCGGGCATTTCTGGCCCGCCTCGACGATGGCCGAGGGCGCGAACACGCCCTGGCACATGCTGCACCGCTCGTGGGCAATCAGGATCACGCCGTGGCGCGCGTCGGGGTCCCACCACGGATGCAGGATGACGTTGCCGGTGTTGATCTGCCAGAAGTTGCTCCGCATCCACATGCGGCGCGCGTCGTGTTCGCGCTTGATCGGCTCTTCGAGCAGGTTGACGAGTTCGGCCGTCACCATGTCGATCTCGCGCGTGCCGGTGCCGCTGGCAAACTGCGACAGGTCGACGGTGGCAAAGACGCTGTTGATCGCCTCGTACACCTCGTTGACCTTGTTGGTGACGGGCTTGGGGACCCATTTCGCCAACCGCTTGTCGCGCCAGCCGCCCCGCGCGTCCTTGGTGATCCACTGCCGGCCACTGCGGTAGTACAGGTTCGCCGTCCACGTATCCTCGTGCTGCGTGCGGCCGGCGTTGGCCTCGTGCTCGAACTCTTCGATGAAATCGCGGATTTTGTCGTCGTCCTCGTAGGGCGAGGTAGCCCGCGGCGGGACGTTGGCGCCAGGAGCGCCGAACAGCGCCGCGCTCGCGGCGTCGAGGCCCGGCACCTCGGACGTGGGCGGCGGGGGGAACGCCAGTGTCGACATACGTCAGCCCTTCATTACGGAATCTCAGTGAACGGGTCTGTCGTGGGGGCGTCCTGGCGCGTCCCCTCGGGCGGCTCATTGAACAGGTCCGCGGCGGCCTTCAGCAAGTCCGCGGGATCGACCGGCTGGGCCGCGCGCTGCTCGTCGCGCCGGGCCCGCAACCGCGCGACGACGTCGCCCGCGCTCTGCCCGTCGGGAATGGGCACCCCGCCGACGACGCCGTTGGTGACAATCGGCCCCGGCGGCGGCGCGGCGCCCTGCCAGTCCAGCAGCGGCGTCGGATGCCGGTCCACCACGCCACTCTTGAGAAAGTCCACCAGGCTCCCGCGCTCGAGGGTCAGCCCGTTGATGTGCGCGACGGCCCACTCGGTCGTCGCCTGATAGGTCGCATTGTGGCGCTCGAGGGTGATCAACTGCGCCGCCACGCCGTGCGCCGCGCGTAACCGCTCGTGGGCGTCCTCGAGCAACCGGATCAACAACGCTTTTTCGGTCTGCGCGGCCTCGAGGTGCCGTTCGAGCCGCTGCACCCGATCCTCGGCCTCCACGACGAGCATCGACGCCGTCTTGCCCCCTCGCCGGCCGCCTGTGAACCACTCCATCGTCACCCCGTCAGGCGTAGAACTCGCTCAAATCGTCCCCGCCGCCGTAGCCTTCGCTGCCGAAGGCAATTGCCATGTCCATCGGGTTGCCCGTCTCGCGTTCTTCCTCGCGTTCGCGCGCCCATTGCCGCCGTTCGCGCTCCCAATCGCCGGGTTTGGGTTCGGACTCTACCAGATCGGCGACGACGTCCTTGTCGGGCAATTCGGGCCACGTCATCAGCGCGTACCGCAACGCATCGGGCAAATCGTCGTTGATCTTGATGACCTGTTCGGTCAGGAGCTCGCCCAACTTGTTCGCGTTCTCCTTCCACCGGTACGAGCGCAAATCCTTGAGCGTCTCGATGCAGCGGCTCTGCACAAACCACAGCTTGCGACTGTGCATCCAGCTCGAGACGCGCTGAATGCCCGCGACCACCGCGTTTTCGGCCGGCGTGAAGAACTCGCCCATCTGGCCGAACTCGATGATCGTTTGCGCCTGGCTGCGGTCAATCGCGCGACACAGGATGGTCAACGGGCGCTCGGGCGAGAAACTGTGCAAGATCTGCTGAATTTCGTGCCAGTGCTGCCCCAGCGATCGATACCGCTTCTTGTACTCGAACACCTGAATCAGCCCGTGCGTGGTCGGCACGAGCCCGACGACCGCAAACGGGTGATCCGCGCCGGGATCGACGCCCAAAATGATGCCCCGCGCGTGGTGAATCCGCGGCCATTCGGGGAGGAAGGCCTGGACCTGGCCGTCGGTCAATTCCTGCGACGGCGGTAACGCCGTGTCGTCGTAGACCTGGCCCGAGAAGGTGACGAAATCGGCTTCGAACTCCTGGCGCGCGAAAATCGGGTCCATCCGCCGCCGCCACGCCGCGACAATCTCCGGTTTCAGCAGCGGATTGTCGAGCGTTTTGTACTTGCAGGCCCACACGCCGGGATCGGACTCGGTGGCGGGAATCCAGAGGTCTTTCCAGCACCAATCGAAGCCATTGGGCGTGGTCGTGTGGATCGCCACGCCGTCGCGGTCGGCCAAGGCCGGCATCATCGTGTGCCAGGCCAACTGCGCGATCTTGCGCGACTCGTCGATCCACGCGAAATCCAGGCCCGGCCCGCGCGCTTTGTTGGGGTCCTCGAGCGAGCGGAACGCCAACCGCGTCTCGCCCTTGATGTAGAGCGTCTGGTGCTTCTCGCTCCAGTCCTGAATCCACCCCTTCGGGATCGCGTCAAACACCGCCGGCTTGACGAAGTCCTCGAGGTCGCCGTAGGTCGGCGCACACACCCACCCGAACTGCTTCGGCTTGCGCGCAATCAGCTTCGGGACCGCAATGCTGCCCGCGCGGGTTTTCCCGCCGCGTCGGCCCGCGAACAACGCTAACTGGGTAAACGACGGCCCGCCATCGGGCCGGGTCGCGGTCAACGCTTCGAAGAAGGCGTGCTGGTAGGGGTTGTACTGGAGTTTGACGGTGCCGTCGCCCCCCGCCAGGGTGCTAGACAAGCTCCCCGCCGCGTGGCGCCAGGTCCAGCCGATGCGCCTTGGGCACGCCCACCACGCCCTCGAGCTTGGGCGCGGTGCCGCCCACCGAAATCATCACGCCGTTGGCGTCGACAATCTGCACGTTCAACTGCGTGGGCAACCGGCCATCGACGACGTCGCCGCCGTTGCGCAACACCCCGACCCCGCGCAACGTCGCCAGGCCCGCCTCGAGGTTGTGCTGCTTGAGGTGCTCGTGCAACGTGTCGACCGCCATGTCGACCAAGTGGTCCTCGACAAAGGCCCGCGCCGCGTCGAGGGCCGGGAACGTCAGCTTGCGCGCCCGCCCCTCGGCCTGCCACGTCCGCAGCGTCCCGGTCGCCACCCCCAGCTTGCGCGCCACCCGCGCCAGCGGCAGCCCGTTGGCCCGGTACACCTGGACCGCCAGCAGCCGCTCGCGCAACTCCGCGTCGGTCAGCGCCGTGACCCCCGCAAAGTCGGCCACCGTCATCTGTGGCGGCTTGCGCAGCCCCTTCCGGTTGCCGGGGTCCACCGGGCCCCGCTCCCCGCGCTTGCTCTGGTTGAGTACCACCGAGGCCTGGCCCCCGACGCCGAACCGATGCTCCCGACTCCCCACCTTCCGCGGTAAGTCCCCCCCCCCCCCCCCCCCCCCACCCCCCCCCCCCCCCCCCCCCCCCCCCCCCCCCCCCCCCCCCCCCCCCCCCCCCCCCCCCCC
>Ga0210380_10000086_pt1 | contig 51223 bp, 80 predicted proteins | sample PLM4_5_coexredo_FD_155476 | JGI IMG/M metagenome (GOLD analysis project Ga0210380, IMG submission 155476) | Groundwater sediment microbial communities from an aquifer in East River, Colorado, USA - PLM4_5_coex redo | ecosystem: Environmental > Terrestrial > Soil > Riparian zone | place: USA...
ATCTTTTGTTGCAGCTGGCGATCGCCATGACCTGCGGCGGCCAGTGGCTGGGGCGCGAGGTGCTGCAGGGCCGGGTGATCTACTTCCCGATCGAGGATGATCTCGACGAGGTGCGTCGGCGCGAGAGCAAGATCACCGCGTTCATGGCCTCGAACGGGATCTACGAGCCGCGCGACCGGGAGTTGATGATCGTCCCGATGGTGGGCGAGGACGCCGTGCTCGGGGTCTATGACAGCCGCCGCGGCGTGGTGCAGCCGACTGGGGTGTTCGCCGCCATCGAGAAGCTGATCGCCGAGTTTCGGCCCACGCTGGTAATCGTCGGCAACCGGGTCAACATCTTCTCGGTCAACCAGAACGACGACGCCCACGCAGTGCAGAGTCTGCGGCTACTTTCGGGACTGTGCGCCCGGCACGAGACCGCGGTGCTGATGCCTGGTCATGTCAGCGTGACCGGGATGAACACCGGCTCGGGCACCTCGGGCTCGGTGCAGTGGTCGAACGGGGTGCGGCTGCGCGGGTACCTGCAGCGGCCCAAAGACGAGGAGACGGGCGCGGCCGACCCGGATCGGCGCGTGCTGCAGATCATGAAAACCAACTGGGGCCCGCCCGATCAAACGATCGAATTGAAGTGGAGCGAAGGGCTGTTCGTGGCCGACGGATTCAACATCACGCCACCGCAGCCGGAGCCGGGCGAGAGCACGGATCAGATGCGGGCGCGGATACGGCAAGAGACTGACGCCGCGGTCGAAGCCGAGTGCATGCGGATGATCAACAAGGCCATTGCAATGGGAATCCGGATGAGCCCGCAGCCGAAGAGCAACAACAATCCAGCGACAATTTTTTCGCGCGATGATCGATTCTCCGAGTGCAAGTACCGTGGGGTTAAGGGCGCCAAGCTGCTTAACATGGCGATCGGCCGGCTGTTCATGCGCGGATTGATCCGAGCGCAGCCTTACGGGGCGCCATCGGACAAGACGCAGGAGATCGTGCTGGCATCGCGCAACTAATACGTAGCTACAATCAATCTCTACACTTGTGCCAAAATCGTCCCTGGTCCGTTCACGGTATGCGTGGAGGGTAGGATTCGGGTGTAATTAATAAGAAAATTAAAAACCTTAATAGTTTCAATATTTATTGGCCTCCACGCATCAACTCCACGCATGCCTCGACGCATGCCTCGACGCATAGGGTGGTGTTTGATTCTTATCAAAGTGCTATGCGTGGAGGTGAGCATATATCAAAAATTGAAAAGCGATGAGATGTGCCTGATATATCGATGCCGACGAGGGCTCCACGCATGGCTCCACGCATAGGCTCCAGACCTCCGCCCTCCGGTCCTATATACTACGTATATGGGCGGGGCCCTCCTGAAGGTCGGGCCCCCGCCCTTGTGTGCGATCGATCCAGCGCTGTGGTCTTGAGGATGACATCGGGGCGGATCGGATTTTTGGATCAAACCCTTGCGCTGGCTACTTGACTTGGCGTAGGACTCGAGGCGGACGGACTGCGGATCATCTTCGGGACCTATGGCGTTCTGGGCGACGCTCGAGACCGAGAGTCAACGCGAATCAATCGTTCGGCTGCTGATCATGCGGACCGGCCGGGAGACCTACCTCCCGCGGATCAAACATCACGCACGAGTCACGCCGTTATTTCCTCGCTACTTGTTCGTCAAAATCGTCGACGACCGATGGTGGGAGGTTCGTTGGACCCCGCATGTGCTGCGGATCCTCACGTTCGGAGAATATCCTCAAGCTGACGTCAGGCTCGAAGCTGCGATCGCGATGATCAAAAAGCAGGAACGGGACGGTCTCGTGAAACTTCCGGCCGCGGTGGCTTTGCGCAGGGGCGCCCCGGTCCGGATCAAAAGCGGAAGTTTTGCAGGCCACATCGGTATTCACGACGGCATGAGCGGTAAGGATCGGCAACGGGTCCTGCTCAAGATGCTGGGTCAGACCGTCCCGGTCGAGCTGCCCACCACCGATTGCCAAGTGCTAGGGCTAGACGCAAACGCCCAGGTGCGCTACTAATCCTCATCCCACAAACCCCGGTTAAGCTGTTATTCGCACGCGGAAATCCCTGAATTGGGGACCTCCGTGAGTCGCAGCGCGCTGTCCAAAGCCTTGAAAAGACTGCGTTCGAAGCGCCGGAGTTTGTGGGAACTCTCGCCGACCGCTTCGATCATTGGGCGCCCGGCTGGTTCATCGTCCACCCAGCTTGGGCGCCCTTCCTCATCCCCGCAAACCGGTCCTGGTGCGTTTGCCGAGGGCGACCCTCATTGGGGTAGCCTCCCGCGGCAAAGTGAACCAGCGGGCTCCGTAGCTCCCTCCAGGTGTATTCACAGTTTTCGCAAATTCACAGTTTTCGCAAATTCACAGTTTTCGCAATTCATAGATTTCGCTTAGGGTGGGCGGATGGATCTGGCGCTGACTGAGGGCCGCAACGGCAAGGCGATCGCGCACCGGGCAGACTGTCCAGAGGTACGTGCGCTGGCGGCTGCGGGCCAGCCGGTCATGACGATGCTCGGTTGCGAGAAGCCGCTGCCGGCTGACGTGCCGCGGCATTCCTGCCTCGAACAGCCCGACCTGTTCGACTAGAATCACAGATTTCGCAAATTCATATTTTTCGCTAATTCACAGTTTTCGCAAATTCACAGATTTCGCTTAGCCTTCCAGGACCCGGCGCGCTGGCGACCTCCACGCGGTGGGCTCAAGGCGGAGCGGCGCCGGGCTGCTACGCGCAGGCCGGCGCCGACCGATCGAGGAGCGCAAGCGAGCTTGTTTGCGCTCAGGTTTTGTCGGGCACGCGCACGAAGTCAGCCTTAGGCTTGGCCGCCGACTTGGCCCAGCCTTTGCGCACCAGGCACTCGGCGCGGTAGGCGTTCCAGGCCGCGAGCCCGGGTGTGGCCTTGCGCTCGGCGCTCTCGCGCCATTCGGCGCCGCAGGTCCGCATCACGTCCGTGAACGTGATCTTGGGCGCGGCGGGCGCGGCGGGCGCGGCGGTCGGCGCCGGTGCTTCCTGCCCGGCGGCGGTGCCGAGCGAGAGCGCGACCAGGGCGGCCGCGAGGATGGTTTGTCGCATGGTGTCCGTGTCCTTTTCGGTTCGGTTCGGTTGTCGGGGTCCGGACCATCCGGCGCCCTCTGTTTTTCGGTTCGGTTCGGTTCGGTTCGGTTGTCGGGCCCGGACCATCCGGCGCCCTCTGTCGTTTCAGTATTGATAACGTATGCCTAGGTTCAAAAAGAGTCAAGAATTATTTTCGCAAACAAACAAATAAATTGCGAGCCGATAGGAAGCCCGTACGCGAGCGCAAAAAGCGGGGTTCACTACCCTAGCGGGGCGTCTCGAGAATCGCACCTGTGGCCACGCTAGCGGCTAGGCGCAAACAAAAAAAAAAGGCGCCCCGCGGGGCGCCTTCCGTGTAGTCGAGTTGAGTTGAGGCGGTTTAGTCTTGTTCGGTTAGCCCGTCGCAAAAGTCGCGCGTTACCGCCTCTAATTCCCCGTCGGTCGGTTCGACCGTCGAATAAACTACGGCTAGTAGTTTTTCGATAGCGACATAGGCGGGTCGCAACGTTTCGGGCAAGGTGTCGCGCGCTTCGGTATGGTCCATTAAGTCGCCCAAATTGTCCTCGCTGCAAACGTCTGTCGTGAACGCCGCGCGAACCTCGGAGGGCGCCGCAACCGCGGCCGCGATAGTCGCATCAATTGCCGCGTCGGTTTCGGTCGGTTCAGCTGAAAATGCGGGCGCCGCAAAAGCGAGCGCCGCAACGGTAGCGAGTAGAATCCGTTTCATGGTGTAGTCTCCTGGATTGTCGGGCCCTTCAAAAGCCCGCGGCGGGATTGCCGATCATGGCGCCCGTAGGCGCCATGGGCCGCAATCCGGTCTAGTGAAGCAACAAACCGAGCGCAATTAGCGCGCAAGCGCCTAATGCAATCGGTCCGATTCTCCACATCGCTCGAAAAATTAGAATGTTAAGATAGTTCCAAGCTGAACCGAGCACGAAAAGCCCCGCGGCCAGCAACATTACGAGTATTTCCGGGTTGGCGTTAAAATAGTGTTGCATTGTCCTATCTCTTGACTTTGTTTGTTTCCGGGAACCATTCCGACTTTAGAACGGGGTCGCCTATCGAGTCGGTTTCGCTGGTGTCCTCGCTTTCGCAGTCATAATCCCAAAGCTCGACTATGACTCCGGGCGGTATGTTCTGAATCTCTTGAACGATTCCGCCGGAAACGATAATCCGAATCCGTTTCATGATCGTGACTCCTTTCTGGTGTTGCTGATCAGTCACGGACGAATCCGGACCGATCGCGCTTTGCGTTTCCCTTGGCATAGAGCGCAATCACGGCGCCTTGAACGTCTAGAAAGCGCAAGTCGGTTTCGTCGCCATTTTCAACCGCGACTAGGTTCCCGCCGTTCAGGGCAAAGCCCGACGCGGTGTAACGGGCAACGGTCGCCTTGTCGCGAAACACCGCGGCAATGTTCATTCCGTTATCGTATGCCGCGCGCGCGGCCGCGTCGTTTCCGTCGGCAAGGCTGAACGTCAAGTGATAATTCGCCGGAATGTTTTTGCGGTTTTGAATCTTCGTGTAGTCATAAAACCGCACATTAGAAAACATCGCGAACACGTTCGGGAATCCTTCGACCGGAATCGTTTCCCATCTAATGTCGGAGGTACCGTTCAACCGGAATACTGGTGTAAAACCGTCGCGTTCAGCCATCCGAATTGCCTTGCCTATCTCTTTAACGAGAACCGACATGAACGCCGCGCGGTGTTCGAAAAAAGCGCGCGTGCGCATAATCCGCGCGGATTGAATCTCGTTTCGCTTGCCTGCCGCAACCGCGGCATAGGTCAAAAGCCCGCCCGCCGCGATTCCGCCGCGCCCCGCGGTGTTCAAGCAAGCTTCGCGGCAAGGGCCCGTTGACATCGGGCAAACGTTGAAGCCGCTTAGCGACGCGGGCGCCAAATGCAGGATAAATGTCCAATAACCGGCGCCGCGGCCCTTTTCGGTCTTCGGGTTGCCCGGAGTCAAAAGGCGAAAGCCGCGTGATCCTGAATTAAGTTCCATTTTCCGTCTCCTGGTGTCGCGAGCGGCTTCAACCGCCCTTCTGATCGTTAGTCGCTAATACGTATGCCTAGGTTCAAAAGGAAATGCAAGAATTATTTTCGCAAACAAACAAAAAAAAAAGCGCCCCGCGGGGCGCCCTCCTGGTTCAGATTCTGGTGATACATTCGGGCCCGAATCCCTGGTGAACCGAAGTCGGAACCGTAAGCTTGCGACCACAGCGGCCGCAACGGCCCTCGGTCCAAATTTCGAGTTGTTCTGGTAGGGTACCGCGAACCAGGGCGCGCCACGCCCAATCGAAGGCCTTAGCGGAGGGCGCGTCGCGGGAGACGTCACCAGGGCGCGGAACCTTGCGACCGAGCCAAAAAATGTCGCGCGAAATGCGACCTAAATATTTGTAGTCGGATTCGTTGTTTTGTCCGACCAAAAGCCCGACAAAATGGCAAAGCCCGTCGTCGCTAACGCTAATGCGATAGGTGAACCGGGCGCCGGTTTTCTTGCTAGCGAGGGTAACGGTCGCGTTACCAGCGCGCAAGAATTTGAGCGCGTCGGGCGCCGTCGTGAGCTGTCCGCGCATATCGGCGCCTTTGACGGGCGCCGGATCAGCGTCTAGGTTTATGTCGTGATCCAAGCCGGCGAAAATGTCGGAGTTATTGCACATTGCTCGAGTCTCCTGGTGTCGCGAGCGGCTTCAACCGCCCTTCTGAATCATTAGTCGCTAATATGTATGCCTAGGTTCAAAGGAAGAGTCAAATAAAAAAGGCGCCCCGCGGGGCGCCTTGTTGGAGTGATCCGGATCAGGAACGGGGCGGGCGCGCGTTGCGGCCCTTCGGAGTAACGGCGCCCGCCTTGTTCAGAAGGCCTTTACCGATCAAAGAGTCTTTGGCGACTTGCCATTGCTCGCGGGTCGGGAATTGCGGCGTTGAGTCGTCGCGGCGCCAAGGGTATTCCGCTTGAGTCTTGGCCATGGTGTAACGGTCTTGACCGTTATAGCTCGACTTGAAGGAACACGTTGCGCCTAACACAATCGACTCGTGCGCGCTCAATTCCGGCGCCGGCGCCGGTAGCAACGCCGCGGCGTTGTCCGGGTGCACATAGAACGTCAAGCCTAGATCCTTACCGCAAAAAAGCGAGTGTTCGACCACGGCAAAGCCGGGCTTTAACGTAATGTGCTGATCCTTGCGCGACGAATCCCAAGGCGCGGACATATTGTCCGACGCGGCAATGGCGTCACCAGTAGCGAGTTGCACAAATCGAAACGTGTTGCGGGTACCGCCGGACCATAGACCAGCGTCCGAAGGAATCGTGACTTGCGTCACCACTACGGCTTTGAACTTTTTGCCTGAATAATTGCCGCGCAATTGTGCGGGAACCATCGCGGCGTCAAGATAGATTGCATTCATATTTCCGTCTCCTGGTGTTGCGAGCGGCTTCAACCGCCCTTCTGAACATTAGTCGTCAATACGTATGCCTAGGTTCAAAGGAAGAGTCAAATAAAAAAGGCGCCCGAAGGCGCCTAATTCTTTCGCACTAGTCCGACCGTGACTCGGTCGCGGGCGATAAACCGAGCGGCGCCTATGTCCGCTAATATTTCGTCGCGCGCGTTCCACCACGCAAAGCGCTTATTGGGCGCCGCAACATAGTAGCAGCGGGATTCGCGAATCGTGGTTCCGTCGGGCTGATCCCAAAAGAGAGTCACGCGCCAAGTCTTAACCGTCGGAATGTTGCGAGACATGTCACGCGCCCTCTGCGTCGCTAATGTGCATCGCGGCGTCAATTGTTTGCTGATCAAATTCAACCCAATGATCAGAAGACCAACACCAGACGCCCCAAGCGTGCCGCGGACCGCGAATCTTCTTCGCTACGTAGTCGCGGTCAAATTTCGCGAGCGCGTGCGCCTCTTCTTTCGTCATGAGAATGGCCATTGTCGGAGTCTCCTGGTGTTGCGAGCGGCTTCAACCGCCCTTCTGAACATTAGTCGTTAATATGTATGCCTAGGTTCAAAGGAAGAGTCAAATAAAAAAGGCGCCCGAAGGCGCCTTTTATTACCGAGCCTTTCCGAAGGCCTTAACCGTGTCGCGGGTAATTTCCCAAGGCGCGTCATATTTCGGGACCATACGAATCGCCTCGGTTCGAATCGCTTCGATAATTTGGCAAGCGACCGAAGACTCGTAGTCGTTTGTTTCGCAAGCCTGATAATCGAAACACGAGCAACCGCTAAGGATCAGCCCGACAAGCTTGTGTTGCGGCAAGGTGTCGAGCGCGTCGAAATATTGGAACGTGTAATTTAGGGCGGTTTCACCATCGCGGCCCGGCGCCGTCGACTCGGTGTAATCGGGGTAGCGATGCAAAACCGAGCGCGTGTTTTCTAGCAGCAAAACGGTTCCGGTTTCGGTCGCATGCTCGGCAATGTCGACGGGGCGCCCGTCGACGAAATAGCGCAAGCGATGCGACACCGCGAAAGTCAAAAGCGCGTCAATATGTTCATGGGAAACAATGAAAGCGGACATTTTCGATTCTCCTGGTGTTTGCGGCTTCAACCGCGGTTGAACTTAGGCGAGCGCAACCGCGCGCAAGCCTAATTGACGAATGGCGTAACGGTCCGCGCGCATGACGCAGAACGAGAGCTGAAAACGGCCAAGACGAATGAACCGGATTCCGCCGACGCGCTTGTTGGAGTAGTTGAACATGTCACGCGACTCCTTCCACAAGCGCGCGCGTTTCGGCATTGTCCGAATAATCCGCTGCGACTTCCTCCGGACTATTACCCCAAACAAACCAAACGGACCCCACGACGCTGGTGTCGGCCTTGCGAAAGCGAACTGTGTCCGAGTCGGTTGATTGCAGCGCATCCATAATCCGCTTGCGATCTTTGGAACCCTTCACAACCCACACCTCGCCATCGTTGACGCTGACAAAGTATCCCTTGGCCAAGGCGCGATCGATAATCCGCATTGCCGCGGTTTTCTCTTGTTTCAACGTGTTCATGTTTCCGTCTCCTGGTGTTGCGAGCGGCTTCAACCGCCCTTCTGAACATTAGTCGTCAATACGTATGCCTAGGTTCAAAAGGAAATGCAAGAAAATTCGACACTGGGAATCCAATAAAATAGACTAGGCAAACCAGAGCTAAAGGGCCGGAACCGAGCCCGGTTCAGGGCAAGGGCCCGGAAAACTAGGGCTTAAACGGTACCACGGTACCAAATGACGGGCCGAATTGCCCGAACAAACCAAAATTAGCAGGCTAATAATGCCAAAAGGCGGAAGGCGCGCGGGGTCCGGGCGCCCCAAGGGCGCCGGTAAAGGCCATCGGGTCGTGGTCGAGAATCCCGACGGGCTAATGCCTATCGAATGGATGCTAGCGGTTATGCGCGACCCGCTAACCGAGCCGTTACGCCGCGACCGTATGGCGGAAATTGCGGCGCCCTATCTGCACTCGAGACTCGCCGCGGTGTCGGTTAGCGGCGAGGTGAAAGGAAGCACAACAAACACCACGAATAACACGGTTAACATCTTTGCGGTGCCGCGCGGCGCCGCGCTCAATTTGAAAGATGGAACGGTCGAAGTCGAAGGCATTGCGACCACGGACCTAGCAGCGCTTGAACCGTTCGAAGGTACGCCAGCGCTCGCGGATCAGAGCAACACGAATCAGGGCACGCAACCGCCCAAGGGTCCCTTGCCCGTTCATGGTGTCGACACTAGCAACGTTACACGACTCAAGCGACCGGGCGAGCCCGGCGCCATGGTGCAACGAGTCTTTGATGCGCTCGACCGGCGCGACACCAGCGACACCAGCGACTCGAGCGCGTGACATATGGGCGCCAATATGGGCAGGAAGACTCGAGCGCCTAATAGCGTAATGATATCAATGGGGCGACGCGGATAGCCTATCCGCACCGCGGCGCCGCTCGACCGGGCGCCGGTCGCGCTACGCGGGACACTAGCAGGGACACCAGCGCGGAAAGCCTAACAATAACAACACCTATAATTGCCTCAATAGAGCTATTGGGCCGATCGTACAACCGGAGCGATATAAAAAACCCGTTAGCTAATCTGCGGTTGTATCATTGGCGGCACGCCCTCTCTATGGTTTTCAAGCCTTAGATTTTTCACGAGATTTTTTAATTTTTTTTTTTTCCGCTAGGAATAAAATCAATGCGCCTGCCGATACCCGACGACTGCGGCCGTGTGGCCCGCGAGCTGATCGCGCACGGCTTAGACCCGAACGAGCATATCGAGTTCGTACGCAATGACGTCGTTTGCGTACACGGCACCGCCCGCGCCTTCGCCACCCGCACCGTGGTCGAGACCCCGAATGGTCCTCGCCACGCGCCCTACCGGCCCTTCGATCGCACGGCAATGGTGCGCCTGGGCCTGGCGGTGGACCCGCCGGTGCGTCCAAAGCGCCGGCCGGCAAGATTGATCGTCCAAGAGTAGAAACGCGCGTACGGGCTTCCCGTCGCCTCCAGGAACGCAATGCCTTCAAACGCGGAGAAGCGGGCTCTGATCTCGACCGCACTGAACGAGGCCTTGGCCACGCGGGTGATCCGGCTGTTCGAGGCGCTCGCCACCTCCGACGATCTCACGGCCGCGTTACCGCAATTTGCCCTGGGCATGGAACAAGCCATGGAAGCCTACGAGGCGGTTAACGACCCAAACGCCCCGTGGTGTGGCGGCCGCCGGCTGAACGTGTAATGCGGTTCCGGCCGGCGGACGACCCACGCAACACCGTCGATGACATTCCTGGGGTCACGACCGACAAGACTGAGCCCGGGACGCCGGTGGAATGGGAGGATAATCCTCTCTCCAACACCTTCGCCTGGGCAAGCTACCGGTTGGTCCCGGACTGGTGCCAGACCCCGGAGCATTTCACTTCGCGCTTCACGCAGTACCTGTTCACCGACTGTCCCTGCTGCCTGTTTTGGCGCGGATTGACCTTTGGTTATGTGGTCGGCGGTACCGTCGGAGTGATCGTCACAACGGTGGCTATGGTGGTGATTTTCTAATGGTCGCACTGGTGATGGGAGAGAACTTCACCCGCACGCTGTTCGCCAAGAACGTGCGGCACAAGGCCATGTACGGCGGCCGCGGCTCCGGCAAGACCTGGTCGATCGGCTCGTACCTGGTCTACACCGCCAACACCGAAAGGAAGCGCATCATCTGCGCTCGCCAGTTTCAGAACTCGATCCGGGACAGCTCCAAGGATCTGATCGAGCGCCGCATTCGCGACTTCGAGCTGGACCGGGAGTTCAGCGTCACCGATCGGGCCATCACCCATCGCAAAACCGGATCGGAGTTTCTGTTCATCGGGCTCGAGAGAAATATTGAATCCATCAGATCCCTTGAGGGCGCCGATATCGTCTGGATCGACGAGGCCCGCACCATCTCCAACCGCTCGATGGAAATTCTACTGCCCACCGTGCGCGCGCCGGGCTCGCAGCTGATCTGGTCCTGGAATCCTGAGGATCCTTTGGACCCGGTCGACGCCTACTTCCGCGCCGGCAAGCCGCCGCCCAACTCGGTGATCACGTTCGTCGATTATCACGACAATCCGTACTTCAAGCACACGACATTGCCGCACGAAATGGAGGTTCTAAAACGCGGAAATTTCAACAGATATCGCCACGTTTGGCTGGGAGAATACGATCTTTCGTACGATTCCAAGGTATTTTCCAATATTCGCGTCGGACGCATCGACGTGCCCTACGCGGTCCCGCCGCTCTACGGCATGGACTTCGGTTTCGGCAAGGACCCGAGCTTCGTGGTCAAGTGCTATCACCTGGAGAAGACCAAACAGATTTTCATCGCCGCGGAAGCGACCGGGCGGGTCGCGCTCGATATGCTGCCGGCGATGTTGCGCACCGTGATCGCCGACGATGGCGACCTGGTGAAGGCCGACGCCTCGCAGCCCGGCACCATCGAGTTTCTGCAGGCACGCGGCTTCAATATCCACGCCGCCCAGAAAGGGCCAGGCTCGGTCAAATCAGGAATCAACTTTCTGCAGGGCTACGAGATCATCATCGACCCGAATTGCGAGGCGATGCGCGAGGAAGCCCGCCTTTACAGTTGGATGACCGACAAGCTCACTGGGCGGGTCCTCTCCGCCCCAGTCGACGCCTACAATCACGGTTGGGATGCCGTGCGTTACGCCACTGAATCCGCCCAGGTCGAGAGCGCCATGGAGGGCGATAACAGCGGCGGCGTGCTCTCGCTGAAGATTTGGTGAATGCGCGCGTCGACGACCTTGAACGTGGGATACCATCCTCGCGAGAGAACCGCAGGTCGCCTTTCGTGCTCCGAGCCGCGCGCTACCCGAAGGAAAATGCCCTCGCGAGGTAGTTAATTAATTAATGTTCGATCACCGCTTAGCAGGCCGTAACTTCTACACCAGCCGGCGCCACTGGGCGGGGATATCAGCACGGGAGTGGCCGAGCCGGTACCGCGCCCCAGACGGCCATGCGGGCGACTTCAGGTCACCATCGCCGCCACCTTCGGTAGCCGCGGTAGTAGGGATAGTAGTAGCTGCGCCATCCGCACAGGCCTTGGATGAAGCCAATGATGCAGATGCCGAGCATCGGCCACCGGAGGCTGAGAACGACTAGGGAGAAGACGGTTGTCCCCGCGATGATCCAGGCCATCCCTTCGCCAAAGCTGGCTTGGCCGCGCGGTGCGGTGAGAATGAAAAGCACGACGACAGCCATCCAGACCAAGGAGAACATCTCGGATTTTGAAAGCGGCCGCCGGCTCCACGCATTTCTATAAGCTCTGAAGAATTGGCGCACGGTCAGTCCTCCTCGCGCCGGCGGCCGGCTTCGATCTGCGGCGCGTACATCTGCAGGGTTTCCATCAGCGCATCGAGATGTTCGATCTTGCGGATGGTCATCGAGATGTGCAGCTCGGTCGGATTGCTGCTGAAGGCGATATACGAGTCGCGTGGCAGCCGCGGTTGGCGCCTAGAAGGAACGTCGACTTGATCACGGACCTGTGTGGTTGGAACGGACGTACGGAAAGGGCCAAGCATTTTCATCGTTGTTCTCCTGGTTATGGCTGCTTCATCAGCCGGTATGATTAGTTGATATACGGGTTCAAAGAGAATTGCAACTGTTATTTTTTCGTTTATTTGCTAGTGCTGTATGGAGGCCGCCATGAACAAACGGTGGACGGCAGAAGAGCTGGCTTACCAGGCCAAGATTGACGAGGTGGTCGAGGACGAGCGCTTTCGCTATGAGCGTCAGATTCGCCGGCCGTTGACCGCCGCCGACAGCTTTCGCTTCGACATGTGGGTGGCCAACTATGAGGAGGGTGCCTGGCGACAGTTTTACGGGCCGCCCAAGTCGGTAGGAGCAAGGTCATGACCCAGGCGCAATTCGACAGCTTGCCGTATCCGGTGCAGCTGCGCTGGAAGAACGAGGTCGACGGGCTGCGACGGCCGTCACCGGATCTAATCGAGATCACCAATTGGTGTCTGTCGGGTGCCCAGCGGCCGGAGCCGCCGCCCGGCTTCTCGCATTTCTACATGCAATGAGACGCGATCGCTGTGACCATGGGTTCAGCGAGCCCGCCCTATGTCCAGTCTGCCTCCACTTTGATAAAATCGCGCAAGCGGAAGCGGCGGCGCAAGAGCGTGCAGCGGTGGCGCCGCCGGCAGCAGCAGAACCGAGTGAAGGGCTAGACGATGTGGTGGCAGGGCTGGGGCACGCCTAAGCAAGTCCGTGAGCGGCTGATGCTGACGTGTCCGTGTTGCAAGGGTAAACGTCACGTCAACCGAATTCACCACGATGATGCGACCAGCCGAACCGTGTTGACGCATGTGCGTTGTTCGCAATGTGATGGGACCGGGGAGATCGAGGAGCTTTAGCCATGGCTAAGCTGTCCGCGCGCTCTCGCAACAAGCTGTCGAGCAAGTCGTTCGCCCTGTCTGGGCGTCGCTACCCGATCCATGACCGGTCGCACGCCGCTAATGCTCTCGCGCGCTGCAGCAAACACTGCTCGCCGTCGCAGAAGGCGACGGTTCGCGGAAAGGTATGTGCTCGGTATCCTTCTCTTCCGAGCTGTAAGAAATAGGAGTGCACTGTGGGTTGTGGCTGTGGCGGCGGTAAATCGTTTTCTGGGCGCTCAGTATCGCGCGGCAGTTCGAGTCGTTCGATGGGAGCGCCGGTGAGCTTCAAGCCGGCGCCAGGCGCGCCGATGTCGCATGCGCCGCAGACGGCGCCACAGCACATCGTGCAATCGGCATCGTTGGCACAGCGTCGCGCGCAAACACGGCGAACGGTTTGACGTTCGCGCAGATTACCGACCAGATGTGCGGCACCTAATCGAGTTGCGGAACCTGCCCATCACGCGATCCCTCGATCTCGCGGCGACAGTGGGGGCGACCAGGGAAAGCAAGAGGGCACGGCCTAGGACCCCAGTCGCAGGGTAGGCACGGCCCTCATCCCGTTCATAGCTCTGACCGATGGACAAGCGGCCCCCATGGCGCTGCGCGATCTCCTATTCACCAAGAAAAAGCCTGACCGCCCGGTCTCGGATGAGCCCGAGAGCCCCATCTTTGTGATGGCCGGGCGCTCGGTTCGCTTGTTGCCGCCGGCCGCGGCGATGACAGCGGAAATCGCACAACGCAAAAGCCCGCAGCTCTACCGCATCACCAACTACGTCGCTTCGGCAGTGCAATCGGTGCCGTGGTTCTGTGAAAAGGACCCTGACGTCGTCGCCATGGAGCAGGCTGGTCCCGCCAAGATCAAGGCGATCAACGATCTGCTGAAGTACCCCAACGACACGTTCAACGCCAAGCAGTTGCAGTATTGGATCGCGATGAATCTGATGCTCTACGCCAGAGCGCATTTTAAGGTTGGCGTGTCCTCGTCCGGTATCCCTAACGGGATCTATACACTCGACGCCAAGCAAATGAGCGCCGTGCTCAATTCGCGTGGCACCGTCGATTACTACGAATATGGCAACGGGTTATCCAAGCAGAAATTGCTTACGCGCCGGGGTTCGGAGCTGAAAGGTGGTCTGGACGCCTACGGCGCCGAAATCAGCTTTCCCTCCCTCACCGGTCAGGTCGACTACAAGAGCAGTCCCGCGGCGATTGAGTGTATCGCCCAGCCGATTGCCATCATCCACGCGCTGATGCAGCGCGCGCTCGACACCGCCTCTGGTCATCCCAACGTCAAATACGTGATCTCGGCCGAGAAGACGCTGAACAAGAAACAGCAAGAGGCGCTGGAAAAGCATATGGCCGCGTCGGCGCCAGGCGAGGATGAATCGGGACAAGTGCTGTTTTTGTTCAACACGACTATCAAAGTGGACAAACTCGACAACCAGCTCGCCGACATCCATTCCAAGATTCCACTTGATGACATGACACGGCAGATTGCCGGCGTGTTTGGCGTACCGGTGCCGCTCCTTAGCCTGGGCTCGGCCGATGCTGCCAAGTACGCCGGCAACTACGTCGAGGCGCGGTTGGCGTTCTGGCAGGACACCATCCTGCCCTGCTACCTGGCGCCGATCGCCGCCGGCATGACGCAGGCGATCTGTCCGCCGGGCGCGCGCATCAGCTTCGATCTCGACGCCATCCCCGCGCTCTGGAAGGGCCGCGCCGAACTCGGCGAAACCCTGAGCAAGGTCACCTTCCTGACTGTGACCGAGAAGCGCGGAGTTCTCGACTTCGAGCCAACAACTGAAGAGCTGGACACGGCAAAACCGCCAGTACCCGCGCCAGCGCCGGCGCTGCCACCAGCGAGACCAACGAAGTCGGATGACGAGGATACCAAGGTGATTGACTTTCAAGGGAGGTCGTGATGGCCCGCAAGGATTGGAAAGCTGGCGACGTCCTCCAGCACGATATGAATTTTGAAACTCGGGTTGTTGCCGAGAAGCCTGACGGCTTCATCTCCGGCGTTGCCTCGTCACCGAAGGTCGACTGCTACGGTCACTGCGTCGTGCCGGGTGCATTCGATGCCGCTATCCGCAAGCGCGGCTTTAACGGCGGCACGGGTGGCATCCTTCTGCTCGCGCATCACGATGAGAAGCAGCCGATGGGCGTCATTCGCAGATTGGAGACGGTCGGCCAAAACCTGCAAATCGAGGCCGAACTTGCGATCAAGTCATCGCGCGTGCGCGATCTTTACGAGGAGACCAAGGTTGCCGGTGGTCTGAGTTTCTCAGTTGGCTTTCGACTCGAGGACTTTGAATTCACTGAGCAGAAGAATGCCGATGGCGAGGCCGAAGAAGTCTTCCTGATCAAACAGGGTGATTTACGCGAGGTCAGCATCGTGGCTTTTCCAGCCTGCGACGACGCCCGCATGCACGTCGTTAAGCAAGAGAATTCCGACGAGAACGTGAAGGCCTGGCTGATCGAAATGCAACAGGCACTCACCTCTCTGAAGGACGCAGATACTGTGGTCGAACTCGAACGAGCCCTTGCGGCCAAAGGGTTCGCCCACAGCAGGAACGAGGCGCACAAGTTCTTCGCTCTGATGAAGAGTTGCGCGCACTTGCTCCAAGACAAACCCGCCCATGCTGGTGGCGATGTCAAAGTCCCGCCGCATCCCTTGTTGGATGCTTCCATGTTGAAGCCGGTGCACGACCGGATCGCACAGGTCCTGTCACAACTCTAGCCGGCACATCCTCAAGGATTATTCCCATCATGAATATCCACCAGCGCAGTCTCAATTCGCGGCTAAAGGTTGGCACGTTCCTCACCAAGGAGGCGCCTCCTGACACCAAAGCGGCCGAGAAAATTCTCGAGCCGGTGATGCTGCAACTCGGCGAAATCTCCTCTGCTCTCGAAAAGGGCAAGAAGAGTGCCGAGGACCAGTACAAGGAGCTGTCCACCAACTTCGGCGGCATCAAAGCCGAAACTGACGAACTCAAGGCCACGGTGCTCAAGCACGCCACGACCTATAGCGAGCTGATCACGAATAACCAGAAGCTCGAATCCGCGCTCGACTTCGTCAAGAAGCAGCTCGACATGCCGCTGCTCAAAGGCGGCAAGGAGCTGGAAGAGAGCGACCGCAAGGCCGCAATCGAGTGTCAGAAGCGCGCGTTCTTGTTCAAGGGCGGCAGCGAAGACGACTTCAAGGAAGACCTCGACAATCTCGTCGATGTCAAAGCCTACCGCTCAGCGGTGCGCAAGATGGTGCGACTCGTCGGCATCGAGCCCAAGCGCAAGGTGATCGCCAGTCTCAACGAGTACGAGCGCAAGGCGTTCGAGGCATCCTCGCTCGACAGCGCGATCTTTGTGCCGGAGATGCTTGGCATTGAGTTAAACTGTCTCATCGACTGCGCCGGCATGACCGACCTCTACGGTCAGGTCAACGTGTCGAAGAGCACCTTCATGTATCCGCAGGTGCTCGATTACGGCGAGATCGGCAAGTATGACTGCGATGCCAAGTGCGACGCCGAGTACGGACCCGAGGGCAACATCACGTTTAAATCCGGTGCCGTGTCGGACTACCGCGGCGTGTTCTGCTTCCAGCGCAAGGTGCTCACCGAAGCCAACTACGACCTGTTGAACTTCATGTACACGTCAGTTCGGCGTGCGCAGACGATCGCACGCAACCGTGCGCTCATGGTCGGCTCTGGCATCAACGAGCCGCTTGGTTGGTTGACAGCGAACTGCTTCACCAAGCTCAAGACCACAACGACCGATTTCACCCATATCGATTTTCGGTTGCTGTACGGCTCAGCTCCGATCGAATACGGGCCGGTTACCGCGGTGATGCATCAAAACATGTTCGCGAATCTTGCCGCGCGGACGGACGCCAACGGTCGCTTTATCTTTGGCGACGGTCTCATGACTTACTCACCAAACGATGTGCGTGAGAACATCCGGATCAGCAATTGTCTGCCCGATCCGACCTACAACTTGACCAAGGGTACGGAGACTTCGCCGTTCATCACCGGCGACTTCCTCGTCGGCATCGGTTCATGGGCTTCGGCCTACTACGCCGTCAGCAAGCGCCCGCTGTGGATCGAGCAGTGGGAAGGGCAATCGACTGCATGGTGCGTAAAATATGTTTTTGGTGCGGAAGACGGCGGATTCACCGCCTGCTGCCCGGCCGCGCGCATCATCACGGTTGGTCCGTAATCCTTCCACCCCATCACTCACACAGAAGGATTCACGACCGTGAATATCAATGTTGCAAGTCAGAACCAGGGAGTGATCGCGTGGACCGGCACGGCAGCTCGTCCTATCGACATCCGCCATCACGTCCACTTCGCCTTCACTTTCGAGGCGACGGCAAACCTTGCCGCTGATGCTACCTTCAAGGTGCAGGCGGCACCGCCCAGCGATGCCGATCCGTGTGTCCCCGGCACGTTCTATGACGTGGAGGAGACGCTGACCTGTGCCGGGTGGGGGCAAGTCCCCGACCCGACCACTGGGTTCGTCATCCCGTCCGGGACCAAGAAGGGTGCAATCTGTACGGCAGCGCTGCCGTGTCGGCCGGACGCCTTTGTCCAGTTGGTCGGCACCGGGGCGGCGGCCGTGCTTGGGGTCGCCATTCTCGGCGGTCCGCGCTGAAACCACAGAGAGGCTGACGTAGCTGTTCGAAAGCGCAGCTACGTTTTGCCTCATCAGGAGTCTGAGAACATGAATCTCAACACAGCTTCCCAGAACCGAGGTGTGCTGGCGTGGCGGGCGATTACGGCGGTGAACCTCAATCCACCGATTGATGTTCGCCAACACGTCAACTTCAGCTTCACCTTCCACGTCGTCGCCGACATTGTTGCCGACGCCGTGTTCGAATTTGCTTCCGCGCCGCCGGATCCTGCGAATCCGTGCGCTCCGCTGTTGCCCCAGACCAAGGTCAAGGAGACGCTTACGTGCGTGGCTTCGTGGGGCGCAGTTGCGACGGAAGATGCCAGTCTTACTATTCCGGCGGGAACGAAAGCGGGTTCGCTATGTACGGCGGCGTTGCCGTGCAAGCCTGACGCTTTCATTCAAGTTGAGCCGGTTTCCGGCGACACCGGCAAGATCGAGGTTGTCGCTATTCTGAGCGGCCCCAGATAAATGCGGGTGCCGGTTGGAAAGACTTTGCGTGTTGGGCCTGGCGACGAAGTCCACGTCGTCGCCAGGTTACGTCCAGAGGCGACACTCGGTCGTCTCTTCGTGTTTGCTAAAGAGGGCCGGAACGAAACGTTCTCGCCCTATACGCCGATGGTGGATATTCTGGTCAATGGCCAGCCGCCGATACTGACGCCGCTGATGTTGCGGCTGAGCACACAGCAGCCGATGCGCGAGTTGCAGTTCAATGCCGACTTCGATGGTTACGTCAGAATTTTTCAAGAGGTCGACACCGCTAAGGATGCGTTAGCCAGGGTCAAACTGCAGCGCAAAATTTGTCCGTCTCTTGGTTGGCGTGATTGGTTGGTAAGGAGTTTGCCATGGCGGCCGATGAGCGTCTGATCGTTCGTGAAGGTACATCGCCGGCAACAGCTGATGGCGCATCACTGGGATGCATCATGCTGGTCTCTGGCGGCCACGACGATGAAATACAGTGGTTTGAATTTAAGACCAACTATATGTCGACGGCGATATATCGGGTCGAGTGGGAAATTGAGACCATGTTCGTTGTCATCCCAACAGAGACTGCGAACTGGTTGATCAAGAGCGGCTACGCGCGTCCGATGACAGTTCCCGAGGCACGCGCATATAACAACAGCCTCGAGAAAGAAGAGAGACCAAAGGAGACTGCATGATCGTGACCAGATGCACACCACCGTGTGCCCCGCAGGCGGCTCAAGCGCTCGCTTCGCCCGGCTGCTTCAAGTGTACGTAAACCTACTGAGCTAAGGCGCGGTCGCTCCCGCGCCTCCTTCTCTCTTAGCCGAGGACCACCGTCATGCTGGCTTTGACGATCGACAGCCCGATGCAGTCCGATGGCTGCGTGACTTGTTGCTGTGAAACAATCTCGCTTAAGCCGGGCGAGACGCAGCCGCTGTATCTCAACTATGCCGGTTGGGCAGCGCCGATCGCGCTGCGCGGACTGCATTGCGAGCCGACCGTCACGGTTGAGGAGAAGAAAACCTGTGATGTCATCACCACTGGCAATCTTCCTCCGGTTGCGTCGTCTGATACCGAGTTCGACGTCACGCCCAATACGCCGCTCACTGACGATCTCAAGACCTTCGTCGTTGATCCTGAAAGCGATGCGCTGACCTTTAAGCCGCTGCTGCTGTACGGCACGCAGCATGGCAAGTTCGACCTCAAGCCGGACGGCACCTTCACCTACACGCCGGTGCAGGGCTATGTCGGTCCTGACAATTGCTTCGTCTCGGTCAGCGACGGGCACAATCAGCCGGTGGTGTTCGAAGTCCTGTTCGGCGTCGGCATCCCCGCGGCTAACGTGGGTTCGACCTGGGATTTGACCGTGGGCAAGCCCATCGTCAATCAGCGTCTATACCTGGTGACCTTGCCGCTGACGGTGTCGCCGGCGGCGAGAACCTGCCAGATTTTCCGGCTTACCGTTCGTCAAGGCGCGCTCGATTGCGACTGCAACTGCTACTACCACGTCGACTGTGTCGATGTGCGGATCGTGCAATGCTGACTTTTGTCGTTGAGCCACCCAAGGATCGTTTTGCCTCGCCGTTACCGGTGGGGCACAAGGAGCCGTTGGATTGGTCGACGTTGCTATCGATCGAACTCATCCGACAGCATACCAAGACCGATGATGTCGCCGGCGTCTCTGACGAGATGCTGGACCTCTATCGCCGGGCCGCGGTCGAGGCTGCCGAACTCTATACCGGCGCGCTGCTGACCACGCAGATGACTGTCACCGAGCCGATCCAAGGACCGGCGCGGCCTAAATTTGGCAAGCTGACTTACAAGCACAAGCTCAAGTATCCGGTTGCTGATGGGCTCGTGCATCTCTACGGCAGCCAGAACGTTAACGCCAATCACGCCATTCGTGTACCGGCCAATACCCGCACCATCCATGTGCCGATCTGGACCGGCTTCATCGATCTGACGAATTGCTGCGATCCGTGCGCGTCGCATCACCTCAACATCGATATGATGGCCGCTTACAAGGCTGGCTACAAATGCCCAGACGATGTGCCCAAAGGCATTACGCTTGGCATGTTGCAGTTCGTTGCTTGGATTCTTGAGCACCCTGGCGACATTTTGCTCACCGTGCGTAACAAGGAAGACAACTCGACCAAGGGATTGATGGGTAGCAATAACATCGCGCTGGCGAGCGGCGCGATCGAGACTTGGCGGCAGTACGATCCCGAGGCGTTCTGATGACCATCGGAAAAACTGTCATCGCCGATCTGCGTCATCGCATCGTGTTGTGTACGATGCAGGACGTGGTCGAAGCTAACGGCACGATGGAGCTGACACGTAGAGAGGTGGTTGAGACCTGGGCGCGTATCCGACCATTCCTCACCTTCGGATCCAAAGGATCGTTTATCGGCACGCAGGGCTACACCATTCTCGATCCAAAGCTGCATCAGAGCCATTGGATCAGCATTCGCTTTCAGCACGACCTCGATATCAACAGCACCGCATGGGTGTACGAGGCTCGCCGCAAAGGGCTTCCGCGTTGGTACAAAGTTCTGGGCTCTACCGAGACTGAAGATCATCGCTGGACCGAAATCGCCGTGCACTTGTACGAGCGGGCTGAAGCTGCGCAACCCGTACAAAGTGATCTCTCACCAGTTCGGAGCAACGTCGCGCTCTGAAGTCGGACGGCCCGGCTGACAAAACCTGTCCTCCCGACAAACCAGACCGGGCCGTAAGGCTACCCAAACATGATCGAAATCAGTTTCCAGCCGTGGGGATATTTCCGCGCGGTCAAAGACAACTCGTCAATTCAGGCCTGGCTGGACGCGATCGGTGAAGCCGCCGAGGCAGCCTTTCGCGGCGGCATGGGTAGTTATCCGCCACCGTCGGCGCCAGGCGCTTGGCCCAACACGCGCAGCGGCGGGCTGATCGGTTCGATCGCACACGAGACTTCGTCCACCGAAATGACCATCGGCACGTCGATGGCCTATTCGGGCTTCCTCCGCCACGGCACGTCGCGGATGGCGCGCAGGAAAATGTCCGACAACGCACTGCAAGAGGGCATGAAGGCCGGCGCTGGTCGCCTTGGCCATTGGGTGCACTGGAGCAGATAATGACCGCGTACAATTCCATCGTCATCTCATCCGGTCACGGTTTGAAAATCCGTGGCGCCGCCGGCGATCCTTCAGGCTCACCGAGTGATCCCTATCTCGATGAGGTCGATGAGGCGCGTGCAGTGGTCGACGCCCTGGCGGAGGCGCTGGAAGGGCGTGGTGTTACTGTTGTTGTGTTCCACGACAACACTTCCACTACCCAGGACACGAATCTCTCGACGATAGTTGCGGCCCACAACAAGGAAGACCGGCAGCTCGATATTTCTTGCCACTTCAATGCTTACACGCAGGGCTCAAAGTGCATGGGCACAGAGATGCTCTATGTGAGCCAGGGCGCGCTGGCGGATGAGCTGTCCTACGCTGTCGCCCAAGCTGGTGGATTTATCGATCGTGGTCCGAAGAAAAATACCGGGCTGTATTTTCTCAATAACACCGAGATGCCAGCGGTGCTTCTCGAGATCTGCTTCTGTGATAGCTCCTGTGACACGAATCAATATCGGGAGAATTTCGACGCCATTATCGAGGCCCTGGCGACCGTGCTCGGCGGCGAGGGTGCGGTACGGCCGCCGGAGCCGATTCCACCCTGGCGACCAGAGCGTCCCGAGCGTCCTCAGCGTCCACCGCCGGTATCGGCTGAGCGCCCAACTTTGGGCAAGGGTGATTCCGGTAGCGATGTCATAGCGCTGCAAAAATCACTTGGCCTGCCTGCTGATGGTGATTTTGGCTCCGTGACTGAAAGCCAGGTCATCGCATTTCAACGTGCCACCGACTTGGCTGCCGACGGTATCGTCGGCGACAAGACTTGGGCTCATGTTGATGAACTCGATCGTCGCATGGCGCAAGGCGATAGCGGTTTGCCAAAAGGGCTCGCCGAGGAAGTGATCACGCTCGCTGAATCCTCTTCGCTGATGGAGTATGCCTGGCCTGATCGCGGGGTCGCGCCGCCTGGCTATATCCCTGGCATGGCGCTCTGTTACGCGCTCGCCGTGGTGAAATTAGAGCAAATCAATTCCGCCGCCATGGAGATGGGTGAGGCCGCCTCTGGTGATGAGGATGCTGACGCGCTGTCCTGGTACGAGAAAGAACTTGAGGACCTCGACCTCGACGTCTCCGACGACGGTCTAGAAACTTTGCGCGCGCTGTTTGTAGTCCTTACCGGGCTCGGCATGCGTGAATCATCTGGCCGCTACTGTGAGGGACGCGACATGTCGGCGGACAACGTCGCCGCTGATACCTGTGAGGCAGGCCTGTTCCAGATGTCCGCAAACATGCATTCCGCCTCTCCAGAAATGAAGAAGCTGTTCGATGTTTACTGGAAAGATCCTCAGGGCTTCTTGGACATTTTCCGCGAGGGCATTAACCCGACCGCGTCCAACCTTGACGTCTATGGTTCTGGAAAGGGCGCTTCTTTCCAGTGGCTCGGGAAGTTCTCTCCGGCCTTCGCAGCCTTTACCACCGCGATCGGTTTGCGCAAGCGCAAAGCCCATTGGGGCCCGATCCAGCGCAAAGAAGTGACACTTTCTCCGGCTGCGCGCGATCTGTTTAGGAAGATCGAAGCGCTCGTGGCGATGGTATGACCGATGAACGTCCAGTTCGCAAATCCACCGCCGCCGAAACCAGCGGTGGAGAAGGTTCGTTTTCTGCCGGCGCTGGCAGAAGCAATCACCGAATGGTTCCCCGAACTCGGCGGACGTGCGCTTGCTGTCAGCAACGCGCATATAACCAAATTGAATGTACCAACGTTGCCGCTGGTGATGGTGGCGTTCGCGCGCTCGGCCGGCGATCAGGCCGCGCGTAGTTATCATCCGACGTTCGAGCTGATTGATAAATTCGTTATTGAGTTCTGGCTGCAGCCGGAGCGCTACAAAAAAGCTAACGGCGCCGAGACACCGTTCTGGAGCTACTACGACTACGAAGCCATCCGCACCAAGCTCTTATCCAATCTAGGGCGTTGGGACACACCTGATGGCGAGCACATTTCCTTTCGGTATCTGACCATTGGCGCCGATGAACTCGCGGTCACGCTGTCATTTGGCTTCGACGCCACCAAGCAGTTCTGCCCGATCGATCCAGCACAAGGCGAACCCTTCGCCATCAGTTTCGATCTGTGCCCGCCGAAAAGTTGCTGCCCGCCGTGCATCGAAGAAATCGTGGAGAACGATAAATGCGACCCGTGTCCGTAAATTTTAAGCCGCCCAAGCAGAAAGACACTGAGAACTCTAACCAGAGGAGGGCCGACATGGCCAACATCTATGTCAAGTGTAAGCCCGGCCGTCGGCACTACTACGAGGGTCGCGTTATTCCAACAGACAAGTTCGTTCCGGTCGACGGTAACGATCCGCTGATCCAGCGGGCGATCCATCACTGGCACGACCTTGAGGTCGAGGGTGGTGAAGGCGAGGCGCCCAAGCCTGGCGACCCAATCCTCGACAACACCCTACCGCTCCCAGAAGGAGGCGCTCGTTCGGCGCAATCCGGGCGCAGACGCGCACGGCCTGACGACCCACCGCTGGCGCCCGAGCACCGGCAACCATCTACCCCGAGGGAGTGATCGGCTCGCGCCGCTCGTTCTCAAATCCACTCGCCACCCCGAAGGAGTGATCGACCATGTCGATTGACAGTCTACGAAGCGGCGCGATCGAGATCTGCTTCGATCCCAGCCTCAACGTCTATCCCAACAAGTGTCGCATTTTGATCGAAGGTCAGATGCTCGACACCGGCATCGCACAGGACGGCGTCTTGCTTAAGATGCCATCGCTGCGCGACGTCAATGAGCAGTTTGGTGAGGGCTCGGTCATCGCCGAAGGCCTCAAGACTGCGTTCATTTGCTGCGGCAACAACGCGCTCGACTTTTATGCACTGCCTCGCAAGGACGCATCCGTCGGTGCCACCCAGAAGGCTACGTACACACTGACCTTCACAGGCACGGCGACCACCTACGGTCGCGTCGACTTGTACCTGGGCGACGGGCGTTGGCGTACATCGGATCGGGTCGTGTTGGGTACCACGGCCGACGAAGTCGCCACGATCGTAGGAGATGCGTTAGCGCGCGAGCCTGGCCTGCCGTTCGAGGTCATGTCGAACGCCGGCGGTGTTATCACCATCCGTGCCAAGAACGCAGGCACGGTTGGTAATTGCCTTCAGGTTTACTACAACTGGCATGAACGGCGTGATTACGCTCCTAAGGGTATCGACTTTGCGTTTGCTCAGACCTTCGCTGGTCTGAACGAACCAGTGCAGCATCTCGATTACATCGCCCTGCTCGGCGAGTGCTGCTATTGCTGCATCGGGATGCTCTACGACGATACTCTCTGGCAGGATGCGATGATCGCGTACATCGCCAGTGCCTGGGATTGTAGCAAGCCACAATGCTTCGGCCACGGATACACGTACAATACTGGTACGCTTGGCGAGATCATGTCGTGCGACACAAACTCGGCCGAGGTCAGCCGTCTCGCGCATTGCTGCTCTGACCCCGCGATTGGTTGGATGAAGGTCGCTGCCTATGCTGCGCAGTCTTGCTGCTTGGCGGTTGACCATCCGGAAATGAACATCCAAGGGCCGGACTTTGGCATCCTGCGTTGTGTTCACATCCCGGAGAGCTGCTTCCAGTGCTTCACCTATGAGGAGCAGCAAATCCTGCAGGCCACCGGTTTCGTCGTGACCGTGCCATATCAAGGCGGCACCGGTCATCTGACCTCGCCGATGATCGTCAACGACAGCACCAACAACCGCTACGACGACGATATGCGGTTGAACTCGACCTGGTGGGATGTCAGCTCCCGCCGTCTCGCCGCGGTGACCGCCGATCAGATGGCGCTCGAACTCGGCAAGGTGCTTGGGCTCGGACTGTTCACCAAGAACACGACGATTCCTCCGGGCATCCGAGGCACCAACCCCAAGCTCATTCTCGGGATGATCCGCACTTGGGCGAAAGCTCACGTCGGCGTCTTGTTCAGTGAGTTCGACGACCTCGACAACGACATCCAGCTTCGCACCGATTTCGAAGTCGCTCCGCGATGCCAAGGTGTCTGCGGCAAGTTGTGGGTGAACTTTATCTATCGGCCACCGTGCCGCATCCGCAAGATCCACGTCAACGCCCAGCCGAGACTGCTGGACAACTGCTACTAACCCAACCCGCCGTCGAGTCATATCGATCGGCTAAAGGAGAACTTCAAATGGCAAACCCGACTCTTGCAATGATCGTCCCTATCGGCGGCACCGGCCCGGTTGATCCGGGTTGGGGTGGCGGTTGGGGCGGCAGCGGTCGTCCCGACAACTCGCTCCCTGGCGTTCCGGTCGACCCCGGCTTTGGCCAGGGACGGCCGCCGGTAGACCCCGGCTATGGTCGCCCCGGCTTCGGCGGTCGGCCAGACAACAGCCTGCCGATCGCTCCGGGTCATCCCGACATTGGTCTGCCGCCGCTGCCGGTCTATCCCAGCAACGGCTTGCCGTGGGCCCCGGTGCACCCGGATATCGGCCTGCCTGGTTATGGCCATCCTGACCAAGGCCTGCCTGGTCATGGCCATCCCGACCAAGGCCTTCCCGGCAGCGGCGCTCGGCCTGACCAAGGTCTTCCCGGTGCCCGTCCTGATCGTCCTAATCAAGGCCTTCCTCCCAGTGGGGCTCGTCCTGATCAAGGGCTTCCTCCCAGCGGCGCTCGCCCTGATCAAGGTCTTCCCGGCAGCGGCGGTCATCCCGACCAGGGCCTGCCTGGTAGCGGCGGTCATCCCGATCAAGGCCTGCCGGTGGCCGGATGGGTGCTCGCCTATGTGCCCCAATACGGTTGGATGTATATCCCGGTTGCGCGGGGAAGGAGTCCGATTGCCGTCTCTGGTAATAGGCCGGATCAGGAATTGCCGGAGACACCGGAGCCGAAACCGGCGTCGACGTCACCGCGTCGTTGATCACCACGGGGAGCCTTCGGGCTCCCCAATTTCCATTTGGGTTAGGAGATAACGGCGATGACCTGCACAAACCAAGTGGGCGTCAAGAATATCCTGCTCACTTTTAAAGATTGCGACACGGATGCCGTGTACGGCCCGATTTCGCATCACCTCGCGACCGACACACTGCCGACATGGCGGTTGTGCAACTACAACAACGAGCCTCTGCCATGGGGCTACGTCAAGCGCGTGCCAACCAATCCGGAGGTCGAGATCAACGTGATCCGCGACATCCGCATCCCGCTCTCGATGTACCAGGGCTGCTCTGACGTCACACTGCAGGTCGAGTACTACAATGGTCTCGTCTACTCTGCAGCGCGCGGCACTGGTACCGGTGACGAGAAGTCGGACACCCACGAAGTCGCGATGACCATCGTGTTCCGGATCATCGACGAAATGCTGCCTGAGGGCACGCTTGAGCCCAACGCGGACGAACTCTCGGCGACCTTCCCGGTCCCGTACGTTCCGCCAGGAGTGACCTAAGCCATGGCTGAAGCAGCTCAAGTTACAAAGCTTGAACCGCCGAAGTCACCGCCACCTGAGATGATTCCGATCTCCTTCCCGTTAGGAGATCGGATAATTGATGGTGCTGTGGTGAAGCCCGTGTCGTTTGCTGCGTACATGGGCTTCATCACAGAAGCACAGAACCTGACCTCTCCCAAAACCTGGGAGGGAAAGATCCGTCGTGTGCGAATGACCAAGCAGGTCACCTACTTCATGGCGACCGCTCCGGTTCAGATATCCATGACGGATGTGCTGCGTATGCCGATTAAGGCTGCGCGCGACATCGGAGCCAAGCTCGACGAGAACGAGGGCAAGGCCGGCAAGATCTCGCGTGCTGGCGACGGTATCGACAAGGCGATCATTTACGAACTCGGAACACCAATTCCAACGGGTCAGGGTAAGCCGCCGATTAACGAGCTTGAGTTTCTGGCCAAGACTTATGGTGACGTAGAAGATGTGCTGGCTGCATCGACTACGTTTGCGCAAGGTCTGCAACTGATTGAGAGCGTGGCCAAGCCGCTCGGTAGTAGCCTCAGTGCGCTGCCATCTTGGGCCGTGAATCAGATCATGTTTGCCGACGGCTTCACTATCGTTCGCGACGTGCTTCCGCATTTTCTCGGGTCGCCGCCGGAGTCGTAAATCGAGTGGACGAGTGGCGTTATTATTGCGCCTCGGCCGGCGATCCAAGATCTCTGTCCATTCCGCTGTTGACCCTGCGGGTCAACGGGTTTCTCAAAGTCCACCGGCAGGAAATGCGCAACCGCATCATTCTGGCCGGTGGCAAACCTAAATAGGCTTAGCCTTGGCTTCATTTGTTGAGCAGGCAACGCTTCGCGTCAAAGATGAATCGACCGCGCAGATCAACAAGATCAACGCGGCGCTGAAGAAACTATTTGCGACCGCGAACTCGCTCAAGTCCGTCAAGGTTGACATCAAGGTCAACGACAAGGGCATTACCCAGGCGATTGCTAACATCAATCGGCTCAAGTCCGCCATGCGCGGCTTGAGCAGCCAGACGGTTAACATTAAGGCCAATGCTGCCGGGCTATCCAGTGCGCTGCGGCAGGTTCAACAACTGCGCACCGCGGCAGCAAGACCAATCACTGTCAACACGGCGGCCAGGCAAGCGGCACGAACGCCGGTACAGCCTAGGGCGACTGCAGCACCACCACCTAGGGCGGCACCACCAGCACCACCAGCAAGGCGTCCGCCTGGCGCAGCGCCGGCACCGACTGGTGGGCGCGGTATTGGTGGCGGTGGTGGTGGTTATCTACGCGGACCGATTTCGGTCACCGGCAGTGTTGCAGTTACGAACATGGACGCGATGGCGAGTGCGATGGCACGCGCCACAGGACGCGCAGCACAGGAGGGCTACAGCCAGGTCGATACTGCCGACACCAAGATGGCATTGCGGCGGTTTCCGAAGGAGACACAAGACGCGATCAATCTCTCCGTTGATCAACTGCAGGAGGATGCTCGCAATCGTAGAAATCCAATGACGGGCCAAGGAGGAGTGTACTGGAATCGCGCGCAGCAGAAAAATCTGCTTGTTGAGTCTATGGGTCAAGCCGGTGGCGATGTCGCTGGCGCGTCTTTCTTGGTGCAGCAAGCGGAATCCTTGGCCAAGATCGGCCAGGGACAAGGGCAGAGTGGGCAGCAGGCATACGATAACGCGCTAGCCTTCATCAAGGCCGGCGAGCAGATGGGGCGCTTCCGTGATGCCGCGGGCAAGTTCGATTACGCCAGGGCGACGGAATACTTCGACACGATGCGTCAGGCGACCCGAGAAATTGGTCAGGAATTCACTGGCCAACGATGGCTCACGACCATTGGTACGGCGCAGCAATCAAAATACGGCCTTGACCCCAAAGGCATGATGACGATGGCGCTCGGCATGGAGGAGTCGGGCTCTAAATTCGCTACCGGTTTTAACGAGATCGTCAAGCAGTTCAGCGGCGCTCGTCTGGACAAGAGCAAGCTCGCAAATCTTGAGGCGCTTGGTCTGGTCGACAAAGGCATGGTGGATTCAAAGGGCAAGCCCTTTGCAAAAACCAAGGTGCCAACCTTGGACCAGCTCCGAGAGGTCATGACCAAGGGCGCGACCGACGAAGGAGAATTGCGCAAGAACGTGCACGGCTTTGTGCAGGATAAGATCCTTCCTGCGATGACAAGGCTGGGCCTAAACCCAAGAAGTGACGCAGACATCGGAAAGTTCGTTGGCAAGGTCACTAGTGGTAAAGGCTCCGATATTCTTTTCAATGTGATCAAACGCTCGACGGAGTGGGCGCAGGATATTGAGCGCGCCCTGAAGCGTCCCGGCGACATCGACAGCGGAGAACGAGACACCGAGGGATCTGGCCGACTTGCCGGTACGGCGCTCAGAAATCAGTTTGTGTCTACGCTGGGCGAAACCATCAACAAGATGGAGACCACATTCGTACCGCTCGCCTCTGGCATGGCCGAGAAGCTCAGCAAAGCATCCGAAGCCATCAGCAAAGGTGAATCACCGGATGCGCCTACGATGATGGCCGCCGCGGCGGCGGCGGTAGCGGCTGTTCCGATGTTAACCACGTTCGGCGCGGCGCAGGGTTTGCGCGCGACCTTGAGCGAAGATCCGGCGACATCATCGCTAGGTGCGGCTGGCACCTCGCTGAATACAGCCGGTGGCGCGTTGCTTTTTGCTGCCGGTGCGCTAGCGGCAGCGGCGGGCACGAAGTTACCTGGCTTAGGTGATGGGCTTGGTGGGCCTGATCGTGTGAAGCCGGGTCAGAAGCCTGGCGGACCCGATTTGAAAAAACCACCAACAGTGCCGGAACCGCCGGGAGGACCACCAAAAGGCGGACCACCAAAAGGCGGACCTGGCGGCAACTTAGGACGATTTTCGACTGCCCTCCGATGGTTGATGCGACCGGCAGCGCTCGCGGTAGGGGCCGTGACCGGTATCACCGCGGCAGCATTCTTGGCGATGTCGACCCAGCCGACGGGCGGCAAGAGCAATCAACCCGAATTTCAAAAGCTCAACGATTCTTTGGAGGAATTCAGCAAGATTCAGGGACGCTGGCAACAGGCCCAGCATGAAAAGGAACAGATCACCAAAGACCTGGCAAGTGGGAATATCAAACCGGGCGATGTCGAGGCTGCGAGAGCAAAACTGGCCGCTCTCAGTACCGAGCTTGCGACCCTGGAGCAACGAGCGGCAGCGGCTAAGCAGGCCATTGTGGACGCTGAAAAAACTCTAACGGAGCGGTCAGCCGTACAGGTGAAGGAAGACCAGAAGAAAGCGGAGATGGAAAAGCTGGCGAAGGACCGCGCCGAGCGAGCCCGAATGACCGAGTTAGAGCGCCAAGCTGCTAAGCGGCGCGAAGATGCAAAAAAGAGAGGCGAAGAGCAGCCTGACCCCAACAAGGTGTATCCGGAGCCGAAGCCGAGCACTGATCCAAGACTCATAAAAGCGGAGCAAGACGCAAAGGATCGGGCGCGGGCAGAACAAGCAGAAAGGGACCGGGCACAGGCAGAACGAGAAGCGCGCGCGAGAGAGCGCGAGCGGATGGAGCAGCAGGATCGGGATGAGGAGGCGCGGGGTCGGGAGGAAGCGGAAAAGCCTGATGAGAAACAGCAAGCAACAATTGATGTCGCCGATAAATTGATGGCTGCCGCGCCTGGAATCGGTGCCGCGATTGCAGCTCCGATCATTGCTGTCGGCCCGCAAATCGGCGCAGGGATGACGGAGCCGCTCGCAAACGCGGCTGCAAGTTTTCAAAGCGCGTTTAGTGAGGTGGGTTCACAGATGACTGCGGCCGGTGCCGCACTCGCTGCAGGCGGACAACAGGCCGCTTCCACAATCCAAGCCGGAGCGTCGGCTGCAGGCAGCGCTTATGGCGCGGCAGCTGCGGCCAAAATTGCGTCAGCGGTCGCGAATGTGAACATCAACGTGAATCACACCGGTAGCGGTGGTGGCGCCGGTGGTAGTCCCGGCCCGGCAAAAGAAGCCCAGTAAATGTCGGAACATAACTGCGCCATCGGCAAAGACTATGTCCCGGCATCATTCAAAGGTGTCGGCTTTCAATGCAAAGAGGTTGACGTCGAAGGTGGTCGCCGCGGCGCCGAAGGTGAATTTCCGTTCGGTGAAATCACCGCCTACGCCGATCTCGGTCGTAAGATCCAAGTCTATCATCTCACCGCGGTGTTTCGTGCAGATGATCACGTCTTCGACAGCCACTCGCTGTTTCAGGCTTGCCAGTCGCCGGGCCCGGGTCCGCTGGTGCATCCGACTCGCGGCACTGTTCTGGCCGCTTGTCGCTCGGTCAAAGTTAAGGACAATCTCGAAGAGGCCGGCGAAACCACTGTTGAGATGGAGTTCGTTGAGGCCAATGGCATCGGCGTCAGCGGTCCAACCTCCGGCCCCGGCTTCGCCTCGCTCTATGGCATTATCATCAGCCCGCTCAATGATATTTCGCGGGAAGCATTTCTGGCGGAATACACACCCAAGTTGGTGGCGCAGCCGTGGCGTGTTGACGTTATCAATCGCGCCCAGAGCCTGGTCGCTGCCGTTGCCCAGGTGACAGTTCACACTCTGACTGCGCAGTCATCGACTAATGAGTGGCGCGCCGCGCTAGCCATGGAGGATGTGGCCGAGGACGACGGGCTCGCCTCCGATCCGGAGAAAGTCGAGGAGGCGCTGTTCACTGGCTTCAAGTTTATCTCCAGCAAGATCCAGGACGCCGACGGCCGCTATAAGATTTTCCGCAGCCTGGTGAACTTCGCCTCGTTCACGTCATATCATCCAGTGCACGTTGCGCAGACCAGCGAAGAGGCGGTGCTCAGTCGTCATCGCCTTCTCAGCGCCATCGGCATGGCGGAAGCGGCAATGGGCCGGAAGTACCGGCACCTCGGTGAGGGCCTGGCGGCGATGGAGGAAGTCCTCAAGGTGTTCGAGGACGAGGCCAGGATCGCCTACGACGAATGCAACAACGGGCTCTTCCTGGAGATCAAGCGCTACGCGGTCGAATTCAGCAAGATGATGCACGATATGACCTACCGGCTGCCGGGTCGGGTCATCGTCGATTATAGCGGTGGCGTGCATCCGCTGATCGCGTCGTATGTCCTCTACAAGGACGCCAAGCGCCATCGTGAGCTTGAGCAGACCAATATCGTCGACGCCAACGGGCGCTTCCAACAACTTGTGGTCGGGTTGACGCCAGGTGGTCCTGCCGCCGGCGGACATGTCCGCATTTTCCCGATCCAACCAGCCTACATCCCGAGATGAAACCGGTTGTTATTACCTGCGGCGGCGGGCCGATCGAAACTTGGACGGAGATGACGCTCAATCGCAAGAAAGAGAATCTAACTGGTCAATTATCGGTCACCATCTTTGCCGGAGCCGCGCCGAGCAAGCCAATCCTGGTGGCGGCAAAAGCTGGCGCTCCTATCCAAGTCTACATCGCAGGTCAGCTAGCGTTCACTGGCTACGTCGACGCGCGCACCGGCACCGGCGCGCATACCGGCGACAAGGGAACGGCAGACAGTTCTGGCGGACAGGAGACCGAAGGCACGAGCGGCGAGGGTGGCGGCTCGATGAGCGTCAACATCGGCCCAAACGAATACACGGTTAAAATCGTGGCACGCGGTAAGACCAGACGGTTGGTCGATAGTTCGCACCAGCATCCGACCACAAACATGATGAAGCCGACCACGAAAGATGTGGTCCAGAAGTTGGTGGAGCCGTTCAAGACTCAGGTCGAATGGCTTGGACAAGTGATCAAGCTCGACAAGGTGCGTTTTCGTGACGGCGCCCGCGTGGTTGACGAACTCAACCGGGTCCAGAACGAAAATTGCTACTTCATGTATGAGACGCGCGACGGAAAATTACGGGTCACGGATGGCGTCGGTCCTGGAGGTGGTGGTGATGCACTCATCCTTGGCTACAACATTCTACGATTTTCTGCTGAACAGTCAGACGATAAAGCCAAGAGCAAGGTCAAAGCCAAGGGCCAACGCACCGAGAAGAAAAAATGGGGTGAGGAAGCCCTGCTTAAAACCTACAAAGAAGTAAAGGACTCCTGGGTCAAGGACTTCGTGCCGCACACCGTGCAGCATAACGGCGATGCCACTGACATGGAGTTGGAGCGACGCGCACGGTTCGAAATGAACAAGCGCAGCTCCGAAAGTAAGAAGATCACGATCGAGGTGTTTCATGTGCAGTCGCCATCCGGCGCGCCGTGGGACATCGGGAATGTCCATTATGTTGAGGTGCCACCCGAAGGCATCTTCGACATGTTCGAGTGCATCGATCTGACCTATCACGTCGATGCCCACAAGGAACTCAAGACCACACTGATCCTCTCGCCACCTCCATCCAGTGGAGGTGGCGGCAGTAGTCCTGGTGGCAGCGGCGTCGGCTACGGGTTGGACAAGATCGATTTTAATACCGGTCGTGCGCGCCGCGCGCAGGCCGGGATCGAGCTGAAGCCAGACGAATATCCGCAGCCGTGGTGCCCGCCGATGCTCAGCGAGCTGCCGCAGATGACGTTGGTCGAGGCCCAAGCCAAAGGCGTCACCGAGGATTACGAGAAGGATGACAAGAACGAGCGCGATGCACCGCTGATGCTGCCACCTTGGTTTGAGGATCAATGAAATGACGACGTACACGCATTATCGCGAGTCCAAGCGCGACCAGCAGGACCACATCGAGCGCCACGTCTGGGGAGAGCAAAAATACGTCAAGGGCGCCGGCTCCATCATCAAGGTGCGCGGCACCGATACCAAGGATGAAGAGACCGCGGTCACTGTGGTCGGCTCCGGCACCTCGTTTAATCTGAAGAAGGATCATAACGCCGAGGTGTTCGAACTCTCCGGCGGAGCAGACACCACACTCAAGTTGGCGATCCTGACCATCCCGCGCGACAAGCAGCGCAGATGGAAGGAGGAGCACGGCGGCGTGCAGAATCCGCTCGACGACGAGTGGGCGCTCGATTTCGGCAAGGAGAAAGCGCACATCACCAAGAAGGAATTTGCCGTCGGCAAGGATGGCGAGTTTGAAATCACCAAGGACAAGAACGTCTACTTCCGGCTCGATGGCGACAAAAAGTTCATCATCGATGGCGAGTTGATCGTCAACAAACTGATCAAGACGCCGCAGATTGTGCAGGGCAAAGAGAAGCCGCCGGGCTTCCAAGGCAACGAGCAGGCCGAGGCCAGCGATGATGACAGCAGCGGTGGCGGCGGTGGTAGCAGCGTGGCTTCGGCATCGTTCGAAGCGGAAGCGCCGCGCGATGTGATGGGCGACGTCGTCGAGGCCATCCGCGCTCTGAAGAACGCACTGTCCTGGTTGCCGGAAAACCTGCCGACCGAGGTGCGCGCGGAGTTCACCAGCCTACAGACAGCGATAGGCGAGGCCACCCATGGATGACGCCTCTTGCTTAGATAAAGACGTAGGTCGTCGTCGCATTTTCTGGACCACCAGGCCAGAAGCCTGCGGTGATCACGATATGTGCGGCTATCAGTGTGCAATCCCCGGCCTCGAGTATGTTTATATACAGGATGAGGTGACCCGCGCCGAGATTGGTCGGACCATTTCGAACGACGAGTGGGTGCGCGGCCTGATTCTCAACGTGCTCAACACGCGGGCGCGCAACGATCGGCCCTGCCCGAGCCCAGCCTCGGTGTACGGCCACTGGTCAGAATCCTTCTTTCGTGAAGGTGAATGGTTCTATATCGGCTCGACGTTGTGGAACGCCGCGGAGAAGCTATACGCCCGCTGTCAAGATGCGGTGAAGGCGATCGAGGCGGCCATCCGCGCTGACATGGGTAAGTTGATTGCCCAAGGCATTATCCAATCGGTCGTGGTGCACGCGGTCTATCACCGACAAAGCCACGTTGATGTCGTGATCGACACCGTGACGTCGACCGGCCGAACCCGCATCGATCTATCTGGTGCGTTCGTTTCTGAGTCCTGGATATGGCGCTAGACCAATGGCATGCGTCATTCTCCGACCCGAACCGCAGGTGCTGTTCGACCGCTTGCGAAATTCGTTTTCCAACACCGTTCTCGGTGGTGGGAAAGTCATCCCTGAGTCCAATGAATGGTACGTCATCGCCAATGACTACGCCGCGGCCGAGCAGTTTTACGCCGTGGCGGATCAGATGTGGCGGGAGCGCAACCCCGAGACGGCATGCTGCGAAAATCTTTACATCATGGCAGCGCAGCACGGGGTGTTCCCGCGGCCACCGGCACATGCCGAGGGCTACGCCAAGCTAACCGGCGTGCCGCATACTCCGGTGCCGGCCTACTTTGAGGTCAGCACTACGCTCGGCATCTTTGTTTCCACCGGCTCGATCCCGCTGGAGTTGTCAGAGCAGGGTGAGGTCATTGTTCGCATCCGGGCGATGACACCGGGTCCGCAGATGAACGCAGGCGGTACCGTCACCGAAGGTACGCTGACCACCGCAGCGCCGAACATCGATGCAACAGTGCAGATATGCGGCGGGCAATTCTGTGGTGGAGCGGAAGAGGAAGACTGCGAAACATTCCGCAAGCGCTATCTCAACCGGCTCGCCTACCACCCTCGCGCCACCATGGCGTGGATCAAAGAAAAATTTCTCGAGTTTCCATGCGCGACCAGGGTGTGCATCCGCGAGGGCTCGTGCTGCCGCTGCAATCCGGATTGTGAGTGCAGCCAGGATTGTGGTTGTAAAAATTGCGGAAACAACATGAATTTTTACGTGATGTTCGACACCGCGTTTCCTTGCGGCATTCCTCCGCAGAACATTGTCGACGACATCACCAAATGGATGTTTGGCGAGCACCAGGGCTACGGCGAGGGCCAGGTCGAGATCGGTGTCTGCGGCCAGGTGTTCATGCCCAAGCCGTTACCGGTGAACGTCATCATCGACATCGCCGGCTGTCCGAGCGTGGCGCAGAAGCAGCTGATCGAGAATGACATCCGCGCGCTATTCCAGCGGATCTGCCCGTCGATACCACTGTGCGCCAAGCAGATCGAGCTGATCATCGCAGCTGTGATCGGCGCCGAGATCAACGCCGCGGCCCGGTTCGAGATACCAGGCTACGAGGACAAGAAGCCGCCGTATCCCCGCGAGCTGGTCTACATCAATGAGGGTTGCTGCATTGAGCCGGAGTGCGACGTCCTGCCGTGCATCAACGAGGTGAGCTTCAACTTACCGCAGACCGGACTACCCTGCTGATGACCGACACCTATGAATATATGGAGCGGCTCGGCATCGAGAATGTGCTGACCGCCGACGGTTGCCAGGACGTCAAGCATAACGATTGGTACTATTGCTGCGCACCACCGCTGTGCGGAAATGACCTCTGCTGCACGTTCGTCAATTTCTTCCAGCTACTGCCGTCCGGGCCACTGTGGGACCATTGGAAGCGCAAGGCGATCGAGTACTTCCAGGTCAGCGACGACGTCTCGCAATGTCCGCTGGTCAAAGATCCAAACTGCCCGTCGCTGATCTTGCATTCGATCTATACCGTGTTGAAGCTGCGATCTTACGTCCACGGTCCGCTCTGGGTCGCGCTGCGTGAGTCAAATCCCTATACCGCCATCACAACTATCGACAATCACTTGGAACAGTTGAAGTGGGAAGACTGCTATCTGCAGCATTGCCGCGCCGTTCTGCTCGGTGACATCACGCCGTACGAGATCCACACTGAGTGCGGACCAGTCTTTTGCCCGCCCGGATTTTCCGATGAGCTTCTCTGTGCGATCAAGCGCAACATTGCGATCGCGCTGACTAGGGCGCAGATGGGCGTGATCAAGAACCTGTGCGGGCTGAACTGGGTGATCGAGCCGCTCGGGGCGAAGCTCACTGCGAAATATCCGCCGCATCCGGATCAGAGTCCACCGCTCAATCCGCTCGAACCTTGCGACTCTCCGTGCGACCGGAGCGAGATCGCGTTCGAGATTTGCTACACGCAGGATTGGATCTACGGTTGCGATGACGGCGACGTCTGCACGACGCAAGAACTGCCGCCAAAGATCCAAGCTTACTGGGATCGAGCTTGCGATACCGCTGCTGGACTACCGGCGCGGATTTGGCCTGGGGTTCTCGCGGCGGAATGTATCGTTCGCTCGATGCTTCCATCGAACTGCCCTAACAACATCTTCAGGTGCTGCTGATGGCTACGAGCACAGGCATTCTCCCTAGTCTCGTTACCGGCGGTGCAGTCGTCTATCGCGATGCTGCCGGCGTCGCGCTCAATCCTGTTGACGTCACCAATGCCTATGCGCCGCCGCCAACCTTCATCTCGACGTGTGAACTTACGGCGCTGCCGACGACCTGCGAAGCGCGAATCGAGCCGGGGCAGATCAACGCCATCGTTTCTGAATTGATCGCGCTTGCCGAATGCTTTGACCCGAACGGTCCGTGGAATTGCGCCTCAGTACAGAACCTGTGCACGGCCTTCACTTGGTGGGCGGCGAATGGCCAGCACATAAACGTGCAGCCGCCGGAACTGGCTGGTGACGGTAGCGCGGCGGACCCAGTTAGACTCGTCGAAGTCGACGGTGGGGAATACTTCTGATGGCACAGAAAATTCGAATCCATCGTACGGCAGCACCGAACAAGCCACCGACCAATCTTGATCCAGGTGAACTTTCCATCGAGATGCGCAACCCCACTCGGCTGTGGGTTGGCGTGCCGACAGATATTGATCCCTCTGGCAAGAAACTGTTGCTCGACGTCACTGCGGTTCACGCCGCAACTGCGGCTACTACGCAAGAGCCACCGTCTAACCCGAATCAGGGCGCACTTTGGTACGAGACTGACACCGGAATTCTTTGGCTATATTATGATGATGGAAATACTCAGCAGTGGGTCCAAGTCAACGGCGTAAGCGTCACTGGCGGCGGCATCCCACTCGGAAACGTCGTCGGCCCGATCACGGCGGCTGCTGGTAACGTCGCGCTCTTCGCTGATACGTCGGGTAAAGTTCTGCTGGACGGTGGCCCAGCAGCGTCCGGCAATGTTGTCGGTCCGGCGTCGTCTGTCGCAGATCATATTGCGGTATTCGCCGGCGCGACCGGTAAGGTGCTCAAGGACAGCGGCGTGGTGCCGGTCCTGTTTGCGGCCGGCACCGCGATGATATTCGCGAATGCGGCTGCACCGGTCGGGTGGACGAAACGCACCGACGTCAACAATAAAGCTCTGCGCGTCATTACTGGAACAACTGGCGGTGCGTTGGCCGGTTCTGTTGCGTTCTCGACGCTGTTTGGCAGGACCGGTACCGATACAACTACGCTAGTGGCTGCAACGGTCCCGCAGACCTATGCGGGTGTACTCGGTGTTAACAAGGCTGGTTCAAGTAGTCCGCCGATATCGTCCGTTTCCAGTGATTCATTCTGGGGCGGCGGTACCGATTATGAATTCAGCTTCACCAAGTACATCTATAACAACGGTGCCGGCCTTGCGCACAGCCACAACATTGATATGCGCGTCGCTTACGTCGACGTCATCATCGCAACAAAGGACTGAGTCAATGGCGCACTACACCGTCATGAACGTAGACAACATGGTTGGCGTCAATTCCGAGTTTCGCCCGGTCGATTGCTCCAGCCTGCCGTCCTACTTCCATGCGCTGCAATGGTACGGCAACTCCACGCCGCCCTACGGTGAGATCGAGTACGCCACCGATGCACAAGGCAGGAAGATGCCGAACACGCGCTTCTCCGACTTCACGCCGTATCAGTATCTGATCGACGCCTGGAACGCTTACGTCCCGCCAGAAACACAGATGACGCCGAAGCCATGAGCAAGCCTCCGATCGCCGATAAGGGCACGATTTGCCCGCTGCACAAGCAGGACGTTTCCAAGGTCTGTCACAAGTGTCCTTGGTACATTCTCGTGCGCGGCAAGCACCCGCAGTCGGAGGAGCACATCGACCAATGGGGCTGCGCCGTGCAGTTCCTGCCGATGCTGCTGATCGAGGGCGCGCAGCAGAGCCGCCAGACCGGCGCTGCGGTCGAGAGCTTCCGCAACGTATTCGCCGAAGCTGGAAACAATATGCTTTCGCTGATGCACGGTGGCGGCAGCAGCGGCGGTGGCGTTCCGCTGCCGCGACAGATCAAGTGAGGCGATAATGGTCGCGATTGATTTTCCCGCCTCCCCGGCACTCGGCCAAGAGTTCATAGCGGCCGGCATCCGGTATGCGTGGAATGGCTACGGCTGGGTTGTCGTCCCTGCGGCTGCAGATTCGGGCGAAACGTGGGTGCTGATCAGCGGCGACACGATGTACGGCGACCTGATCATCCACAAAGGCGATCCGCGATTCACGGTAAACAAGAATGGGTCCGGCGAGCTAGCCGCGCTCATCGGTCAGACCAACAGTTTAATGCGATGGCAGATCGATCTCGGCGATCGGACTGTGGAAGCAGGCGGTAACAGCGGCTCCGACTTTGTCATCGAGGCCTATAACGACAGCGGCATTCTCTCGAGCACGCCAATCCGGATTAATCGCTCGACCGGGCTAGTCACTGTTGTAGCTGATCCTGTTGTGCCGCTTGGCGTGGCGACCAAACAGTATGTCGACAACAATTCTGGAGTGAAACTAGCGACGGCGGCGGAAGCGCGTGCTGGCACAATTGACACCAAGGCCATCTCGCCTCTGACACATACCAAATCTCATACGCCAGCATTTCGTGGGGTGAGCAGCGGGATGTACGTGGGAGTTAATTCGTACACTGCGATCACCAACTTCGCAGAAGATTTAGACACGGACAATCGCTTTAACAGCACCTACTTTCAACCGAACGTACCGGGTTGGTACGAGATCGGCGGCATGATTAGCATTCCTACGATCGGAGCGAACTACGTCGGATGCATGATTTGGTTGAACGGCAACCCGACGATTTATAACCAGATATTGCAGCAGAGCAACACGCAAACGGTCACTGTGAATGTTGCCGGTATTATCAAATTCAACGGCACCTCAGATTATACCGAACTCGTTGGAATTTCCGATCATCCGATCGGACGCTTCAACAATGCTGTCTTTTACGGGCACAGGTTGTTCCCATGACATATCCCTGCATCGGCGCATGGCACAAGGGCGACGGCACCGCGTCCACGCATAGAGGAGCCGTGCTGGTATGGCCGAAGGAGATCGAGTCGGCGCTTCGCAACGCGAGCACGGCAGAAGTCGAATCGATCAATTCGATGATGCTCTGTGCGCAGTGTCAGCGCATGCTGACCGATCCGAAGCCGGACCCAAAAGCGACTGAGCTACAGCGACAGATGAAGTCGATGAAGCCTACCGGAAAAAACCCAGCGTTAGATTACGATCATACGCAGTGGTGTTTTCTGTCTCCAGCGCCAGACACGATTAGCGACGAACGGGAGTAACTCCATTGACTGCAATGCATCCCGACTCTGGCGTACCGTGGACCGACGCCAAGAACAGCATTCCCAGCGACATCGAGCAGTCGCTGCAGAACTGTAATGAACTCTGGTACTCGACCTCCCGTTGTCAGCCGCGGTTTGATCCGGCGGCGGCGAACGCCATGCTCGCTGAGTTGATCAATCTGATTAACAAAGGTGAAGTCACCTACGATTGTAGTGTGCTTGATCAGGTGCAGTTATCGGCACGCTATCTGATCCAGAGAGGCCTCCCGCGCGGAGGATGTATGACAGGAGGTCCTGGGACTTATGCACTGGCTCTCGATCCACCCGCCACACGCTACAACGACTTCATGACGCTGACGGTCATTCCGAACACCGACAATAACGGAGCGGTTTATCTGAACGTCGACGGTTTGGGCACCCGTCCGGTGCTGCGCAACGATGGCCAGCCGATGAAGACCGGCGACTTGCTGGCCAACATTCCAGTTCAGATTATGTACAAGGGCGTTCTCTGTGGCGGCGGCACGGAAGGCTGGTACATCACCGGCACGGTCGCCTCACAGTTTGGATTCCCGCAGCAGGCTCGTTTCGAGACACCCGGAAATTACACTTGGTATGTGCCTGCTGGCGTCCATTCGATCCTGGGTGAAGTCTATGGCGGTGGCGGCGCCGGCGGCACCGCGATGGTCACCTACAACGGTGGCGCGGGCGGTGGCGGCTCTGGCTACGCGCGAGAGTATATCGCAGTCACTCCAGGGTCTGCACTGTCTGTCACCGTCGCCGCAGGCGGGCTTTCTGGTGCTGCTGGCACGGTGACCAACGGCGGCAGCGGCGGCACAAGCTATTTCGCTAGCACGATCATGGCGACCGGCGGCGGTGGAGGTATGGCTGGCTCTGTTGAGTACCCAGGCACGCCTTCTCTGTCGATTCCGGGCATGGGCTACGGCGGCGACATCAATCTGCAAGGTGCGTACGGTTCGTCGGGCGCGTCAGGCACCAATCTCGCCGGCGGCTACACCGGCTACGGCGGCCTCGGCGGCATGTCTCCAGGGCCTGAAGGTGGCGCCGGTGGCGGTATGTCGACCGGCTCATCGATGCCTGGTGTCGGCTTCGGCGCCGGCGGATCGGGCGGCGGTTCGGCCGCAGGCATCAACTCACCGGGCGGCAATGGCCACGACGGCGCGGTCATCATCACGTACTTCGGATAGGTGCGAATTATGCGAGTCATCATCGAACGTGGCATCGTCAAAGACATCGTTGACGGCATGCCGCTGCCGGATCCATTGCCGGCGGGGTTGGTCATCGTCGACGCTCCGCCCAACGTGAAACCGGGCTGGGGCTACAACGGCAGTCTGTTCAAGATGCCGACGGCAACGGGCGAGATCGATCCGCCGCATCCGAACCATCGCAACGCGCAAAGAGCGAAGCAGGATTTGACGTTGTCGGAACGGGCGATCTCACATTTCTACGAAATGGCGACGCCGGTTACGCAGGATTGGATCACGTATCGAGCGACGCTGCGCAGCATCATCCAGCTTGAGAACGATCAGTCGTCGCCACCGATGACGGTCCCGCCGCGGCCGCCGCTGCCTGCTGGGATGATCGAACCCGGGCTCTGATGTGTCCGAAGACTTCAATATATCGGGCGAGCCTGGTAACGACGTCCACCTCAACCCGGGCGCTGGCGGCTCGCTCGTTCTTGATCCCGGCACCGGCACTCAAACGCGCACGTTCGTCGGCCGGGACAACGGCTATCTGAATCTGCCGCACAAGGGTCCTCCGCCGGCACCAATCAACGGTGACGTCTGGACAACGCCGGCAGGCATGTTCACCCGCATCAGCGGCACGACCGTCGGCCCTCTGGGCACCGGCGGCACCGGTGGCGGTGGTGGCGAGCAAGGACCGCCAGGGCCGGCTGGCCCAACGGGGCCGCAAGGGCCTCCTGGCGCAACCGGTCCAGCCGGACCGGCTGGTCCAGCTTCGAGCGTGCCGGGGCCAGCTGGTCCCATGGGCCCGCAAGGTCCGAAAGGCGACACCGGCGCTGCAAGCACCGTTCCCGGGCCAGCGGGGCCTCCTGGTGCGACCGGCGCGCAGGGTCCGAAGGGTGACACCGGCGCGGCCTCGACCGTCCCAGGGCCCGCGGGGCCGACTGGTCCGAAGGGCGACACCGGTGCGCAGGGCGCGCAGGGCCCGCAGGGCGTCGAGGGACCGCAGGGTGTCGCCGGCACCGGCATCACGATGCAAGGGTCGGTCGCCACCTCGGGCGATCTGCCGGCAAGCGGCAATACCCAAGGCGACGCCTACATCGTGCAGGCGGACGATAGCCTGTGGATCTGGGACGGCACCGCGTGGGTGTCGGGTGGCTCGATCCAAGGCCCGCCGGGTTCGCAGGGTCCGCAAGGTCCGCAAGGTGTGGCGGGTCCGCAGGGACCACAAGGCGTTCCCGGATCTACGGGTCCGCAGGGCGACACCGGCCCGCAGGGTCCGATCGGTCCGGCGGGGCCGACAGGTACCGGTGCCGGAGCCGCGACCGGATTCTCCGCTCACAAATCCGCCGACCAGACCGTCACCAGCGCGACCTGGACCAAGCTCGCGTTCGCGACGACCGGCTACAACAACGGCAACTTTTTCAACACAAGCTCGAGTCGCTGGACGCCGCCAGCCGGCGAGACGACGTTTGTGGCGTCGGCATTCGCCACTGGGCTGGCGATCGGCAGCAACCTGTTCATTGCGATCTACAAGAACGGAACGCTATTCAAGTTCGCGACCAGCAACACCACCGACGGCTTCGCGCATATCGTCTGCAACGACAACGCCGGCGGCACCGATTACTACGAGGCGTGGATCAACGGGCAGGCGATCGGCGCGAGCTTCATCGTGCCGACCGGAAGCAATGACGGCATTTACTTCCAAGGTTTCCAGGCGAAAGGCCCGCCAGGTCCAGCCGGTCCACCCGGCGCTGACGGAGTAAACGACGGCGACAAAGGCGACATCACTGCCAGTGGTGGCGGCACCGTCTGGACGATCGACAACAACGCCGTCACCTACGCCAAGCTGCAGGACATCAGCGCGAGCGGACGCGTACTTGCGCGCAAGAGCGCCGGCGCGGGTGACACGGAAGAGGCGACGCTTAGCGAGATCCTCGACTTCATCGGTTCGGCGGCGCGCGGCGACATTCTGTTTCGTGGCAACACCGGCTGGCAACGGCTTCCCGCTGGCACAGACGGAGGTGTTCTCACCACGCATGGTGTCGGTGCCGATCCAACGTGGACCGCACCGACGGCCGGCGGTGGCGGCAAGCAGACGATCTGGGTGCCGGCTGGGGCGATCGTGTCGCGTGCAAGTAACGGCGCGGCTCCCGGCACGATGGAGACGACGACCAATAAGAATATGGTGCGGACGCTCGATTACGACGGCGCGACACAGGAGTTCGCGCAGTTCGAAATCGCAATGCCGAAGTCGTGGGACGAAGGCACCCTCACGTTCATTCCAATCTGGTCCCATGCAGCGACGACCACGAACTTTGGTGTGCAGTGGGCGCTGCAGGCGCTTGCACGCAGCGACGGGGATGCGATCGACGCGGCGTTCGGTACCGAACAGACCTCGACCGATACCGGCGGAACGACCAACGTGCAGTACACCGCGCCGGAGTCGGCGGCGATCACGATCGGCGGCTCGCCCGTCGAAAACGACGTCGTGCTGTTTCAGATCAAGCGCAATCCGGCGGCCGCGGCGGACACGCTCGCAGTCGATGCCCGCCTGCACGGCGTCAAAATTTTCTACACGACCAACGCCGGGTCCGACGCCTGATGCTGCGGGTCAATCCTCTCATCCTGCCATCCGGCGGAAGCCTCAACGACTTCCCGGTTGGTGCCGGTTGCTTTCGTGGCGATCAATATCTCAATCGTGGCGCTGATCTGACCGGCAATGCCAACAGCAAGGTCTGCACGCTTTCGTTCTGGTTCAAGTACGGCTCTTGGGGTGCGAGAGGAGTTATCCATGAGTTCGGCGGCGCTTGGAATTCGGTTTATTTTGACACTGACGACAGGATTACTTTCGTCGCCAACGATGTGTCTGGCAGTCTCGCTCCGGTCTACATGAAATCCAGTGTGGTCCCGCGCGATCACGTTTGGCATCACTACGTCTTCGCGTTTTCGTTAGGCACAACAAACATAACTCGATGCTATGTCGATGGCGTCAATGTGCCTGGTGCCAATCAAAGTGCTCCGACAAACACGGTCATTGGCTGGGCGGGGCGCGGTGCTTACATCCTCGGCCGTTCGTATGACACGGACACCTATTATCAAGTTGGCAGCTTGGCCGAGTTCTATTTCAACAACAAAGAATTTGTTGACGTATCGATCCCGTCCAACATGGCGAAGTTTCGCAATGCCGCCGGCAAGCCTGTCAATCTCGGGCCGGATGGTTCATGGGTGACCGGCAACAAGCCGATCGTCTACTTCCGGTATGATCCGTTCAAAGACCCAAACACGAACAGCTTCAGAATTAATCGCGGCAGCGACGGTGCCACCTTCGGCTTACGACAAAGCCCGTTGTACCGTGAGCCGACTCCTCCCGGCTTGCCGTGGGTCGATGTCTACGGAACGACGCCTTACTCCGAGAGCGTCGGCTGGGCTGGCTACACGTTAAGGCAAGTCATCAACGTGGCGGGCATGGTCAATGTGCCGCTCGGACAGACACAGGTGCGCGTCACCGTTGCAGGCTCTCCTGCCAACGGTGCTGCAACTTGGAACAAGATGTACATCGGGCATCAATACGGCCCGGAATGTCAGGCGTCCGATCTCACGCAACTGTTCTTCAACGGCGGCTCTCCGGGTGGGACTGCTCCGCAAGCTGGCTCTCTGATTTCCGATGCAGCTAATTGGACTTGGAACCGCACCAACAAAGTCATCTTGACTACGTATTTCCCATCGGCTGGAGCAACAGTGTACGGCCTCAACTACAACACGCAGCTTTATTATTCCACCGGCGATTATGCCGATTGGCTGGACACAACGGGCTACTACGCAGGGTCTGCACAGTACACTCATCTCTGGATGGGCATCGAGATGATATGACCAAATTCTCGACCGAGAAATTGGCTCCACTCGATGCGCCACTGTTCACTGGCGACGCGCGGGCTGTCACAGCCGCACCCGGCGATTCGGATACCAGCGTTGCGACGACAGCATTCGTTGCCGCATCCGGTGGCGGTTTCACGACGGGCGATGCGAAGCTCACACTCAAAACCGTGGCCGATGCCGGTTGGGTGCTGATGAACGATGGCACCATCGGCGATGCAACGTCCGGTGCCACTACGCGAGCCAATGCTGATTGTCAGGCGTTGTTCGTTCTGATGTGGACGAACATGAGCAATGCTTGGTGCCCTGTTCTTCCCGGTGGGCGCGGCGCTACTGCGTTGGCTGATTTCAACGCGCATAAGACGTTGTTGATGCCGTATCAGCTGGGGCGGTCCATTGCGATTGCTGGTGTTGGTTCTGGCTTAACGTCTCGAGTTCTCGGATCACTGGCTGGCGCTGAAACAGAGTCACCGACCATTGGCAAGACCGCTTCACACAACCACAGCATGGGACACGGTGCGATTCTGGTAGATGGAGGCGCGACTTATACCGGCCTTGCGCTACTGTCACCAAGCTACACGCTTTACACCAATAATCAGGGCGGTGACGCGCCGCTCAACATCCTCGATCCCACAAGCTACTGGAACGTGATGATCAAGTTATGAAACAGGTGCATCAGCATCCAGATGGAATGGTTTTTGTTCGTGTTGACGGCGCGACGTATGGCGACACACCGGACAATTTTTTGTCCGACTTTGGCTTTCTGTTGCCAGAGTTACCAGAGGGCATGAACGAGCGCATCTACGATCAGAACCGCCGTCATGTGTTCGCGGGCGAGAACGACACCGGCGCTATCACCAGCGGCGGCGAGATGCCGTGGCCACTAGGCGACAGGGCCATCCTCGACATCGAGGCTGGCTTGAGTTCGCAGGCTGCGCGCAGAGTGGCCGAAGAAGCGGCCAAGCCGCCGGCTCCAAAGCCTGGACCATCGCAACGCGATCTCATCGCATTCGATCACGAGAACCGGCTCCGCGCCTTGGAAGGCAAGCCGGCAATATCTGCCAGCGACTTCTTCATTGGGAAGAAGATCTAGCGGGTGCGCCCGCCATACATCTCGGTTTCGGAAATGATCATGAAGCGCGAATGGCTGTGGGCCATCCTGGCGTTGGCGATCGCAATCGTGTTGGCCTACGTCCTTGTGAGCATGTCAGCGGACGCTCAGTCCAAGGTCAGCGTTTGTGTGACGCCAGAGCAGCGGGATCACATTCGAGACGTAATGCTTAAGGCAATTGATAGAGCGCTCGACGAACAGGTCGGCAAGCTGTTTGCAAACTGGGTAGTGGATAGTACCGAACAGCCGAAGCGAGCGCAGGTTGGAACGAACAATTCTCTTAAGGCATACATCGTAGCCAAGGCTAACATCTTGGCATGGGACCCAGCGGAGTGTGCCGCTAGCTTCCAGCTTCAGTCTGCCGACGCTAGACCGTGGCGCTAGAGAATCGACATGCGAAAGGAAACCGTGACATGGCCATCCTCGTAAGTTGTTCGCAAGGTTGTGCGGCAGCGATTCCGATGCCGGGATATCCGCCGGGCTTCGTACCGGCCGCGACGGCGGCTACATCATCGACTGCAAGAAAGGATGATAATCGGCCGCGTTGACGCTGCGGGTGATCTTAACCAAGAAGGAGAAGTGACATGGCTAACGAAGATACCAATCAGGATACCGAGCGTGATCAGAAGATCAAAGAAGAATACGACGAGCTGATCCGCCGCGGCACCCACGACACCGCAAGCGCCACCAACGCGCTTTCGATCCAGTACAGACTCAGCTCGGAAAAGATCCACGCCATAGTGGGGCCGCAGCCGAAACCAGAAGAGGACAGAGACACCCATGCCTCTCAAGAAAGGCAAGTCCGCCGAGACGATTAGCTCAAACATTAGAAAGTTGCGCCACGAAGGCCGCCCGCAGAAGCAGGCGGTCGCGATCTCGATGCGGACCGCGGGCAAGGCAAAACCGCGGGGCAAGAAATAGGTCTCGCGAGACCCTGCGCCGGGCAGGTTAGCGCAAAGTAAGGCGCCCCGGCACACTCCTGAGAGGAGGCGACCATGGGTGCGAATATCTGGTTTTGGCTACTCTTTGTTATCACGCTGGTCTTCGGAATCTGGGGCATGAATCCGTGGCGACCAGCCAATCAACCGTGGGCACCGTTTGGTGGCTGGCTGATCCTGTTCATTCTAATCGGCATCCTCGGCTGGGGAGTATTCGGCTCCCCAATACGATAGAGCAGGCGGCCGCTATCGATCGCCGCCGATCTCGGTGCCCGAGCTGCCGCCCACCCCAGACATCATGGTTCCGAAGCGATGAGCCACGCCCTTGCAATCCTGGGCGTGGTTTTTTGTGTCGGCAGCGCGCAGGCCGGCGAAAGCCACAGCCTCTACGATGTCAACGGAAACTACGCTGGCAGCCTGGTGACTGCAGGCGGCAAGACGTCGTACTTCACACGCGAAGGTTGGTTAATTCGAAAAGATGACGTGAAGAGCGAGCGTCACGCGGGGGCACGGGGCTTACGCTCTTCACGATCGAGCCGCCCTTATCGACGGCCTCGAACTCGTTAACGATTTTCGTTGGGGTTCGGCCGCGGCGGCTGCGGGCCACCCGGCTGATGATCCTTATTCGGATCGTTTTCCTTGTCCGGATTCGGCTCCGGCATCGGCTGCGGTTGGCGCGGCGGCGTCGGATTGGGGTTGTTTTGCGGATTCGTCGGCATCATGTGCCTCCTGTTGCAGAGTGACAATTCCGCAACAGCCGGCAAGTTCCAGGAGGCCCAAATGGCCACTGATTTCCTAGCGATTTGCTTTCAGGTCGGGATGTTCGCGTTGACCTTCGGACTGATGCTCGCCGGCTACGCCTGGCTGGTGACGTGACGAAAGCTCCGGCCGCAGGATAGGGTCGCAGACCGCGTTGATCTCCGAGTTGTAGTGCGCCGGGTTGTCGTTGATGCCGTCGATGCGCTGGATGGCGGCGAACAGCTTCTCAATTTCGGCTTGTGCCTCTTTATATTTCTCATGCCATCGCTGGGCGCTCGCCCAACACTCGCTCTCTGCTTCGGTCACGGCTTGGGCTCCAGGGCGCGGTTAGCGATGTGCCACGCTTCGGTGCTTGTCCCGACAACGGAACGGATTTTTATCAGCTCCGTCCGCAGCCGATCGTTGTCGGCTTCCAGCTTCTCGCATTTATCCAACAGTCTCCCGTATGCTCGCTCGCTCACGGCTTTGGCTCCACGGCGCGGCGGCCATTAGCAATGGCCTGCGCGATGTCGTGAACTAACTCGTCCCAGCCCTCTATATCTGTCCAGCCGAATTGCTGGCCAAGATGCCGTGCGTCATCCATATCTCGCCTTGTGACCAGCGTAGACTGTAGTCGCTCTGTCTCGGCCTGTGCCCTCTCCGCGCGCTGCAGATGGGCATTGCGGTCCATCGCAAGTCGCTCGATCTCGATGGCGGCGTCCCGCCGAACATCGTGGTATTCGTCCATGTCGTCGGGGTCTAACAGCCGTTTAACGATGTCGGTCACGGCTTGGGCTCCGCGCGGCGCTTTGGTTTATGCCACGGCCGCAATAGCCGGATGCGCGTAGCTGGGACAACATCCCGCATCTCGCCGGAATGACGATTGCGCTGATGGAGAAACATCCCATCGTCGTCTACCGTCTCCCAGCCAAGACCGAGCAAAGCTAACATTAGCCCCCACCACTTCGGCCGCTCGACGATGTCGGTCATAGCTTGGGCTCCCGGGCGCGGCGGGCCATCTGAAGACCGGCGCGAATGCCGAAGCAAACAAGCGCAAGCTCTTTGGTGCGCGCCTCTTCCATTGCCTTTGTCCAAAATGCAATCTCTTCATCGAGGCTCATGGCTTTGGCTCCAGTGCGCGGCAGACCTCGGCTGTGATCGCATTGTATTCCTCAAGCGAGAGGCCGGACCCTTCGAAACTTCGTGCGGTTGCGTAAACCCAGCGCCGCAGTCGCTCGTTATCAGAACGCAGCTGGCCGACTCCGGCCAGCAGATCGGGCAACAGGAAACCGATGTCGGTCACGCCGGTTGTTTTTCCGGCACCTTCACCAGCTCCGGTGTTGGCTCGCTCATTCTCGTGGCGTAGCTCCGCGATGGTTTTGATGTGGCGATCGGCTTCAGCCAACAGCTCCCGAAAACCCTTACAGGGCTCGGCGCCGTCCGGCATCATGCAATCAGGAAGATGTGGCGTCATGCGTGCCCCGTCAGATCCGGCTGGCCCTCGAATCGCTTGAGCTGCTCCTTGAGCATGGCCACGACGTCGCCGCGGTTCGCATTGCTGATGTAGTTGCAGCGGCCACCGTGGTCCTCGAACGGAAACACCATCAGCACGAACCCGGTGTGCTTTGGCCGATCTGGGCCATTGAAGAATCCGTCGAGCTTCTTCGCCAGCTCGTTCATCATGTCGCGGTGCTTCAGCTCGATCGGCGCGTCGCCTAACGTATGTTTCTGGGTGGTCATGATTTATTCTCCAGCAGAAAACGAAGTCGTTCGATCTCGATCCGATCATATTTACGAAGCTCTCGGCAGGTTTCGACTTGCTCTTTCAGGCGTGCGATCTCGGACCGCAGTAGCACGGCATCGGCACGAACATCTGCCAACTCCTCCTCTAGCCGCTCGATCTTGGCCTCGTTCTCAATTCGCTCTGAGACTAAACAACTGTTCTCCTCGCGCAGTCGCTCGATCTCGGTTTCCAACTTGTACTGCTTGATCTCGTTATGAGTCATGGCTTGTGTTCCAAGACGCGGTCGATATCATCCACCAGTCCGGTTGCTCCTGCATCCCGTACATGAGAGCGAGCCTCCTTAAGCAGCGCCGTCAGCTGCTCAATCTTAGCCCGCAAATCGACGACATGTCCGAGTACGGCTCGTAGTTCGTCGGTCATGACTTGGCCTCTAGCGCGTCGCGCGCGATCTTGCCGACGCCTTCGATAACGTGGCGCATGGCATGGGCGCTGATCGCGTCGAGGGTCATGCCACCGGCTTCCAACAATTCGCGGGCACGCTTCAGATCCGGCTCCGGAAATATCTCCAGCGGGTAAGCACGGCTCCATTGCTCGATCTGCTCTAACGCCGCCTCTAGCCACTCGATCCTGTCGGCCTTGGTCGGTCGTGATTTGCGCGGCGCCATCCTCTTCCGGTCGGTCGGTTTAAAATCGTCTCCGGTCATAAAACCTCCTCGGGGCGTACCGTGAACGGGGTCAGCACAATGTATTAGCGAGGTTAAGTTCACGGAATGTCCATCGAAAAGGTTAACGATAGCCCTGGCTACAAGCCGGGGCTTTTTGTTTCTGCCAGCCATTCGACCGAGCGGCGGACCACGCGGTCAACGGCCGCGGGCACGGCAGGGCCGTTCATCACCACCTCAATGGCGCAGTCGCCAGCCTCGCAGTCCGGATGTACCGCAGTCAGGCTGGCGTGCCCGGTAGTCAACTCCTCGCATTCGTAGCAACCGCCGGCAGCAATGAACTGCTCGGCCAACTGCTCGATCTCGGGCGGTCGCTCGACCTCGACAGGGCGGCGCTCACTGTCCGGGCGCAAATACTGTGTGAACGGAATCATCAATCCATCCTGCAGACTTCGAAGCTCCGATCCGGCTGAATGATCGCCACCCAATCGTGCGGGTAAAGCAGGATCAGCTCGCTCCGCAGCTGAGTCTTCGCTAGCGGCCGCATCGGCGGGTCGCCGGGGTAAGACAGCGAGTTGTCACCGTGCAGCGTGAATCCCGGCATCGGATCCCAGCCGCCGCCGTGCTGATAGCCGCTGTCGAACTGCTCGCGCGCCGGCCGCTGGTCGAACGCGCTGAGCATGTGGGGCAAATACGGCCCAAGATTTCTGAGATCGTACTGCCGATCCAATGAGACCCAGGTCATCATGAGCAGCTCGTCTTGACCACGGAGCCGGAACGATAGCTCCGGCAGTTGGTATTGAGGGCCCGCGGGTTGCTAGTGTTGGAGCAGACCGTGCGGGTTTCGTTACCGCTTTTGTAGGTCCGGCAATCCTGGCCGGCGTAGGCCAGGCTCGGAGCTGATACGGCGAGAACTAGGAGAAGAGTTTTCATGGAGGCGTTCCTTTTTCATTCGTAGT
>Ga0210380_10000088_pt1 | contig 50289 bp, 52 predicted proteins | sample PLM4_5_coexredo_FD_155476 | JGI IMG/M metagenome (GOLD analysis project Ga0210380, IMG submission 155476) | Groundwater sediment microbial communities from an aquifer in East River, Colorado, USA - PLM4_5_coex redo | ecosystem: Environmental > Terrestrial > Soil > Riparian zone | place: USA...
CCGAAGTTGACGAGCGTGGACGGCGCGTTCCATTCCGCAGACCAGTGCGTGACGTTGCCGGTCTCATCCTTCACGTCGAACTTCAGGAACGTGTGCGGGTTGGTCCACAGCCATCCCGTCACCGTGGCCCTCAGGACGACCGTCTTGGCTTCCGTGGAGGCGTTGCCGTGGTGCGCCAGAACAGGCGCGGCGGCCGGGAAGAGCAGCAGCATCGACGCGAACAGCCAAGGTCCATGGACGACACGAACCATAAGGTCTCCCCCTCGTGGAATGTCGCTATCGAACGCCGATCTGTTGCCGCGAAGGGTAAATGAAAGGGTCAAGAAATAGCTAGTACTTAGTTTCAGATAGACACGCCGTTTTTCGCGTACTGTGTCCAACACTCCGATGCGCCCGCACGCCTCAAGGCGGTTTCATGGCTGACCGCGTCACCGCCGCCTGTCTCGTGGCAACGCTGGCGTTCTGGGCGTACACGCAAACCCTGCTGCCGGGTGTGGACATGGGCGACACAGGAGGCTTCCAGGCCGCCGTGCTTTCGCCCGAGGTAAGCGCCAGACAGGCCTATCCGCTCTACTACCGACTGGCGAGGCCGTTTGTCGCGACGGTGAGCCCTTCAAATCCCGCACGCGGCCTCAACCTGTTCTCGGCCGCGCTCGGGGCGGTCGCTGTTGGGCTGCTCGTCGTTGTTGGCGCGTCGATCACCGGATCAATCGTGTCGGGAGTCGCCAGCGGCGCCCTGCTCGCCTTCTCGTACACGTTCTGGAGTCAGGCGATCATCGCCGAGGTGTACACGCTGCACCTCGCGCTGGTGCTCGCGTGCTGCGTGGCGCTGCTCAGCTACGCCCGCCAGCCGACGCGACTGCGCCTCGCAGTGTTCTTCGGGATCTACGCGCTGGCCTTCGGCAACCACCTGTCGATGACTCTGCTGCTCGTGCCGTTTGCCGCCTTCTTGGTGCAGGTGACACCCCTGCTGCGATCGCTCTTCCGGCCTCAGATCGTCGCAATGGCGTTGGCGCTCGCTGCGGCCGGTGCCCTTCAGTACTGGCCCAATTTCACATCGATCTGGCACCTTCCTGACGGACCCGCGACGTGGCCCGACCGGTTCGCCGCGTTCTGGTTCGACACGACGAAGTCCGACTGGCGCGACTCGATGGTGCTTGGCATAGGTCCCAGTCAGGTCGGCGGACGAATTGGGATGTGGTGGTTCGACGCGCGCCAGCAGTTCGGCGTGCCCGGACTCCTGCTCGCGGTCGTCGGTGTCGCACGCCTGTGGACGATCTCGCGTCCCTGGACGACGCTCATCGTCCTCGGGTACGCGATCAATACGGCGTTCGCGTTCACCTACAACGTCGGCGACACGCACGTGTTCTACCTGCCGAGCCATCTGTTCACGGCGCTGGCAGCAGGAGTTGCTGTTTCGCGGACGCGAACCATAGACGGTCGCGCCACGAACATCGCGACGATCAGGAACGCGTCTTATGTCGGTGCATTCGTCGTCCTCCTCTACGCCGGCTGGCGTGGGTGGGACACGTGGCCCGTCGTCGATCGACACGACGATCGGCGCGCCGAGGCGCTCGTTACTCGCTTCACACTCGGGATCAATCAGCGCAATGCCGTGCTCGTTACGAATCTGAACTGGCAGATCGAGAACGCGTTGCTCTACTACACGCGATTCGAGCGGCGCGACATCGCATGGGTGCGACTGCCGGACGTCCTGCCGCACTTCCCTTTCCTCGTGAAGGACAACGAAGCGATCTCGCGCGATGTGGTGATGGACACGGCCGCCGCGCGTGACGTGACCGCCGCGTACGGGGGACTGTTTGCGATCCAGACGGACCAGGCGCTTCCCTCGCCGGATCCGGTGGACATCGTCGCCACCCTGCCGCGCGGCACGCCCTACGTGCTGAGCGTGCTGACGCCGCCGCGAGAAGAGCATCTGGACCCGTTGCAGCTCGCGGCCATGCTCGCGACCCTGAGCGGGAACCACGCTCCGGCGCTAACCGGGGCGGCCTTCCAGGTCGTGGCGGGGATCACCGGCGAGACGCCGGCGCTGATCCACTCGGCGGATCGTCCGTTTCGAGCCGACGTCCGCCTGCTCGACGACCCGTTCACAATCCGGATGGAGTCGTGGCTGCCGACCGACACCTTCCGGCGGGCAGGCTTCGGCCACGTGCTACGCGGCCGCCAACGGGTGCAGATCCTGGAGCGCGGGGTCAACCTGGTGTGGTTCGACCGTTCGGCCAACCCTTTATCGCTGTACGCCGCTAGTCTCTACAATCCCACGCCGCGTTATCGCATCTCGTCGGCTGTGCCGGCATTTGCGTTGTTCCCATCGGCACCGCAGAATCTGAGGACTTCTTTTGACCTCCGGCATGACTTCACACAAGGAACTGCAACGAATTGAAGCGTTCAGCGACGGTGTATTCGCCATCGCCTCGACACTCCTGATTCTTGAAATCGCGGTGCCGCACGTCGACGACGTGATGCACCCCGGCGCTCTGTGGCTGGCGCTCAAAGCGGAGTGGCCCTCACTCGTGGCATACCTCCTGGGCTTCGAGTCGATCCTGGTCGCATGGGCAGGGCACCAGCGAGGATTGACCTTGCTGACCAAATCATCGAAGGCCTTCCTCTACGCGAACGGCTTCCTGTTGCTCAGCATCACGTTCATGCCCTTTCCGACGGCCGTGCTCGCCCGGTACATCGACACCCCCCAGGCGAACATCGCAGTGATGCTCTACAGCGCCGCGTGGTTCGTCACGAATCTGGCGTTCAACCTGTGGTGGCTGACCATGTTCCGGCCGGTACGTCTGCTCTCCTCTTCCCTCAGCAAGGCGGCGGCGAGGAAGGTGACGAGACACACGATCAGCGGCACCGTGCTATACGCCTGCACCATCGTCCTCTCGTACTGGTTTCCGATCGCCGGGTTCCTCATCATCTTTGCGTCCCAGATGTTGTGGATCGTCGTGTCCATCGGAGACGATGAGGCGCAGTGAGCGTTGCCTCGCCTTCGGCGATCGGACTCTCCGGCACTCCCGGGCCGACTGATGTGACGCTGCCGTTCAAGGGGCTGGTGGCGGTCATCATCGGCAACTGGCTCGAGTTCTACGACTTCCTCGTCTTCACGTTCTTCGCCGTGATGATCGGCGATGCGTTCTTTCCCGGCGAGTCTCAGGTCGGACGATTGCTGGGCGCGCTGGCGACGTTTGGCGCCGGGTTTCTGACGAGGCCCCTTGGCGCAGTCGTCATCGGCGCCTATGCGGACCGGGTCGGACGTCGCGCCGCCCTGACCCTCACGCTGATGCTCATGTCGGTTGGTTCGGGCCTGGTGGGGCTCACGCCGTCCTACACGCAGATTGGGATCGCTGCACCGATCGTGCTGGTCGTCGCTCGGCTCATTCAGGGCTTTTCCTGCGGTGGCGAAGTCGGCCCCGCCACGAGCTACCTGCTCGAATCAGCGCCGCTCGAAAAACGCGCGGCCATGACGGCATGGCAGGGCCACAGCCAGCAGCTCGCGGTCTTCATGGGAAGCCTGATCGGCGTCGGGCTCGCAGTCACGTTGTCGATGGAACAGCTGTATGCGTGGGGCTGGCGCGTGCCGTTCATCCTCGGCATGTTCATCGCGCCGGTTGGACTGTACATCCGCCGCCAGTTACCAGAAACGATCGCCACACACGAAACGCATCAGTCGGGCGTGGCTGTCCTCGTCGACCTGGCGCGACATCATTCGCGCGCGGTGATCCTGGGCATCCTGATCATCTGCGGCGGAACCGTCTCGAGCTATGTCTTCAACTACATGACGACGTACGCAATCACCACGCTTCGTCTCTCGGCCACGGTCGGCACCATCCTGACGCTGACCGGGAGCGTCACCCAGATCGCCGGCTTCGCGCTGGGCGCGTGGCTGGATCGCTTCGGGCGCAAGCCGATGCTCATCGTGGCTCGAGTGCTCTTTCTGATCAGCATCTACCCGGCCTATCGCCTGATCACCTCGCCAGACGCCACGGCACAGTCGATCGTCGCCCTCAACATGCTCCTGAACTTCATCTTCGCCATTGGATTCGGCGCGACGTACGCATTCCTCTCGGAGGCGTTCCCCAAGGCCGTGCGATCGAGCGGTCTGGGCATTCTCTACGCGCTGGGTGTGATGCTGTTCGGCGGGACGACGCAGTTCGTCGTGGCGTGGCTGATCGACTGGACCCAGAATCCAATGGTGCCCGCCTGGTATCAGATGGTCGCGAATGTCGCGTCCATCGTCGGAATCGCGCTGCTCAGGCCGTCGGTCGAGCCCGCCGGCGGAAGCTGATATCGTAGGAGTCGCCCGCCTGCCCGGTGGAGCCATGAAGCACTCGCCCACTCGACGGCTCGTCCTTGCGCTGGCCATCGGCGCTGCAGCCCATGCCGGCCTTGCCGCCCAGGGCCCTCGCCCCGCGCCAGATGTGCTCGCCCGTTCCTTGCAGCAACGCTACCAGGGCATCTCCGACTTCACGGCCGACTTCGTCCACACCTACCGCGGCGGCGTCCTCCGAACGCAGACGCAGGAGCGTGGCACGGTGGTCATCAAGAAGCCCAGTCGGATGCGCTGGACCTACACCACCCCTGAAAAGAAGGAGTTCGTCTCGGATGGGGTGAAGGTGTACTCGTACATCCCCCAAGACCGGCAGGTCATCGTGAGCAGCGTGCCCCGAGACGATCACGCCGCCTCGCCGGCCATGTTCCTGGCCGGCAAAGGCGATATTGCCAGGGATTTTTCAGCCACCTATGCCGACTCAGTCGTGGCCGGGGCGGTCGCGCTCAAACTCACGCCCCGGAACAGCCAGCCCGACTATGAGTACCTGGTCGTGGCCCTTGACCCGACCTCGCTACAGATCCGGTCGTTGACCACCCGCGACCGCCAGGGGGGCGATTCCACCCTGGTCTTCACCAACTTGAAGGAAAATCAGCGAATATCCGATAAGGAGTTTGCGTTCCGCATCCCCAGGGGTGTGGACGTCATTACCGATGGTCCCTCTAACTAAGCGAACCGCCGCCGCCCTGATCCTCGCGACCGCTCTCTCGGGCTGTGCCACGACCAACTCGATGCAGGCGGGTAGGCGCGCCGAGGACCAGCAGGACTACGACCGCGCCGTCGCCGAGTACACCGCGGCCACCAAGAAGGATCCGAACAACCGGACGCTCCAGCTTTCGCTCGAGCGCGTGCGCCTTCGGGCTGCGCAGGATCACTTCACCCGCGCGCGGCGGCTGGAGGCGACCGGCAAGCTCGACGAAGCGCTGGTCGAGTACCAGATCGCCGCCGAACTCAATCCAGGAAGCGCCGACATCGACGAGGCTCTTCGAAACGTCCGTGCTCAACTACGGACGAAGGTGCTGGTTGCCCGCGAGGGCAAGACGCAGCTCGAAACGCTGATCGAGGACTCACAGAATTTCGGGCCGGCGGGGCTCGAGATCCCGCGAGACGTCCGGATGCCGTCGGCCCTGGTCTTCCGCGACGCCAGCACGCGCGACATCTATACCGTGCTCGCCCGCTACGGCAACCTCAACCTCGTCTTCGATCCGCAGTTCCGCGACCAGCGGGTCTCGATCGACCTGAGCAATGTCACGCTCGAGCAGGCGTTGACGGCGATCTCCACGGCGACCCAGACGTTCACGAAGATGACCGCGCAACGCACGCTGACGGTGATCCCCGACACGGCCGCCAAGCGCCGCGACTACGAGGAAGAGGTCGTCCGCACGTTCTACCTGAGCAACGCCGATCTGAAGGAAACGATCGACCTGCTGCGGATCGTGGTGGACGCGCGCCGGATCGCCCCGCTCACCGGGACGAACGCGCTGACGATCAAGGACACCCCAGAGCGCGTGGCCGCCACGGGGCGCATCATCCAGGCCATCGACAAGGCGCGCCCGGAAATCATCGTGGATGTCGAACTGCTCGAGGTCAACCGGACGCGGCTGCTGGAGTACGGTCTGCAGTTCGCCTCGCCCACGGCGTCCCCGACGGGCATCAACGGCACCGTCGACATCAACCGCCCGAACCTCACGCTGCAGAATCTGAAGAACCTGTCGCAGTCCGACATCATCTTCACCAACCTACCCACCCTGTACTATCGCCTGCTCAAGAGCGACGGCAACACCCGCTCGCTGGCCAACCCGCAGCTCCGCACGTCTGAGGGCGTCGCCGCGCAGGCCAGGTTCGGCGAGCAGGTGCCGGTTCCCGTGACGGTGTTCGCGCCGATCGCCACCGGAGGCGTGGCCCAGCAACCGATCACGTCGTTTCAGTACCAGAACATCGGGGTCAACATCGACATCACGCCGCGCACGCATCACGATGATGACGTATCGCTGCAGCTGAAGGTCGTGGTGACAAGCCTGCTGGGCACCGGCTACGGTGGGCTGCCGACGTTCGGCAATCGCGAGATCACGACGTCGATCCGCCTGCGGGACGGAGAGACGAACTTGCTCGCCGGCCTCATTCGAGACGACGAGCGGATGATCATGAACGGCATTCCCGGGCTGAGCGATCTACCGATTGTGGGACACCTGTTCGCGTACAACCACAAGGAGACCGAGCAGACCGATGTGGTGCTGACGCTGACGCCGCACATCATTCGCGTGCTCGACCTCACGGCCGACGATCTGCGGCCATTCCGCGTGAGCAACGACGGCAACGCCTCGCCGCTCATCGATCTGCCCATCATCGCGCCACAGGCGCCACCGGTCCAGGTGCCGGCACCCGCGCAGCCAGTTCCGCCGCAGCAACTGCCGCCCGTGCAGCAGGTGCCGGGGCCGATCCTGCCGCCTGCCACGGCGCCGGCTCCCGCGCCCCCGCCGTAGCTACTCGAGCTTCGACACCCTCCCGCCGAGCGCCTTGAGCCGCTCGACGAGCTGACCGTACCCGCGCTCAACGGTTTCGAGCGGCGCCACGCGCGTCTCGCCGTCGGCCGCCAGTCCGGCCGCAATCAACGACATTCCCGATCGCAGATCACGCGTATCCAGTGCGCGGCCGCCGCGCAGACGCGTCGGGCCGGTCACGATGATGCGGTGCGCGTCGGCGAGGAACATGTCGGCGCCCATGCCGCTCATCTGCTCCAGCGCGAAGAGGCGCAGTTCGTACATCCAATCGTGCACGAGCGTGCGGCCCTCGGCCTGCGTGGCCAGCACGGTGACCAGGCTCACGAGGTCGCTGGGAAACGACGGCCACAGCCCGGTCGTGATCTTGCGAACGGCCTTCGGCTTCGACGGCTTGACCTCGAAGGTGCCTCCGCGCATCCCGCACTCGACGCGCATTCGTTGGAGGACTGCGGCCACCACCTCGATGTCCTCTTCCCTCGCCCCATCCACCTCGATGCCGCCACCCGTGATCGCGGCGACCACGGCCCAACTTCCGGCCTCGATGTAGTCGCCCCCCAGTCGGTACTCGGCCCCGTGCAGACGAGGCACCCCTTCGATCCGAACCTTCGGACTGCCGATACCGCTCACGCCGGCGCCCATCTTCTCGAGGAACCGGCACAGGTCCGACACGTGGGGCTCGACGGCGGCATGACGAATCTCTGTCACGCCCGACGCGCGGGCGGCGGCCAGCAGCGCCGTCTCGGTGCCGGTGACCGACGCTTCATACAGGTACATCGAGGCCCCGTGCAGGCCGTCGGGCACTTCGAGGCGATGGTCCTCCCCTTCGACGATGCGCGCGCCCATGGCCTGCAGCGCGTCGAGATGGATCGCAATCGTGCGCCGCGCAGGAAAGTCGCCGCCTGGCGGCGCGATGTGCGCGCGGCCAGTGCGCGCCAGCAGCGGCCCAAGGAGCAGTACCGACCCCCGCAATCGGCCCACGAGCGACCGATCGGGCAGGTGCGTCGTGATCTGCTTCGCCCGCACTCGCAGCGTGGTCGTACCGATGCCGTCGACCTCGGCCCCCACATCGATCAACAGGCGAGCCATGACCTCGACGTCGCCGATCCGCGGCACGTTGGTCAGCACGCATTCCTCGTCGGTGAGCAGGCACGCCGCCAGCAGCGGCAGCGCGGCGTTCTTGTTGCCCTCCACCGCGACCCGGCCTTCGAGGCGGTAACCGCCCTCAATCAGAAGTGTCGACATTCAACCTGCCAGAAACGCTACATCGGGATCGTCGGTGAATCCGACAAACACCGGCTCGGGTCGCAACGCGATACCGAAGCGATCGATCACCGCCCGTTTGATGCGCGCCGCCATCGCGACCACATCACGAGCGGTGGCGCCGCCGCGGTTCACCAGCGCCAGCGAGTGCTTCGACGACACACCCACCGGGCCGTCGCCGTGACCCTTCGCGAAACCGGCGGTTTCGATGAGCCAGGCCGCTGGAATCTTGACGTCGCCATTCTGCATCACGAAGCCCGGGACACGCCGTCCGGGCACGAGTGCGACGACGCGATCGTACGTCGAGTGTTCGACAACCGGGTTCACGAAAAACGAGCCCACGCTGCGGGTGTCGATGTCGCCCGCGTCACTCACCATCCCCTTTCGCCGCCGCACGGCCAGCACCGCGTGCCGCGCGCGGTCGAGGTCGGGCACCCCGACCCCGGACGCCGCGAACGCGCTGGCGATGTCGGGGTAGGTCAACGTCGGCGGTCCTGGCCGCAGTCGAAGCGTCACGGCGCAGACGACGAAACGCCCGGCATCCGCTCGTTTGAACCGACTCTGGCGGTACGCGAACCCACACTCCTGATTGCCGAGGCGAACCATCCTCCCCGCCTGGCGATCGAAGACCGAGACAGAGTCGATGACGTGACCTACTTCCTGCCCGTAGGCGCCAACGTTCTGGATCGGCGTTCCGCCGACGCTGCCGGGAATCCCAGACAGACACTCAACGCCCGCCAGGCCTCGCCCAACGATATCGGCGACGAGCGCATCCCAGGATTCGCCCGCGGCTGCGCGGACGAGAACGTCTCCGCCGTCCGAGCCGACGTCTACTCCCGTCAACCCGATGTGGACGACGAGCGCGTCAACGCCCGCATCGGCGACGACGAGGTTGCTGCCTCCGCCCAACACGAAGATCGATGTTTCGCGATCGGACGCCCACGCGTGCGCCGCCTCCACAGCCTGCGCCGAGGCGGCGTGCACGAACCAGCGTGCGGGACCGCCGACACCGAGCGTGCAGAGCGGCGCCAGTGGCACCCCAGCGGCCGGAGCGAATGGGAGGTCAGTGAACGGCACGTAGGCGATCTTCCACCTCGATGAGCGCCGCGATCGCATCGCGCCGAGTGCAGAACTCGAACTCGACCGAGTCGCCTGGCACGAGTTGGCCGGCAACGGGAAGATCGGCCGTGATCACCGTCGCGATCAACGGATAGCCGCCGGTGGTCTGGCGATCGGCCATCAACACAATCGGCTCGCCCGACGGTGGAACCTGAACGCCACCGATGAACGCGGCGTCGGAAATCATGTCGCCAGGCGGCCGGCCGATCTGAGGGCCTGACAGGCGATATCCCATGCGATTCGACTGCGGCGAGATCGTGAAGCGGGTTCGTTGGAGCGCGTCGAAGGCAGCGGTGTCGAAGAAGGCATCGTGAGGTCCGCGCATCACCCTCAGACGGACGCTACCCGCAGCACCGGGCTTCTCGTCTGTGGCCAAAGCGCTCGAGGGGTCGCGCCGCTCGCCCAGCCTGAGGCGGTCACCGGCCACGATGGCCCGGCCCTCGACGCCCCCGAGACCGCTCAACACGTGGGTCGCGCGACTACCCAGCACATGCGGCACGTCGATACCACCATCGCAAGCCACGTACGCCCGGCCACCCGACCGCCTGCGACCAAAGCGCAACACCGCGCCAGGCCGGCACCGGCAAGGCGTGTTGAGCGGCACACGTGTCCCGTCGAGCGTCGCGTCCAGATCGGCGCCCGTCACCCCTACGAACGCCTCGGTTTCGAATCGCAATTCTGGGCCGAGCACTGTCGCCTCGAGCGTCGCAGCGTCTGGCTCGTTGCCCACGAGTGCGTTGGCAAGGCGGTGAGACACGAAGTCCATCGGCCCCGAAACCGGAACACCGAGATGTTGGTGTCCCCAGCGCCCGAGATCCTGAACGGTGGTGAACAGACCAGGCTCAACGACGGTGACGACCCGTTCGGACGCATCCGCTGCCGGCGATGCTGCGGGCGCACGACTGGCGGAGCTCCCTGGGTCGGCGCTCCACAGGCCGTCGCGGCGCATCGGGACATACCTGACCCGATCGCCCTGCGCGAACAGCGACGCCGCTGCCCTGGCGGGGTCGAAGATGCGAACGTTCGTCCGCCCGATGAGCTGCCACCCTCCTGGCGACTGCCGCGGGTAGATGCCGGTCTGACGCCCCGCAATTCCGACGCTGCCCGCGGGAACACGCACCCGCGGCGTCGGCCGTCTCGGGATCGCGATGGACTCGTGCACGAGACCCATGTAAGCGTAACCAGGCAGAAACCCGAGCATGAACACACGGTATTCCTCGCTGGCGTGGCGGTCGATGACGGTGTGTTCAGGCAGGCCCGCGAAGGCCGCCACATCTGAAAGGTCCGGACCCTCCTCCCCGCCGTACACCACCGGCACCTCGACGAGTCGCTCCAACTCCGCGACGCTCGGCGCCCCGGCCGCCTCGCGCATGGCATCGGCCAACGCCGTTACGTCCGTCGTCAGCGGATCGAAGTGCACCGCGATCGAGCGATAGGCGGCGACCACGTCGCGCACGCCAGGGATCCGCCGGTCGGTCACCGCCCGCGCGATGGCGATCGCCCGCCTGTTCACGTCTCGATCGATGACCGCTTCGAGCTCGAGCAGCAGCGCCGCGTCCCCGGCATCGCTGATCCTCATTCGCGAAGGGCGCGGAGCAGCTTCTGGTGAATACCTCCAAAGCCGCCGTTCGACATCAGCACCACGATGTCGCCCGTCCGGTGCTCCGCGACGATCGTGGCCACGATGTCGTCCACCTCTGGCACGTATCGCGCCCGCTGCTTCCGTTCCCGCAGATCCTGAACGAGCTGCTCGGCCGAGAGACGTTCGGATTCGGGCAGCGACGACCGAAACACCGCCGCCACGATCACTTCGTCTGCCGGACCAAACGACGCGGCAAAGGCATCCTGGAAGACGCGTCGGCACGACGAGGCCGAGCGCGGCTCGAAGACCGCCCAGACGCGGCGCCGCGGATAGCCCGTACGCAGCGCCAGCAGCGTCTCCTCTACCGCCGTCGGGTGATGGGCGAAGTCGTCCAGAACCGTGACGCCGCCGGCGACGCCCACCACTTCGAGCCGGCGCTTGATGCCCTTGAACCGTTTGAGACCCTCGGCCAGGTTTTGCGGGTCGATGCCGAGCCAGCTGCCGACGGCAATCGCCGCAAGTGCATTCCTCACGTTGTGCACACCCAGCAACGGCGATGCGTACTGGCCGACGACGTCGCCGCGATGGCGTACCTTGAAATGCGTCAGCCCGTCCTCGTGCTCGATGTCGGATGCCAGCCAATCGGAGTCCGACGCCGTGCCGAACGTCTCGACCGGGCTGACGGCCTTCCCGCGAAGCCCCACAGCATGGCGACTGTCGGCGCCCAGAAGCAACAGGCCGTTGCGCGGAACCAGATTGACCAATCGCCGGAAGGCGAGCAGTACTTCGTCGAGGTTCGCGTAGATGTCGGCGTGATCGAACTCGATGTTGTTGATCACGGCGATGTCGGGCAGGTACTTCAAGAACTTCGCGGTCTTGTCGAAGAACGCGCTGTCGTATTCGTCGCCCTCGATCACGAAATCGCGGCCGTTGCCCAAGCGGTAGCTCGCCCCGCCCTCGCCGAAGTTGAGCGCGATGCCGCCGACGAGCACGGTCGGATCTAGCCGGCCGTGCGTGAGCAGCCACCCCGTCAGCGACGTCGTCGTCGTTTTGCCATGAGTGCCCGCGATCACGATCGACCGCGATCCCCATAGAAAATGATCGCGGACGGCCTCAGGCAGCGAGCAGTGCCGGATCTTCCGCTCGAGCACGGTTTCGAGCTCGGGGTTGCCGCGCGAAATGGCGTTGCCAACGACGACGAGATCGATGGCGCTGTCGATGTGATCGGCCGCATAGCCGGTGAGGACGGGAATTCCCTCGGCGGTGAGGAAGTCGCTCATCGGCGGATAGACGTTCTGGTCGGATCCGTGCACATCATGGCCGCGCCGCTTGAGGAGCGCCGCCAGCGTGGCCATCGCCGTTCCGCAGATGCCAATCAGGTGGATACGTTGCCGCTCACTCAACGGGCGATTCCTCGATGACGAGCCTCGGGGCCGGCGAAGTGCTGACGCGGACACGCACGCCCAACGGCAACGTCCACGTTGGACCGGTGGTATGACCGGACGGGAACCCCACGAGCACGGGTCCGGGGCAGGCGGCCGCGACGTCGCCGATGACGTCGAGGGCGGTGGTTCCTCCACCGGGCTCGTCGCAGCCGCGCATCTCTCCAAAGACAATGGCCGACGCCCGGGCGAGGATGCCGCTCAAGCGCAGCTGGGTCAGCAGGCGATCGAGTCGGTATGGACGTTCGTTGACATCTTCGAGAAACAACACACAGCCATGCGGCGGATCGAAACCATAGGGCGTGCCAAGCGACGCCGATAGAAGGCACATCGTCCCGCCGAACAACGGTCCGTGTGCATCACCGTGACGAACAACCTGGAGGCCGCCGGGCTCGAGCGCCAGCCCTGACGCGCCCTCGAGGAGCGCACGGAACGACGTGCCGTCATAGCCTTCGTGGCCGCCGCTGCCGTTTTCGAGACGACCATCGAGCATGGGACCGTGCAGGGCCGCGATGCGGCACTGACAGGTGAGAAACGAGAGAATCGACGTGTTATCGCTGTATCCGATGAACACCTTCGGCGTGCGCCGTACGACGTTCTTGTCCAGCAGCGGCAGCATCTGCACACTACCGTAGCCTCCTCGCACAGCGATGAGCGCGCCGACAGTGGGATCCGCCCACGCTCGCATGAAGGCCGCGGCACGTACCTCCGGTGTGCCAGACAGATAGGTGCCAGTCCTCGCGAACACGTCGTCTTCATAGGTCGGCTCGTATCCAAGACGGCGAAGTTCGGCGACTCCACGGTCGAACGACTCGCGGGAGATTGGGCTCGCTGGCGATATCAGGGCGATGCGCGCGCCGGGCCGTACCGCGCGGGGCTTGAGGAGCGGCTCGGGGCTCACAGGAACTGCGCCATCTGGTCGGCGATGCGGCGATGCTCGTCGCATCCGAGGATCCGGCGTCCGTCGGCCATCTGGTCAACCCCAACGGGCGCCGCGAGGAAGCGTTCCTTCGCCCGCCGGTTGCGAGCAAGCGCGTCCTCGATCCGCCCGTATGGAATCCGACCATCCTCCACCGCATGCACGAGCGCCTCGAGGACGGCGGCGTGGGCCTCGGCATCTCTCGCGCGATCGTCCACCAGATGACGGCAGAGTAGCAGGCCGTCACACCCTGCGGCGATGGCCGCCACCGCGGCGTCAGGCACGCTGTAACGATCGGCGAGCGCCTTCATCTCGAGGTCATCGCTCAGGATTACACCTTCAAAGCCGAGCTCCTCCCTGAGCAGCTCGTAGATGATGGCGCGCGACAGGGTCGCGGGGTGGCGTTCGTCGAATGACGGCAGCAGCACGTGCGCCGTCATGATGAACGCCACACCGCTGCGAATCGCCGCGCGAAACGGGACGCACTCGACGCGCCGAATCCGATCGGGCGAATGCTCGACGATCGGGAGCGCCAAATGCGAATCCACCAACGTATCGCCGTGCCCCGGAAAGTGCTTGCCGCAGGCGGCGACGCCGTGTTCCTGCAGGCCCCCGATGATCGTGGCGCCAAGCCTGGCGACCGTGTCGGCATCCCGGCCGAGCGCCCGATCGCCGATGACGTCATTGTTCGGATTGGTGTGGATGTCGAGGACGGGAGCGTAGTCGAGGGTCACCCCCACTGCGCGCAGCTCGGCCGCCATGGCCTCGGCAAACCGGCGCGCAAGCGCCTCGTCACCGCTGCGGCCGAGCGTAGCCATGGGCGGCCACTCGGTAAAAGGCGACTGGAACCTGGCGACGCGCCCGCCTTCCTGATCGACGGCGAGCCACAAGGGTAGATCCACCGACAGCTCCCGGAGATCGTGGGCGAGTTCGGCCACCTGCGCGGGCGCCTCGATGTTGCGCCGAAAGAGCGTGACCCCGCCGAGCTGAAACTCACGCGCCAGCGATCGCATCTCCGCCGTGATCGTCGTCCCGGGAAGACTGCCGATGAGGAGCTGCCCAATCTCGCGACGCTGTGACGGGGGCACCGCTCACATTATAGGGTCTTCGTTGGGCTCTATAATCGCGTCGGTGACCATAGAGACGTCAGCACCCACGCGCATCGATCTGGCCGGAGGGACGATCGACATCTGGCCGCTCTACCTATTTCATCCCGACGCCCAGACACTCAACACGGCGATCACCCTGCGCGCGCGCGCGCGGTTCGAGTCGCGCGCCGATACGCGGGTCGTCCTCCGGTCCGAAGACACCGGCGTCACTGTCGAAGCCGCAGATTGGAAGGACCTCCGCGACGAACGTCGGCTGCGGCTGCTCAGTCTAATCGCCCATTTCTTCGAGGCGCGAGGGGTCACGCTGACGACATCGTCGGCGTCGCCGGCCGGCGCGGGCATCGCGGGCTCGTCGGCGCTCAACGTCGCCGTGTGTGCCGGCTTTGCCGAGTGGAATCGGACCCACTACGAACCAGAAGCGCTGCTCCAGATCGCGATGAACGTCGAAGCACAGACGATCGCGGTGCCGACGGGGCTGCAGGACTATCGGCCCGCGCTCTACGGAGGCACGGCCGCGCTCGAGCTCGGAGTGGACGGCGTGCGACGGATCCCGCTCGACATAGACGCCCGCGAGCTCAGGAGCCGCATCGTGCTCTGCTACACCGGCGAGCCGCGCAACTCGGGAACCAACAACTGGGAGATCACCAAGAAGCACCTCGATGGCGACCGTCACGTGTTCGACTGCTTCGAACGCATCCGCGACACAGCGGTGACGATGCGCGAACGTTTGACACGTGGCGACTGGGACGGCGTGGGTGTGGCGATCGCCGAGGAGTGGGAGAACCGGAAGCGTCTGGCTCCGGGCGTCACGACGCCGGCCATCGAATCGCTCATCGAACGCGCCAGGGCCGCGGGGGCCACGGCCGCCAAGGTCTGCGGCGCAGGGGGCGGGGGTTGCCTGTTCTGCTACGGACCTTCGTCGAACCGTGTGGCGATCGGGCAGGCGCTCGCCGACGGAGGCGCACGGCTGCTCGACTTCGAGTTCGATCCGCACGGTCTGACGCGTGGATAACCGTGCGATTGCGCTCGTACTGGGGGAAATCGCCGACCTGCTCGAGATCAAAGGCGAGAACGTTTTCAAGATTCGCGCGTACCGGTCTGCCGCCGAAACCCTGACGGCCATGCCCGACCCCGTCGCGCGGATGACCGACGCCGAACGGCTTGCCATCCCCGGCATCGGAAAGGACCTCGCGAAGCGCCTGCAGGAACTGGTCGAGACCGGCACCTGCGGGGTCCGTCAGGACCTGCTGCGCGAATTTCCGGCAACGATTCTCGAGCTCCTGCGTCTGCAGGGCGTCGGCCCGAAAACGGTCAAGCTGCTCTACGAGACGCTGAACGTGCGCAGCCTCGCCGACCTCTCCGACGCAGCCCGGTCGGGCCGTCTCCGCGGCATCCGCAGCATGGGTGCCAAGAAGGAGGCGCTGATTCTCAAGGCCATCGAGGAGCGCCAGCGCGACGCCGGCCGACACCTGCTGTCCCACACGTCCGCTCTGGCGGCAGAGCTGATCGTGCATCTCGAGGCGCATGCGCCAGACGCCGAGTTCACGCCCGTCGGCAGCCTTCGTCGGGGGTGTGAGACGTGCGGGGACATCGACATCCTCGCGGTTGCCGCAGACGCCACGCTGATGGACCATTTCGTCGTCTTCCCGAGAGTCGAGCGGGTACTCGGTCAGGGCGACACGAAGTCGAGCGTACGGATCGCCGGTGGTTATCAGGCCGACCTCCGGCTGGTGCCGGCGGAGAGCCGCGGCGCCGCCCTGCAGTACTTCACCGGTTCGAAAGCGCACAACGTCGCCCTCCGCGATCGCGCGCTGCAACGCGGTCTCAAGCTCAACGAGTACGGCCTGTTCAACGTCGAAGATGGCGCCCGCGTGGCCGGGGCCACCGAGGACGAGATCTACGAGGCCCTCGGACTGTGCTGGGTGCCGCCCGAACTGCGCGAGGATCGCGGCGAACTCGACGCGGCCACGATGCGCGCCCTGCCCCGGCTGCTCGCCAGGTCGGATCTTCGAGGCGACCTGCACATGCACACGACGGTTACCGACGGCCGGGACACCCTCGAGGCGATGGCCACCGCCGCGCGCGAACGCGGCCACAGCTACATTGCCGTCACCGACCACAGCCAGGCGCTGGCCATGGCCAACGGCCTCGACGAACGGCGGGCGCTGGAACACGCCGCGCGCGTGCGGGCATTGAATGGCCGCATCGAGGGACTGACGCTCCTCGCCGGCATCGAGTGCGACATCCTTGCCGACGGTCGGCTCGATCTCGCCGACGACTGCCTCGCTCAGCTCGACATCGTCATCGCCTCGGTCCACTCGAACTTCTCGCAGGACGAACGGCAGATGACCGATCGGGTGCTCAGGGCCATGGAGTGCCCCTGGGTAGACGTGATCGGACATCCGACCGGCCGCCTCCTGCTGAGGCGCGAGGCGTACACGCTCGACTTCGACCGCATCACGGCAGCTGCCGCCGGACACGGCGTGGCGCTCGAAATCAACAGCCAGCCCCATCGACTGGATCTCAACGACACGCATGCCCGACTCGCGCGCGATCGGGGTGTGCGGCTCGTCGTGTCGACCGATGCCCATTCGACGTCCGAGCTGGACAACCTCGAATGGGGCGTCCAGACTGCCAGACGTGGGTGGGTGTCACCCGACGCGGTGCTCAATACGCGCGGAATCGACGAACTGCGACCGTTACTGCGGCGCCATCGGCGAACCGCCTGACGCGGAACCAACGGATGCCCAAGACGCCCCTCGGGTTCGTCGCGCTCAGGTCGATCAAGCAGGGCCCTGAGGACCCGAAAACCGCGCTCGCCCTGATTCGACAGATCTATTTCAAGACCACCCGGAAAACGATCGAGCACGATCTGGCCCACGCGATCGAGCTGCTCAAAAGCCTGCCGGATGAAGATACGCGCGAGAAGGCCACGGTGTACATGGAGGGGCTGGCGCAGATGCGGAAGGACTGGAGCAGTAAGCAGTCGCCAGTCGGCAGTCGGCAGAAGACCGCCGACCGAAAGCCCAGAAAACCGCGATCGCGATAGTCAGACTGCGTACTGCCTGCCGCCTGCTGCCTACGCTCTCCCGGCGAACTCCCGCGTCTCGGTGTGCACCTTCACCCGCTCTCCCTCTTTGATGAAGAGCGGCACACGGATCTCCATCCCCGTCTCCAGCGTGGCGAGCTTGGTGACGCCGCCGCTGGCCGTGTCGCCCCGGACGCCGGGCTCGGTATAGGTCACTGCCAGCTCTACGTGAGGCGGCAACTGCAGGCCGATCGGCCGTCCGTTGAACCGCTGAATCTCGACACCCACGTTGTCGGCGAGCAGACCCGCATCGTCACCGACGACGTCCTCGCCGAGCGTCAGGGTTTCGAACGTCTCCTGGTTCATGAAGTTGAACCCGGAACCATCCTTGTAGAGGTACGTGGCCGTTTCGACCACAAGGTCCGGCTCCTTGAATTTCTCCCCCGCCTTGAAGGTTTTGTCGAAGACGGCGCGCGTCACCAGGTTGCGCATCTTCAGACGCACGAGCGTCTGGCCGCCTCTGGCCGTCGGCTTCGACACCTCGACGTCGATGCAGTGAAACGGGGCGCCTTCGTACTCGAAGTACATCTTCCGCTTGATATCGATCGCTTCAATCAGACTGGCCATAGGCTCCTTTGCGGGCGGGATTCAGTGTACCCGTGCGCGTCGCGCTATAGTGAGGTTGTCGTGAAAGAACAGCTCCGCCGCGTCTGGAAGTCGGTCCGCATGCCGGGCGCTGATACCGCCGAGCGCGCCGCGGCGCGCCTGGCCTCGCTCTGCCGGTCGCTACTCTCTGAACGCGGCGAGGTGTCTGGGGCACGCATCGCCGCCGAGGCGTTGGCCGCGTACCAGAGCCTGCCCGATGCCGGCCGCGACGCCTTCTTCACGACCCTGGTCAACGACTATGCGCCCGACGCGCGCGGCGTGGATGCCGCCATCGCGGCCTACCAGGCCGCGCCGTCACCAGAGCGCCTCAACGCGCTCCACGAGGCCGCCGAACCGCAACGGCAAGAACTCTTCCGCCGGCTGAACACAGCGCCGGGCGGGACGCGCGTACTCGTGCGACTGCGGGCCGACCTGCTGCGGACGCTCAATGGCCACCCAGAGCGATCCGCCGTCGACGCCGACCTCGTGCACCTCTTCCGCTCCTGGTTCAACCGCGGTTTCCTGGTGTTGCAACGGGTGGACTGGCGCACATCCGCCCTGATTCTCGAGCGGCTCATCGAGTACGAGGCCGTACACCAGATTCAGGGATGGGGTGACCTTCGCCGCCGGCTCGAGCGCGATCGCCGGTGTTATGCGTTCTTCCATCCCGCGCTTCCAGACGAACCGCTGATTTTTGTCGAGGCCGCGCTGACCACGGCGTTCGCTGGGCACGTGCAGCCGCTCATCGATCCACATGCGCCCGTCGCCAATCCAGCGGACGCGCGGTGCGCGATGTTCTACTCGATCACGAACTGCCAGGAGGGGTTGCGTGGCGTCTCCTTCGGTAACTTCCTCATTAAGCAGGTCGTGGCCGACCTCAGCAGCGAGTTTCCCCGGCTCAAGACGTTCGCCACGCTGTCGCCCGTGCCCGGTTTCCGCTACTGGCTCGCCGACCAGCCACGCCTGATGTCGCTTCGCCTCGCCTCGGCGCTGAACAACATCACGGATGCCAGCGCGTTGTCGTCCGCGCCGCCTGACATCAAGGAAGAGATCTCTCGACTGTGCGCGTACTACCTGTTGCACGCGCGGCACGCGCGGGCGCCCGTCGACCCGGTAGCCCGGTTTCACCTGGCCAACGGCGCCCGGCTCGAGCGGCTCAACTGGCTGGGCGACACGTCGGCCGCGGGCGTCCGGGCCGCGATGGGCATGACGGCGAACTATCTGTATCGCATCGCCGACGTGGAGGCCAACCACGAGGCCTACGCGAGGAATTTCGAGGTGGTTGCTTCCTCGTCTCTCGAACGGCTGGCGAAGAGCGTGGTGGCTCACGCCGCGTTGATCAGGCGCACCGGAACGCAATGACCCGCTGGCCGCGCGCGGCGGCAGCGCGTCATGCCTACTTGTTAAGGACGAGCTTCTTCCTGGCGCTCACGCGCAGCACCTCCGGGATGCTGCGGCTCGTGGAGAGTATGCGCAGGTCCTTGTCGCTGACCCGCGGCAGGAAGTTCATGGACATCGCCAGCGGTGTCTTCGGGTTCTTCACCAGCGCGATCATGATCGCGTAGTTCTTCGTCCAGTTCCTCGAATGGCCGACCATGCGGAGCACGTCCTCCGACACCGTCGCCATGCGCGCAATGCTCTCGACCTCGGTCTCGCTTAGTTTCGGACTGCTCAGTACCGAGGCGCCGACGATCTTGTTCGGATCGCGGATGAGGATGGCGCGTTCCTCGCGCGTGCCCTTCATGGCCAGCGAGATGCGCTCGGCCACGTTCATCCGCGCGATCTTCTCGACGACCGACTGGCGATCCTCTTCCTCTTCAGGCGGCGAGTCCTCCTGGGAGGTGGCCACGGGGCTCTCGGGCTCCGCGAGAATCGATTCTTCTGCCGGTGCCACCGGGGTGGCGTCCGGCTCTGCGGGCCGCAACCCGCGCGCCTCGTAAAAGGCCACCACCTCGGGCGACGCATCCGGCTGGTCGAAATACCACGCGATCACGTCGTGCGGGGTCGCCAGCAGCGTCCCTTCGGCGTCCGCGGCAACTTCGGGGTCCGTATCGCCCTTCAGGAACATGAGGAGAGCGAATTGATCGAGCGTCCGCAGCGTCATGGAGCCACGGGCGGCCAGCAGTCGAATGTCTCTCGGAACCTCACCTCGGCGAAAGAGATCGAGGAGGGGGCTATATGGAGCCGATTCCATGACTCACCGTTGGGCGGACGCAGGAAGGGAGGACGTCCACCAGCCCAGTCAGTGGGCGGCGAACGACCAGATCAGGATCACCGCAACGCCAAATACGACCGTGCTAAGGACGATGACGGCGCGTGGACTGAACCGGGCACGCGTATCGGAGTCGTCGGTCGCACCGAACACGATGCCCCCAACCGCCAACTCGTTCGGGAACTGCGAGAGGAACTCGCGAACGGCCTGTTCCGGCTCCATTCCAACCTCGGCCGCATACGACCGCACGAACCCCCTGGAGAAGATGCCACCCGGCAGCCGCGCGACGTCGTTGCGCTCGAGCGCCTCGAGCGCCCTGATCGAGATTCTCGTCGTGTCGGCGATCTGCCGCAAGGATACGCCCCGCGCTTCGCGCGCGTGCCGAATCCGTGCACCGAAACTGGAATCCGATTGTGCGGCAACTGGCACCGGAGAGGCCATGTTAGGTAACCCCCCTGCGAGTGTCAAACGCCGAGCTCACCGCCGCCACCGCGGCCGGGAGCGCTTCGAGCGCCGGCTCGCTGAATAGCCCGATCGCCGCGATACCGGCCGCGCCCGTCGCCGCGATCGCCGCCGCGCGGGCTACGGTGATGCCGCCAACGGCGAGTACTGGGGCGGTGGTGGCAGTCACGGCCGCCTCCAGCGCGCGCACGCCCACCGGGCCCTCACCGGGTTTCGACTGGCTGTCGAAGACGTGTCCGAAGATCAGATAGTCCACCGCCCCAGACCCACCGACGAGGCGGGCCTCGTCGGTGCCATGCACCGAACGGCCCACCAGAAAGCCTCGTGGCGCCATCGCTCTCGCCCGTCGCGGAGACATCGAGTCGGCCCGCAGATGCACACCATGCGCGCCCCCAGAAATGGCCACGTCGATCCGATCGTTGACGATCAACCGCGCCCGCGTGCCCGCGACCGCCTGCGCACATCGGCGGACCAGTCGCAGCAGATCGCCACCCTCGAGGTCACGCTCCCGGACCTGGATGAGGTGCACGCCCGCGCGCGCGGCAGCGCCCACCCGTTCGACGAGCGTCGTCTCCCAATCGGGGCCGAGGCGCAGACGATCGCTGATCAGACACAACACGGGCGTCACGGCAGGCGCCTCAGTCCTCCGACAGCGGCGCTGCCGAAAACGGCGTCGTCGGGGCATCGCCGCTCCGCGCGAGCAGCATCGATACGAGCTCACGCAACCCCGCGACGATGTTGAGCACGCCCAGGCCCGACACGGCCCCACGCACGAAGTCGTTGGTGATGAACGCGTGGACGGGCGGCACGGCCGTGGCGAAGTAGTTGCGGTCCCAGAAGGCCGACCAGGGCACCACCACGAGTGCGAACCCGAACTCGAAGAAGAACGCAATGAAGAAGAGCCGCCTCATTCGTCCACGGCGTCGAAAAGCGACGGCGGCCGGAAAGATCGGCGGTGCAATGGGGAGTAGCCGTGCCGCGCCAGGGCCGCCAGGTGGTCGGCGGTTGCGTAGCCCTTGTGCCGGTCGTAGCCGTACCGCGGATCGCTCTCGTGATACGCAAGCATCTCGCGGTCGCGTGTCACCTTCGCCACGATCGACGCTGCCGCGATTGAGGTACACCGGCGATCTCCGTGCACCACCCCTCGTTGGGCCATCAGCAGGTCGGGAATCCGGAACGCGTCGACAAGCACGAAGTCGGGCAACGGTGTCAGGCCCATAACGGCGCGCCGCATCGCCTCGAGTGAGGCGCGATGAATGTTGATGTCATCGATTTCACCCGCCGGGGCGGAGGCCACCGACCAGGCGAGCGCCTTCCGGATGATGACGCCGTACAGGCGCTCGCGCTCAGGGGCGGTGACTAGTTTGGAATCGCAGACCCCCGGGATGTAGCACCCCGGGTCGAGCACCACGGCGGCAGCGACGACGGGACCGGCCAGACAGCCGCGCCCCACTTCGTCGACGCCCGCGACGCGATGGAACCCGAAACGCCGCACGGCGTTTTCGAGCGTTCGCATCGCACGCGCCTTCGCCATGGACGCTACTGCGGCTTCTTCGTTTCCTTCATCCTCGCCGCTTTCCCCTTCAGCTCGCGCAGGTAGTACAGCTTCGCGCGGCGCACGCGCGCCGACCGCACCACGTCGACCTTGGCGATCGTTGGCGAGTGGAGGGGGAAGATGCGTTCCACGCCCTGGCCGAACGACACCTTCCGCACCGTGAACGACGCGCGCGCGCCGCCCCGATGCATGCCGATCACGATCCCCTCGAAGATCTGGATGCGCTCCTTGTCGCCTTCGCGCACTTTGACGTGCACGCGGACGGTGTCGCCCGACTGCATCCGCGGCCGATCGACCAGTTGCGACTTCTCGACGACGTCTATCGCGCTCATCGTTGCTCTCCTCGCTCCTTCAGAATTTCATCGAGCAGCTCGCGGTCTTCACCATCGAGCGCCGCCTCGCCGAGCAGATCCGGACGACGGTCCAACGTCCGCGTCAGCGCGGCCTTGCGCCGCCAGCGCCTGACGTCGGCGTGGTGTCCCGACAAGAGTACCTCGGGCACCTTCATTCCTCCCACGTCCACCGGACGCGTGTAGTGCGGATGGTCGAGCAGTCCCCTCGAGAAGGAATCCTCGGCCACCGACTGCTCGTCTCCTACCACCCCGGGGATGAGACGACTAACGGCGTCCAGCACGATCAGCGCCGGCAACTCGCCGCCGCTCACCACGAAGTCGCCGAGCGACAACTCCTCTGCACCCACCAGCGCCGGCACCCGCTCGTCCATGCCCTCGTATCGGCCACAGAGCAGCGCGACATGCGACAGCCTGCTCAGACGAACCGCCTCGGCCTGATCAAATCGCCGGCCTTGCGGAGACATCAACACCACGACGTCCGGCGCTCCTCGGCGGGTCCGTATCGCCTCGACCGCCCGCACGAGCGGTTCGGCCTTCATGACCATGCCGGGACCGCCGCCGTAGGGCATGTCGTCGACGCTGCGGTGCCGGTCACTCGTGTGCTCGCGCAGGTCGTGCACCTCGACGTCAATCACGCCGCTCGCCATTCCCCGGCTGACCACCCCTTCCGACAGCGCCGCCTGGACCATCCGGGGAAAGATCGTGACGATGTCGAACTTCATAACAGCTCGTAGCGGGCCCGCGACAACCCGTCAGCGCTCGTTCAATTCCAGCAACCCCTCCGGAGGATTGATGCGAATCGTCCGGTGCTCCACGTCGATGTCCACGCAGATGTCCACCGCGAGGGGAACCAGCACCTCACCCCGTCGGCCGCCGATCACCAGACGGCTCGCCCCACCACCGCCTTCCACCTTCACCACCGGTCCGACGATCGCGCCCGACGTGGTCCGGACCTCGCATCCAACGAGCTGGTGCGCATAGTACACGCCAGGCCCCAGGGCCTGCAGCGAGGTCTCCGGGACGCGCAACTCGAGGCCGGCCAGCCGCTCCACGTCCTCGATGCGATGGAATCCGTCGAACCCGACAATCACCCGGCCGTTCTGCAATCGTGACGACAGGACCGTGAGCCGCTCGTCTCCGGCCGCCGATCGCGTCCAGCATGTCGCGCCCGCGGCGAATCGCTCCTCGACAAAATCGGTCTCGGGGTGAATCACGACCTGCCCCCTCAACCCATGAGGCCTGGTGATGCGCCCCACCAGAACCATCTCGTCCCAACTCGGGATTGGCGATTCGGGATTCGGAATTCGCTGTCCGGCCCCTGAGTCCCGAATCTCGAATCCCGGATCCCCGTCCAACCTAGTCCCGTATGTCCAGATGCGCGCGCAGGCCGTGTTTCTCGGCGGTCAACGCAGCCAAGGTGCGCAGCGCAGCTGCGGTTCTACCCTGACGGCCGATGATCTTGCCCATGTCACCGGGTGCCGTCGTCAGCGAGAGAATCGTCATCCCCCGCCGTTCCGCCTCGGTTACGCGAACGCGGTCAGGGTTGTCGACGAGCGCACGCGCCACGACCTCCACGACCCTCCTGACCGGGTTCGGGGCGTCGCCGGCGTCGTCTTCCGGCTCCATCACTGCGGGGTCGGCGCCGCAACGACCGCCGACAGATCGCGCGACAGGTGCTTGGCCAGCAGCGTCCGCACGGAATCCGAGGGTCGGGCGCCCAGCTTCAACCAGTGACCGATCCGGTCCTTGTCGAGATTGACCTGCGCCGGCTTCGAGCGCGGGTTGTACGTACCGACATTCTCGACAAAGCTGCTGTCGCGCGCCGAGCGCGCCTCCGTCACCACCACGCGGAAAAAGGGCTTCTTGCTCGAACCCATCCGCCGCAAACGTATCACCAACATCTGTGAACTCCCCTCGTTTACCGAGCCTTGATCAACCCCCAAGGCCCGCCCTTCTTCCGCTTCCTTCCACTCGGCGCCGAAACCCCCGGGCCAGCCGGCATGCCCGGCAGGCCTCCCTGGCTCATCATCTGCAGCACCCGACGCATCTCGGTGAACTGCTTCAGCAACCGATTCACTTCCTCGACCGATGTGCCGCTGCCCTTCGCGATGCGCTTCCTGCGGCTGCCGTTGATGATGCGATCGTTGCTGCGCTCCTCGGACGTCATCGACCCGATGATCGCCTCCACCCGGCCCATCTGCTTTTCGTCCGGCCTGTTCTCGGCCATCTGCTTCAGACCGCCGAGACCCGGAATCATCCCGAGCACGTTCTCGAGCGGCCCCATCCGCTTGACCATCTTCAGCTGCTTGCGGAAGTCGTCGAGCGTGAAGTCGTTGGTCCGGAGCTTCGCTTCGAGCTGCGCCGCTTCGTCCTGGTCGATCACCTGCTCGGCCTTCTCGATGAGCGACAGCACGTCGCCCATGCCGAGCATCCGCGACACGATCCGGTCGGGATGAAACAGCTCGAGATCCTCGAGCCGCTCGCCGCTGCCGACAAACGCTATCGGCACCCCGACAACCGACACCACCGACAGCGCGGCGCCCCCGCGCGCGTCGCCGTCGAGCTTCGTCAGCACGACGCCGGTCACGCCGATGCGCCGGTTGAACTCGCCGGCGCTCTTGATCGCGTCCTGCCCCGTCATCGCGTCGGCGACATAGAGCAGGTCGGACGGCTGCACGGCCGCCTTGATGCCCTGCAACTCGTCCATCAGGTCGTCGTCGATGTGCAGCCGACCTGCGGTATCGACGATGACCGTGTCAAACCCTTTGGCCTTCGCCTCGGCGAGGGCTCCTCGCGCCCGTGCGACCGGGTCCATGGTCTCGGGTCCGTAGACCGGCACGCCCGCCTGCTCTCCGACGATCGCGAGCTGCTGAATCGCCGCCGGCCGCCGAACGTCGGTGGAGACCATCAGCGGATGGCGGCCCTGTCGCGTCAGCCACTTCCCCAGCTTCCCCGACGTCGTCGTCTTGCCCGATCCCTGCAGCCCGAGCAGCAGCACCACCCGCGGCGTCGGCGCATCCTTGCGCAACCCGCCTTGCGCGTCGCCGAACAGCGCCAGCATCTCGTCGCGCACGATCTTGATGACCTGCTGGCCCGGCGACAGGCTCTTCAGCACGGCCTGATCCATCGCCTGGTCGCGAACGCGATCGATGAAGGCCTTGACGACCTTGAAGTTCACGTCCGCTTCGAGCAGGGCCAGCCGGATCTCGCGCAGCGCGGTCTCGACGACTTCGGGCGTCAGGCGGACCTCGCCGCGCAGCGACTTGAAAACGCCCTGAATGCGCGTGCTGAGCGACTCGAACATGGGCCCCTGAGTGGAAGGCCGGCCGGGCTCCCTGCGGAGGTTAAGCCCAACGGACGCAAACGCTTATCTTAGGGCGGGTTGGGCGAATGGGGCAAGTGGGCCTGATGAAGCCCCATGCCTACTTCGTCGAATCCGGCGCGGTGAGCTTCACGGGTTGTGCCGGGGCGCCGTTGCCCGTCGAATCCCACACCGCGAAGCGCGCCCAGGCGGGCCGCTGTACGCTGAAAAGGGGATCTCGAAGTGTTTCCTGCCGAAAGCGGGCCCTCCGCGAACTCGAGCGGGAACGTCCACTCCACGTCGCAGAGACGTAACCGCCAACCACGAACCACCAACCACCGACCACCAACCGACTCACACCGACGACAGTTTGTGCCCCAGCTTGTCTTTCTTGGTCTTCAGGTACTTGCGCGTCGAATCCGACGCTGGAATCTCGAGCGGCACGACCTCTGAGACGGCCAGGCCGTATCCCTGTAGGCCGACAAACTTCCGCGGATTGTTCGTCAACAGCCGCATCGTCTTGACGCCGAGGTCCGTGAGAATCTGCGCGCCGATGCCGTAGTCGCGCTGGTCGGCCTTGAACCCAAGACGCTCGTTGGCCTCGACGGTGTCGAAGCCCTGATCCTGCAGCTCGTACGCCCGGATCTTATTGACGAGACCGATGCCGCGACCTTCCTGATTGAGATAGAGCAGCACGCCGCGACCTTCGGCCGCGATCGCGACCATGGCGGCGTCGAGCTGGGCGCCGCAATCGCATCGCGCCGAGTGGAACACGTCGCCGGTGAGGCACTTGGAATGGACACGCACGAGGACGTCTTTACCATCGCCGATCTCTCCACGCACGAGGGCGACGTGGGTCATGCCGTCCACCTGATTGTCGAACAGGTGAATCCGAAATTCTCCGTGCTCGGTCGGCAGCTGGGCGTGCGCCGCGCGCTTCACGAGACGCTCGGTTCGCATCCGGTACTGGATCAGATCGGCGATCGTGATCATCAGCAGTCCGTGCTTCCTCGCGAACCGCCGCAACTCGGGCACGCGGGCCATCGTCCCGTCGTCGTTCATGATTTCGCAGATCACGCCGGCCGGCGCCAGGCCGGCCATCCGCGCAAGGTCGACGGCCGCCTCGGTCTGACCCGCCCGCACCATCACGCCTCCGTCGCGCGAACGCAGGGGCGACACATGGCCCGGACGCGCAAAGTCGGAGGGCTTCGTCGTCGGGTCGATCGCGGCGAGTACCGTGGCGGCACGGTCGGCGGCGGAGATGCCCGTTCCCCCGCGCTTGAGGTCGATCGGCACGCAGAACGCCGTTCCAAACGCCGTGGTGTTGGTGTTGACCGCAAGAGGAATCTCGAGCGCATCGAGCCGCTCGCCGGTCATCGACAGACAAATCTGCCCGCGACCGTACTTCGCCATGAAATTGATCGCGTCCGCGGTGACCTTCTCGGCGGCGATGGTCAGGTCACCCTCGTTCTCGCGGTCCTCGTCGTCGCAGACGATGACCATCCCTCCGGCACGGATCGCGGCCACCGCCTCCTCGATCGAGGCAAACGTGCCCTGCCGGCGGGCGCCCTTGGCAATCCGAATGTCCTTGGTCATATCCGTTGACGTTCCTTCTCGAAGATCTCGAACGCGCGTGCGACGTACTTGCCGATCATGTCGCATTCGAGATTCACCCGATCGCCCACGTGGCGCGTCGACAGGTTCGTGTGGGCCCAGGTGAAGGGAATGATCATCACGTCGAAGGTGCCGGCGCCGAGCGCGGCCACGGTCAGACTGATGCCATCGACGGCGATCGACCCTTTCCCTACGACCCACGGCAGCATGGACGTGTTAAGGGAAATGGTAAGCCAGCAGGCGTCGCCCTCCTGACGAATCTCGCGAATCGTGCCCGCGCCGTCCACGTGGCCCTGCACGAAGTGACCACCCATGCGGGTGTCGGCCCGCATCGCCCGCTCGAGGTTGACGCGATCCCCCGACCGCAGAGATCCAAGAGTCGTGACGCGCGCCGTTTCTGGCCCGATGTCGGCGTGCAGGTCGCTGCCCTCCGTGGCCGTCACGGTGAGGCAGACGCCGTTGATTGACAGGCTCTCGCCCAACGATAGCTCGGCGGCCAGCGGGGTCTCGACGCAAAGACGAAACCCCGAGGCGGCTGGGGCGAGCCCGGTCACGGTGCCGACCGATTCAATGAGGCCGGTGAACATACCCTTCGATAACGGTATCAGGTCCGAGCAGCTCGAGACGGGGATCGATGAGCGAGGCCAGCGACCACCGCGCACCCGCCAGCAGGGGTACGCCGAGCGGTCCAAGAGCCACGGGCGCGACATAGAGCTGAACGTAGTCGACGACGCCTTCCGCCCAGGCGGCGGCGTGCACGGCTGCCCCGCCTTCGAGCAGCACGCTTTGCACATCCTGCGACGCCAGGGCGCGAAGGGCGCCGCGTACGCCGGGCCCGTCCGCCATCATGATCATCGCCCCTGCGTGTTCGAGCGCGATCCGCCGCTCGGCACACGTCGCGAGATGCTCCTTGTCCGACACGATGATCACCGGCCCCGTCTCGGGCGCGGAAAAGATCCGGGCGCGTGGCGACGTTCGCAGCCGCCGATCGAGCACGACACGCGCCAGCGGACGGTCGCGGTAGACGTCGCGCACCGTGAGCAGGGGATCATCCACGAGGACGGTCTCCGATCCCACCACGACCGCATCCACGCTGGCGCGCGTGTACTGGACGTGCCGGTTCGCCGCAAGCGACGTCAGTCTGGTGCGTCGCCCCGGCGCCGCGGCCATGCGACCGTCGAGGCTCGTCGCTGCCTTGAGAATCACGAAGGGACGGCCCTCGCGCACGGTTGTCAGGAACGGCTGATTGAGACGCGCCGCCGCGTCGCGCTCGATGCCTTCGGCCACTTCGATCCCGTGCGCCCGGAGCGCTGCGAAACCGCGCCCGTGCACACGCGGCGACGGATCTTCCATCGCGGCGACGACGCGCCGGATGCCGGCGGCGATGATCTGCTCGGTGCACGGTCCCGTCCGGCCGGTATGCGCGCACGGTTCCAGCGTGCAGTAGAGCGTCGCGCCTCGCGCCCGCACCCCGGCTTCCTTCAAGGCATGCACCTCGGCATGCGGCTCGCCGGCCCGCTCGTGCGCGCCATCGCCTACGACGACGCCCTCGTCGGTAACCACGCAGGCACCAACGACGGGATTCGGCGTCGTGCGCCCGATGCCTCGCCGGGCCTGCTCGAGTGCCCGACGCATCCACCGGGCCTCCGCCGAGCTCACCATTTCTCCTGAAACAGCGCGTCCACGTAGTCCTGCGCCGAGAAGGGAATCAGGTCGCCGATCCCTTCGCCAACGCCCACGTAGCGGATGGGCAGCTTCAGATCATGGGCAATCGCCACCGCGACGCCACCCTTCGCGGTGCCATCGAGCTTCGTCAAGACGATGCCCGTCACGCCTGCCACGCTCGTGAACTCGCGCGCCTGCTGCAGGCCGTTCTGACCGACCGTGGCGTCGAGCACCAGCAGCACTTCGTGCGGTGCGCCCTCGGCTGCGCGCCCGGCCACGCGACGAATCTTGTCGAGCTCGTTCATGAGATTGGTGCGCGTGTGCAGCCGGCCGGCCGTGTCCACCAGAATCGGATCGCGCCCGCGTGCCTTGCCCGACTGAATCGCGTCGAAAACGACCGCCGCGGGGTCGGCGCCATCCTTCGCCCTGATGATGTCCACGTCGGCCCGCTTCGCCCAGATCTCGAGCTGCTCGACGGCCGCCGCCCGAAAGGTATCGGCCGCGCACACGAGCGGGTCGTGGCCCGTCGTCTTCATCAGGTTGGCCAGCTTGCCGACGGTCGTAGTCTTACCAGTGCCGTTGACACCCACGACGAGGGTCACCCGTGGACGGTGGCCGTTCGGCGCCTCGACCGCCACGGAATCGAACACGCGGCGGATCTCCTCTTTCACCAGATCGCGCAGACTCTCGCCGTGCCGCGCACGAGCACGAACCGCGGTAACGATGCGCTCGGTAGCCGCGAGCCCCACGTCGGCTGTGATGAGCAATTCTTCCAGCGCCTCGACGGTCTCGACGTCCACCGGCCGCGACCGTCGGTCGCCCGCGTCGGCCTGCTCGACGATCGCCTCGAACCGGCTGACGATCTGTTCTTTCGTGCGCGCGAGGCTGTCACGAAGCCTGTCGAACAATCCCAAATGCCGAGACTCCTTGCTGACGGCTGCCAGCTACCGGCTGTCCACTGCTATTCCAGCTTCTGCGGACGCAGCATCAGATCGAAGAGTGCATCCCGCGCGTTCTTCCGACCCGCAAGCAGCTCCGCGACCTGCACGGCAATGGGCAGCTCCACACCGTTTCGCTTGCCAAGCGCGAGAGCCGCATCGGTTGTGCGAACACCCTCAGCCACCATTTTCATGCCGGCCAGCACGTCATGTAGCGATCGTCCGTGGGCCAACTCCATGCCCACGTGACGATTGCGACTCAAAGCACCCGTACACGTCAGCACCAGATCCCCGAGTCCGGCCAGACCCGCAAGCGTGTCGCGCTGCCCGCCCACCGCGCAGGCGAGACGCGCGATCTCGGCGAGCCCTCGAGTGATCAGCCCGGCCTGTGCGTTGTGCCCCAGACCAAGGCCCTCGGCCACACCCGCCGCAATGGCGATGACGTTCTTGAGGGCGCCACCAATCTCGACCCCGGCCACATCACGGCTTCCATAGAGACGGAAGTACGACGAACGGAAATCCGATTGCACCCGCTCGAGGAGCCCGTCATCGTCTGAAGCGATGCACACCGCGGTCGGCAGTTCCCGCGCAAGCTCGAACGCGAAGCTCGGCCCCGAGAGAACGCCGAGGCGGACGCTCGAGCCGAGCTCCTGACGAATCACCTCGGACGGGCGATAGAGGGTGTCCTGCTCGAGGCCCTTCGTCCCGCTGACCACGATCAGACCGGGCGTCAGGCGCGACGCTGCGTGACCTATCACTTCCCGGATGCCGTGCGACGGCACCGCCACGACCACGACGTCGGCCTGGCGGAGCGCCTCGTCGAGGTCGGCGGTTACCTCGAGCGAGTCTGGAAACGTGACATCGGGCAGATAGACGGCGTTGGCCCGACGTCCGCGCAGCTCTGCGACGAGGCCCGGGTCGCGCCCCCACAGACGCGGCTGATGGCCGACACGGGCAAGGTGAACGGCGAGCGCGGTGCCCCAGCCGCCGGCGCCAAGAATCGCAATGCGAGAAATACGGTTACCTCTCTTGATCGAACAGCCGGAGTCCCACTCGGCGTTCGGTGCCCGTTGCCAGTCGCACCAGGTTCGCGCGATGCCGATACACGATGATGGCGGCGGCGCCCATGGCGCCCGCCACCACGGCGCGCGATGATCCGGTGACGGCCGCCGAGATCACCAAGACGACAGCCGCAACGACCGACCCCGCCGAGATAAACCGCGTGATCCAGATCGTCAACACGAACACCGCCGATGCGATGGCCAGGGCCACGGGTGCCAGCACGCCGAAGGCGCCGGCCGCCGTCGCCACGCCTTTGCCGCCGCGAAATCTCAGCCACACGGGGTAGATGTGACCAAGCATCGACGCCACGCCCGCCGCAACCGGCGCGACAGCGCCGCTGGTCATGGCCTGCGCCGCAAGCACCGCCGCCGATCCCTTCAAGCCGTCGAGCACCATGACCAGCACGGCGGGCGAGGCTCCCGACGTGCGCAGCACGTTCGCCGCCCCCACATTGCCGCTGCCGATCTGGCGCAGGTCGATGCCCCGACGCCGCGCCAGCAGAAATGCGAACGGCACCGACCCGATCAGATACGCGAGGACGATGGCGAGGGTGGCATGCATCTCGTGGAGGCCGACCGTCGTCAGGTCGGCCCGCCCAGCGACGTGCGCAGCATCGGCACGTACGTCGGGCCGGTGGGTGACAATCGGCTCTCAAACAGTGTAATCGCGTCGATGCGCGTCGTGCCGAGCGACCTTTTCTCTAGCCCTTCGAGCAGGCGGGCCGCGCGCAAACCCGGAGCCGCGCGCACGCGGGCCAGCGTCAGGTGGGGACTGTAGGGCCGATCTTCACTGGGTATCCCGAGGGTAGGGAGTCGCGACACGACCTCACGTTGCACGGCCACGAGATCGTCGCGGCCGCCCTGGACACCCACCCACACCGCACGCGGCGGACCGTTCTTAGGAAAGACGCCCACACCTGTCAGATCCAGGTCGAAGGCGGGCACTGACACGGGCGGAGCGAGGACACGAAGGACCGTCTCGGCGCGGGCGTGGTCAGCCTCGCCGATGAACGTGATGGTGATGTGAAGGCGAGCGGCGGTCAGCCACGTCACGCGAGCGCGAGGCGCCGTCTCGGTCACGCGCTTCTTGAGCTCGACGATCAGTGCCTCGGCTCGCCCGGCGAGGCGCTCGCCAATCTCAGCGGCCACGAATAGTCGCACACCGCCAAGTGTGCCTCACGCCGGTGTCGGGCTTCTTCACGCTCACATCTCGCGAGGCGTTCCCGGATCCTGCAGCATGCGGCGCACCATGTCGAGCGCGGCCTGCGACGCCTGAAACTTCACCATCTCACGACCGCCGACGAATCGGAACGTCCGCACCTGAGAACCGGATGGGGACGCGACAGCGATCACCACCGTTCCAACCGGCTTCTCGGCGGTCCCGCCATCGGGACCGGCAATGCCGGTCACGCCCACTCCAATATCCACGCCCGACCGCGATCGAATACCCTCGGCCATGGCGATCGCCACAGGTTCGCTGACCGCGCCATGGGAGGCGATGACCTCTTCGGGAACTCCGAGGAGTTCTGTCTTCGACCGATTGCTGTACACGACCACACCGCGCTCGACGTAACGTGAGCTGCCCGGCACATCGGTCAGCCTCGACATGATCAGACCACCGGTACACGACTCTGCGGCGGCAATCGTGAGCCGGCGATCGGCAAGCAAGCCACCGACGACATCCTCGAGTCCGCGGCCGTCGGTGCTGTAGACGACCGCCCCCAGCACAGCCAGCACGCGGTCGGTGGCAAGATTCAATGCGACCTCAGCCTGCGCGCGTGAATCGGCGTGCGCGGACAGGTGCAGCTCAATCTGCCCGAGCGACGCCAGGATGGTCGCCGCGATGGGAACTGATGCCCGCGCCCACTCGCCGTAGAGAGGCTGCAACGCCTCATCGGTGTGCGACTCGCTGCGTCCGGTGATCCGGATGACGCGCCGAACGACGGGCTCGCCGCCAGCCCGCGCGCGCAGGAGGCCGCTGACCAACGCCCTGACCATCGGCTTGAGCTCTCTCGGCGGACCGGGCAACAACACGATCACCTGCTCGCCTTCCTCGATCCACAACCCGGGCGCGGTCCCATTGGGGTTGGCGATTATCTCGGCGCCGACTGGCACCATGGCCTGCCGCCGGTTGATCTCGGGCATCGACAGGCCACGCCCCTGGAATCGCGCTTGGATGCGGGCAGTGATCGATTCGTCCTCCACCAGAGAACGGCCGAGCACGTCGGCGACCACCACTCGTGTCAGATCATCGTCGGTCGGGCCGAGCCCCCCGCAGCATACGAGCAAGTCGACTCGAGCAAGGCCGCTCCGAACGCCGTGTTCCAGCTCTCGTCGGTCGTCACCGATGACAGACTTGAAGACGACGTCAATCCCCAGGAGATTCAACTGTTCCGTGATGAACAGCGAGTTCGTGTCGGTTCGCGTGGGCGTCAGGAGCTCGCTGCCGACCGCGAGAATCGCGGCGCGAGTCAGCGGCATCATGCGAGAACGCCCGGAAGCAGACGTACGACCCCCCACATCACCAGATGGGCGTAGATCCCTGCCATGACGTCGTCGAGCATCACCCCAAGGCCGCCGTGCAGACGCTCGAATCGTCGAGCCGGCCACGGCTTTACGACGTCGAACAGTCGGAAGAGCAGGAACGCAACCAGGATCCCTATCGCGGTGACCGGCAGAAACGCCAGGGTCACGAGCATCCCGACGACTTCGTCGATGACGATGTAGCCTGGATCGGTCCTGCCGAAGTGCCGCTCGGCCTCGCTCGCGCTCCAGACGCCGACACCCGCGAGGAGCACGAGGGCAGTTCCCTCTGCTAGCGGCGACTGCAAATACCTGACGACGAAGAGCACCGCCAGTCCCAACGCGGAGCCAAACGTCCCAGGCGCGACGGGCGCGTAGCCGACAAAGGCTCCCGTCGCGACGAACACCCCGAGACGCCGCAACATGCCGAGGGAATCGGTCAGACCGACCGGAAGGGAACGACTCGCGTTCGTGCAACCCTGTCGTGCAGCGCGAGGCGCCGGCCGAACAGCGCGGGAACCCACCCGAGACCGAGGAGCAGTGCAGACACCAGCCCGGCACACGTGCGCCGCATGACCCGCCCCGCGTCGAGCGGGCCGCCGTCATCTGCGACCACGCACGTCCCGGCCGCCATCTTGCCGATCGTCTGCCCGCCCACGGCGGTGAACGCGTAGAAGTACGACAGTTTCAGCAGCCCCAGAAATGCCAGCATGGGTGCCGCTGGCAGCAGTCGCCATTCGCTCATCGGCAACCCGGCCATGCGCACGGTGAAGTAGACGACGCCAAGGTCGATGCCGAACAGGATGACGTGATCCACCACCGCCGCAAGCAGGCGAGGGCCGCTGCGACTGACGCTCCCATCGATTGCCGAGGCCCTGGACGTGACGGCGGCAGGTGCGGACCGGGCTTCGGGCGCGAGCGCCGGCGGCGGCAGCATCGGCATCGGCATCGGCGGCGCCTGCGTCGGCAAAGCAACCAGCGCCGCTTCGTTCGGAAACTGCAGGGCCGGCTCCGACGAAGGCCGGGCTGCGCGCGCCACCGGACGCAGTCGGGGCGAATCCACGGGACGGCGCACGGCCAGAGGCGCGCGGGGCGCCGCGGGCACTTTGACGAGCGGTTCGTCCTCGCTGCCGGGGGGTGTAAAGAGAGGCACCGGCGAGGCCATCACCATCCTCAACGGAAGGTCGGCTTTCGGTAAGGGACGACCTGGGTCATTGAGATCCGCGTTCACCTGGATGAACGCTTCGTCGTCAGTCTGGGTCCTGAACTCGTAGTCGGGCTCGAGCGACAAGCGTCGTTCGCCGGTATCGACGCGCTCGTGGCGAAGTTCGTCCCGGCGATCGGCTGCTGGCGCCCACAAGAGCGAGAAATCGTAACCGCAGTTCCTGCACCGATCGCCCGTCTCGAAACCAAGGTAAGCGCACTTGGGACACTTCATCGTGCTCCCCCACGTTCCGGCGATTCAAACGGCGAGAGCGACGCCGCGATCAGCAGATCGCGCTGTATGTCTCCTTTGAGCCGGTCGGCCTCCGGGCGAACCGGATCCCCGGACGGGATTCGATCCAGAAGGTGCAGCGCGTCGTAGAGGTGTCCCCCCCCGTAGTAACTGCGTGCGCGATCCAGATCCATGTCGGCCGTCCGCACGACTGGAAGCGGTTCGGTCGCAACCGTCGTCGGAAGTATCGCGGCCGGCACGTTCAAGAACCAGGCCCGCACCGCCAGACCACCAAGCACCACGGCGACCCCAGCGGCCAGACTCAGCGCGGCGATCAGTATTCTGCGACCGCGACGGCGAGGGCGGTTCTGCTCGTCTCCGTCAATGGGCAAGGTCCCACTCGGCGCAGAACCATGAGGGAGCGGCGCATCGAAGCCGGTGCCGTCCAGTCGATCGAGCCGATCGAGCAGCACGAGGGCCTCGTCGCTAGGCGCTCCGCGGTCAACGGCCCGCAGCAGTAGATCTCGGGCGCCCGTCGCGTCCCCCGACCGGTAGGCTGCGACGCCGCGCTGCAGCAGTTCCTCGGACTCGCGTTGGCGCTCCGCGATCGCGCCCCGCGCACGCTCGATGTAGGCGCGCGCCCGGTCGTGATCGCGCTCCAGGAACACCACGCGGGTCCAGATGTTGATGGCCTGTTCGTAGTCCGCGGCGAAATAGTGATCGAGCCCTGAAACGAGAAGTTCTTCGATACGCGCGGCTCGATCGCGATCGTCGGGTGATCCGGGTGTGCGCTCGGGGTCGGTGCGCTTCGGCTCCGTCATCAGGAGATGAAATGTCTGGTTACGCCTCTGCGATTATCGGGCAGTAGCCCAGATCCGTCAACGAATTAGCTAAGATTTCTTCCCGATGGCCCTCATCGAGTGCGTCCCGAACGTCAGCGAAGGCCGTCGTCCTGACGTCATCCGTCAGATCGCAGACGTTGTGCGCGCGGTGTCGAGTGTCCGATTCCTGGACTGTTCGTCAGATTGGTCCCATCACCGGTCCGTCCTCACCTTCGTCGGGGATGGCCGCGCGCTCAAAGAGGCGGTGGTCGCGCTGTTCGAGTCTTCAGTCGCTCGAATCGATCTGCGGACGCACTCGGGCGAGCATCCTCGTCTCGGGGCGGTAGACGTCGTGCCCTTCGTTCCGCTGCGGGACGTGTCGATAGAGGAATGCGTGACCCTTGCCAGGGACACGGCGTCAGAGGTGGCTGATCGATTTGACATCCCCATGTTCCTCTACGAAGAGGCCTCGTCACACCCCGGGCGAACGCGGCTCGAAGACATCCGGCGTGGTGGACTCGAAGGCCTCACGGCCAGGATGCGAACGCCCGAGTGGGCACCCGACTACGGACCGTCTTCGCCCCATCCCACGGCGGGGGTGACGGTGATCGGCGCGCGCCGGGTGCTGATCGCCTACAACGTCAACCTGGCCACCAATCGCATCGACGTAGCCCGGACCGTGGCGGCGGCCGTGCGATTCAGCAGCGGGGGCCTGCCGCACGTCAAAGCCATGGGGGTCGTCCTGGGCGATCGGGACATCGTCCAGGTATCGATGAACCTGACACACTACGAGCAGACGTCCGTGCAGCGGGCGTTCGAAGCAGTGACCCACGAGGCACAGCGGCTGGGCGTCGACGTGCTGGAGAGCGAGATCGTGGGTCTGGTGCCCGAGGCCGCCCTGGCCGGTGTGGATCCGGCAGACCTGAAGTTGACCGGGTTCACGCCTCAACAGGTGCTCGAAACGCGCTTGCGCGATACCGCCTGACGCCGCAGCTCAGGCCGTCTCGTCCTCGTCGGTCTTGCGCGCTGGCATGATCCCGAACGTCCGCATCTTCCGGTAGAGATTGCTGCGTTCGATGCCGAGCACCTCGGCCGTGCGCGAAATGTTGCCCTGCTGCGCCGACAATGCGCGAAGGATATAGTCGCGCTCGAACTGGTCGCGTGCATCGTGGAGCTGGGCCAGCGTCACCGGAACCGGCGCCGCGGCCCCGACCAGACCGAGCGTCCCCTGATCGAGGAACGCCAGATCGCGAGCGGCTACGCGCTCGCCCGGCACCATGATCATCAGCCGCTCGACGAGGTTTCGCAGCTCGCGGACGTTGCCTGGCCACGCATACCGCTGCAGCGCGGCGATCGCGTCGATCTCGAAGACCTTCGGCCTCCGCCCGTATTCTCGCGCCAACATCGCCATGAAGTGTTCAGCGAGCAACGGGATGTCCTCCTGTCGATCGCGCAGTGCCGGAACGAAGATCGGAACGACGTTGAGGCGGAAATACAGGTCTTCGCGGAATCGGCCGGCACGAATCTCCACGGGCAGGTCCTTGTTGGTGGCCGCCAGCACGCGAGCGTCCACCCGCACGCGCGACGATCCCCCGACCGGCATCATCACCTGTTCTTGTAGCACCCGCAGGACTTTGGCCTGGGTCTTGAGCGTCATATCGCCAATCTCGTCCAGGAAGATCGTTCCGCCGTGCGCGAGCTCGAACTTGCCGCGACGGTCGGCGACGGCGCCAGTGAAGGAGCCGCGCACGTGGCCGAACAGTTCGCTTTCGATCAGTTCTTCGGGAATGGCGGCGCAGTTGACCTCGATGAACGGGCCGGCGCGACGCCGGCTCATCTCGTGGATGTTTCTCGCGACGAGTTCCTTGCCGGTGCCGTTGTCGCCGTAGATGAGCACGCGCCCGTTGGTGGGCGCGGCCATCGCCACCTGCTCACGCAGGTGCGTCATGGCGAGGCTCTCACCGACCATCGTGTGCTGCGCGTCCACGCGTGCCCGCAGCGCCTGGTTCTCGGCTTCGAGCCGCCGCTGACGCAGCGCGTTGCGAATCACGAGGACCGTCTTCTCCAGCGACAGCGGCTTCTCGACGAAGTCGAAGGCCCCCATCTTGATGGCCTTGACCGCCGACTCGATGTTGCCGTGACCGGAAATCATCACGACCTGCGAATCGATGCTCCGCTCACGCATCCGCGCAAACGTGGCCAGACCGTCCATGCCCGGCAGCCAAATGTCGAGCACGACGACGTCGAACGCCTGACGGCCGAGACACTCGAGACAGGCCTCGCCGCTGTCGACGGCGTCCACGTCGTAGCCCTCGTCGCGCAGCACGCCCCCAAGGGCGCTCCGCACCCCGGGCTCGTCGTCCACTAGAAGGATGGTCGGCATGTCGTCACGAGTCGCAGGAACGCGGAGAACATAGACGGATCACTGGGCTACGTCGGCAGCTCGATGGCGAATCGTGTTCCCCGCGGAACATTGTCCGTCACGTCGATGCTGCCTCCGTGCTCGGCGACGATGCGGCGGACGATCGCCAGCCCCAGCCCGCTCCCCCGTCGCTTCGTGGAGTAGTACGGCAGGAACAGCTTGTCGCGCTCCGACTCCGGAATGCCCGGACCGTCGTCGGCCACGATGATGCGCACGAGGCTGTTCGGCTGGTCGTGTTCGGTTTCGATGTCGATCGTCCCCCGCCGGTTCAACGCTTCGATGGCGTTGTCCACGACGTTGACGATGACGCGGCGGATCTGATCGCGATCGACCGAGATCTTCGGCAGCGATGCGGCGAAGCCGCGTCGGATGGCCACGTCGGGGAACACCCCCTGGTTGAGGGCAATGACGTCGTCGAGCAGTTCGTGGAGATCCGTGGATGTCGTGCGCGGTGCGGCCATCCGTGCGAAATTGGCGAACTCGTCCACCAGCGCCTTGAGCGATTCGACCTCGCCGATGATCGTTCGCGTGCATTCGTCCACGAGTGCCCGGGTGCCATCAGGCGCGGTCGAGAGATGGCGCTGCACCCGTTCGGCCGACAGCTGAATCGGCGTGAGGGGATTCTTGATTTCGTGGGCGAGGCGCCGCGCCACCTCACGCCAGGCGTTGACCTTCTGCGCCTGGGCCAGGGCGGTGAAATCCTCGAGGACGATCACGGCGCCATCCGACCCGCCCGCCTCGCGCCGCAGTGGCGTGGCCATCACCGCCACGTGCCGCTCGCGTCCGCCCCGCGCGACGACGACATCGCGCGTGTACATCTCGGCGCGGCTGCCGAGTGCCTCCTCGATCACTTCGGCGATCGGCCTGAGATCCGATTCCGACAACGCCACGCCCGCGAGCTGGCCGAGCACCGACGCGTCGATGGCGAGCAGATGAGCCGCGGCCGAATTGACGGTGTGAATGCGTCCTGCGCCGTCGACCGAAATCACGCCGGTCGCGATGCGATCGAGCACGGTCTCCACGTACCGGCGGCGGCCTTCGACGTCGAGGTGCTTCTGCTCCAGATCCACCGCGGACCGTTCGAGCTCGCGCCGGCTCGCCGACAGATCGCCGGCCATGCTATTGAACGCCTCGATCAGCGACCCGAATTCGTCGCGCGTCTCTGGGACGATGCGATGCTCGAGATGGCCGGCGCCGATCTCCTTGGCGGCCGTTGCCAACAGCTGAATGGGTCGCGTGATCCGCTTCGCGAGATACAGTCCCATCCACGTCGAGCCAATGAGAATCATCAGCGTCAGCATGAGGAAGAACGACAAATACACTCCGGCGAGCGGCTGCTTGAGCACCTGCAGCTGCTGGTAGTCCTCGTAGGCCGCGGTCATCCGTCTGGCGCGCGCGGCAAACTGACTGGTGAGGTACTCGCTGGCGATCACGACACCGCGCACCGGCCCGTCCGCCTGCGCACGAATGGGCACGGCGGATCGAATCAGGTTGCCGCCGCCGGGCAGCTGATCCACCACGTGGGTCTCGATACCCGATTGGGCCGTACGCACCGCCAGCGCGTCGCCCATCGCGCGAGGATAGTCGCGGGGCAGCGTCGGCGCCGCCATGTCCACAACCGGCTGCACGCGCCGAGGGACTTCGCCGTCGACGACGCGATAGACCTCTGCCAGCGTGACGCGCTGCTGCTGCACGTCGTCGGCAATCACCGCACGCACCGCTGCCGAGGCCGTCGCGAGGTCTTCGGCCGCCAGCGCGCGCGCCATGCGCTGAGCCTGGGCCGAGACGAGCCGCTGCTGCTCCTGGTAGTAATCGCCGGCGATCGCGTTGGCCGAGGACAATACGTCGTTCATCGGCGCGTTGAACCAGCGGTCCACGCTGTTGCGAATGAGTTCGCTGCCGACGATCAGCACGAGGACGGCGGGAATGATCGTCATCCCCAGCAGCACCGTCACCAGCTTGCCGCGGAACTTGGCAAAGGGCAGGCCGCGGCGGCGCTCCACCACCAGCTTGACGATGTTGCGCGCCAGGACGAAGACGAGCGCGACAAGAATAGTGAGGTTGGTGGCCGACAGCGCGTAGAGAACGAATTCGGTGAGGACGTCTGGCGCCAGCCGGGTGGAACGAGACGCGAGCGTCAGCAGCCCCGCCAGCACCGCGAGTAGCACGACGATGCCGGCCACGATGAGGCGGGTGTTGTCGCGAAACGGCTTCCGCCCAGCGGGCTCTGCGCCGTGCGCCGGGTCCGCCGGCGACGCCGGGACGGGTGAGGCGGCCATCACGACTGCGCTACTCCTTCGCATTCAACAGATCTTTGAGCTCCGTCATGAACTCGCCGATGTCGCGAAAGTGGCGATAGACCGATGCGAAGCGCACGTAGGCCACCTTGTCGAGTCGCTTGAGCTCGTCCATGACCAGTCGTCCGACTTCGTCGGTGCCCATTTCCTTCTCGGGCCGCTCCTGGAGCGTCCCCTCGATCTTGTCCGCCACGCCCTCGAGCGCGGCGACGCTCACGGGCCGCTTCTCGCAGGCCTTCAGTAGTCCGGCGATGAGCTTCTGGCGTTCGAAGCGCTCGCGCGTACCGTCCTTCTTGACCACCATGTAGGGGATCTCGTCGATCCGCTCGTAACTGGTGAAGCGTCGGCTGCAGTCAAGGCATTCGCGACGGCGGCGGATGACTTCACCCTCCTTGCTCTCGCGGGAATCGACCACCTTATCGCCGAGATGACCGCAGAATGGACACTTCATTGCGTCACGTCGCCTCCTCCCGACGTGCCGCGCCGGCCAGACGCCCCAGCCCTGCCAGGCTCAGACCGTCTCGAGCCATGATCACCGCGCCCGGCACGACGCTGGTCAGCACTGACACGGCGTGCAGCACCAGTGCGGCGCTGACAGCCGCATCGTTGCGCGCGCCGAAGAAGGTCGTCACCCCCACGCGGTAGGCTTCATGGAAGCTGCCGACTCCGCCCGGGGTAGGCACCGCGACGCCGATCACCAGCAGGGCCTGCAACAGATAGCTGGCGGATACCGGGATCAGAATGCCAAACGCCCGGGTGACCAGCCACACCTGCAACGCCGTCAGCACCCAGACGGGAAAGGACCAGGCGCACGCAATCGCGAGGGCGCGAGGTTCGCGCGCCACGGCAAACCCCTCGCTGAACGTTCGAGCCAGGGCGCCAAGGGCGTGCGCCACACGGTGCGGCAGCCATCGATCGCTCCGCGCCACCAGCCGCCCGATACGCTCGGGATGCGTCGCGAGCGTCCACATGACCGCCATCAAGACGACCACGAGCGCGGCGGCTACCGTCGCCGACACCTGGATCGGCCTCAGCGTGCCTGGTGCCAGAATCGCCTCGCCGCCGAAGAGCCACACGAACGCGGCCAGCAGTGTGAGGACCGCCACGAGGTCGAGGGCGCGCTCCATGACAATGGTGGCAAAGACCGAGGCGGCGCTGAGACCCTCGGATCGGGCCACGAGATAGGGGCGCACGACGTCGCCGGCACGCGCGGGCAGCAACGCGAGCGCCGCAAAGCCGAGAATGGTGGCGCGCAGAACCGGTCCGTACCGTGTCGGCCCGATCGGATCCAGCAGGTATCGCCACCGGATCGCACGGATCACCGGCAGGGCGAGTGAGAGCACTACCGACCACACAATCAGGTCGCGCCGTGCCCGAGCGAACTCCCCCGCGACCGCGTGAAGGTCCGCGCGACTCAGGAACCACGCGAAAAGGGCGATCGCCAGAAGCGTCACCAACACAGTACGGACACTCATTCGCGGGGTCTGAGAGGCCTACACAATATATCAGGCTCCTCGCGCGCGACCGCCAGTGCTGTTGCGTACGCTTGCGGGTCGTTGCTCCTGCCGCTAAGATGCGCGTTTCCCTTGCCAACCACTGGGCCGCTCATCTCATCGCGCGTCAACGGCCAGACTCCCCACCGTCAGGGGAAAGTCCGTGACATCTATAACCTCGGTGATCGCCTGCTCATCGTCGCCACCGACCGAATATCCGCGTTCGACTACGTCCTGGGGTCGGGAATTCCCGACAAGGGCAAGGTGCTCACCCAGTTATCCGCGTTCTGGTTCGAGCGCACCGGGCACATCGTGCCCAACCACCTGATCAGCACGGAAGTAGACGCCTTTCCCCACGAGGCCCAGGGCGACCGCGAGGTGCTCGACGGCCGGTCGATGCTGGTGCGCAAGACCGCACCCGTGCCGATCGAGTGCGTGGCGCGGGGATACCTTTCTGGATCGGGCTGGAAGGACTACCTGGCCACCGGCGCCGTCTGCGGTATCGCGTTGCCCAGCGGACTGCGCGAAGCCGACCGGCTTCCCTCGGCGATCTTCACCCCGGCCACCAAGGCGACGAGCGGACACGACATCAACATCGGCGAAGCCGAAGCGGGACGACTCGTGGGCGAAGATCTCGTCGCCACCTTGCGCCAGCTCACGCTCGACCTCTATGCCTTCGGAGCCTCCCACGCCGAACGGTGCGGCATCATCCTCGCGGACACCAAGTTCGAGTTCGGCCTCACCGACGACGGTGCCGTGCTGCTCATCGACGAAATCATGACGCCCGACTCGTCCAGGTATTGGCCGAAAGACGAGTACCGCCCGGGCGGTCCCCAGCCCAGTTTCGACAAGCAGTTCGTCCGCGATTACCTCGAGGAGATTCAATGGAACAAGCACCCGCCGGTGCCCTCGTTGCCAGACCAGGTCGTGCTGAAGACGCGAGAAAAGTACCTCGAGGCCTATCGGCGCCTGGTCGGACGACCGCTCCTATGAGATTCGTGCAAATCGACGCGACGGGAAGGACGGCGTAATGCCACTGCGTGATCAGCTCGAACGCCTGGTGGACGAGATGGTGACCAAGGGCATTCGTTACGACGAAGCCGTGCGGGAATTCGAGAAGAAGTTCATTGCGCAGGTGCTGCTCAAAGCCGACGGGAACCTGGGGAAAGCCGCCGACCTGCTCGGTATCCATCGCAATACGCTCGCCCGCAAGGTGACCGAGCACCATCTGCGTCGGCCCTAGCCGCGACGCGGGGCGGATCGCCCCTTGACACGCGGTTCTGGCGGTCACTACAATTAGCAGTCGTCTACGGTGAGTGCTAACTCACCGTGTGTTCCGTGTCAGATCCCTAAGGTTTCTGCACCGCGTCCTTCCGGAGCGGTAGCACCTACTCAGACAGTTGGAGTCGATCACATGAAAGTCAGACCGCTACACGACCGCATCATCGTTCAGCGCATCGATGAAGGCGAACAGAAGATCGGCGGAATCATCATCCCCGACAGTGCCAAGGAAAAGCCGCAGCAGGGCAAGGTCATCGCCGTTGGCCTGGGCAAGCGCGAGAAGACCGAGCGAGTGCCGCTCGACGTGAAGGAAGGCGACACGATTCTCTTCGGCAAGTATTCCGGGCAGGACATCAAGCTCGACGGACAGGAATACCTCATCATGCGCGAAGACGAAGTGCTCGCGGTGATCGATTCGAAATAACTGAGGTCAAGACACATGGCAAAACAGATCATTTATGGCGAGCAGTCGCGGCAGGCGATCCTCCGCGGCGTCAACCAGCTCGCCGACGCGGTAAAGGTCACACTCGGCCCCCAGGGACGTAACGTCGTCCTCGACAAGAAATTCGGCTCCCCCACCATCACCAAGGACGGCGTCACCGTTGCCAAGGAGATCGACCTCAAGGATCCCCTCGAGAACATGGGCGCGCAGATGGTGCGCGAGGTCGCGAGCAAGACGTCGGACACGGCGGGCGACGGCACCACGACGGCCACGGTGCTCGCGCAGGCCATCTATCGTGAGGGCGCGAAGAACGTCGTCGCCGGCGCCAACCCGATGGAGATCAAGCGCGGCATCGAGAAGTCGGTCGAGGTCATCGTCGCCGAAATCAAGAAGATGTCGCGCCCGGTGTCGGGCAACATGGTGGCGCAAGTCGGGATGATCTCTGCCAACAGCGACCTGACCATCGGCAAGATCATTGCCGAGGCGATGGAGAAGGTCGGCAAGGACGGCGTCATCACGGTTGAAGAGGCCAAGACGCTCGAGACCACGCTCGACGTCGTTGAAGGCATGCAGTTCGACCGCGGCTACCTCTCCCCCTACTTCGTCACCGACCCTGAGCGCATGGAAGTCGTGCTCGAGAATCCCGTCATCCTGATCCACGAGAAGAAGATCAGCTCGATGAAGGATCTGCTGCCCGTGCTGGAGCAGGTGGCACGCATGAGCCGTCCGCTGCTCATCATCGCGGAGGACGTCGAGGGCGAGGCGCTGGCGACGCTGGTCGTCAACAAGCTGCGGGGAACGCTGCACGCGGCAGCCGTGAAGGCACCGGGCTTCGGCGATCGCCGCAAGGCCATGCTCGAGGACATCGCGACGCTGACGGGCGGCCGCGCCATCACCGAAGACCTCGGCATCAAGCTCGAGAACATCAAGATCGAGGATCTCGGCAAAGCGAAGAAGGTCACGATCGACAAGGACAACACGACGATCGTCGAGGGCGCCGGCACCTCAGCCGCCATCGAAGGACGCGTCAAGCAGCTGCGCACGCAGGTCGAGGACACCACCTCTGACTACGACCGTGAGAAGCTGCAGGAGCGGCTGGCGAAGCTCGTCGGCGGCGTCGCGGTCATCAAGGTCGGCGCGGCCACCGAGACCGAGATGAAGGAAAAGAAGGCGCGCGTCGAGGACGCCATGCACGCCACCAAGGCGGCGGTCGAAGAGGGCATCGTGCCGGGCGGCGGCGTGGCGCTGCTGCGCGCCGGCAAGGCGCTCGATTCGCTCAAGCTCACGGGCGACCAGCTCGTCGGCCTGCAGATCGTGCGCCGCGCGATCGAAGAGCCGATGCGCCACATCGCCACCAATGCGGGTGCCGAGGGCTCGATCGTGATCGCAAAGGTGAAGGACATGAAGCAGGACGAAGGCTTCAATGCGGCCACTGAGGTGTACGAGGATTTGGTGAAGGCGGGCGTCATCGACCCGGCCAAGGTCGTCCGCAGCGCGCTGCAGAACGCCTCGTCCATCGCCTCGCTCCTGCTCACCACCGAGGCGCTTGTCTGCGAGATCCCCGAGGAGAAGAAGGACGGGCCGGCCATGCCTCCCGGCGGCGGAATGGGCGGAATGTACTAGGATCGACGTTCGAGGTTCGAAGTCGAAAGTGGGCCGGGTCCATGCGGACCCGGCCCACTTTCGTGTACCTGGCTACTTCTTGATATCAGCCAGCCAATTGACGACGACGTTGATCGGTGTCGAGCCGCATATTCACGAGGACCCGCTGGCGGCCGCCCCGTTAGCTATTGGGTGACGTTTACCGAGATCGTCGAACACAGGCCTTCAATCGTTCGGTGCAGATCGTCGCCAACCTGCAGCGTGAGCCTGTGGGTCCCTGTCGGGAGCTGCATGTCGATGACGTTCTTGCCGTCGCCAAAGTGAACCCACGGGGCCGCTTTGGGAATCTCGGTGCCCGCAGGCAGGCAATCGGCGTCAACGGCGACGTGGTAATGCCCCAGTCCGGCCCTAGCCTCGGTGACCGTCCCTTGTGGCACCGCCGCAATCGAAACATTCCTTGAGCCGAATTCGAGAGCGACCGGGCTCTTTACCGTCGCCCCATCCTGAGGCTGAACGAAGAAAACTGGCGGCTCCGTCGACCCGCCGCACGCGAGAGCGAACCCGGCAACGATGACAACCGCTACACCACAGAGACTGCGATTGATATGCATGGACACGCGACTCTCCTTGTCTAAACGCACAACCATGGAATCGGCGCGGCGGCCACGAGATCGACCTTGATCAGCACGCCACCGTGTGCCTCGAGGAGGGTCGCCGTACCGACGGTCTTCCCCATGGCGTCAGCAAATGTCGCGGACGCCGTCGCGGGCGCCTGCGCCGACGCGATCCCCGCCCACAGGATAAGTGACCCGAACTGAAGGAACGTTTTCATGAGGAACAGCCTATTCAGAAGGACGGGCGAAATCACAATGCTAGGTCTGGTGATGTCGGACGGGGCAGAGACTAGCGCAGCGCGAAGGCGATTTCAAAGGGGACAATGACATTCACCGGCTCCCCGAAGCGGGTGCCCGGCGCGAAGCGGAACTGCTTGGCGGCCTTGATGGCTTCCTGATCCAGACCAAACACGCTGTCGAGCGACTTCGTCACGTGCACCTCGCCGACCGTCCCGTCGGCCAGAACCACTCCTTCGAGGCGGACGATGCCCTGCACCTTGGCGCGCATGGCATCGGCGGTGTAATTGGGCCGCACCGATCGGAGCAGCCGCGGCCACTCGGTACCGTTGCCCGGCCGGTAGTTGCCGCCACCGGTACCGCCGCCACTGCCTTCGCCGAGCCCCGACCCCTGGCCACTGCCAATCCCCGTGCCCGAGCCGGTGCCCGCACCGCCGCCCGTCCCCTGCCCCTGCGAATCGTTCTCAACCTTCGACTCGATCAGCCCCGCGGACGTTTCCTTTTCGGAACTCATCGTGACCGCTGGAATGTCGAGCTTGGGCTCCTCGGGCGGCTTCGCCTCCTCCACCTTCGGCTCCGGCGGGGTGATCACCGGAACGGTCACCTTTTCCTTACCAGGCAACTCGGCCTTCTTGATGGGCTCCGGGCGCTGGTTGCCCCCTCCGCCACCACCGCCGCCCAACCCCGGGTCGGCAATCCATACGATCGAGCTCGGGGTGCGATCGAGCAACATCGCGTTCTCGGTGACATCCGGCACCAGTTTCACGATGAGGAGTATGAGGATGAGGAAGGCGACATGGCCACCGATCGACGCGATCGCGGCGCCGCCGACACGGTTCGTCTGCTGTTCGAACAGGAAGTGCACTTCCCCCGGACCGGGGGCGAGGTGGACAGACAAGTGCCCCTGGGAGGGAGCGCGTTCCCGGCTGCTGCTCGACGAATTGGTCGATGACATCGTGGCGGCGCCTGTCGTCTCATTGTCCCTGAGCGAGCGCGCGGTCGCAACTGCAAATCAGGTGCCTTCTAGGTCCTTCCGTTCCAGGGCCCAGAAATCCACGACCTCATCACGTCGCGCTTACGTAAAACTGGGGTTCGCGGGACACTCCGACAGCGGGCCGTCTCCGTCTCGGCGCTTAGTCGCTGACATATCCGTCTCTGGCGTGCACGAGCAGGCCAGGCCGCGGGTGGCGGATCGCGACTCGGAGAGACCTCCAGCGGGCACCGGTCGTCTCGCGTGCCCCTGCCGGAACGTAGCCAAGCAGGTACTGGTGGCGTAGCTCGTTGGCGATGGCGGCCAGCGTCGTTTGCAGGTCGCGGGCGTCCTTCAGCGCGAACGATCGCCCGCCAGAGAGCACGGCCATCTCGGCGAGCAGCGGCGGCCGGCTCGCGCCGATCACGATGGGGTACATCAACGCGTTGCTACGACGGATGCGATCGATGACGTCGCCTTCCGTCGCGCGGCTGTAACGGTCGTTGCCGTCTGACAGCATGATCACCGCCTGCCGTCCCGGTTCGGGAGCCAGGCGATCGACCGCGGCGATCACCGCATCGCGTAAAGCCGTGGTACTCCATGGGTCGAGCGCGCCGACGACGCGGGCCTGCTCGACCCTGTCGGTCGACAGAGGAGCAATCACATCCGCAGTGGCGCTCACGGCCACGACCATCGCCCGATCGGTTGGCTTGAGCTCGCCGAGAAACGATCGCGCGGCCTGCTTGGCAAGGTCGAGCGGGCGACCGGCCATGCTCCAGCTCCGATCGATTCCAAGGGCGACCGTCAGGGGAAACTCGCCAGACGCGAACAGCGACACGGTCTGTGGCTGACCGTCCTCGTATACTTCGAAATCGTCGCGACCCAGATCGGTCACGACTGATCCCTGGCCGTCGATCACCGTCGCGTACACTTCGACGAGCTCGACGCTCGACGAGAACTGGGCGACAGCCTCTTGCTGTGCCAGCAATAGGGCGCTACCACCCAGCAGGGTCAGCGCCACCGCCGCGACCCGTCTCTGGTACAATGCCGATCCTGTCAACGACCGGTGACGCTCGCCGCGGACGCGCGCGGAAGCGGAAGTGAAAGGTGACATATGGGCCACATCGGCCTCCCAGAACTCCTCATCATTCTTGTTATCATCATCCTGATTTTCGGGGCAAATCGACTGCCCGAGATCGGCCGAGGGATCGGCAAGGGCATCCGTAACTTCAAGGAGGCGGGCAAGGAGGACGAAAAGTCCTAGCGGCCCCGGCGACGGGGCGCGCCGGCTCCCTTGTTCGCCTTCCGCTCGCGGCGCCCCGGCCGCTGGGCCTTTCGGCGTTCGTGTTTCGATTTCGTCTTGCTGCGCGTCGGCCCCCGGGGCCGCGTGTCTCGCCTCACCGCGTCGAGAACCTCGACGAGCCCAAGCTCGACCTGGCGACGCTCCATGTCGACGCGCACCACCTGCACTCGAACCTTATCGCCCAGGCGGTAGACCTTCTTGGTGTTCTCTCCTCGCAGCTGATGCTGCTGCTCAAGGAACCGGTAGTAGTCGTCGCCCATGCTCGTCACGTGAACCAGCCCCTCGACGTAGTGATCGATCAGCTCGACGAACAGTCCGAACTGCGCAACGCCAGTGACATATCCCTCGAACTCGTCACCTACCTTCCCCGACATGAAGCGCGCCTTCTTCCACTGCAGGAGCTCTCGTTCGGCCTCGTCGGCGCGGCGCTCTCTCTCGGACGCGTGACGCGCCACCTCCGGAAGGTCTTCCTCGAGCTCGGCGCGGCGGGCCGCCGGCATCGGCGCGTCCTGACGCAACTCGCGCAAGAGCCGATGCACAACGAGGTCTGGATAGCGTCGAATCGGCGACGTGAAGTGCGTGTAGTGCTCGGCTGCCAGGCCGAAGTGTCCGAGGCTCGCAGCGTCATACCGCGCCTTCTGCATCGTCCGGAGCATGAGCGCCGCAATCGGCCGCTCCTCGGGCGTCCCGCGCATGCGATCGATGAGCCGCTGAAAGTCCTTTGGCGTGACCGTGCCGCCCGAACCGCCGAGGCCGTAGCCCAGGGGCTCGATGAACGCCTCGAAATCCGCGACTTTCTTCAGGTCCGGCGCCTCGTGCACGCGGTGGAGCGCCGGCACGCCGTGCGCCACCAGGTGGCGTGCCACCGTCTCGTTGGCCAGCAGCATGAATTCCTCGATCAGCCGGTGGGCCACGTTGCGCTCGGCGGGTAGGATGGCCTCGATCTCGCCGTACTCCGAGAGGATGACCTCGGTCTCGGGCAGGTCGAAGTCAATCGACCCCCGCCGGCGGCGGCGAGCGTTCAAGATCTCGAACAGCTCGTGCATCATCTCGAACAGCGGCACGAGCGGTTGATAGGCGGCGACGACCGCCGGGTCGCGGTCGCCGATGATCGCGTTCACCGCGTCGTAGGTCATGCGCGCATCGCTGTGGATGACCCCGTCGTGGATCTCATGCCGCACGACGCGTCCGTGCGCATCCACTTCCATCAGACACGACTGCACCAGGCGATCCACCTGTGGGTTGAGACTGCACAACCCCGTCGCCAGATCGGAGGGAAACATGTGCACGGCGCGCTCGGTGAAATAGACAGACGTGCCACGTTCGTACGCTTCATCGTCCAGCGCGCTGCCCTCCGCGACGTAGTGCGCTACGTCGGCGATGTGCACGCCGAGCCAGAAGTGCCCGTTCGGCAAGCGCTCGAGCGTGATGGCGTCGTCGAAGTCCCTGGCGTGCTCACCGTCAATGGTGACGGTCGTCACGCCGCGAAAGTCGGTTCGGTCTTTCAGGTCGCGCGGATCCACCGTGCCGCCCAGACGGCGAGCCTCGGCGATCGACTCCTCGGAGTGGAGGTCCGGAAGGTGGTGCTTATGGATGATGACGCGAGTGTCCACGCCCGGCTCGCTGATGTTCCCGAGCACATGGACCACGCGGCCGGCGGCCCCACGGCTAGCGGTTGGCCAGCGCGTGATCTCCACCACCACGAGGTCCTCGTGTTCCGCCGACAATGATTCGCCCA
>Ga0210380_10000089_pt1 | contig 49511 bp, 40 predicted proteins | sample PLM4_5_coexredo_FD_155476 | JGI IMG/M metagenome (GOLD analysis project Ga0210380, IMG submission 155476) | Groundwater sediment microbial communities from an aquifer in East River, Colorado, USA - PLM4_5_coex redo | ecosystem: Environmental > Terrestrial > Soil > Riparian zone | place: USA...
TTCCTCTCCACCAGCGAAGTCCGGTTCAACGGAATCCCCGCATCACCACCCCTTTACCTGGACTACCAGGTCATCAACGTCCAGGTCCCGCCTGGGGCAACCACCGGTCCGATCTCGGTGGTGACCGCCCATGGAACCGTGACCAGCAGTACACCGTTCACAGTCGGCATCCGCCCGCGGATCGACGCATTCTCTCCGGCCCAGGCATGTCTCGGTGACTCGGTCGTGATCCAGGGTGCCGGGTTCACCGGCGCGACGTGGGTCATGCTGGGCAGCGACACGACATCCGCGTTCACGGTGCGGTCCGATGAGGAAATCGTCGCTCAGGTGGGCACGAGTGCCGGCATCGGCCCGGTCGCCGTGTGGACGTCCTTCGGACGCGATACATCGACCGCCCCATTCCGGAAGCTGACCCACGACGAATGCCTCCAGCCGTCGCAACCCTCTCAGCGCCTGACTCGGCTCTGGGGATTCGGTGGCCGGCCAATCGCGAGCGGTCCGGGTGCCCAGGGCGGTCCGGTTGCCTGCACCGATGGCAGCGGTGGCGCCTTCATCGTCTGGTTCGAGAATCCAACCGGCACCCCTGCCGGTTCGGATCTGTACGCCACCCACATCGATGAGCAAGGGAACACCGTCGCGGGCTGGACTCCCGGCGGTGATCCCATCTGCGTGGCGCCGTCGACGCCGGATATCCCCCTGCGCATCACCCCGGACGAACAGGGGGGAGCGATCGTCGCGTGGATCGACACCAGGACCGGGAGCAAACGTCTCTATGCGACCCGCATGACGTTCGGTTCGCCGCGCCACCCCTCCTGGGCCCCGAATGGAGTCCGTGTCTCCGATGACAGTCTGTCGACCAATCAGGATGTTCGCGTCGCACCCGACGGGACCGGCGGCGCCTACTTTTCCTGGGTCGATTCGCGTCCGAAGAAGATCTATGTCCTCCGCCGGGACGGTGAGGCAGCGATCCCGTCCGGCTGGGAGCCTGGCGGTCTTGCGCTCGGATCTGTGCCCTCGTGGCCCGACGTGGTCACCTTTTCCATCCCTGACGTCATGGCGGATGGCACTGGCGGTGCGCTGGTCGGGAAGACGCGATCGTTCGGTGGGCCGAGCGGTTATGGAACGGTCACCGAGATCGATCGGATCTCAGCGGACGGAGTTCGCTCGGACTTGGTCTCGATCGACCTCCGTTCCGGATACCAATCGGATCTGGGCAAAGACGTTTCCTTCTTCGATCGTGTTTCCGGAGACGTGGTCGTGAGCACTCGGAAAGGCGTGCAGGTCCAACGGGTGACTCTTTCGCCGCCCGCTATCCGCTGGGTTCAGACAGCTCCGGCGAGTTGCCCATTCGAGGCGGTCGTCCGGGACGAAATGGGAGGCCACATCCTCACGAGATCCTGCTCCGACCTCCACATGACACGCGTGCAGCAGGATGGCTCGACGCCTCTCACCTGGCCGACCAACGGCCAGGTCCTGGCTGATGGAACCGGTATGGAGTTCGCGCCGCGCGCCATTTCCGACGGACATGGAGGCATGGTCGTGGCGTGGCTGAACATTCCCTATGGGGGCGGCAACGTCGAGATCTACGGGCAGCACGTGGGGCAGGATGGGGGAATCCCGAACGGCACGGAGGACGGCGTCCTTCTGGTCCACGCACCACCAAGCCAGTTGGCCCACAGCCTGGTTCCGTCGGGCGGACTCACCTCCTTTCTGATTTTTGCGGACAATCGCAACGGCAATTTCGATCTCTATGCGCAGAAGCTCGCATGGGACGGCGTCGTCTCGGTTCCACCGGTCGGCGTCCCGGTCGCCACCCAGCTGACGCTCCGCGGAGCGTCACCCAATCCATCGAGCGGGCCGCTGCGCATCGCGTTCTCACTCGCCAGCGGGCACCCGGCGCGACTCGAAGTATTCGATGTCGCCGGACGTCGCGTCGACGACCGGTCGGTCGGGGAGATGGGTCCGGGCCACCACGTCGTGAGTCTCGGAAATGGCCGGTTCCCGCCGGGCCTCTACCTCATCCGGCTCGAACAGAACGGAACCCGTCGGACCGCACGCGCGCTGGTGGTGAAGTAACGCGCTCCGTTCGCTAGCCGACCGCGGCGATCCCGTAGTGCCGGCCGTACGCCTGGCGGTAGACCGCCTCGATCCGGTCGGTGATCCGCGGCCACGCGAAATCGAGCGCGCGCTCGCGCCCCTTGCTCGCGAGACGGCGCCGCAGGCCTTCGTCCTCGACCAGCGTGACCAGCGCGTCGGCGAGCGCGGGCACGTTGCCGGGCGGAAAGCCGATCGCGTTGACGCCCGGCTCGAACACGGTGCGATAGCCGGGAATGTCGGACGCGACCACCGCGCGTCCCGCCGCCATCGCCTCGGCGAGCACGATCCCGAAGCTCTCGTTGCCGCTCGCGGGTGAGACGAAGATGTCGCCGGTCGCGTACCAGCGCGGCAGGTCGTGGCTCGGGACGTGTCCCATGAAATGCACGTCGGGCCGCAGCCACGCCGGCACCATCGCCTCGAAGCGCGGACGCAGGTACGAGTTGCCGACGATCAGCAGGCGCGCACGGCCGCGCGTGCGGCGATGGACGTCGGGAAACGCCTGCAGCAGGAACTGAAGTCCCTTGCGCGGATCGAGCCGGCCGACGAACAGGATGTTCACGCGCTCGCGCTCGCTCCACGCCCCGATCGGACGCACCGCCGGATGGAAACGCTCGACGTCGACCCCGTTCGGGATCACGTGATAGGTGCCGGGGAAGTAGCGCTGCGCCGATTCCTCGGCGGTCGTCGACACCGCGATGCGTCCCGACAGTCGGCTCGTCACGTTGCGACCGAGCCACGGACCGAACCATTCCTGGAGCACGCTGCGGCCGCAGGTGGTGTGGAAGGTCCCGATCTGCGGGCATTCGGCGCTCTGCACCGCCATCAGCGGCAGGGTCGGCGCGTTGGGGCTGTGGGTGTGAAGGATCTCGAAGTTGTGACGGCGGAACAGTCGCTTGAGGTCGCGCTTGAGATGGAAGCCGACGGTGAGATCGATGAACGCGCCGTTGTAGGGGATCAGCATGTTCACGCCCACGCGTTCGACGCCCAGCTCGTGCTCGCGCTCGGGGTTCTCGCGGAAGCGGCTGGTGATGATCGTGACTTCGTGACCGCGCCGGCGCAGCTCGACCGCGGTGTTGTGCGCGTTCTCGGTCACCCCGCCGTAACGCGGGTAATAGGACTGGGTGACGATTCCGATCCTCATGCCTCGATCCTCCGCGCCGCGGCGGCCCGTTCGGCAGCGGTGGCAGGCGCGTCCTCCCACAGCGGGCGGAAGATGCACCACTGATCGATGTGATCGCGCACGTGCCGCTCGGTGACCGAGGCGATCTTCCGGTTGAGCTCGGCGGCCGACGCGAACGTGACCGGGTCGAGCGGCGGTTCGAACACGATCTGGAACCGCCCGGGTGCGGTGCGCGCGCAGAAGGCGTTGAGGATCAGGGCGCCGGTGCGCTGTGCGAGCACGCCCGGCCCGGATGGGAACGAGGTGTCACGCCCGAACATCTCGACCGTGACACCGTGGTTGTAGATGTCGCCGTCCACCATCAGCGCGACGATGTGGTTCTGCTCGAGCGCGCGCAGGAGCTTGCGGAAGCCGTCCTCGGGGCTGACCGTGTGGATCGCCAGCTCCTCCTTGGTCTCGCGTACCGCGCCGGTCAGCCAGCGCGTGATCTGGACGCCCGCGACTGCGTGGACCGCGTAGCCCCAGTGGGCGACCACCACGGCCCCCAGCTCCCAATTGCCGACGTGGCAGCAGGTGACGATGACGCCCCGGCCACGCGCGATCGCGTGCTCGAGGTGCTGGCGTCCCTCGACCTCGACCGCACCCAGCAACTCGTCGCGCCCGAGGTGGGGAAGACGGAAGAACTCGAACATCATGCGATTGTAGGAGCGCATCATGCCGCGCACGATCCGCATGCGGTCGCGCCGCCCGGCGCCGGGCAGGACGACAGCGAGGTTGGCGAGGGCGGCGTGGCGGCGGCCAGGGAACAGCCGGAAGTGGAGCTCGGTGGCGAGATCGGCGAGGGCGTATCCGACCCGCAGCGGGAGGCTGGCCATGACGGCCGTCAGCCACCCGTAGATCGCGCGCGACATCCAGTTTCCCCCATGGGGCACGGTGTCCGGCGCGGATGCACCGGCGGGAGACAATGAAGCTACCCAGCGCGTGCGAACAGCGTCAAGGTTCGCCCCCGCACAGCTTTCTGGACGGTGCGTCTACCCGAAGCGACCGTTGCGTTTGGCGCGCCGGTGGGACTAGGATTCACACAACGTCTGCATAGGGGTTTTCGCGGACGGAAATCCAGTGGGTGCGACCCTCCCCGGGCGCCTGGCCGCCTCGGGGACCTCCGGAGGGACCTTGCCCAGTCAGAAGCTCGTCCGATGCGAGATCCGCCCCGGCACCAACTCGACGGCGGGATCGGTCCGGTACGTTCCGCTCGAGATCTACGGGTTGTGGGAGTTCCTCATGACCCAGAAGCACGGGTTCGCGGTCTCCGAGTCGCGCGCTTCGCTGTGGCTCGACATGGAGGATGCCCCGGAAGCCGCGTACGGCGAGAGCCAGTACGAGCGCGTGACCGAGGTCACGGTATTCGTCTACTCGGATCGCGACGGAATGTTCACCCGCGTGTGCCGGTATTTCCCCACCACCGACTGCGAGACGCTGAAGCCGATCTTCCTCGCGCACTATCCGGACGGGGGACGCATTTCCTCCCAGGTCCGTGAGCGCCCCGGCATCTGGATCCGCAGAGACGAAGTCCCTGTGGAGCCGGCTCCAGCGACCATCTAGCGACCTGCGGCAACGGGCCGATCACTGCGTTGGCGGCCCCGCTCCTCGCTGCGGTGTATCCATCGGATACGACCTCGCTCGTCGCGGGCCCGCCGCCTTGTCCTCGGCCCGTTTCCGCAGGCTCCGTAGGGTGGGGAGGCCAGCGGACCTCCGAATCCCGCTCAAGTCCCTTTGGCATGGGGCCGACAACCCTGCTCGTAAGGCAACGCAACGCCCGTCGGTGCTCAGGGAAACGCCGCGCATGGCTGCGAGACGCGAGCGCCGCATACGAGTGTCGCGGCCCCATCCGATGTTCGAACCCAGGTTCGTTCATCTTCGAAGTCCCTGTGGAGAAAGGGCGGCAAGGGGCTCCATGGGACTCGGCTTCGTGACAGGATGGGGTCGCCCAAGGAGGATACGACCGTGGTCGTCGTGAGTTACTCGGGCAAGGAAATCAACGCGAAGCTCGTGTACTACGGTGCCGGGCTGAGCGGCAAGACGACGAATCTCGAGGCGATCTACGAGGCGGTGCCCGAGACCAGCCGCGGCAAGATGGTCAGCATGAAGACGCAGTCGGACCGGACCCTGTTCTTCGATCTGCTGCCCCTCGACCTGGGCGAGATCATGGGGTTCAAGACGCGCTTCCTGCTCTACACGGTCCCCGGCCAGGTGTTCTACAACGCGACCCGCAAGCTGGTGCTCAAGGGCGCCGACGCGATCGTGTTCGTGGCCGACAGCGAAGTCGGCAAGATGGAAGAGAATCGCGAGAGTCTCCAGAACCTTCGCGACAACCTCGCCGAGTACAAGCTGAGCCTCGACGAAATTCCGTGGGTCATCCAGTACAACAAGCGCGACCTGCCGAACGTCTACACGATCGAGGAGCTCAACAAGGAACTGGTCCCGGGTGGCAAGGTGCCGCACTTCGAGGCGGTCGCAACCCAGGGCAAGGGCGTGTTCGAGACGTTCCGCGGCATCTCGCACCTTCTGATGGAGAAGGTGACGAAGGATCTGCGCCGCGGACCCGCGACCCCGGTCCGGGAACCGCGCGTCAGCGAACCCGCGGCTCCGGCAGCGTCGCCGACTCCTCCGGTCGCGGCCGCTCCGGCCCGTCTGCCGTCGGAGCGCGAAACGCCCGCGGCGGCACCGGTCGCCGATGGTGTCGACTACGGTCGGCAGATCGACCTGGGGGCCGAGGTGGTCGCAGCGGTGGCCAAGCCGGCTCCGCAGCCCGCCCCGCAGCCGGTCGTCGCGGCGGCGAAGGCGGCACCGATGCCCACGGTCTCCCAGGAGACGGTGGCGGCGGTGGCCCCGGCGGGCCTGCGTGCGGCGGCGGAACGCGCCGGCGCGAACCTCGCCGGTCCCTCGATCCAGACTGCGTCGCCGGCGGCCGCGAGCAGCGCGGATCCGACCAGCAGCGCGAGTGTCGTGGTGCCGATCACGTTCCCGATCAACGGACAGACCGGCGAAATCGTGATCCGCATCGTGCTCAAGCCGGCCGCCTGAACTTCACATCCTCCGGACTTCGCCGAGCTCGTCGCGTGACGGTTGACACCGTCCCGGCGGGCTCGTAGCGTTCTTGCCATGAACGTTCGCGCGATTCTTCCGACGCTCGCTGTGTGCGTGATCGGAGCCTCGTTTGCGGGTGCCTCCGAGTTCTCGTCCAGCTCGTACGATTACAGTGGCGGATACTCGCCGCAGGTTCCGGTCAGCTCGTTCGCGCGCCCGGCCAAGTGGTTCGACCCGTCGCGCCTGCACGTGACCGCCGAGATGAACGTCGGCTCCGGGGGCTACGGCGGCGGCACCAGCGGCCTCCAGGTCACGCGCTTCGACTACCGGTTCGGTGCGCCGCTGGCGATGCGGGTCAGCGTCGGCAACGCGTTCGGCTCGAACGTCAAGAACAACGGGCAGTTCTTCCTCGAAGGCCTCGACGTGGCCTACCAGCCGTTCAAGTCGCTGACCATCCAGGTCAACTACCGCGACATCCGTTCTCCGCTCCAGTATGGGAATGCCTACGGCTACGGGCCGTGGGGTCAGTTCGCGTCGCGGTCCTGGCTCGAGCCCTGAGCGTTTCGCGGCCGTGAGCGCCGCGTCCCCCCGCCGTCTCGCGCGTGCATTCGCCGCGCGCCGCGGACACACCTCCCTGATCCCCTTCATCACCGCCGGCTATCCGACGCCGGACGATTCGCTCGCGCTGCTGCGCGGGCTCGCCGCGCTGCCGGTGCTCGCGGTCGAGATCGGAATTCCGTTCTCCGATCCGATCGCCGACGGACCCGAGATCCAGCGCACCTCCGAGCGCGCGCTCGCGGCCGGTGTCGGTCCGCGCGAGACTCTCGATCTGGTGCGTCGCTTCCGTGAGACGTCGGACATCCCGGTGGTGGTCATGACCTACGCGAATCCGGTGCTGCGGATCGGGGTCGAGCGCTTCGCGGCCGAGGCGACGGACGCGGGGGTCGATGCACTGATCGTCTCGGACCTGCCGCCCGACGAAGCGCCCGCCACCTGGGACGCGCTCGACGCGGCCGGCCTCGACACGGTGGTGCTGGTCGCGCCGACCACCGAGCCGGCGCGGCTGCCGCTGCTGCTCGCGCGCTGCCGCGGGTTCGTCTACTGCCTGGCGCGCACCGGCGTGACCGGTGCGGGCGGTGGCGACGCGGGGCAGGTGACCGATCGGGTGCAGGCGATCCGCCAGTCGTGTCCGCTGCCGGTCGCGATCGGGTTCGGAATCTCGACGCCGGCGCGGGTCCGCGAGCTGGACGGCGCGGCCGATGCGCTGATCGTGGGCGCTGCACTCATGCGCGCGGTGCGCGAAGGCATCGAGGAGTCGGGGAACGGGGAAGCGGAGCGGCGCGGAGTGGAACGCGCACTCGCTCTGGCAGGCGCGATGAACAGCGCGCTCGCCTGACGACGCATCGCGTCGCGGGACGCGATGGCCGGCCCAACGCGGCCGGCCCCGCGTTGAAACAAACCCGGGGGCTCACACCCGCCGGATCAGTCCTGCTCTCTCCGCAACCACCAGAGCAGATCGAGGAGCATCAGCGTAACGCCGATTTCCACGCTCCACCTCCGACTGCGACGCGCAACAGCCAGCGCGGTCAACCGTTCGGTGCGGCCGCCCGTGGGTTGGCAACGCGGGCGGGGGAGACGGCTTCCTGTCGTCTCACCTGGTTGAATCGGCGGGTGGAGTTCGCCACTTGAGGAGATTCGTCGCCCCCGCCGGGAGCCCCCGCGGGAGGCTGATCCGACCCGTGGGCGCGGGCGCTTCGCGGGGCGGGGCCGGGATCGCCAACTGCTTGAGCACCAGCACGGTGAGGTCATCGAGCGGAGGCTCGGCGAACGCCCGCACCTCGGCCAGCAGGGCGGTCATGATGTCGCGGGACCGGCGGTGGGCGTGCGACTCGAGGATCTCCCACACCCGGTCGAGCCCGAACATCTCGTCGCCCCGCCGCGCCTCGGTGAGGCCGTCGGTGTGGAGCAGCGCGAGGTCGCCGGCGCGCAGCTGGACGGTAGTGTCGGAGTAGGACGCGGACTCGCTGATGCCGAGCAGCATGCCGCCCTCGGCGATCACCTCGCGCCGGCCGTCGCGCCGCAGCACCAGCGGCGGTGTGATTCCCGCGTTCGCGACCTGGAGGCGTCCGAGCCGGGCATCGACCTGCGCGCACATCAGCGCGACGAATCGCTCCGGCTGCTTGAGCCCGGTCAGCTCGCGGTTGATCGTGTCGAGCACCTGCCCCGGCGTCTTGTGGCCGGCCGCGGCGGAGCGGAACCGCACCTGGACGCCCGCCAGCAGGAGCGCGGCGGGCACGCCATGTCCGATCGCGTCGCCGACCGCGAGCGTGAAGCGCCGGTCCTCGTGGGTGACGAAATCGTAGTAGTCGCCGCCGACCGATTCGGCCGACAGCGTGGCGGCCGAGCAGTCGAGCGCGGGATAGATCGGAGCGCGCCGCGGCAGCAGGTGCGTCTGGATCGCACCCGCCTGCGCGAGTTCCCGATCGAGCGCGCCATGGTTGCGCGCGGCGCGCCGCAACTCGGTGTTCTCGAGCGCCAGCTCGAGCTGGCGGGAGAAGCGTCCCAGCTCTTCGCTCTCGGTGCGGTCGAGCCACGGACCGCCGAGCCGGCGCCCGAGCAGCAGCGCGGCGATCGGACGCTGCGCGCCGACTGCCAGCACCCACGACACGCCGAGCGCCTCGAGCGCGTCGCGATCGGACGCCGCCAGGTCGGCCTCGGCGACCGCGAGCGGTCCGTCGCTGCGGATCAGTGCGTCGGCGAGCGCCGGTCCCAGCTCAGGCGGCACCGGACGGCGCATCACGTGCGTGGTCGCCGCCCCGCCGGCCCCCGACTCGTCGGGAACCACCAGCGAGCGCGACCAGCCTTCGCCCAGCCGTTCGAGCGCCATGCAGCGGTCGAGCCGCAGCCGGTCGCGGACCGCCACGCACGCGCGCGCCAGCGTCTGCGCGCCGTGCTCGTCGTTGCGGATCGTGTCCTTCGACAGCACCTCGGCCAGGGTCGGCACGTGCGAAGGAACCAGGCTCTGCGCGAGACTCAGCAGGAACGGACGCGCGGGACCGGCCGCGACCGCGAGCACGCCCATCGCCGCGAGCGCCCAGCTGGCGGTTCCCGACGAGTGGGGATGTTCGGCGAGCGCGAACGCGAGTGCGACCACCGCGGCGGCGAGCAGCGGCTCGCGCACCGAGGCGAGCCCCTCGCGCAGTTCGAAGATCCGGTGGACCGCGATCGCGTAGGCGAACGACGCGGGAGCGAGCAGCGTGAGCAGGAGCGCAAACCGCTCACCCGGCACCTCGGTGGCGGGCGAGAGCATGCGCACGACGATCAGCGCGAGCAGCGGACCGAATCCGATCGTGCTGCCGATCAGCGCGACCCGCAGCCGGCGGCGCGCGTCGGAGGTCGCGGCGCGCAGGTAGGAGCGCACGAACAGGACGCCGCCCGCGATCATGCCGAACACGAACCACAGCATGCCGGCCAGCTCGAGCAGCGCGGTGAGCGGACGCACCAGCTCGCGCTCGCGCGCGCCGACCAGCGTCGCCGCCAGCCACGGCACGAACAGCAGCAGCGAGACGCCGTAGCCGGTCGCGACCGCGGCCGGCAGCGCGCCATGCGTGCGCGCGGAGGCGGGCTCGGGGAAGCGCGAGAAGAAGTGGATGGTCGCGGCCGGGATCAGCAGCGTGGCGGCGAGATAGACCAGCTCGAGCACCAGATTGGCGAGCGGGCTCGCGAACGTCGGGGGCGGCGTGAACAGCACGCCGCACAGCAGGGTGAGCAGGAAGAACGGCCGCGTCAGCCGGTCGCGCCGCTCGCTCCACACCCAGCCGCCGAGCAGGACGAAACCGCATGCGAGTGCGAGGGCCAGCGAGCGGAGCCGGCGCTCGCCCGGCGGGAGCGGATCGGGGACCAGGCGCACGGTCGTCCATTCCCGGTCGCGCAGCCGGGCCAGCGACAGCGGCAATCCGGGACGCGCGCCTCCCAGCGGACTGACCACCGCCGCCACCCCGGTGGGCGGGGGATTGCGGCGCAGGACGTCACCGGGGGCGAGGCCCGCCTGTGCAGCGGGTCCATCGGGAACCACGGTGCCGACCACGTCGCCGCGCAGGGCTGCGCCGACGAACGCCTGGCGCGGCAGGTCGAAGCCGGAGATCGCGAGCAGGAGCGCGACCGGCAGGGCGAGCAGAGTGAGGGCTGATCCCGAAGCGCCGCGTTCCATGCGGGCCTCCGTCCATTGGGGACCCCTCGACCAGGGTCGGGGGGATCACGACACCCGCGTTCCGTGCGGGTGCGGAGGCTCCCCGAGACCCGGGGAACCACGCGGCGGAGACTACCAGTGGACCCGGAGGTGTCAACCTCGGCTTGGTGACATGCGACCAGTCGGCTATTCTCGCCTCAAGTCGTTGGCAGTCATTGCCGATACGCCTGTTGTCCGGGTCAACGAACCCGGTGCGGTTGTGGAGGACTTCTCACGATGCTGGTCCTAACAAGGAAGTTAGGCGAGAACATCCGGATCGGCGACACGGTCAAGATCACCGTGCTCGAGGTACGCTCGGGTCAGGTGAAGCTGGGGATCGAGGCGCCGCCCGAGGTCAAGGTGCATCGCGAGGAAATCTACGCCCGCATCCAGGAGGAGAACCGACGCGCGGCGCAGAAGCCCGCGGAGGGTGGAAGCGGCGGAGGCACCGGACGCTAGGAGTTGCGGCGCATGCCGCGGTGACGAGTTCGGCGACTGCCGGGGCTGACCCGGCTGCGAGGTGACATGGCCACGACCCGACGCAAACCCCGCCGCACCCGTCGCTCTTCGCCGACGAGCGTCGTGGCGCGCGGACCCGAAAGCCTGCGCTGGTCGAAGGTGATCGCCGCCCAGACCCGCCTCGCCTCCGGTCACTACGATCGCGACGACGTGCGGACCGAGCTGGTCGAGGCGGTCCTGCGCGAGATCCGCAAGGGCTGATCGCACGCCCGCTCGCTTTTCCACACCCCCTTCCTTCCCTATACTGCCTCGCGTTCCGCACGCGAGGAGTTCCGCCATGCGCTCCACTCAAGGACGAGTGACGCCGCCTCTGCCCGAGCTGGCCGAGGCCCTGCTCGACGACGCCGATGCCGGCGTGATCCTGATCGACCCGCGCGACCGCGTGGCGTCCCTGAACGCCGCGGGCGGCCGCATGCTCGGGGTCCCGGCCGCGCGCATGCGGGGCCGCAAGGCGTCGGAGCTGGTCCGGACCCTGGTGCCGGGCGACGATCCGATCCGCGACGCGCGCGGAAAGGCGCGCACCGAGCGCGAACTGGTGCTGGTCGCCGCGCGCGGGGCCGAGCTGCCGGTCCTCCTCCACAGCATCCGTCTCGGGCCGTCCGGCTGGATCGTTCTCACGCTTCGCGACCAGACCCAGTTCCGCCGCATGCAGCAGGAGCTGCGGCGCCACGAACGGCTCGCGACCCTCGGCCAGCTGTCCGCCGGCGTCGCCCACGAGATCCGCAACCCGCTCGCCGGGATCGGGACCAGCGCGCAGGTGCTGCTGCGCCGGTTCGAACCGCACGACGAGCGCGCGCGGTTCGTGACCGTGATCCTCGAGGAGGTCGAGCGTCTCGACCGGATCGTGTCGAGCCTCCTCCAGTACGCACGCCCGCGCACGCCGGAGCTGCGCCCGAGCGCGCTCGCGCCGTGCGTCGAGCGGGTGATCGAGCTGGCCGCCGAGCCGATCCAGAAAGCGGGTGTCCGGGTCGAAGTCGATGTGTCGCCGCGGATCGGTGCGGTGTGGATCGATTCCGATCTCGTGACCCAGGTGCTGCTGAACGTCACCCTCAACGCGGTCCAGGCGATGCCGGAGGGCGGGCTGCTCCGCTATGAAGTGCGGCACGTGCGGCGCCGTCCCGGCACCCGCGGTCCGGGCCGCCGGAGCGACGACTCGGTGCGCGGCGGTCGCGCCGGCCCCGGCTGGATCGAGTATCAGCAGGTGCGCGTGATCGACACCGGGGTCGGAATCCCGCGCGGGACCCTGACCAAGCTGTTCGATCCGTTCTTCTCCACCAAGCCCGGTGGAACCGGGCTTGGACTCTCGATTTCCCAGTCCATCATGCAGGAGCATGGTGGATCGATCGCGGTCGCGAGCCGCGAACGGCACGGAACCACCGTGCTGCTCAACTTCCCCGTGGAGAAACGCCATGGCGAAAGACGAAACGATGACGCAGACCGGCGCGCCGGCAACCCTGCTGATCGTCGACGACGAACGGACGCTTCGCTTCACGATCGGTGAGTGGGCGCGGGACGCGGGCTTCCGCGCGGTCGAGGCCGAGAACGGCCGCGACGCGGTGACCGCGGTTCGCGAGCAGGGCGTCGACGTGGTGCTGCTCGACCTCAAGCTCGGCAACGAAGACGGCCTCCAGGTGCTCAAGCGCCTGCGCGAGGAGGACTCCGCGCTGCCGGTGATCATGCTGACCGGCCACGGGGGTGTGCAGCACGCGGTCGAGGCGATCCGGATCGGCGCGTACGATTTCGTCGAGAAGAAGCCGCCCTATCTCGAGCATCTCGAGGTGGTGGTGCGGCGCGCGCTCGAGCACGCGCGGCTGCGGCGCGAGGTCGACCATCACCGGAGCGGCGGCAACGAGCCACCGCAGCTGCTCGGCGAGGGCGCGGCGCTCAAGGAGGTCCTGCGCAAGCTCGAGCGTGCCGCGAAGAGCCCGTCCGAGACCTCGACCGTCCTGCTGCTCGGCGAGACCGGGGTCGGCAAGGAGCTGATGGCGCGCTTCGTTCACCGGAAGAGCCCGCGCCAGGGCGGCCCGTTCGTCGACCTGAATTGCAGCGCGATCCCCGAGCAGCTGCTCGAGAGCATGCTGTTCGGTCACGAGAAGGGCGCGTTCACCGACGCCAAGCACTTCCGCAAGGGCCTGCTCGACATCGCGGAACAGGGAACCCTGTTCCTCGACGAGATCGGGGAGATGTCGACGGCGCTCCAGTCGAAGCTGCTGCGGGTGCTCGAGGCCCGCACCTTCCGACGGGTCGGCGGGCACGTCGACATTCGCGCGGACGTGCGGGTGATCGCGGCCACCCATCGCGACCTCAAGAAGCTGGTCGCCGACGGGCGGTTCCGCGAGGACCTGTACTACCGGCTCAACGTGGTCCCGATCGTGATGCCGCCGCTGCGCGAGCGTCCCGACGACATCGAGCTGCTCGCGAACCATTTCATCGTCAGCATCAGCCGCGACCTCGGTCGTCCGGTGGCGACGCTCACGCCCGAGGCGCTGCGCGCGTTCCAGGGCTATGGCTGGCCCGGCAACGTGCGCGAGCTGCGCAACACGATCGAGCGCGTGCTGCTGCTCGAGGCCGAGACCGAGATCCGCGCCGAGGACCTGCCGTCCGAGATCGCGGGCGGGGGAGGCGGAGGGATTCCCGGCGAGGGCGCGCATCCGTTCCCGCCCGGCATGGTCCGTCCGCTCGCCGAGATCGAACGCATGGCGATCCATCACGCGCTCGGCGTGTGCGAAGGCAACAAGACACGCGCCGCGCAGCTGCTCGGCATCTCGCGCCAGACGCTGCGCAGCAAGCTCAAAGAGTTCCAGATGGATGACGATAACGAGGGCGAGGAGTCGTAGCGGCCGCAGCAGGTTGATGGACCCGACGACGAGCCAACGCAGGTATCGGCTTTCAGCCGCCTGCGAACCGCCGCCGGTCAGGAAGCGGCCAGACGCTGGACGGGCGAAGCGCACGGAGTCGTGCGCAGGCTGCATCGCCTTGCCCCGATTCCGGGCCTTCCGCACCTCGGCGTTGACTGGATCCGGGCCCGGCCGGTCCGGCTAAGCCACTGCTGCAAGCGGGCCTCGCGCCTCTGACTGCGGTCGGCGCGGCGCCGCGACCCCCGCCTGGTGAGGCCTCCCGGGCGGCTGGGCGATGAACCCCAGCGACATGGCACGCACGGTGCATTTTCCGACGGCGACCCGAACCCGTCCGGAGAGTCCACCCGATGCCGCACCACCTCCTGATCGTCGACGACGAACCCGCGACCGCCTGGGCGCTCGCCGAAGGCCTGGCCGACGACGGGTTCACGATCGACACCTTCCGCACCGCCGAGGACGCCTGCCAGTGGCTGCGTCACTCGCGCAGCGACCTGGTCATCTCCGACCTGCGCCTGCCCGGCATGAGCGGACTCGACCTCGCCCGCAAGCTGGCGCGCGGACGCAACGCGCAGCCGGTCATCATCGTCACCGCCTACGGCTCGGCCGAGACGCTGCGCTCGCTGCGCGAGGCCGGCGTCGCCGACTGCTTCTCGAAGCCGTTCGCGATCGATGCACTGCGTCTCGCGGTCCGCCGCGCGCTGTCGGCGCGCGATGCCTCCGCCCGTCGCGAGATCACCCGCCGTCGCCGTGCCGCGACGCCGCGCCGGAAGGCCGCGTGAGACGCCCCCCGGTGGTGGTCGGTCGCACCCGCGTGCGCCGCTCGGTGCGCACCACGCTGGCGCGCCAGACGCTGCGCGAGCGCATGGTGCTCGCGCTGCTCCTGGTCGACCGGCTGCGTCCGGTCGAGGTTGCGACCACGCTCCGCATGTCGGTCCGCCAGGTCGAGCGGATCCGTGCGTCCGCGCTCGCGGAGCTGGCACGCACCGCCACCTCGGCCAGCTCCAGCGCACCGCTGCGGAGGGCCGCGTGAACGCGCCCCTGACTCCGAGTGCCGATCCGCGGCGCGACCTGCCGGCCAGCGAGTCGGCGCGTCGCGACGTGATCGCTGCCGCGATCGGATCGCTGCAGGGCGAGCAGCGCCGCCTCGAGCGGATCGGCTTCGAGCTGCCGCTCGCGCGTTGTCACGACCAGCTTCGCTACTGGCAGTTCCTGTCCGGGATGTTCGCAGCCGCCGCCGCCCCCAACCGCCCCATGACTCCGAGCCGTGCATGGCCGGTCGACGGTTCCCGGTGAAGCGCGACGCGCTGAAGCTGGTGCGCGGCGGAACGCCGACGCCCCGTCCGGAGGATTCCGATCATCCGGCGCGCTGGGCGCGTCCGAACGTGCGCACGATCGCGATCACCAGCGGCCGCGAGGGCGTCGGACGCAGCCAGCTGGCCGCCAACCTGGCGGTCGCCCTCGGCGAGCGCGGCGCGAAGGTGCTGCTGGTCGATCTCGACCTGCGCGACGGCGGGCTCGACCTGCTGCTCGGCGTTCATCCGCGTCACGACCTTCATCACTGGCTGTGCGGCGACCAGAGTCTCGAGCAGATCGTGGTGGCCGGACCGAAGAACGTGCGCCTGGTTCCCGCCGGCTCGGGTGCGCCCGAGCTGTCCGAGCTCGACGACTACCGCCGCGAGTGTCTGCTGCGCGGACTCGGCCAGCTCGAAGGCGAGATCGATCTCATCCTGCTCGACCTGCCGCCCGGCCGGACGCCGCAGGGCGCCGCATTCGCGCTCGCGGCCGACGACGTGATGGTGCTGACCACCCCCGAGCTGCCGGCGTTCGCCGACGCGTACGCACTGGTGAAGGAACTGGCGGCACGCGGACTCACGCGGCCCCCGGGCCTGATCGTGAACATGAGCGGCAGCCCCGAAGAGGCGGCCGAGACCGCCCACCGGATCCGGGTCGTCGCGCGGCGCTTCCTGTCGCTCGAGATCGGGATCTGGGGTGCGATCCCGCTCGATCCCGCCGTGCCGCGCTCCGCGCGACTCCAGGAGCCGGTGGTGTCCGCATTCCCCGACTGTCCCGCGTCCGGCGCGTTTCGCGCCCTCGCGGCCGAGCTGTGGCCCGTTGCACCGGATCCCCTGATTACCGACCGCCCTGAAACCCCCTTGCGTCTGGAAGCCTAGGAGGCACCGCATGCCCCGCGCCGCCGCCACACCCCGCCGTTCGACTGCCGTGAAGACCCGCCGGGTTCCCGCGCGCCGTCCCGCGTCCGCTGCTCCCGTCGTGCGCGTGGTCCCGCGCCCGGCGGTGGCAGTGCGACGTGAGCCGGCCAAGGCTGCAACGCGTCCGGCGGCCAAGCCGGTGCTTGCCCGGCCGACCCTGGTGAAGACCAACGGGGTGCGCCCCGCGTCCGCGCCGGTCGCGCGTGCGGCCCTGGCGAAGGCGAATGGTGCGCTGGCCAAGGCGAATGGAGCATTGGCGGCGAAGGCGAATGGTGCGCGTCCGGTGGCCGCGGCCCTGGCCGCCGCGCCGGCCGCCATCACCTACAACAAGGACAACCTGCTGACGCGGTTCGCGCCGCTCGTGCGCCACGTGGTCGAGCGGATCGCGACCACGCTGCCGCGCAACGTCGATCACGAGGACCTGTATTCGGCCGGCGTGCTCGGCCTGCTCGATGCGCATGCAAAGTTCGACGCGCACAAGGGCGTGAAGTTCGAGACCTACGCGGTGTGGCGGATCAAGGGCGCGGTGCTCGACCAGCTGCGCGCGCTCGACTGGGCGTCGCGCTCGATGCGGCGCAAGGCGCGCAACCTCGACGGCGTCACCCGTCAGCTCGACCAGCGTCTCGGCCGCGCGGCCTCCGACGAGGAAGTCGCCAAGGAAATGGCGATGTCGCGCGAGGACTTCTACCGGATGCTCGACCAGGTGCGCGGCGCGGTGCTGGTGTCGCTCGACGAGGCGCGCTCCGGCGACGAGCAGGAGCCGACCACGCTCGCCGACCACCTGCCCGACCCGAACGGCATCGACCTCCAGGAGAAGCTCGCCGAGGAGGAGGACAAGCTGCTGCTGCTCCGCCTGCTCGACCAGCTGCCGGAGCAGGAGCGGGTGGTGGTCGCCCTCTACTACTACGAGCACATGACGCTCAAGGAGATTGGACGCGCGCTCGGGATCTCCGAGTCGCGGGTCTCGCAGGTCCACACGCGTGCCATGTCGCGCCTGCGCCTGCGCCTCCAGAACGTGACCGCGGAGGCCGCCTGATGGCGACCGCACCGCATTCGGAATACGGATTTCCCCCGGCGCCGTGGACGGCGCTGCGCACCACGCTGCTCGCGCACGCGGATGAGCACGAGCGCGCCGGCGACGAGCTGGGCGCCGCGCGCCTGCGCCAGCTGGTGGGCGGCTGGTGGGAGGAGCAGAACGTGTGGTCCGGTCAGGTGGTCGAGACGCTGCGTCTCCACCACGAGGTCAACAACGCGCTGGTCGGCGTGAGCGGCAACGCGCAGCTGCTGCTGCTCGGACCGCTCGGCAGTCAGCCGGGCGCGCGCGAGCGGCTCGAGACCGTGCTGCGCGAGGCGCGGCGGATCGAGGGGCTGGTGAGCCGTCTGCGCGCGCTGCGCGCGGCGATCGAGGTGGGACCGTTTCCGGCGGGAGGGAAGGGATGAGCCGCGGACCGCAGCGCAACGGATCCGAACACGACCCGGCGTTCCCGGGACGCTCGGGTGACGCAGACGAACGGGGCCAGCGCCGGCGTGCGTCGCGCTCGCTGTGGGCGGCGTGCGAGGCCCTGCTGTCGGCGGAGCCGCGCGCGATCGCGCGCGCACTCGACGCGCTCGCCCAGGCGTTCGATTGCGAAGGCGTCGCGATCCACGCGCTCGCCCCGACCGGAACGCTCGATCCGCTGTGCGCGCGCGGCGAGTGGAAGCACAAGCCCGGCGACCTGCGTGCGTGCCTGAGCGTGCCGCTGCATCGCGCGGACGAGCGGGTCGGCACCGTCGATCTGGTCGCGCGTGCCGGCCGCGGCTGGACTCCGGCGCAGATGAGCCTGGTGCGGACCGCTGCCGGCGCGCTCGGCGCGGCGCTCGGTGCGCGCCTCGAGCTGACGCGCCTGCGTTCGGCGCCCGGACGCGATTCGATCACCGGTCTGCCCGACGCGACCATGTTCCACGGCCGGCTCGACGAGGAGCTGGCGCGGTCCCGACGCCAGGGCACTCCGGTCGGTCTGCTGATGCTGGATCTCGATCACTTCGGCGCACTGAACAAGAAGTACGGACGCCCGACCGGCGACCGTACGCTCGCCGAGGTCGCGCTGGTGATGCGCCTGGTGCTGCGCGAATCGGACGTGGTCGGACGGCTGGGCGGCGATCAGTTCGCCATTCTGCTGCCTGAGACCGATGCGGTTCCGGCGCGCCGCTGCGCCGAGCGCCTGCTCCACGCGCTCGAGGAACACCGGTTCGAACGGGTCGGCCCGCTGTCGGCCTCGGTCGGGATCGTGACGGCACCCAAGCATGGCGCGGATTCACTGACGTTGCTCGATGCGGCCGACCGTGCGCTCGGGCTGGCGAAGAAGGCGGGTCGCCGGCGCGCGACCGCGACCCCCGGGCCGGTGGCCCAGTAAGGCGAATGACGATGCGCGGCGAATCCAGCCAGCCGACCGGTCCCGGCGTGCCGCCGGGTGGATCGTGGAGCGCTCCGGCCGGTCACGGCCCGGGCGACCCGAGCCCTCCCGAGCCGCGGGTGCGCGTGCTGGTGGTCGACGACGAGCCGAGCGTCGCCGACGTGTGCCGCGAGTTCCTGTCGGACGAGGGCTACGACGTCACGGTCGCCGCGAGCGGGGAGGAGGCGCTGCGCCTGATCCCGATTCTCACGCCGGACGTGATCCTGACCGACATCAACCTGCCGGGCGTCTCGGGACTCGAAGTGATGCGCCACGCGCGCAGCGCCGATCCCGATGCCTGCATCATCGTGGTCACCGGTTACGCCTCGACCGCGAGCGCGATCGACGCACTGCGCCAGGGCGCCTACGAGTACGTGACCAAGCCGTTCGACCTGATGGCGGTGCAGAAGATCGTGAAGAGCGGCAGTGCCAACCGCCGTCTCAAGCTGTCGAACCGCCACCTGATCGAGGAGCTGAGTCACAAGAACGAAATCCTCAGCCACCACGAGCAGGAGCTGCGCGAGCGGGTGCGCATCGCCACCCAGCAGCTCAGCCGCCTGTACGAGGTGGGCAAGGAGATCAGCACCAGCCTCGAGCTCGGCCCGCGGCTGAGTGTCATGGTGGCGCGCGCGGCCGACATGGTCGAGGCGCCGGGCGCCGCGATCTACCTGCGCGACGACACGACCGAGGAGTACCGCGCGGTGGCCGGACACGGGATCGCGCTCGCGCCGCTGGTCGACGACGTTCCGCACCTGACGCTCGCCAGCGATCACCCGCTCGCACGCTGCGCCATCCGCCAGGCTCCGGTCACCGCCGGGGGCGAGTCGCCGATCGCGCTGCCGGGCTTTGCGGGCGCGGATGTCGAGTGCCTGATCGCGGTGCCGCTCGTGACCGAAGGCGCGGTGGTCGGTGTGCTCGCGGTATTCGGCAAGCCGGGCGGCTTCACCGCCGACGACCAGGACGTGCTGACGCTGTTCGCGTCGCAGGCGGCGATCGCGCTCCGCAACTCGCAGCTCTACGAGCACGCCAAGAGTCTCGACCGGTTGAAGTCCGAGTTCGTGGCGGTGGTCTCGCACGAGATCCGCACGCCGCTCACCTCGGTCAAGGGCGCGATCGAGCTGCTCGCCGACGAGCACTACTTCCAGAACAACGAGCAGCAGATGAAGCTGCTCACGATCGCCCACGCGAACGCCGAGCGGCTGCTGGTCCTGATCAGCGACATCCTCGACTTCTCGAAGCTCGAGTCGTCGTCGCTGCCGATGAACATGGAGACCCAGCGGATCGAGCCGGTGCTGCAGCAGGCGGCCCACAACCTGCGCACGCTGATCGAGGAGCGCCAGATCCAGCTCGAGGTTGTGCTCGCGCCCGACCTGCCGGACCTGATGATGGATGCGAACCGGATTACGCAGGTGGTCACCAACCTGCTCTCGAACGCGATCAAGTTCTCGACCGAGGGCGGCCGGATCGAGGTGATGGCGGACCTCGACGACGGAGCGGTGCGCGTCAGCGTGCGCGATCACGGCGAGGGCATCGCGGCTCAGAGTCTGCCCAAGCTGTTCCAGAAGTTCAGCCAGGTCGATTCGAGTGCGACCCGACGCGCGGGCGGCACCGGGCTCGGCCTCGTGATCTGCAAGGGCATCATCGAGCAGCACGGCGGCATCATCCAGGTCGAGAGCACGCCGGGGCTCGGCAGTACGTTCTATTTCGTGCTGCCTTCGTCGCCTCCGGTCGCGACGCCCGAGCACGCCGGCTGATCGCGCGCACGCGCGAATCCTTCCTTCACAACCGAAATTCCGTCCGTGCCTTGACCTCGGGTCGCGGCGCGCGATAGCGTGCGCGCGACGCAAGGATGCTGTGCGCGAGACCCAACGATTGGGGTTCGCGTTCCTCGACCCACGTACGAGCGCCATGGACGACGCCGTTCGCCGGGGCATGCACACGCCCCCGCATTTCCGCCGACTGACGGTTCCCGTCACCCGCAGCGTGATCGCTGCCGGGGGGCTCGCGGTCGTGCCTGCGCCCAATCCGCTGCCGCACGGCTGGACGCCGGGACTCGCTGCGCTGGCGATCGTGGTGCTCGCGGTGCTCGCGCTCGTGACCGCGCTCCTCCAGCTGCGTCCCGCCGGCGGCCGCCGACGGGCCGGCCGGGTCCGCCACCAGGGACGCCCGTCGTTCCGCCGTCCCGGCGACACGCTCGCCACCGTTCATCTCATCAGCGCATCCGAGGGCCCGTTCGCGGTCCAGGGCGTGATCGAATCGGTGCGCGAGTTCATGTTCCGCGGCGAGCGCGTCCTGATGGTCGACGCGGGACGGCGGATCGGCCTGCACGAGGCGTTCGGACGCGATGCGCGCTGGGGATTCGGCGAATGCCTGCAGGGAACCCTGCCGCTGCTCGGCGTGATCCAGGAGACCGGGTACTCGGGCCTCTACCTGCTGGCCCGCGGCTCGACCGGTGCCGAGACGTGGAGCGCGCTCGGCCGGCTGCTCGACGACGCCGCGCCCCACTTCACCCGCGTGATCCTCGCGGTCGACCCGGCGTGTCCCCACGCGGCCGGCGACGCCCTGCGCGGCCGGGTGGTGGAAGGCTGGTGGGCGGGGGGCGTGCCGGTGCCGCGCGCCGGACAGGCGCTCGCCGAGCGGATCGGCATCAAGTTCCACGGGCTCACGCTGCGCTCGACGATCGAGGACGCGATCGAAGCGCTGTTCGACCTGCCGACGCCGCCGGCCCCGCTGCCGCGTGCGCTGATCGCCGAGCAGCTTCCGCCCGGCGTGCGCCTGCTGCCGAAGGCGCCGCCCGAGCCGGCGGCGCCGCCGCGGCCCGAGGTGATCGACTGGAATGACGCGGTCGGCGAACGGCTGCGCTTCCTCGCGTGGGCGCGACGCCTGAACGAATCCACGTCCGGAGCGGTCTGACCGCTCGCAGTTGCGCGCAGTGCGCCGGGCTGGCTAACGTGCCCGGCTTCGCTGTCCGCACTCCCGGAGGATCCGCATGCGCATCCTGGTGACCGGCGGAGCCGGATTCATCGGCTCCACCGTGGCCGACCGCTTCCTGTCGCTGGGCCACGAGGTCGCGATCCTCGACGACCTGTCGACCGGCTTCCGCGAGTTCGTCCACCCGAAGGCGCAGTTCCATCACGCCAGCGTCGCCGATCCGGCCGCGGTCGAGCGCGTGTTCGCGAGCTTCCGGCCCGAGCTCGTGGATCACCACGCGGCCCAGATCGACGTCCGCCACTCGGTCACCGATCCGGTCCACGACGCGACCATCAACCTGCTCGGCGGACTGGTCCTGCTGCAGGCCTGCACGCGTCACCAGGTGCGGAAGTTCGTGTACGCATCGACCGGGGGTGCGCTGTACGGCGAAGGCCGCACGCTGCCGGCGACCGAGGACCATCCGGTCAATCCCGAGGCGCCGTACGGCGCCAGCAAGCACGCGCTCGAGCACTACCTCTATATCTGGAAGCTGCTCCACAGCCTCGACTACACGGTGCTGCGCTATCCGAACGTCTACGGACCGCGCCAGAATCCGCACGGCGAGGCGGGCGTCAACGCGATCTTCATCGGCCTGATGCTGGAGGGCCGGCGGCCGAAGATCTTCGGCACCGGCGACCAGGTGCGCGACTACCTGTTCGTCGACGACGTGGTCGACGCGAACGTGATCGCGCTCGAGAAGGGCAGCGGCGAGATGCTCAACATCGGAACCGGGGTTGGTACCTCGGTGCTCGACATCGTGCGCGAGCTGAACGCGATCCTCGGCAGTTCGATCGAGCCGATCCACGAAGCCGCGCGACCGGGCGAGATCCAGCGCATCTTCCTCGACGCGTCGCGCGCGCGCGCCTCGCTCGGCTGGGCGCCGAAGGTGTCGTTCCACGAAGGTCTGCGCCGCACGGTCGAGTGGTCGAAGGCGAATCCACTGCCGACCCGGTAAGCCTGCTCGTTAGCGCACCAGCCGCATTGCGAGGAAGCCGAACGTCTCGCGTCGATTGACGCCCGCGACGTGGTCGGCGTCGTCGATCCACCGCCGTCCCGCCCCGACCATCAGGTCGACCCCGCTGCGCGGCCACCAGCGGACCGTGCCTTCCAGCTCGCGCGTGCGCTCGCTCGGGGGCGTGAATTTCCACACGTCGACGTTGGGATCGCTCGAGCCGGGAACGTACGGATCCTCGAGCCCGCTGTTGCCCAGCTTCTGATCGGCGGCCCGCAGACCGAGCTGCCAGGCTTCGTTCGGATCCCATCCCATGCGCAACGCGATCCGCAGTGCGTCGGGACCGTCCGGCCAGCCGAGCGGCTCGCCGTGCGTTGCGAAGGTCCGGCCAAAGAACGACGTGTACACGTAGCGGCTCACGCGCGTGGCTTCGACACCGCCGGTCGCGCGTCCGCCCATCAGGTCGGTGACGCCTTCGAGCCCGAACTGGACCCCGAGCTTGTTGGGAATGTCGCCGGTCTTCGCGTGCAGATCGTCGATCAGGACCTCGCCGTAGACCCGCAGTCCCGGCACGATGCGCCATGCGATGTCGGAGGAGATCTGGACGTTGTTGCGCAGCGCCACCCCCGAGTCGGGCTCGTCCTGGACCTGGAGCCGCTGGACCAGCACGTAAGGAATGACGCCGACCAGGTAGAGCGGTTGCCAGGCCGCCGACTGATAGCGTGCCGCTTCGGAGAGCCCGACGCGCAGACCATCGAGCGGCTGCCACTCGAGCCGATGGGCGGCCAGCTGTTCACCGCCGGCGGACGCGAGCGTGCCGTTGATTGCGATCGCATCGGCGCGCAGGAACTCGATTCGCGCGCGCATCGAGAGCGCCGTGATCGGCGGTGCGGTCTTCGACAACAGGAGGGACCCCTCGAACCCGGGGCCCCAGTGGAACGATCCGCGACCCAGCCGGACCGCCCAGTTGCCGGCATCATCGGTGTAGGCGAGCGAGGCGGCGACCATGTGGGTGACCAGGTCGTTGCCGGGGACGATCGGGTCGGCGAACGACCGCGCCTGGTCGACACGACCGATCAGCAGGTCGGTGAACACGCTCCAGTGGCCGGTTCCGCCGCCAATCCGGGTGCGAATTCCGCTCCCGGAGGCGAAATGCGAGGCCTCGCCGCGCTGGACGTCGCCGCGGCCTTCGAGCCCGGCCGAGAGCTCGAAGCGCTCCTGATGGGAACCGGTCCGGCTCCAGAGCCGCGGAGTGGCCCCGCCGACCGGCAGCCCCAGGGTGTCCGGGAGGTCGCGGAGCAGGGCGCGCCCGAGACGGGCCCGCGCGATCGTGGACGCGGCCGACCGGACCGTGTCGGACCCGGCCGATCCCGCCAGCTCGAGGATCTGAAGGGGCCGGGTGTGCAGCCGCCGGAGGCGGAGGCCGGGGCCGTACGCCGGGCCCTCGAGGTCGAGGATCCGCAGTTCGGTTTCGAGTGGATCGCCGACCGGGATCTCGTCGACCGGACCGCCGCGAGCCGAACTTCCCCACGCGGTCGCGATCAGCAGGACCAAACAGAATTGCGCGACGAAGCGGTCGCGTGACCGGACACCTCTTCCATGTGTGTGCGATCCGACCAAACCAATCATGGCGCGCGACTCTAGCAGACGCGCGAGGCCGGCATGGAAGCCGGCGGGATGACGACGAACGCCCCTATTCACATGGGGTTCTGTAACCTTTTTCCTTTTGCAAAGCCATGGCCCCCCGTATTCTTGGGTTGCTTCATCTCCGGTTCACTCAACCCCGAGCCGGTCCCCTGCCGCACCCCGTCGTCCCCAGTTCCCACGGGAGGTGCCTCTTGGTTCGTTTGCGACTCTTTGGCGTTTTCATCCTGGCTGGCGTTCTTGCCGCCGGAGCCGCGTTTGCACAAACCAGCAAGCTGAATCCGCGCGCGCGCGTCGCCATCGCCCAGATGAATTCGGGCATGACGGCGGCTGCCGCGCGTGCGAGTGGTGAAGCCGTGACCGAGGAAGGAAATCTCGACGCGTTCATCACCGGTACCGTCAGCCGTGCGGCGCTCGAGGCGCTCGGGGTGCGGATTCGCACCGAAGTGCCGGGCGCGAACGTGTTCACCGCCGACATCCCGTTCACTGCGGTCGACGCAGTGGCCGCGCTGCCGGGCGTGCGTTCGATCCAGGGCTCGGCCCCGGTCGAACTCGAACTGAATGCCAGCGTGCCGACCACCAACGCCCACGCGAACCGCGGGGCGGGCCCGACGTTCACCGGCATCAACGGCGCCGGCGTCCTGGTTGGCGACGTCGACACCGGCTTCGACTACAAGCATGGCGACTTCCGCGATCAGGCGAACAACACGCGGTTCGTCAACATCTGGGACCAGACGGTCAACACCGGGCCGAACCCGGCCGGCTACGCGTATGGCACGGAGTGGTTCCCGGTCAGCATGAACCCGCCGTATACGGCGACCCAGACGGCGGTCGACGGACACGGCACCCACGTGATGGGAATCCAGGGTGGTGACGGCAGCCAGACCGGCGGCGCGATTCCCGCATTCACCTACGTCGGCATGGCCCCGATGGCCGACCTGATCGGCGTCAAGACCGACCTCACCACCACGCACATCCTCGACGGCGTTGCCTACATCTTCGGCCGCGCCACCGCGCTCGGAAAGAACGCGGCGTGCAACCTGTCGCTCGGTTCGCACTACGGACCGCACGACGGCACCAGCTCGTTCGAGTCCGCGCTCGACGCGATGACCGGCCCGGGCCGCATCATCGTGAAGTCGGCGGGCAACGAGCGCGCCCAGGCACGGCACGCGGAAGTGTTCGCGGCCGGCGCCGGCACCAACATGACGATCACGGCGGCCGGCTCGGGCGCGCTGCGCACGATCGCGTTCGACGGCTACTACGAGGGGACCGAGGACCTCAACGTCCGGATCACCACGCCGAACGGCACCATCATCGGTCCGATCCCGTTCGGCGGCACCAGTGGCGCGTTCCCGGGTACCACCACCGCCAATGGCCAGGTCTATCTCGAGAACGGCCTGTTCGTGACCGGAACCGGCGCCCGCGAAGTGTATCTCGAGATCAACATTCCGAACCCGACCGGTGGCGCGACCTGGAACGGGACGTGGACGATCACGTTCATCCCGGTGACGCTCGGCGCCGCCAACGGCGAAGTCGACATGTGGCGGTTCTTCAACTCGACCGGCACCACCGCCAACTTCGTGGTGGGTCTGCAGGAAGAGGAACTGGTCAGCGAGCCCGGCAACGCCGCGTCGCTCATCACCACCGCCGCGTACTCGTCGAAGCAGGTGTGGACGGATTGCCGCCCCGGCAACGTCAGCTTCACCGGCGCTCCGGCGGTCGGTGCGCTCGCCACGTTCTCGAGCATGGGCCCGACGCGTGACGGACGGCAGAAGCCCGACATCGCTGCACCGGGAACCGCGATCGGTTCGACTCGTTCGTTCGACATCGCGATCGCGTGCCCGGCCGGCGCGTCGCTCAACCTGAACGACGGCATCAACCATGTCATCAATCAGGGCACGTCGATGGCGGCTCCGCACACCACCGGTGCCTGCGCGCTCATCATGCAGAAGTACGGTGCCGTGACCCCGGCGTTCATCAAGACCTTCCTGAGCAGCCGCGCGATCGTCGACGGCAACACCGGGGCTCCGTGGAACAAGGACTGGGGCAACGGCAAGCTGTTCCTCGGCGACATGGTCGATCCGACCGTCGCGGTGGTGGCGCCGAACGGCGGCGAGGTGTTCGTGGCCGGCTCGCCGATCAACTACCAGTGGAACGCGAACGACAACGTGCTGGTGACGAGCGTCGACCTGTACCTGTCGCGTGATGGTGGTGGCAGCTACTCGTTGATCGCCGCCGGCGTGCCGAACACCGGCAGCTACGGCTCGACCGCGACCCTGCCGGCGTCGGTCCAGTGCGTGCTCAAGGTGGTGGCGGCAGATGCGGCAGCCAACTCCGCCCAGGACGTCAGTGACCTGCCCTGGATCATCACCGAAGGCCCGACGCCGACCCTGATGTCGATGATGGCGGCGGACGTGTCGAGCGAAGGTGTCTCGCTGCGCTGGCAGTTCGGCAGCACCGCCGGGTTCGCGAACGTGGTGGTCGAGCGTGCGACCGAGGCGGCGGGTGTCTACCAGGTCCTCGACGCGCGCGCGTCGATCGACAACGGCGTCAGCACGCTGGTCGATCGCACCGTCGCGGCGGGCACCACCTACTGGTACCGGATCGTCGGCCTCAGTGGCACCGGGGCGCGGACCGTGTTCGGTCCGATCGCGGCGACTGCCGGCCAGCGCGTGACGGCACTGGCGCTGAGCCGCATCACCCCGAACCCGACCACGTCGGCCGCACGGGTGGACTTCGCACTGCCGACCGCCGGCCACGTGAAGGTGTCGATCCACGACCTGCAGGGTCGCGAGATCACGCGTCTGGTCGATGGTGACTACCAGGCAGGTGTCTGGCAGGCGATCTGGAACGGCCGCACCGAGCGTGGCGACGCGCCGGCCGGTCTGTACTTCGTTCGTCTCCAGGCGATGGGCAAGGTGCTCAGCCAGCGCCTGATCGTCAGCCGCTAAGCAGTTTGCCGCGCCGGGACCCGGGTTCACCCCGGGTCCCGGACGCGGCATTTTCACGGCGCCATCCGGAGCGCCGGACATCGATCCCCCGATGTTGGGAGGCCGCTCCCCCGGCGTGACCTCCCGAGTTTCCAAGGCCACGGAGGTGCGCCATGACTCATCGGATACCCCGTCTCGCAATGCTCGGCATCCTGCTGCTGGTTGCCGCGCCCGCGTTCGCCGATCTCGGCAAGCTCGATCCCACCGCACGCATCGCTCTCCAGCGTGTTCGCGGCGGCGAATCGATCCAGGCGATCCAGACCGAAGGCCGACTGTCGGTCGGTGGTGGCGGTGAGCTGGACGTGTTCATCGTGGGTTCGGTGTCCCGCGCGGAGCTGGAAGCCGCGGGTGCGATCGTGCGCACCGCGCTGCCGGGAGTCTTCACCGCGTGGATTCCGCTCGACCGGGTCGAGGAAGTTGCGGCACTCGCTTCGGTCACACGCATTGAAGGCGCGCAGATCGACGAAGTGACCAATGACCTCGGCTCGACCTCGACCGGCGCACCGCTTTACCGCGGCGCCGGCCCGGCGTTCACCGGCATCAACGGGCAGGGCGTGATCGTGGCGAACATCGACACGGGCGTCGACTACGACCACGAGGACTTCAAGGACGTGTTCGGCAACACGCGCATCCTCAAGATCTGGGACCAGACCAACGGCGCCGGCCCGGCGCCGGCCGGCTTCGCCTACGGCACTGAGTGGAATTCGGCCCAGATCAACGCGCTGATCTCGACCGCCGGCGACACGCACGGTCACGGCTCGCACACGATGGGCACCGCGGCGGGCGACGGCAGCAAGGTCGGCACCGCCGGCTCGGCGCCGGCGTTCACCTACACCGGCATGGCGCCGATGGCCGACATCATCGTGGTCGACGGCTCCGTCGCCGGCAGCTTCAGCCGCACCCAGATGGCGGACGGCGCGAACTATGTGTTCCAGCAGGCGACCCTGTTCGGGAAGCCGGCGGTCGTGAACATGTCGATCGGCAGCCAGTTCGGCCCGAAGGACGGCACCGATGCGTTCGAGCTTGCGATCGACGCGATGTCGGGTCCCGGCAAGGTGGTGGTGATGTCGGCCGGCAACGACCGCAGCCTGCCCCTGCACATGGAGTGGTTCCCCGGCAATCCGAACCCGACCATGAGCATGACCGGCACCACGACCGCCGCACGATTCGTCGCGCTCAACGGCTACTACGAGGCCAGCGAGCAGCTCAACGTCACCATCACGACGCCGGGCGGCGCGGTGGTCGGCCCGATTCCGGTGGGAGGAACCACCCCCGGTGTCTATCCGGGTCCGCTGACGGTGAACGGTAACGTCTACATCGAGAACGGGGCGTTCCTCACCACGACCGGCGACAAGCAGGTCTACATCGAGATGAACGCTCCGATCGGCACGTCGATGGCCGGCACCTGGACGTTCACGTTCACGCCGGTGGTGATCGGCGCCGCGAACTGCGAAGTCGACCTGTGGCGCTTCACCACCAACATGACGACCGCGAACTTCGTGGTCGGCAACCAGCCGACCGAGGAGATCATCAACGCGATCGCGACCAGCCCGAACTCGATCGCAGCGGGCGCGTGGGTGACCCGGCGCAATTGGACCGACTGCCGGGCCGCCAACTGGAACGACCCGACCACCACGTCGTTCGGTGGCTCGGTGCCGATCGGCAACATCGCGAACTTCTCGAGCCAGGGCCCGACCCGCGACGGACGCCTCAAGCCCGACGTGGCCGGTCCCGGTACCGCGATCGCTTCGGTGCGCTCGACCGATACGCCGCTGCCGAACTGCACGGTCGCGACCGTGGGGCTGCCGGGTGGCGCGCACATCATCAACCAGGGCACCAGCATGTCGGCGCCGCACGTGAGCGGCGCCTGCGCCCTGTTCTTCCAGAAGTACGGTGCGAACCTCACGCCCGCGCAGCTGCAGACGCTGATCCACACCCGCGCGGTGGTGGATGCATTCGTCACCGGGTTTGGCGCGGCCCCCAACAAGGACTTCGGCTGGGGCAAGCTGAATCTCGGCGACCTGGCCGATCCGACCGTGCTGGTCACCGCTCCCAATGGCGGCGAGGTCTACCCGGTCGGCGGCGCGATCAACTATCAGTGGAACGCGACCGACAACGTCGCGGTCACCAACGTCGATCTGTATCTGTCGCGTGACGGCGGCACCAACTACACGCTGATCGCCGCCGGCGTGCCGAACACCGGCAGCTACGGCTCGACCGCCACGCTGCCGACCTCGAACAACTGCCTGCTCAAGGTGGTGGCGAGCGACGGGTCGACCAACGTCGGCCAGGACGTCAGCGATCAGGAGTGGGCGATCATCGACGGCCCGACCCCGACGCTGATGTCGATGATGGCGGCGGACGTGACCAGCGATGGCGTTTCGCTGCGCTGGCAGTTCGGTGCCGGTGGCTCGTTCGCGAGCGTTTCGGTCGAGCGTTCGACCGAGGCGGCGGGCGTCTATCAGGTGCTCGATGCGCGCCCGACGATCGAGAACGGCGTCAGCACGCTGGTCGATCGTTCGGTCGAGTCCGGCAAGGCCTACTGGTACCGGATCGTCGGCCTGACCAGCAGCGGCGCGCGGACCGTGTTCGGTCCGATCGCGGCGACCGCCGGTCAGCGCGTGACGACCCTGGCGCTCAGCCGCATCACCCCCAACCCGACCACGTCGGCCGCGCGGGTCGATTTCGCGCTGCCGACTGCCGGCCACGTGAAGGTCTCGATCCACGACCTGCAGGGTCGCGAGATCACGCGTCTGGTCGACGGTGACTACCAGGCGGGCGTCTGGCAGGCGATGTGGAACGGCCGTACCCAGCGCGGCGACGCGCCGGCCGGCCTGTACTTCGTTCGTCTCCAGGCGATGGGCAAGGTGCTCAGCCAGCGCCTGATCGTCAGCCGCTAAACAGCAGTTCGTTCGTGGGTTGAACGGCCCCGGAGCCACACGGTTCCGGGGCCGTTCGCCGGACGGGCCGTTGGGGGAGGGTCGAACCGCATGCTATTGTCCCAGCCCTCGATCCGCGGGCGGACCCATCCCCCCGCCCGCGGGCATCCGGGAAGGCGGGTCGACCGCCCGCATGGCCCCGCGGACCGCCGCGTCGAGGCCCAGCCCCCACAGAAGGAGACCGCATGCGTCCCGGTGACCCCGAGGCGCTGACCCAACCGTACGATCCGGCCCGCATCGAGCCCCGCTGGTATCCGGTGTGGGAAGAGCGGGGCGTGTTCAAGCCGCGGCCCGATTCCTCGGGCAAGCCGCCGTTCGTGATCTCGATCCCGCCGCCCAACGTGACCGGGTCGCTCCACATGGGGCACCTGCTCGGTGAGTCGGTGCGCGACGTGGTGCTCCGCTGGCAGCGGATGGAGGGTCGCGAAGTCCTGTACGTGCCGGGCAGCGACCACGCCGGGATCGCAACTCAGAACGTGGTGGAAAAAATGCTCCGCCAGGAGGGCTCGTCCCGCCACCAGCTGGGCCGCGACGCGTTCGTGTCCAAGGTGTGGGAGTGGAAGGAGCACTACGGCGGACTGATCCTGCGCCAGATGCGCGGGTTCGGCATCACCGCCGACTGGTCGCGCGAGCGCTTCACGCTCGACCCGGACTACTCGCGCGCGGTGCTGCTGGTGTTCCAGAAGCTCTATGACAAGGGACTGATCTACCGCGGCCACCGGATCGTGAACTGGTGCCCGCGCTGCCAGACCGCGCTCTCGGACGAAGAGGTGGATCACGTCGAGAAGGAATCCTCGCTGTGGTACATCCGCTACCCGATCAAGGACTCCGACAAGACGATCATGGTCGCGACCACGCGGCCCGAGACCATGCTCGGCGACACCGGCATCGCCGTCAGCCCCAAGGACCGTCGCTACGCGTCCCTGATCGGCAAGACCGCGGTGCTGCCGTTCCTGCGCCGTGAGATCCCGATCGTGGCCGACGCGGGGGTCGACCCGAAGTTCGGCACCGGCGCGGTCAAGGTGACGCCCGCCCATGATCCCAACGACTTCGTGATCGGCCAGAACCACGGTCTCGCGCAGATCGTGATCATGGACGAGCGCGGCGTGATGAACGAGAACGCCGGCGACTTCCGCGGCCTCGACCGGTTCGAGGCGCGCGAGCGGATCGTCGCGGCGCTCAACGACGCCGGCTACCTCGAGAAGACCGAGCCACACCGCCTGTCGGTCGGCCACTGCCAGCGCTGCGGCACGGTGGTCGAGCCGTACCTGTCGCTCCAGTGGTTCGTGAAGATGGCGCCGCTCGCGGCGCCCGCGCTCGAGGCGGCGAAGAAGGGCCGGGTGAAGTTCTACCCCGCGCGCTGGCGGAAGGTGTACCTGCACTGGATGGAGAACATCCGCGACTGGTGCATCTCGCGGCAGCTGTGGTGGGGACACCGGATCCCGGTGTGGTACCGCGGCGAGGAGATGAAGGTCTCGCTCGAGCAGCCGGACGGCGAGGGCTGGACCCAGGACGAGGACGTGCTCGACACCTGGTTCTCGTCGTGGCTGTGGCCGTTCGCGACCCTCGGCTGGCCCGAGGAGAGCGAGGACCTCAAGCGCTTCTACCCGAACAGCCTGATGGTGACCGGCAGCGACATCATCTTCTTCTGGGTCGCGCGCATGATCATGGCCGGCTACGAGTTCACGGGCGAGACGCCGTTCCCGCACGTGTACTTCACCAGCATCGTGCGCGACGGCAAGGGCCGGAAGATGTCGAAGTCGCTCGGCAACTCGCCCGATCCACTCGACATGATGGCGAAGTACGGCGCCGACGCGCTGCGGTTCACGATGATCTACCTGACGCCGACCGGCCAGGACATGCTGTTCGACGAGAAGCGGGTCGAGACCGGCCGGTTCTTCGCGAACAAGATGTGGAACGCGGCGCGGCTGGTGCAGATGCGGCTCGGCGACGAGGACCTGTCGAAGGTGCGCGAGTCGCAGCTGCGGCTCACGCTCGCCGATCGCTGGATCCTGTCGCGGTTCGCGAACGCGGTGAAGGACACCACCCGCAACCTCAAGACCTACCGGTTCAACGAGGCGGCCAACGCGGTCTACCAGTTCGCGTGGGCCGAGTACTGCGACTGGTACCTCGAGATGAGCAAGCCGCGCTGGGCCGACGACGCCGATCCGGACGACCGCCGCACCGCCCGCTGGGTGGCGTGGAAGGTGCTCGACGGCGTGCTGCGACTGCTTCATCCGTTCATGCCGTACGTGACGGAGGAGATCTGGCAGGCGCTTCCGCACGACGGCGAGCTGCTGGCGACCAGCGCGTGGCCCAAGGCGAAGAAGGCGTGGTTCGACGCCGACGCCGAGCGCCAGGTGTCGTTCCTCCAGGACCTGGTGGTCGCGGTGCGGAACCTGCGCGCCGAGAACGGACTGGCGCCCGGCAAGACGGTGCCGGTGGTGATCCGCGGCGACGCCGAACACCTCAAGCTGATCGAGTCGCTCGATGCGCAGATCCGGCCGCTCGCGCGGATCGAGCGGCTCGACCTGGCGCGCGACGGGTCGCGGCCGTCGGTCGCGGCCTCGTCGGTGGTCCACGGCTGCGAGGTGTTCCTGCCGCTCGAGGGTCTGATCGACCTCGACGCCGAGCGCGAGCGGCTCGGGCGCGAGGCGACCCGGCTGCTCGACGACCTGGAGAGCGCACGCAAGAAGCTTCGCAACCAGGACTTCCTCACCAAGGCGAAGCCCGAAATCGTGGACCGGGAGAAAACGCGATTGCTCCAACTCGAAGAGACACTCGACAAACTCAAGCGCGCGCAGGCCGCGCTGAGCGAAGTTTGAAGCCCCCGGTGAAGGCGGCCGATCGGCCGGGCGACCGCGACAACGCGCACGTGAAGATCCTCGCGATGGTGCGGCGGATTCCGCGCGGGAAGGTCGCCACCTACGGCCAGATCGCGGAACTCGCGGGGTTCGGGAATGCGCCCCGGCTCGCCGGGTATGCGCTCAATGCGCTGCCGGAGGGCTCGCCGCTGCCGTGGCACCGCGTGCTGGGCGCCGGCGGACGTCTGACGCTCGCCAAGCTGTCGCCCGACGGCGCGGTCACCCAGCGGTTGCGCCTCGAGCGCGAGGGCGTGAAGTTCGACGCAAAAGGGCGGGTCGATCTCGAACGCTTCGGCTGGAAGGCCCGCTAGTTAGCGGGCCGGCGCGTTCCGCAGCGTCTCGGCCGGTGCCGGAGCGCTGCCGATGAGATGGGGCAGCGGCCGGCGGTAACGGCTCACCCGCAGCTTGCCCTGCACCGACGCCAGCGAGTCGGCTGCGATCCGCTCGCGTCCCTCCGCGACCACCAGCTGGGTCCGGCGCACCAGCTCCTTGCGGATCGGTGAGTTGGGACTCCGCACGATCACCCATACCTCCTCGAAGCGCGCGGTGCTGTCGCGCAGCGTGTGCGCGATCTCATCGAGCTGGCCGGGCGTATAGGTGTCGTGGAACGGGACGTCCGGATGGCCGGCCACGTACACCGTGTACGGATGCTCGAGCTTCACGTTGTAGAACAGGAACGGGTCGGGATCGAATGTCACGATCACCGCGGTGCGGGACGCGTCGCTGGAGTCCGACACCAGCTTCGCCACCGCCCGCCATGGTTCCTTGGTGTAGTCGATCACGTAGCGGAACACCGCGTAGGCATTGACCAGCAACAGCAGCGCGAACCACGCCATCGCCAGCCCCCGCCGCGGGAGCGACATCAGGCTGACCGCGAGCAGGATCGCGATCATCGGCGACAGGAACACGAAGTAGCGCGCCATCCACAGCGGCCGCCAGTGCGAGATCACGAACACCGCCACCAGCGGCAGGACCAGCGCTCCCGTCACGAAGCGGAGCAGCATGCCGCGCTCGCCCGGCTCGCGCAGACGCGGCAGCAGGCCGAGCAGCGGCACCAGCGGCACCACCATCAGCAGCAGCCACGCGAGCGTGCGCGGGAGGTAGTGATCGAGGCCCGGGGTGGTGGCGGACTCCGGCTTGTGGACGAGCGAGATGCTGCCGAGCACCAGCGCCCGCAGGACCTGGGCAGCGCTCGCGAGGCCCGGATGCTTCACGTACCAGTGGCTGCTGCCGAGATCCGAGTGCGACGCAGTCAGCAGCACCCACGGCAGGTAGAGGACGGCCGCCCCGGCCATCGTCAGCGCCCAGCGGCCGAAGTTCCGGCGCCCGGCCGGTGTCAGGACGATGAATGCCGCCTGCACGCCGATTCCCAGCACCGCGATGCTCTGGGTCCACAATCCCAGCGCGGTGACGATCCCGAGCGGCACCCATGAGCGCGGGCGGTCGAGCAGCGCGGCGCGTGCGAACAGGTACAGGCCCAGCACGGTCCACAGGGCGACCAGCGCATAGGCACGCGCTTCCTGTGCGTACATGATCTGGAACGGGGCGAGCGCGATCAGCGCGGCGGCGACCGTGGCGGTGCGCCGGGTGCCGAGCAGCCGCGCGAACCGGTAGGTGACCCACACCAGCGCGGTCGAGGCGAGCGCCGACACCAGCCGCAGGTGGAACTCGTCGGATCCCAGCCGCAGCGCGAGGCCGGTGAGCAGGTAGAAGAGCGGCGGGCTCGCATCCTTCTCGACGCAGAAGCGGATCAGCTCGCGGAACGGGAGGGAGGCCGCGGTCCACGCGCTCCCTTCGTCGGTCCACACGCTCAGCGAGCCGAGCTGCCAGAGGCGCAGGATCAGCGCCACGCACAGGATCGGAATGATCCCGGAACGACTGTCGTCGCCGGTCGGGACCAGCAGGCCGCTCCATCGGTTCCCGCGTTCTGTCGCGCCAGCGGCCGCCGGGCGTGATGCGGGGGAACCCTCTACAGTCATTTTGCTCCGGTCAGATGATCCACGATCTGGAGCCCGCTGGTGCCGTCGCCGAACGGATTCGGCCAGTCGCGCGGGCGTGCCGCCATCGTGCGGACGGCGGCGAGGATCCGGTCCGGTTCGGCGCCCGCCAGCAGGTTGGCGCCGACCTCGACCGATTCGGGACGCTCGGTGTTGTCGCGCAGCGTGACACACGGCACCCGCAGGCAGCACGCCTCCTCCTGGAGGCCGCCCGAGTCGGTGAGGGTCATCGCCGCCTCGGAGTGGAGGCCGAGGAAGTCGTGATAGCCGAGCGGCGGGAGCGGACGGATGCCGCCGTCGACCGAGATCCCGAGCGCCGCCAGCTTCTTCGAAGTGCGCGGATGGAGCGCCGCCAGCACCGGGACGCCCAGTTCCTTGGACGCGCGCGCGAGGCCGTCGAAGATCCCGCGCAGCCGCGCTTCGTGCTCGGTGTTCTCGGCACGGTGGACGGTCGCGACTGCGAACCGCCGGGACTCGACGCCGAACCGTTCGAGCCGGCCGGGATCGTGCGCGCGCTCGCGCTGGAGCATCAGCTCGTCGACCACCGTGTTGCCGGTCACCACGATCCGCGCCTCCGCCACGCCCTCGCCGCGCAGGATGCCGCGCGAGTGCTCGGTCGGTGCGTACAGGTAGTCCGACAGATGGTCGGTGAGGATCCGGTTGATCTCCTCCGGCATCGTGCGGTCGTAGGAGCGCAGGCCGGCCTCGACGTGTCCGACCGTGATGCCCATCTTCTGCGCCGCGAGCGCCGCCGCCAGCACCGTGTTCGTGTCGCCCTCGACCAGCAGCACGTCGGGACGCTCGCGCTCGAGGATCGGCTCCATGCCGGTCACGATCGCGCCGATCTGGTAGACCTGCGTGCCCGAGCCGACCGCCAGGTTCGCGTGCGGCACCGGCAGTCCGAGCTCGCGGAAGAACACCCCGTCCATCTCGAACGAGTAGTGCTGGCCGGTGTGGAGCAGCAGGTAGGGGATGCCGCGGGTCTCGCACGCGCGCACCACCGGCGCCATCTTGATGATCTCGGGCCGGGTCCCGACCACGATCGCGATCTTCATGCGCCCGCGTCCGCCCTCGACACCGGGGCGATCGGCGCACGCGCCGCTGCGCGGGCGCGGCCGGCCTCCTCGAGCGCGCGCACCTGGGTGCGCGAGTAGTGGAGCATGCGCTCGACCCGGCGCTTCGACAGCAGCGCGATGGTCGAGCGGATCGTCTTCGCGACCTTCATCTTGCTCTGGCCGACCCGCCCGCCGTAGTCGAGCACGAAACCGATCTCCGACACCTTCACGTCGAGCGGTCCGAGCCGCAGCAGCAGGTCCATCACCGCCTCGAAGCCCTTGGCCGTGCACAGGTCGTCGCCGTAGACGAGCCGCGCGCGGCGCAGGATCGGCACCTTGTAGGCGCGGAAGCAGCAGGTGTAGTCGCGCACCCCGGGAATCGGGTAGAGGCTCTGGAACACCAGCCGCCCGACATCGGAGAGCGCACGCCGGTAGCCGGGCACGCCGTGCACCTCGGCGCCGCTCCGGTAGCGCGACGCGATTGCCAGGTCGTAGCCCTGGTGCACGCGCGCGACCAGGTCCGGGATCATCGCCGGCGGGTGCGTGTTGTCGGCGTCGAGGGTGACGATGATGTCGTCGTCGGTCGCGTGGTCGAGGCACCAGTAGATGCCGGTGCGCAGCCCGGCGCCGAGCCCCTTGTTCACGTCGTGGCGCAGCACGGTCAGCGGCAGCTCGCCGCCCGAATCGGCGACCGCGCCTTCCGCCTCGGCGATCGTCCGGTCCTTGCTGCCGTCGTCGACCAGCACGGCGCGGTACGGCAGATCGCGGCCCTTCATGCCGGCGACCAGCGCGAGCAGGGTGGGGCGGATCACCTTTTCTTCGTTGAACGCGGGGAAGATGACGTAGATCACGATGCGGCCCTCGCCACCGGAGTGGTCTCCATTTCCTCGAACAGCTTCGGCATCATGCCCTCGACCACTTCACAGCACGAGTTCCACGAGTTCACGCGCGGATAGACCTGGGCGGTGCACGACAGGTAGAGCCGGCCCGGCAGCACCGATGCGGGCGGACGCGCCGAGTCGTAGCCGAGCGTCCAGATCGGCTCGACGAACGGGGCGCGGAACAGGAACTGATCCTTCACCGTGCGGCCGGCGTCGGGGAACAGGCGTTCGAGATCGCGCCGGTAGCGGCCGAGCAGCTCGTCGTCCGAGAGCTTGAACATCTCGCTGTTGCGGTGCGTGTAGTTGATGAGATAGGTGACGTGGAGTCCGTTCGAGCGCTCGAGCGGCACCAGGTTCGACATTTCGATCACGCCCTGCGCGGTCGCACCGCTGTCGACGAACGGCATCCAGTAGTAGCGGGAGAGCGGCTTCTCCATCAGGAACACACCGCACACCACGCCCTGGTAGTCGAGCTTGAGGTCCGCGACCGCGGGCGGCAGGCCGAGCCCCTTGGTCATCGACTGGAACCCCACCAGCGGCAGGGTCGACACCACGCAGTCGTAGCTCTCGCGCGTGCCGTCGGCCATCACCAGCGCCATCCGTTCGCCGTCGCGCTCGATCGCCGACACCCGGGTCTCCATGCGGATGTCCGCGTTGCGCGCCCGCAGTGCATCGGCGATCGCGTCGATCAGCGAACGGTAGCCACGCTGCAGGCAGCCCTTCATCTCGCGCTTGGTGTTCTTCTCGCGCGCCATCCGGCTCGACAGCCACAGCGCCGGGATCGACGGATAGCCGTCGCCGATCTTGGCCATCAGCAGCGGCTTCCACATCAGGTCGAACGCCCGGTCGCCGACCTGCTTGCGGATCCAGGTGTCGACCGCGATGTGGTCGAGCGCCGGGTCGAGGCCGTTCTTCCGTGCGTTCATTCCCATCAAACCCATGCGGAGCCGGTCGATGAACGGGAGCGGGCCGAAGCTCAGCAGGTCCTTGGGCGTGTTCAGCGAATAGACCTTGCCCCGGTACATGAAGCCCATGTCGGTGCCGCGCCACAGCAGCTCGTCGCCGAGCCCGACCGCCTGGATGAGGCGCTGGAGCGCCTGATCCTCGGGCAGGATGCAGTGGTAGAAGCGCTCGAGGTGGCCGCCGGCGTAGGGGAACGTGGTCCCGAGCCCGCCGAGATAGCTCTCGCCCTCGATCAGGGTGACGCGGTGGCCGCGATCCGCGAGGTAGAAGGCCGAGGCAAGCCCGGAGATCCCCCCGCCGATAACGGCGGCATGGCGTGGCGTCACGTGCGTCTCCTCGGGTCGATCCGGGGGTGTGCGAGTGCCGGGAGCCCCGTGGGGCGCCCGACCGATGATCGATGGTCCCGGGGTTATCGGCCATCCCGGGCCCGCGGCTGAGCCGGCGTCCCGGGCCGTCCCCGCCGGGTCCTTCAACTGCTGCGGCACCAGAACCGGAGCCGCGAAAAACGGGTGATTATTACGGTATGGCCACCCGTGCGCAACCATGGGTTTGCGCAGCATCGCGCGCAACCATAATGTGAGGCTCCATGCTGCCCCCCCGGATCGTCGTCCGGCCGCTGGTCTGGGCTCTGTCTCTTGGTTCGATCGCCGCTTTCCTCCTCCTGGGCGTTCGCAGGCTGTTCTATCCCCTCGAGCTCGACTATATCGAGGGGGTGATGATGGACCACGTGGTCCGGCTCGCCCAGGGCAAGCCGATGTACGTCGAGCCGAGCCTCGAGTTCATCACCCTGGCCTACATGCCGGGGTTCGCGACCGCCACCTCGCTGCTGGCCCGTGTATTCGGCCCCGCGCTCTGGGAGCCACGCCTGGTCTCGCTGGTGGCGATGAGCCTCAACGCGACGCTGGTCGCCTGGATCCTGTGGAAGGAGACCCGCGACGCGACCCTCGCGGTGGCCGGCAGCGGCCTGCTGCTGGCGGCCTACGGGATCACCGGCGGACACTTCGACGTCGGACGCCCCGACTCGCTGATGCTGTTCCTGTCGCTGTCGGGACTCATGACCCTGCGGTTCACGACCCGGGTCCGTGGGGCGGTGATCGCCGCCCTGCTGCTGACGCTCGCGTTCTTCACCAAGCAGCATGCGGTGTGGTTCGTGATCGCCGCGCTGGTCCACCTGCTGCTCAACGACCGGCTTCGGTTCTGGCCGTTCGCGCTGGCCGTGTTCGCCGGCTGCGCGGGCGGCTACGCGCTGCTGACCGCGTGGCTCGGCCCGTGGTTCCCGTTCTTCACCTGGGAGATCCCGAGCCACTGGTCGCAGATCGACAAGGTGCGGATCCTCAATTATCTCGGCAAGGGACTGTTCGGAACGCTCGGGATCCTGAGCGGCGGAGCGCTGCTCGGCCTCGCGTTGCCCGACCGGCCACACCGGGGACCCAGCGCGCTGTGGTGGTGGGCGGGCCTGGGCGCGCTCGCAACCGGGATGATGGCGACCCTCGACCCGGACGCGTTCCGCCACGTGCTCAATCCGACGGTGCTGATGCTGGCGGTGCTCGGCCCGCTGTCCCTGTGGCTGGTGGTGAACCACGTCGGGTCGTGGCCGGGCGCCTCGCGCGAGGCCCGCTCGGCGATCGTCTACGTGCTGCTGCTCGTCCAGTTCCTGCCGCTCGCCTACAGCCTGCGCGACCTGCTGCCGCATCCGCGCGGGCAGGAAGCCCTGCAGACCCTGCAGACGCGGATCCGTTCCTATCCGGGACCGGTGATGATGTTCTATCACGGCTTCTACGGCTGGCAGGCGGGCAAGGGGACCTGGTTCCACCAGATCTCGTTCGACGACATCGTGCGCGCGCGCGGCAACCGGTTGCTGCGCGACGATCCCGAGTTCATCGATCGCCTGGTCGCGCCGCTCATCAACGGACCCAACCGCCCGGTGATCATCACCGACATCGAACTGGAATACACCGGCAGCGAATCGAATCCGTGGTGGTCGAAGATCGCCCCCCACTATCGTCGGGTCGAGGACCTGGGATGGATCTCGGCAGCCCTGAATCCCGTGAACGGCAACCACTGGACCCCGCAGTACGTCTACGTCCCCAGATGAACAAGCCGTTCGCGACCGTCAGCGTGGACGTCGATCCGGTCGACCTCCACCTGCTCGGCTATGGCTTCGAAGGCATTCCTCCCGACCCGCTCGTCTACACCCACGCGCTGCCGCGGCTGGCCGAGGTGTTCGGACGTCACGGGGTGCGCGCGACCTTCTTCGTGGTCGGGCGGGATGCGCCCCAGCACGCGGAGATCCTGCGCGAGCTCGAGGATGCCGGACACGAGATCGCGAGCCACTCGCTCGACCACCCGATGCCGTTCGTGCGGGTCGCGATGTCGAAGCTCCGCCACCAGCTGGCCGAGTCGCGGCGGGTGCTGTCCGGGCTGCTGAGGAATCCGCCGATCGGCCTGCGCGCGCCCAACTGGGACGTGAGCCCGCGCGCGCACGCGCCGCTGGTCGAAGCCGGCTACCGCTACGACGCGTCGGGATTCCCGTCTGCGTTCCAGGTCCCGGTGCGGCTGCTGCTGACCGCCAAGTCGACCAACCCGCGCAAGACGTTCCGCATGCGCCCGTGGCCGTGGACGTTCGAGCGCCAGCCCTACATCTGGCGCAACGCGGGCAAGGATCTGATCGAGTTTCCGATCTCGGTCTCGCCGGTGATCCGCTTCCCGATCTACCACACCAGCCGCTACCTGCTGTCCGAGCGGATCTATCGCTCGCACCTCGATGGCTTCGTGCGCCGCAACGAGATGTTCTTCTACACCATGCACGGAGTCGACGCGCTCGGTCTCAAGGAGGACTGCGTCAATCCCCGGCTCGCCCGGCATCCCGGGCTCGAGCACACGCTCGCCTACAAGCTCGACCTGATCTCGCGCAGCGTGGCCGAGATCGCGGCCCGCTTCACCTGCGTGCCCTACCGCGACCTGGTGCTTGGCAACAAGGTGACCCGGGTCGTCACCGACCGCCGCACCGTCTAGCAGGATGCTGAAAAGCCGATCACTGCGTTGGCTCGGTCGCTCCTCGCTGCGACGTATCTAATCGATACGACTCGCTCGTCGCTCCCTCGCCGCCTTGTCCTCGGCTTTTCAGCATCCTGCTACCATGCGCGTGGAATAAGGACCGCCGGGACGGCGTATCCCCGACACGTTCCCCCGGCTGATCGGCCCACCACGAAAGGACTTTCGGATGCGCCGGATGCTCGCGCTGTCGTTCGTGCTCGCCCTCGCCGCACCCGCGGCGGGCGCGGCTCCTCATCTCACTCTCTACAGCCAGGATCTCGGATTCGTGCGCGAGCCGCGCACGCTCGAGGTCGGCGGTGCGCGCGACACCGTGCGCCTGACCGGCATTCCGACCGGCATCGACGTCAGCTCGGTGCGGCTGGTGCCCGAGGGCGGCGCCCAGGTGACGCGGCTCGCCTACCGGTTCGACGTGGCGAGCGGCGATGAGCTGCTCGAGCGTGCGATTGGCCAGCGGGTGCGGGTGACGATGCGCGGCGACCGGGTGACCGAGGGCATGCTGGTGGCGTCCGACGGGACCTGGCTGATGGTGCGCACCGACGATGGGTCGGTGGTCACGCTGGCGCGTGCTGCGCTGGAGGAGATTCGCCTCGCCCAGCCCCCGCGGAACCTGTCGTTGCGCCCGTCACTTGAAGTGGTACTCGAAGGGGCGAAGGGGCGCGTGCCTGCCGAGCTGTCGTACCTGACCAGCGGCCTGTCGTGGAGCGCCGAGCACACCCTCGTGCGCCAGGGGGAGACCGGCGCCACCTGGTCGACCATGGTCCAGATCGAGAACACGACCGGGGTCGAGTTCCGCGACGCGGTGCTCAAGCTGGTTGCGGGCGATCCGCGGCGGGGCCGCGCGACACCGCCGCCGATGCCGGTCATGCGCACCATGGCGATGTCCGACCAGGCCGAGATGAAGGCCGGCTTCGCCGAGGAGACGTTTTCCGAGTACCACCTGTACACGCTGGGGCGCCCCGCGACGCTGCGCGACCGCGAGCGCCAGTCGCTGGCGATGATCGATCCGCGCAAGATCCAGGTGACGCCGCGCTACCTGGTGCGTCCCGGCATGAACAGCGTCGCCGCGCAGCTCGAAGTCGTGAACAGCGACGCGCGCGGACTCGGCATGCCGTTGCCGGGCGGACGCGTGCGGTTCTTCGAGAAGGATCCGCAGGGCGACCTGCAGTTCACCGGCGAGGCCACGCTCGGCCACACCGCCGAAGGCGAGAAGGCGACGCTCGAGATGGGCACCGCGTTCGATCTCGCCGCCGAGCGGCGCCAGGTGACCGACAAGCGGATCTCCGACCGCGAACGCGAGATGCAGGTCGAGATCAAGCTGCGCAACCGCAAGAAGACCGACGTGACGATCGTGGTCGAGGAATCGGTGCCCGGCGAGTGGGAAATTCTTCAGAAGACCCACGAGCCCGAGCGCAAGGACGCGAACACGATGCGGTTCACGATCCCGGTCAAGGCGGGGCAGGAAGTGGTCGTCCGCTACACCGCGCGGGTCCGCTACTAGCAGTCTCTACGATTCCGTGACGAAAAGGCCGGGCTCTGCCCGGCCTTTTTGCATGCCGCTCACGCCTTCAGGCCCACGCAGTGCGACACTCCGGGACACACACCCCCGGTTGGATACCCGATCCCCCGGGAGATACGCACCATGCGGAAGTCATTTGCAGTCACGATTGCCCTGTTCGCCCTGGTGGCGCTGGTGGGCCTGGCGGTCGGCCAGGGCGGCAAGCGCTTCACGATCGACATGACCGGGGCGGCCGAAGTGCCGGGTCCCGGTGACCCGGACGGCACCGGAACCGCGATCCTGCGGGTGAACGCCGGTCAGGGGATCATCAGCTACGAGCTGAAGGTCACCAACATCACCACCGCGACCGCGGCGCACATCCATCGCGGACCGGCGGGAGAAGCGGGTCCGGTGGTGGTGCCGCTGCGCGCGCCGTCGACCGGCGCGGTGTCCGACACCGTCCATGTCAACAAGGCGCTGGCGCAGGAGATCATGCGCACGCCGTCCGCGTTCTACGTGAACGTCCACAACGGCGACTTCCCGGCGGGTGCGGTTCGCGGGCAGCTGTCGGATCCAGGCCCGGACGTCCTTCCGAAGAAGTAGCAGGAGACAGGCGGCTGAACGGCCGAGCACAAGGCGGCGAGAGAGCGACGAGCGAGTCGTATCGAAAGATACGTCGCAGCGAGGAGCGACCGAGCCAACGCAGTGATCGGCTGTTCAGCTGCCTGTCACGTCGAGTGGTGGGCCTGGTCGTAGAGCTGGCGCGCGCGCATCAGGTGCTTCATCGCCTCGGCGCGGCGGCCGCGTGACTCGAGCAGCAGCCCGAGGTTGTAGTGCGCGTCACCGAGGTCGGGGTCGCGCTCGAGCGCCTGCCGGTAGGCATGGACCGCCTCGTCGGCACGGTTGCGGTCCTCGAGCAGCACGCCGAGGTTGTAGTGGCAGGTCGGATCGTCGGGCGCGCAGCGCACCGCGTCGCGATAGTGCGCCTCCGCCTTGCCCAGCTCGCCGGCCTCGTGCTCGAGCCGTCCGAGATTGAGGTGGGCGTCCGCCAGGTCCGGATCGAGCTCGAGCGCCTGCAGGTAGGCACGGCGCGCCTCGACCGGGGACTCGCCCTCCATCTCGCTCGCGAGGTGGTACCACTGCTCGGCGGTCAGCGACGAGCCGGCGCCTTCCCCGGACTCTTCCTCCTCCTCGGGCGCCTCGACCACCGCGAGATTCGGACCGGCAGCGGCGGGAGCGGAGGACGCGGCGTGCGCGATCTCGTCCGCTTCGAAGTCGAGCAGGAACTGTCCGGACTCGGGCTGCCAGCGCGCGCTGCCATCCCACGCGACCGCGCGATCGCCGTCGGCGAGGATGCGGATGCTGGTCAGCGGCAGGTCGGTGAGCTGGCGGCGGAGCGACGACCACACGCGCCGCACGCGCCGCGACGGCACCCCGGCGTCGAGCAGCCCCTTGGTGGTCCGCAGCAGCAGCAGCTGCTGGAACGTGAACTCGGGCGCGCCGTCCGTGCCGACCGACGGCACGATCCCGCCGAGCCGCGCAAGCGTGACGACGCGGCCCTCGACGGTCTGAAGAATCCGCGCCGCTTCGGACGCGGAGAAGTGCTGGGTCGCTTCCATGCTCCCGACTCCCTGGCCGCTATCGGCTCGCGGCCTTCTTTTCCTTGGGCGTGGCCACCGCGCGCTTCGCCTTCTGCGCGGGCTTCTTGCCTTCCTTCGCGACCGGCGCCTTCCCACGGCCTTCGAGGCTCTGCTTGAGGGCGTCCATGATGTCGATCACCTGGGTCCGGTGGGCGTCCGGCTCGATGGTGACGATCTCCTTGCCCTCGACCTTCTGCTCGACCACCGCCATCACGCGGTCGCGGTACTCGTCGTGATACTGCTCGGGCTGGAACTTGTCGTTCGCCAGCTCATCGATCAACCGCACCGCCAGGTCCATCTCGCCCGGCTTGATGGTCGCGCTCTTGCCCTTGTCGATCTCGCTGAAGTCCCGCACCTCGTCGGCGAACAGCATGGTGTGGAGCATCAGGCCGTCCTGCACCGGGCGGATCAGCACCAGGTTCTCCTTGCCGCGCATCACGTACTTGGCGAGCGCCACGCGGCCGGACTTCTTCATCGCGTCGCACAGCAGGCGGTAGGCCTTGTCGCCACCCTTGTCGGGTCCCAGGAAGTAGGAGCGCTCGAAGTAGATCGGATCGACCTGGTCGATCGGCACGAACTCGTTGATGTCGATCGACGAGTTGGCGGCGCTCTCGAGCTTCTTCAGTTCCTCGTCGTTGAACCGCACGTACTGGTCCTTGGCGAATTCGTAGCCCTTGACCAGCTGGGAGCGGTCCAGCACCTCGTTGCAGGCCGGGCACAGCTGCTGCTGCTTGATCCGCCCCCCGCACTTCTCGTGGAGCAGGTTGAACGAGATTCCGGCCGAGGAATTCGAGGACGAGAACAGGCGAACCGGGATCGAGACCAGTCCGAACGACAGGGTCCCCGATCCGATGGAATGTGGCGGCATCCGGTACCTCCTGGAAAAGACACCGAAGAGAGGCTAACACCCTGCTCTGCTATCCTCAACGGCCAGTCCCTCGACATCGCCATGACAACGCCGTTGCCGGATCGCCCGCCGGTCGTCCGAGGCCCGACGCGTGTCCCCAGAACGAAATCCTCGACTCGAGCCCTACCGAAAGAAGCGTGATCCCGCGCGCACGCCGGAGCCGTTCGGCGATGCCGACGACGACGCGCGGCGGCGCAGCGGCGCCCCGATCGCGACCGGCCGTGACCCGTCAGCCAGGCGCGCGGCGTTTGCCGCCTCGCTGCCGGGTCCCCAGTTCGTGGTGCAGAAGCACTGGGCGACCAGCATGCACTTCGATCTGCGGCTCGAACTCGGCGGCACGCTGGTGAGCTGGGCGGTGCCGAAGGGCCCCTCGACCCACGTCGAGGAGAAGCGGCTCGCGGTCCACGTCGAGGACCACCCGATGGACTACGCCGACTTCGAGGGCGTGATCCCGGCCAAGAACTACGGCGCCGGTTCGGTGATCGTGTGGGACCGCGGCTGGTGGGGCTCGTTCAAACCCGAGCCGATCGACGAGCAGTACGAGCGCGGCAAGCTCGAGCTCGAGCTGCACGGATTCAAGCTGCGCGGGCGCTGGACGCTGGTGCGGATGGGCGGGCGGAACAAATCCGGCAAGGAGTGGCTGCTGCTGAAGAAGGCGGGCGGCGGCGCATCCGAGCGCGAGGCGGTCGACGTGTATCCCGAGTCGGTGATCAGCGGGCTCACGGTCGAAGAGATGAAGGACATGGCAGGGACGATCGACGCGCTGCGCGACCGGGTCGAGTCGCTGAAACCGCCGCGCCGCGACCTGCCGAAGGACGTGCCGTTCATGCTCGCCACCCTGTCCGAGAAGACGCCGGCGGGCGCGGGCTGGGGATTCGAGATCAAGTACGACGGCGTGCGGGTGCTGGCGCGCCGGGACGGCGACGACGTGCGCCTGATCGGACGCAGCGGCCGCGACATCACCGATCGCTATCCCGAGGTCACGCTCGCGATCCGCGGGCTGGCGGTGCCGGAGTTCGTGGTCGATGGCGAGATCGTCGCCGAGGACGAGAACGGCCGCCCGAGTTTCCAGCGGCTGCAGGCGCGCATGCACCTGAGCAAGCCGCGCGACATCGCGCGCGTGGCGAAGGCGGTCCCGGTGCGCGGCATGTTCTTCGACTGCCTGTCGCTGCTCGGTCACGACCTGCGCGGGCTGCCGCTCGAACGGCGCAAGGAACTGCTCGCGCGGGTGCTGCCGCCGATCGCCACCGTCCAGCGCGTCGACCACATCGTCGGTCATGGGCAGGCATTCTTCGACGCCGCCAATGAGATGGGTCTCGAAGGGATCATGGCGAAGAAGCTGACCAGCACCTACAGCGGACGCCGTTCGCCCGAGTGGCTGAAGGTCAAGTGCCAGCGCCGCCAGGAATTCGTGATCGGCGGCTACACCGAGGGCCAGGGCGCGCGCTCCAGGTTCGGCGCGCTCCACGTCGGCGTCTACGAGGACGGCAAGCTCGTGTACGTGACCAAGGTCGGGACCGGCCTCGACGACGCGACCATCACCACCCTGATGAAGGGACTCGCCCCGCTGGCGCGCGCGTCCTCGCCGTTCGAGGTCGACAGTCCCGGCGCGCGCGGCAATCACTGGGTCGATCCGAAGCTGGTGTGCGACGTGCGCTTCACCGAGTGGACGCGGGAGGGAGGTCTGCGGCACCCGACCTTCATGGGTCTGCGCACCGACGTGAAGCCCGCGGACGTCCGCCGCGAGGAGACGATTCCCGCCGAGTCGGATGCGGAGGAGGCGGCAGGCGAGAGCGCCGAGCCCGGGGATCCGGGGATCGACGCCGAGGAGATCGACGAGGCGCCCGAGCCGGCACGGGCGGCGCCCAAGGCGAAGTCGGCCGCGCGCACCTCGCCGGAGAAGATCGTCAAGCTCACCAATCTCAAGAAAGTCTTCTGGCCGGACGGGACGACCAAGGGCGAGCTGATCGCCTATTACGAGACGGTCGCACCGCTGATGCTCCCGTACCTGCGCGACCGGCCGATCGTGCTGACGCGTTATCCCGACGGCATCGAGGGCAAGTCGTTCTTCCAGAAGGACGCACCGGTCTACGTGCCCGACTGGGTGCGGACCGAGACGATCCCGCACGAGGAGCGCGACATCCGCTACTTCGTGGTCGATGACCTCGAGTCGCTGCGCTACATCGCGAACATGGGCACGATCCCGATCCACGCGTGGGGCGCGCGGGTCGGCGCGCTCGAGAACCCGGACTGGCTGGTGATCGATCTCGATCCCAAGAGCGCGCCGTTCACCGACGTGGTGAAGGTCGCGCGTGTGGTTCACGACCTGCTCGCCGAGCTCGAGATTCCCGGCTATCCGAAGACCTCGGGGGCGACCGGGCTCCACATTCTGATCCCGATGGGGCAGCAGTACACCGACGACGAGGTGAAGACGTTCGCGCGCATCCTCGCCACCATGGTGGTCGAGCAGGTGCCCGACATCGCGACCATCACGCGCACGATCAGTGCGCGAGGCGGCAAGGTGTATGTCGACTTCGGCCAGAACGGCTACGGCATCACGATCGTCGCGCCGTTCTCGGTGCGCCCGGTGCCGGCGGCGTCGGCGTCGTGTCCACTGCGCTGGGACGAAGTGAACGGCCGGCTCGATCCCGCGAACTTCACGATCCGCACGATTCCGCAGCGCTTCCGCGAGATGGAGGACCCGCTCGCGCCGGTGCTCGGCGAGGGCATCGACATGGCGGCCGCGATCGCGCGGATCGAGGAACGCATGCGCAAAAAGGCGAAGAAGAAATGACCGCGACCATCGAGCTGCGGTTCGAGGCGTCGAAGTCGGCGGGCGAGGTGTCGGCGATCCTCGACCGTCCGGCCGACGCGCGGTGTCTGTACGTGTTCGCACATGGCGCCGGCGCGGGCATGCGGCACCCGTTCATGGACTCGGCGGCGGCGGCACTCAGTGCAGTCGGGATCGCGACCTTCCGCTACCAGTTCGCGTACATGGAGAAGGGCGGGCGGCTCGATCCGCAGCCGGTTCTGCTCGCGACCGTGCGCTCGGCGGTCGCGGCTGCGCGCGCCGCGGCCGGCGACCTGCCTGTGTTCGCGGGCGGCAAGTCGATGGGCGGTCGCATGACCTCGCTCGCGATGGCCGCGGAGCCGATCGACGGCGTGCAGGGGCTCGCATTCTTCGGATTCCCGCTGCATCCGACCGGACAGCCGGGCACGTCGCGCGCCGAGCATCTCGCGCAGGTGACGGTGCCGATGCTGTTCCTCCAGGGCACCCGCGATACGCTCGCGGGCCTGGACCTGCTGCGACCGGTGGTCGAGCGTCTGCCGCGCGCGACGATGCACGTCATCGACGGTGGTGACCATTCGTTCGCGGTGCTCAAGCGCTCGGGGCGTACGAATGCGCAGGTGATCGAGGAGTTGGCGAAGACCGTCGCGGAGTGGGCGGACCGATTGAACGAGACGGGGGCATCCCCATGAGGCTGCGGGTCGGCACCAGCGGGTGGTCGTACAAGGAGTGGAAGGGCAGCTTCTATCCCGAGAAGCTGGCGGCGAAGGACATGCTGCGCTTCTACAGCCAGCACTTCGGCACCGTGGAGGTGAACAACACCTTCTACCGGATGCCGAAGAACGAAGTGGTCGAGGGCTGGGCGGCCGAGGTCCCCGACGACTTCGCGTTCGTGCTCAAGGCGCCCAAGCGCATCACGCACGACCGGCGACTGGGCGATGTCGCCGACTCGGTCGAGTACCTGCTCCGCACCGCGTCGGCGCTTGGCCCGCGCCAGGGGCCGTTCCTGATCCAGCTCCCGCCGAATTTCAAGAAAGACATCGACCGCCTGCGCACGTTCCTCGGCATGCTGCCGCCGCCGGCGCGCGCCGCGTTCGAGTTCCGCAACGCGTCGTGGTTCGAGGACGACGTGTACGCCGCGATCCGCGAGCACGGCCACGCCTGGTGCGTCGCCGACACCGGCGAGGAGGGCGACCCGCCGTTCGTCGCGACCGCCGACTGGGGCTATCTGCGCCTGCGTGGCGTGAACTACTCCGACGAGGACCTGCGCGCTTGGGCGACCCGCATCAAGGCGGAGAACTGGCGCGAGGTGTTCGTGTTCTTCAAGCACGAGGACGAAGGCACCGGTCCGAAGCTCGCGCAGCGCTTCATGGAGCTGTGGGCCGCGCCGGAGGTGGTGGCGGCGGATGCCGCCCCGGAGGGAGGAGCGGGCACATGATCACGATCGTCATCCAGCATCCGGTTGCCGACTACGAGGCGTGGAAGCAGACCTTCGACCGCGATCCGCTCCGCCGTGCGGCGAGCGGCGTCATCGGCCACGCGATCTACCGGACATCCGACCCGGAGTCGGTGCTGGTGCTGATGGACTTCGCGACCCGTGAGCAGGCGGAGGTCTACCTGCCCCGTCTCGACGCGCTGTGGAAGACCATGACCGGACCGCTCGGACTCGCGCGCCCGACCGCGAAGATCTACGAATGCATCGAGACCGAGGGTCACCGGCAGCCGCCGGGACTCCTCTAGGCCCGCACCTTCGCGGCGATCACCGGCACCATCCAGCACGCATAGCGGCGCGGGTTCTGGATGTCGGCGATCATCTGA